>CAEZUO010000009.1_pt1 | contig 31401 bp, 29 predicted proteins | sample 7264501 | NCBI WGS metagenome assembly CAEZUO01 (sample SAMEA6813832, study PRJEB35770) | freshwater metagenome | biome: Freshwater; feature: Freshwater reservoir; material: water | place: Czech Republic | collected 2016-04-20 | depth 0.5m m
AGATCCTCCGCCGCAATGGTCGCCCAGTGCTTCTCGTTGCGAACAAGGTCGATGACACAAACCGTGAATCCGCAATTTGGGATCTGCTCGGTTTGGGCGTCGGCGATCCGTTCCCGGTAAGCGCCCTCCACGGTCGCGGTACCGGGGATCTCCTCGAATCTCTCATGCTCGAGTTTCCCCCTGAACCCGATGTCGTTGCCGACGAGAACGAAACAGAAGAGGACAAGATTTTCTCGGTCTCGATTGTGGGTCGACCGAACGTTGGCAAGTCGACACTCTTCAATCGGCTCATCGGCGATGAGCGATCAGTCGTGCACGACATGCCCGGCACGACCCGCGATGCAGTCGACACAATCGTCGAGACTGAAGACGGACCGATTCGTTTCGTCGACACCGCTGGTATGCGTCGTCGCAGCAAAGTCGACGAAGCCACCGAGTACTACTCACTGGTACGAGCCCTTCAAGCAATCGACCGTTCCGACGTTGCGATGCTCGTTATCGACGCGACCGTGGGTGTTACCGCCCAGGACCAGCGTCTGGCCGAACGAATCGACGCCGCGGGTTGTCCAGTAGTCGTGCTGCTGAATAAATGGGAACTACTTGACGCTGACGGCCGCGACGAAGTCGGTTACCAGATCAGTCAACGGTTGCATTTCATCGGTGAGTCACCAGTGTTGAAGATCAGTGCATTGTCAGGAAAGGGAGTGCATCGCCTGCTCCCAGCTCTTTCCGGAACGATTGAGGATTATCACCGTCGAGTGCCGACTCGAAAGGTCAACCAAGTTCTCCGCGCGGCACAGGCCGCCCAACCGGGGCCACACGGTGCGCGTGTGCTCTACGCAACACAAGGCGCAACGGACCCGCCCACGTTTACGTTGTTTGCGAACAAGGAGATTCCTCCGTCGTATCTTCGCTACCTCGAACGTTCACTCCGTGAAGCGTTTGACATGGGTGCGACTCCGATCAAGATGCGAGTCCGGAAGCGGGACTGACCCAATGCCGTGGTGCGAGGAATGTTCCAAGTTTTGGAACCCGAATTCGATGCCGCCAGATGGGACGTGTCCATCGTGCGGTCGGATGATCGGGGAGCCTCCGAAAATTCAAAAGGTTCCCTGGCATTTTTGGATCCTCGTCGTAGCTGCCGGCCTGTACCTCGGCTGGAGGGCTGTGCAGGGCGTGATCTGGTTGCTGCAATGAAGGAAATGCGTTGATGACGAAAAATGACGTGGTTGAAGTTGCAATCATTGGAAGCGGTTTCGGTGGACTCGGCGCCGGAGTGATGTCCCTTGAGCAGGGAATCGACTCGTTTGTAGTTCTTGAACGAGCGAAAGCTGTTGGAGGAACGTGGCGCGACAACACCTATCCAGGTTGCGCCTGCGATATTCCAAGCCACCTCTATTCGTTCTCATTTGCACAGAATCCTGAGTGGAGTCGCAGCTATCCAGCGCAGCCCGAGATCGAGGAGTACCTCAAGCGCGTCACCGACCACTACAACCTCCATTCGCACATTCGATTCGGCTTCGATGTCGCCGAGGTTCGATGGCTTGACGATCAGGCTTGTTGGTCCATCACTTCTCGTGCAGGCGACACCGTGCTTGCGTCTGCCGTCATTTCCGCAACAGGACCATTGAGTCAACCAGCAACGCCTGATTTTCCTGGACTCTCTGATTTCGCCGGCGATGTTTTCCACTCTGCCAATTGGCGTCATGACGTTCCGATGGACGGCAAACGAATTGGCGTTGTCGGTACGGGGGCTTCAGCGATTCAACTTGTTCCTGCCATCGCAGACAACTGCGGACACCTCGATGTCTTCCAACGAACTCCACCGTGGGTTCTGCCTCGTGATGACCGGCCTGCGCCATCTTGGCGTCGACATCTGTACCGAGCTCTGCCATTTCTTCAGCGACTTCATCGGTGGCGAATTTATGTGCGCCAAGAGTTTCTTTCGTTGGCCTTTCTCGGCAACGGAAAGATTGCAAAAGGGATGACGGCGCGCATCATGGAAGAGACCAAGACTCTTATTGACGCGTCCTTCCCCGATCCCGACGAGGCCGCTGCTTTGCTTCCAAGCTTCAAGCCAGGTTGCAAACGTCTGCTGATCTCGAATGATTGGTACGCCGCATTGGCAAAGCCGAACGTGGAGATCATCACATCTTCAATTGCCAGCGTCGATGCCACTGGTGTCACCACTACCGATGGCGAACACCATTCTCTCGACGTGCTGATTCTGGCAACAGGTTTCGCCGTCACCGATTTCCCTTCGCCTCTTACCGTGGTTGGTCGAGGCGGAATGGGTTTGGCTGACCATTGGAAAGACGGAGCATCAACCGATTTCGGACTCACCGTCTCTGGATTCCCAAATCTGTGGTTCCTCGCTGGTCCCGGTACAGGACTTGGACACAACTCCATCGTTTTCATGATCCAGGTTCAGCTGCAACAGATTGGTCGTGCTCTCAAATACATGCGAAGTGAGTCAGTGGCGACTCTTGAGCTACGTCCAGAAGTTGAAGCAGCCTCGTATGCGGAATTGCAGCGGAGGGTCGCCACCACGGTGTGGGCATCGGGATGTTCCAGTTGGTACGTCAGAGACGACGGCAGGGTCGACACAATCTGGCCTGGCACAACCACTGAGTACTGGTGGAGAGCCCGTCGATTCGCCCCCGATCGCTACCTCACCACGGCCGGCCGATTCGGTCAGATCACCCCGTCTCGCTAAGGTGTCCCCTCCACGGGCTGTGGCGCAGCTTGGTTAGCGCGTCGGTCTGGGGGACCGAAGGTCGTGGGTTCGAATCCCGCCAGCCCGACCAGACACGAGCGGGGTGCCACACTGGCACCCCGCCCCGTCACCCCCAAGAACTCCAGGAAGACTGATGTCAGACGAGAACGCAGCCGAGTCATCCTCAGAAGCGCTCGATAGTCCTGAAGACCTCGAGGCTTCCTCCGAGGAACGTGCATCGATCCGAGCCCAGCGACTTGAGCGCGTGGGCGAATTGCGCGCTTCGGGCGTTGATCCGTACCCCTACCGATTCGAGCGTTCTTCCGATATCGGTCCGGTTCGAGACGAGTGGGGCTCGATTGAGGCAGGCACCGAGACCGGAGTCATGGTGCGCCTGGCTGGTCGCCTCATGCTCAAGCGCGAACAGGGACGCCTGACGTTTGGCCAACTTCGCGATCGATCTGGCGAAATCCAACTTTTCGTTTCAGCCGGTGTACTCGGTAAGGAATCTTTCGGTGAGTTCAATCAACTCGACCGCGGCGACTGGGTTGGCGTCGAGGGCGAGATTATGGCCACCAAAAAGGGCGAGCTCTCGGTCAAGGTTTCCGATTGGGTGCTCTTAAGCAAGGCCCTTCGTCCACTTCCCGACAAGTGGAAGGGCCTCGCTGATGTCGACGCTCGATACCGCCAGCGTTACGTCGACCTCACCGTAAATCCCGACGCCCGGCGCGTCTTCGAGACTCGTTTCGCTGCAGTCGATGCGATTCGCCAGGTTCTCCGGGAGCGCGGTTATCTCGAAGTCGAGACTCCGATTCTGCACTTGCAGCAGGGTGGAGCAACCGCTCGACCTTTCATCACGCATTACAACGCGCTCACCCTTGACACCTACTTGCGAATCGCTCTCGAACTTCCTCTGAAGCGTCTTTTGGTTGGCGGACTAGATCGAGTATTCGAAATCGGTCGCGTGTTCCGAAACGAGGGAATCGATACTCGACACAATCCCGAGTTCACGATGCTCGAGTCGTACGAAGCCTTTGCTGATTACAACGACATGATGGAACTTGTCGAGACACTCGTTTCTTCGGCAGCGGTTGCAGCAAACGGAACAACGATGGTCGAACTGCGGGGGAGTTCTGTTGACCTGGCTCCGCCGTGGCGCAGGGTCTCGATGGTTGAACTCATCAAGGAAGTTGTTGGCGTCGACATCAACCCCGGAATGGAATTGTCGGAAACGAGAGCAATTCTTGATGGGCTCGGACTCGAATGGAAAGACTCTTGGGGACCTGGTCGCTGCACGCATGAGGTGTACGACGAACTCGTCGAATCCAAGGTGATGGAACCAACAATTGTTTTCGATCACCCCCGTGAGACATCGCCTCTCGCGAAACCGCACCGAAACGATCCTTCTCTCGTTGAACGCTTTGAGGTCATCATCGATGGCCGCGAATTGGCCAACGCCTACAGCGAACTCAACGACCCCGTTGAACAACTTGCTCGCTTCCAAGAAGAAGCAGCCCATAAGGCCGCCGGCGATCCCGAAGCTGGCGACGTCGACCTCGATTACATCCGAGCGCTCGAGTACGGCATGCCGCCTGCGGGTGGTCTCGGAATTGGCATTGATCGTCTTGTGATGATCCTCGCAGCGGTGGAAAGCATCCGAGAGGTCATCTTGTTCCCAACGCTTCGACCGGAGCACGGTTTGACTGACGAAGACTTCTCCGCCGGTCCTACTGTTTGAGGATGCGCACGTCGGAAATCGGAGGTCGCGCCGATGCGACGTGATTCCCGTCGAGCTCGACTCATTGGCGTCCTGACCGCGTTAGGCGGCCTGATTGTGCTGCTTTCGACGCTCCCTGCAGTCGGTGGGCGGATGGGGCGCATGGTTGATGTCGTAACCCCGTTTGGAGTTCGAGTTACGAGTCACGTCATTGCTGTTGCGGCTGGTGTCGGGCTCCTTTATTTGGCGGGTCAATTGAGCCGACGTCGCCATCTGGCATGGGTGATGGCCGTTGTCCTGTTCAGCGCCTCATTCGTCGTCGATGTTCTTCGCGAACACCACTACGTCGCTGCGGTCTATTCGCTTTTGATGGTTGTGCTTTTGTTGATCAGTCGCTCGAAATTCAAGGCACCTGGCGATCCGCCAACGCTGCTTGAGTTCCTCCGATTCATCCCTCGTTTCGTTGGCACCGTGTTTCTTTATGGCTACGCGGCGCTCTTTTTCGAGAGGAAGTCGATATCGCCGAGCCCGACGTTCTGGAAGAACGCCCAAACGATCGTTCTGGGGCTTGTCGGGATCGATGGCCCGTACACCTATCAACGCGACTTCTTCGAGTGGGCGTTTCCGTCTTCATTGCTCCTTCTCGGAGTTGGCGGTTTGCTCGCTGCGGTAATTCTGCTTTTCAGGCCAATCGTGTCCCGGTCGTATGTGACACCCGAGGCGCTTCACGAAGCTATTGCCATCGTGAAGGAGCACAGTTCCGATTCTCTTGACTACTTCGCCCTCCGCGACGACAAACTCTTCTTTGTTTCATCCGATCACAAGGCGTTTCTTGCGTACACGTACGTCGCTCGGCAGGCATTGGTTTCGGGCGACCCGATTGGCGCAGCCGAATCGATTCCGCTCGTGATTGACGAGTTCCTGTCGATGTGCAGAGATCGTGCGTGGGGAGTTTCATTCCTCGCTGTGCGGGAGGCTGATCGGAACTTGTACGTCGAACGCGGTCTGCACACGGTGTACCTCGGCGATGAAGCCGTGATCGACGTCCGCGGGTTTTCGCTCACTGGTAAGAAGTGGAAGAGCGTCAGGCAATCCTCAGGCCGCATCGAACGCACCTACAGCTATGTGTGGATGTCGGAAACCGACGCTTCTCAAGAGCTGCTCAATGATCTCAACGACATTTCGAAGCGGTGGCGCGGGAAGGCTCCTGAGCGTGGTTTCACCATGACCTTGAGTCAGGACGTCGAAGGGACGAATCCCGACTTTCGCCTTTGCATCGCCATTGACGAAAACGGAAAGGCCGGGGGATTCCTCCGAGTCGTTCCGATCTACGGTGCGCGGAGTGGTTACACCCTCGACATCATGAGGCGCGATCCAGACACTCCAAACGGTATGACCGAGTTTCTGCTGACCAGAACCATCATGAAACTTGATCAACTCGGTTTCGAACGATTCAGTATGAATTTCGCGGCGTGGGGAAGGTTCTTTGAGGACGATGTTGATTACACGTTTCCACAGAGGATCGTGAAAATCGGACTGAATCTGATGAGCCCCTTTTACCAAATCAAATCACTGAAAGAATTCAACCAACGTTTGTATCCCGAGTGGGTTCCGCGATGTATCGCCTACGAAGGTTTTCGCAGTCTCCCGAGAGTCGCGCTGCTTTATTCAGCCGCCGAGGGCTTTCTCACCTTGCCAGTCGTCGGTAAGTACCTGCTTCCGAGAACCGTGCTTCATCCTGGACATCCAGTCATCGGAGGCACAGTCGGTCCGTCAACGAGCGAATCGATCTAGCGATGTGCGGGCGCTTCACGAGTACGACTCCGACGTCTGAGCTCGCGGACTTCTTTGATGCGGAAACAGATCTTCTCGATGACGAAGCGAACTTCAACGTCACACCTACGAGCGATGTGCGGGTCGTACATGAAGATGCGAACGGACAACGTCGGCTTGATCTGATGTTTTGGGGGCTCGTACCGAGTTGGGCGGAAAGTCCGGCTATGGGTTCTCGTCTCATCAATGCTCGTTCCGAAACAGTGGCGGTGAAACCATCCTTTCGCTCAGCCTTTCGGCGACGCCGATGCCTCATCCCTGTCGACGGTTTTTACGAGTGGGTGCAGGTTCCAGAACGCAAGAAAAAGCAGCCGGTCTACATCTCGTCACGAGATGGCACTCCTCTTGCATTCGCAGGCATTTGGGAAGCATGGCGATCAAAAGATCAGTCACAAGATGGCGATGAACTCCGCTCCTGTTCAATCATTACCGGCCCGCCAAACGATCTGATTGCGCCATTGCACGATCGTATGCCCATGATCCTCCCGCGTGACCAGTGGTCGAACTGGTTGGATCCAGCGGAAGATCGCGTCGATGATCTGCTCGAACTGCTGCGACCGGCGCCAGAGTCTTGGTTGCAGTGGTGGCCGGTGTCGATAGCGGTCAACACCGTTCGTAATCGAGACGCCTCACTTATCCAGCCCGCTGAAATCGTGGCCGACGGTCAAGCAGAAGGCCAGGGACGACTTCTCTGATTCGCTAGACGGAACCGTCTGGTCCGAGTGCGGTGCGCAACGCGTTCGCGGACCGGTCGAGTTCGGCCGGATCGACTGAGCTGTCGGCTTTGCGGAAGTCGATGTCTGCCTCAGACGTGATCGGAAGAACGTGGAGGTGGGTATGGGGAACCTCTAGTCCAGCGATGATGAGCGAGATGCGTTCAGCGTTGAATGCATCCATCTGAGCGGCGCCAATCTTGCGGGCGACGATTGCGAGATGTCCGGCAACCTCATCAGGGAGATCCACCCAATGGTCGATTTCGAGACGCGGCACGACGAGAGTATGGCCGGGACAGATAGGTGCGATAGTCAGGAATGCCACGCACACGTCGTCTCTGTACACAAAGCGTCCGGGAAGGTCCCCGTCGATGATCTTGGTAAACAAGGTGGTCATGGTTTCGGAATCGTAGAGTGCGGGGGATGAGCGCGCCCACCGAGTCCACGGCCGAGAGTCGGATCCTCACCGTCCCGAACCTGATCACACTTTTACGGTTGGCTTGTCTGCCGCTGTTCGTTTGGTTACTTCTCGGCCGAGAGAACCCTCTCGCGGCGGGAGCGTTGCTCGGCGTACTCGGGGCTACCGATTGGGTCGACGGCTGGTATGCCCGTCGATTCAACGCAATTTCAAACCTCGGGAAGATCTTCGACCCAGTTGTGGACCGACTTCTCTTCTTCGTTTCGATCGTCGCAATCATCATCGCTGGCTCAGCACCGCTCTGGTTCTGTGTTGCGGTACTCGCTCGAGAAGTAGCGATTTCGGTGGCCACATTGGTGCTGGCCTCGCTCGGAGCTCGTCGGATCGACGTGACATGGGTCGGTAAGGCGGCGACGTTCGGCTTGATGTTCGCCTTCCCTGGATTCCTTTGGGCCTCCACCGATTGGCTCCTACAACCCTTCTTTGAGATCGCTGCTTGGGCCTGTGCGATTCCGGCACTCGCTGCGTCGTACTACGCAGCCGCCCTGTATGTGCCCCTCGGCCTTCAGGCCCTGAGCGAGGGGCGCAAGTCCCGGGCGTCACGGGTCTGACCACTATCTGACGGGCTTCACGCTTCGGTGGAGGTCGAGGCAATCGGATAGCGTTCGGCCCATGCAACTGCCTGATGATCTGCGCTATTCCTCAGACCACGAATGGGTCCGTCTCGAGAACGGTCAACTTCGTCTTGGCATCACCGACTATGCACAAGATGCACTCGGCGATGTTGTCTACGTCGAGATTCCCGAAATTGGCCTGCAGGTCGACGTGGCAGCGAAAGTCAGCGAAGTTGAGTCGACGAAGTCTGTTTCGGACATCTACGCGCCCGTCGCCGGCACCGTCGTTGCTGTGAACGACTCGCTTTCGGATTCGCCGGAGCGACTGAATGACGATCCCTACGGCGAAGGTTGGATCTGCATCATTGAACCAACCGATTCAGGTGCAGTCGATGCACTTCTTGATGTCGATGGCTATCGGCGGTTGATCGAAGGCTCGTGATGGCTGTGGCTGAGGGATTCTGCAACAACTGCGGACACCGCAATTCGCTCGGAGCAAATTTCTGTTCCTCGTGCGGTGCAGTGCTTGAATCCATCGCGCCTGATCACACAACGATCACCTTTCACCCTGTCACGCCCGGCGACCCGGTCGAGAGTGATGTCGCTGTCGTCGTCGAGGGCATTCCGGCGGACACGGCGATGCTTGTCGTGCAGCGAGGATCGAAGGCTGGCAGCCGTTTCTCGTTAGACAAGGACGTCGTCACCGCGGGACGTCATCCCGACTCTGATATTTTTCTCGACGACATCACAGTCTCTCGCCGCCACGCGGAACTGCGTCGTGTCACTGGCGGCACGTGGCTGGCCTGCGATTCAGGTTCGCTCAACGGGACCTATCTCAACCGCCAACGAATAGATACAGCGATTCTTTCGAGTGGCGACGAACTGCAGATCGGAAAATTCAAACTCGTATTCCTGCTTGGGGGCGATGGCGCGTGACCGAGACACGTCCTCATTCCTCAATCGGTGAAGTTCTTGCGATGCTGCAAAACGACTATCCCGACGTAACGATTTCGAAGATTCGATTCTTGGAAAGTCAGGGTTTGCTCAACCCGGAACGAACTCCATCGGGATACCGGAAGTTCCACGACGAAGATATTGAACGGTTGCGCTGGATCCTCACCCAACAACGTGACCACTTTCTCCCGTTGAAGGTGATTAAAGATCGCCTTGCTGCCGGCGATTTTTCAGATGGTCCGCCCGAGGGCGTCCTCCCATTCGACCGAAGTGCATCAAGCAACGGAACATCCGACGCGTCTTTGTCTCCCGTGGCTACCGGCGCTCAGAGCGATGTCGAATCTGGAACACCGCGCGCTTCGACATCGCGAACAAGTTCTGTAACGAGTCTGCTCGAAGGGCCTGCAGATCCTCCGGTTGCACCTCGTGGTCGGAAGCGTCATCCAACAGGCCATCAGAAGGGTGATCCCACCCCAGCAAAGGGCGTCGAAGAGGAATCCGGACCGCCGGAGGTTGCTCTCACGCTCAAGGAACTGTGTGAACAGAGCGGCCTGGGTGCCTCTGAGATTGCTGACCTCGAGAAGTTTGGTCTCCTTTCGCAGAGGTCGATGGGACACGTCGACTACTACGACGACGAAGCTCTTGTAGTGGCTCGGCTTGCCGCAGGCTTTTCCAGGTACGGGATTGAGCCCCGCCATCTCCGGATGTACAAGGTTTCGGCGGAACGAGAGGCCGGTCTGTTCGAGCAATTGATTACACCCCTGCTGAAACAAAGGCGAGCAGCTGCCCGCGACCAGGCAGTGGAGATGCTCGAGGAATTGGCTGAACTGGCCGATGATTTGCGTGCGGTGATGGTCCGGGCATCGTTGCGCGACTATCTCGGTCAGGCCTAGGTCGCGGGTTCGGTTCCTCTCCGATGCCGGTAGTGTGAGCCGGTGATTGAGATGGAAGTGATCAACGTTCAGGTTGATATACCCGGAAATGCACCGGTTCTTGTCCTGCGCGAGGTTGCAGGAGCCGGGCGACTTGTGCCGATCTTCATCGGTCATGCCGAGGCATCTGCAATCACTTTTGGGCTCGAAGGTGTCGTGACTCCACGGCCACTTACCCATGACCTTTTTTGCGAAGCGATCGATCATCTCGGGGCAACGCTCACCTCGGTAGAGATCACGAAGGTCGATGGCGGCACCTTCTACGCCGAGATGGTTCTGAAGGTTGCCGAAACCGAATCCCGGCTTTCCGCTCGACCATCCGACGCGGTCGCCCTTGCACTGCGAGTTCACTGCCCGATTTGGGCCGACGACTCCGTTGTCGAGACCGCTGGACTGCTTCCCGATGAAGACTCCGAGGATTCCGACGACGGGGGAGACGTGGTCGAGGAATTCAGAGCCTTTATCGACAACGTAAATCCCGAGGATTTCGCGTCCTGAAGCGGTTTTTGGCAAACCATTGACGCCGCGCGCGGCGACCTGTACGGTCAGCGGTCCTCACAGCGGCGTAATTTCGCCGTTGTCATCCGTGGGATCAGCGCCGATCCCGTTCTGTGACGCAGGGCCGTCACATGTCGTATCTGGGAGTCTCCATGGCAACAACGAACGAGCGCGCGGTCGATTACGGCTTCAGCGGTGCGAAAGCAGCAGAGATCGTCGGCATTAGTTACCGGCAGCTTGATTACTGGGCACGGACAGATCTGGTTCGACCAACGGTCACTGATGCTGCCGGGAGCGGCAGCCGTCGACGCTACGGCTACACCGACCTTCTGGAATTGAAGGTGATCAAGAGCCTCCTCGACGCTGGCATTCGCCTCGAGAACGTTCGAGAGATCTTCAGTTACCTGCGTGACATCTTGGGGCAAGAGATCACGTCGGCAAATCTCGTGATCCAAGGTTCAACGTCGGTCGTCATTCAGTCAGACGGCGAACTCATCGATCTGATTCATAAGGGCCAAGGCGTGCTGAACATCCTGCCGCTCGCAGGAGTCCGCGATGAGATGGACGCGCGAATTCGTGAACTGCGCCCAGCAGAGGTTTCAAGCGAAGCTGTTGCAGAAGTTCCGACCGCCGCTTCTCAGCAAGCAATCTGAACCCAGAGAGGTCGGAGTGATCGCCGAAGCGGTCCTCCGAAAGTAGGGTCGAGCCGTGACTGATCGCCTTTCTCCTCTCGACCAAGTCCATCGTTCGATCGGCGCCAAGATGGTGCCCTTCGGCGGATGGGATATGCCGCTTTCGTATGCAGATGGCACGCTGGCCGAACACCGAGCATGCCGACACGGGGCTGTGGTGTTCGACGTCTCTCACTTGGGAACAGTTCGAGTGAGCGGACCGGATGCGTTCGAAGTGCTGCAACGCGCGTTCACCAATGATCTGAATCGTGTCGCGCCGGGTCGGGCGCAGTACACCCATCTGCTTGATCCAGATGACGCATCTGTTGTCGACGACATCATCATCTGGTGGGTTGATTCGGAGACGTTCGATGTGATGCCCAACGCTTCGAACACCGATCGCGTAACCGGGGCATTAGAGCAGATTGTGATGAACATGGACGGCACCACGATTGATGCTGGCGACATCACGTCGGAGCGAGCGATCCTTGCCGTGCAGGGTCCCCAGGCTCGAACATTGCTCGCCAACGTTGATTCTGCAATTGCATCAGTCGCCCGATTCGATGTTCGCCGACTCGATTGGCAGGGAGTTTCCGTCGTCGTCGCTGGAACCGGATATACCGGAGAAGACGGTGTTGAAATTGCTGTTCCAACATCGCACGCAGCCGAGCTCTGGACAGCGATCACCAATGCCGGAATCACTCCTGCTGGTCTTGGAGCGCGTGACACGCTGCGACTCGAGGCTGGGCTTCCACTTCATGGTCACGAACTCGGAGCTGGAATCACCTCGCTGCAGGCGGGCCTGGGCTGGGCAGTTCGTTTCGACAAGGGCCAGTTTCGAGGTTCAGAAGCGCTTGCCGCGGAGCGCGATCGAGGAGTTGCGCGACGCCTCGCTGGTCTCGTGACCGAAGGTCGGCGCCCGCCGCGAGAAGGTTCCCCAGTACTTCGTGACGGCAGCGTTGTCGGTGAAGTAACCAGCGGAAACTTCTCTCCAGAACTTGGTCACGGAATCGCGCTCGCGTTTCTTCCACCCGATGCTGCCGTGGGCGATCACTTCAAGATCGACGTCCGAGGGACACTCCTTGATGCAACGGTTGTGAAACCGCCGTTTGTTCGCTGATTAGTTTTCGGCGAACGCCTCGATAGGCGGGCACGAGCACACAACGTTGCGATCGCCGTAGGCGCCGTCGATGCGACTGACGGGTGGCCAGTAGCGGGCGACAACATGTCCGGCGGGCCAACCGGCCACCTCTCGAGGGTACGCGTGTTCCCACGTGTTGCTGGTGAGGTCGGCGGCGGTGTGTGGAGCGTTGTGAAGCGGGTTGTCCTCGGCAGGCCAATGGCCCGACGCGACGAGGTCAATTTCTCGACGGATCGACAACATTGCGTCACAGAATCGATCGAGTTCCGTAAGACCTTCGCTTTCGGTGCTCTCGAACATCAGCGTTCCGGCAACAGGAAACGACATTGTTGGAGCATGGAATCCGTAGTCGATGAGTCGCTTTGCAACGTCGTCGACAGTTACTCCCGTTTCCTTGGTGATGGGACGAAGGTCGAGGATGCACTCGTGTGCGACCAGGCCATCGCGGCCGGTGTAGAGCACCGGAAAGGCGCCTTCGAGTCGGCGAGCGACGTAGTTGGCATTGAGGATTGCGATGTGTGTTGCGCGTTCGAGTCCTTCTGGACCCATCATCGAGATGTACGACCATGGAATCGTCAAGATGTTTGCTGAGCCATAGGGGGCAGATGAAACAGGGCCGACATGCGGGCCAGTGACAGAACTCTCTCTGTCCGGTCCTGCCGATGGCACCACAGGATGGCCAGGCAGATAGGGCGCCAAGTGAGCACGAACTGCAACAGGACCAACTCCTGGTCCACCTCCGCCGTGCGGGATGCAGAACGTTTTATGAAGGTTGAGGTGACTGACATCGGCCCCGAAATGTCCGGGTCGCGCAACGCCGACAAGCGCGTTGAGATTTGCGCCGTCGAGGTAGACCTGACCACCTGCGTCGTGCACCGCAGCACAAATGTCCCCGATGGCTTCTTCGAAGACCCCGTGGGTTGAGGGATAGGTGATCATGAGCGCTGCGAGATTCTCCGAGTTTTCGGCGATCTTTGACTTGAGATCTTCAACGTCGACATTGCCGTTGTCGTCACAAGCGATGACGATGACTCGCATTCCGACCATCGACGCACTGGCAGCATTTGTTCCGTGTGCTGACGCCGGGATCAAACAAACGGTGCGGTTCGTGTCTCCGTTGCCGAGATGCCACGCGCGAATCGCGAGGAGGCCAGCAAATTCGCCTTGCGAGCCAGCATTGGGTTGAAGTGAAACTGCGTCGTAGCCAGTGATGTCGCAGAGCCAACGCTCGAGATCAGAAATGATCGTGCGGTAGCCGGCTGCATCTGCTGGATCGACATAGGGATGAAGCCCCGCAAATTGGCTCCAAGTGACTGGTTCCATCTCGGCAGCAGAATTGAGCTTCATCGTGCACGACCCCAGCGGGATCATTGCTCGGTCGAGAGCGAGATCGACATCGGCAAGCTTCCGCAAGTAACGCACCATCTCGGTCTCGCTGTGGTGGGTCGTGAAATTCGGATGATCGAGATAGCTCGTGGTGCGTTGACTCGTAACCGGGATCGACTCATACGCGGCCGCATCGAGTTTGGCAACCGATACGTCGTTTGCCCCCGCGCAGGCCAGAAGCGTGGCGACAGTCACTGGAGTTGTGGTCTCGTCGAACGAAATCGCAACGGTGTCTGCGTCGACACGTCGCAGTTCGAGGCCTGCTGACCGCGCTGTTGCAACGAGAGCATCTGCTCCTGACGGAATCGAAAGTGTGAGCGTGTCGAAGAAGGTCTCATTGACAACGGCGATTCCGAGAGCACGGAATCCCTCGGCGGCCGCTGCGGTCAGTCTGTTGATGCGTGTTGCGATTCGGCGAAGACCCTGTGGCCCGTGCCATGCCGCATAGAGAGCAGCCATGACTGCTAGCAGAACTTGAGCTGTACAGATATTCGATGTCGCCTTTTCGCGACGAATGTGTTGCTCTCGGGTTTGTAGCGCCAATCGGTACGCAGGACGACCAGCAGTATCAATCGAAACGCCGACGAGGCGACCAGGAAGAACGCGCCGGTGTTCGTCGCGTGTGGCGAGGAAGCCCGCGCTAGGTCCACCAAACCCAAGAGGTATCCCGAATCGCTGCGACGAGCCGACTACGACGTCGGCACCGAGCTCACCTGGGGGAGTGATGAGACAGCAAGCAAGGAGATCGGTGGTGACAGCCACAAGTGCTCCGGCGATATGAGCGGCATCAATTGCGGGAGCGAGATCGCGAATCGCACCCGAAGAACCCGGATGCGAGAGCAGCACACCAAAGACATCGTCAGCGATGGGGTTATCGATATCGGCCAACTCGATCGTGAAACCGAGTGGTTCAGCACGTGTTTGTAGTACGGCGATTGTCTGGGGATGCGTGTCGCGGTCGACGACAAATCGATCGCCACGTTTTCCATTCGATCGATACAAAAGCGTCATCGCTTCAGCCGCTGCAGTCGATTCGTCAAGCATCGATGCATTCGCGATGTCCATACCTGTGAGATCACAGACCATCGTCTGGTACATGAGAAGAGCTTCGAGACGGCCCTGAGAAATCTCTGGTTGATACGGGGTGTAGGCCGTGTACCAGGCGGGATTTTCGAGGACGTTACGTCGCAGAACTGGGGGAGTAACGCAGTCGTACCAACCGCATCCGATGAGTGATGTACGGACAATGTTGCGGTCGGCTATCGAACGCAACCGCTGAAGCATGGTTGCTTCGTCAATCGCTGCAGGAACGGCGAGGGGAGTGGCGGAGCGAATCGACGGCGGCACGACTGCATCGATAAGCGTTTCAAGACTTGGCTGACCGACAACCGCGAGCATGTGCTCGATATCGGAGTCGGAAGGACCGATATGGCGGCCGACGAATTGATCGGCAGCAATAAGTTCTTCGAGTGATGGGCGGGGATCAGTCATGGTGGCCTCGATGGTCGCGACGCGAAAGCGCCTTGGTCGGGACCCCGCTCTGTTGTGGTACCTGAGAGTTTCGTGTCCGACGAATTGTTGTGCCGAAAGTGGCTCGTAATTCGTTGTCGACTTTCCCCGTCGGTGAGTCACCCACTTATGTGGCGACTGCTCTCCAGAGTTGCCTACGCAAGCGGTACATGTGCCTGAGAGTTTCCCGGGGGGTTGCTCCTTCGGCGCCAGTCAATGTCCGTTCGATCGTGGCGATCGTTAGGAGAGTGGCTGGACTCTCCCGCAAGCGGTGATCAGCGTCAGTTGTGGTTCTGAACCTAGTCGAAGAGGTCTGGTTGTTCGCGCACGATGGTCGAGTACAACGGTTGGAAGGAGAACCATCCTGCGAAGTTGTGACCGACCTGATCGTGGGTCATGGAGGCACATTCGGCGTCGATGGAAATCGGTGACCCGGCGGCCATGGCAAGAAGCTGGGCTTGGCAGCTGCGCTCCATGGTGATGTACCACCAGGCAGCTTCATCAACGGAATGGCCGACAGTAAGCAACCCGTGATTGCGAAGGATCGCTGCTTTCTTCATTTCAAGGCCTGCTGCGATGCGCCTGCCTTCACTTGAATCGAGAACGACGCCGGTGTAGTCGTCGAACAGAACGTGGTCATCGTAAAACGCACATGCGTCCTGAGTGATCGGATCAAGCAGTCGTCCGAGGGATGAGAACGCTTTGCCATAGATCGAATGCGTATGGGCGGCAGCGATGACGTCGGGCCGCGCCGCATGCACCTCGGAATGAATCGCAAACGCGGCCTGATTGATCGCATACTCGCCGTGGAGAATGTCGCCCTCGTGGTTGACGAGAATGAGATCGGACACGCTGATCAAACGAAAATCCATACCGATTGGATTGAGCCAGAAGCAATCGGGATGCTCAGGGTCGCGCACGGTGATGTGCCCGGCGACTCCTTCGCCGAATCCGAACTTCCCGAAAAGTCGAAACGCTGCAGCGAGTCGCTCCTTGCGGTGCTGACGTTCGTCCTCGAAGTTGTCGAACACGGGAATGTCGTAGGGGATTGGTTTGCTCGCCCCTCGAACGACGCCGAAATTGTCAGGATCGAGACTTGCGGTCATCGCAGCACTCCATTCAGTTGGGGGAGTCACCCCGTTGCCATGCGGTGATCCTATGTCCGCCTTCGCATCGGAAGGCGTCCTTGACCTGAGTGCCGATTGCTGTTTGTCTGAGAACGCAACAAGTTGTTCTCGTGTGAGGGGAAGTCCGGTGCGAATCCGGCGCTGTCCCGCAACCGTGTGAGTGTTGGTCCTTCGGCGAAAGCCCGAGGTTGGCATTCGAGTCGGATCACCGAACGCGAGAGCGAAGCTCAACTCACCGTCGTGGAATGCGGTGTCGAGCCCCAAATCCAGCGCCATTTGGTGTTCGACGAGGGTCGGCATCGTCGCCACCTCGGTCCAACAAAAGGACATCATGCGCACCCAATCAACTCGAGTTTCGACTCGCATCCGTCGCGGAACGGTTGCTGTGTTCGTCGTCGCAGTCGCCATACTCGCAACCTCACAGTCACAATCGTCAGCAATTACAACACCAGCGTCGACGCTCACTTCGAACTGGCTTGCAGCGCAGGTTGGTCCTACGGGCGAAGTGAACATCAGCGGCGCCACACAGTCGGTCGTTACGCAAACGATGTATGTCGCTCAGGGTCTTGCTGCGACGGGGGAGCAGCGTGATGCTCTGAATCGTGCGATGTCGTATCTCTCGCTCAGCAGCAGTATCGACGAATGGGTCACGAATGACGGAAGCGGTGGCACCGTTGCACCACCTGGCGCTGACCTCCCTGAGCGACTCGCAGCATTGATCCTGCTCGTCAACACCACACGGGGAAACCCGAGGGCCTTTGGGACTCCAGTGGTGGATCTCGTTGCTCGAGCCCAAGCGATGTACGGACAAGTTGTCCCGAGTTTTTATGGGTACCAAGAACCGTGGTCGTCGATTCAGGATCAGTCGTTGATGGTGATCGCGCTGCAAGCAGTAGGGGCGACCCCTCCAGCGGCTGCTATCGATTGGCTGGTAAATCAGCAATGTGTCGGTGGTACCAACCCGCAGAGTTCGCTCGGTGGCTGGCAAGCATTTCGAGCACCGAATGGCAACGTGCTTCAGGACTGCGATGCACCTGACCCCATCAACTATGTAGGCGCTGACACCAACTCCACTGCGTTTGCAGTCCAAGCATTGCAATTGTTTGGTCGGACGGTTCCGGTTGCTTCAGCGGTGACGTTCTTGCAGAACGCACAGGCGACGAGCGGATCCGCTGCCGGTGGGTTTCCGTGGTTCGCTGGGGGAGACGTGGATGCCAATTCCACCGCTCTCGTTCTCCAAGCGATCACCTCGATGGGCCAGAGTCCTTCCTCTTGGTCAGTCGGTGGAGCAGATCCTCTTACGGCGCTCGGCACATTTCAGCTTTCTACGCCGGCCAGCGATGCAGGAGCGTTCTTCGCCAGCTGGAATCCTGGGGTGCCCGATCTGCTGGCGTCGTATCAGGGTGTATGGGGCTTGAGCCTCTCGGCATTCCCATTCCGCGTTCTCCCTGATCTGACACCAACCGCCGACCAAAGCGAACAACCTGCCGTTCCCTCGTTTACAGGCTGAGTCCGGTAATATCGTCACGTGACGAAATTACCCATGGGTGAGAGTGGCCGAGAGAATCCGATGGTGAGATGCCGCTGGTGCGGTCGGCCCGTTGAGCCTCGCGAAGGCCCGGGTCGACCTCGGTCGTTCTGCCGAGATGGTTGCAAGCAACAGTCGTACATGGCCAGAAAGTTGGCCCAGAGCCATGGGCTCGATGACGACGATGTGATTGTCGACCGATCAGCCATCGAAGAGCTCCAAGGATTGCTGTATTGCCTCCAGGCGGCCGTCGAAGATGTCCAGCGCGACCTTGCCGCATCGTCAACGGCTCAGGACGTCTCCGAGGCATTGGCGTGGCTCATGGAGAACGCACAGCCATTGGCGGCTGCAAGGCTTGAACCCAGGATGGCGACAATCGTTTGAACGGAGGGCCGCGTTGGAGCCCTGTCCGGATTCAACCCATAACTTTACATAACGAGGATTATCGGCATCGGAACGGAGAAATGGCAAGGTGCCTTTGGGCTCAGGTCAGTCCTTCCGCGACCGCTGAGAGTTCGCCGCCGAGGTGACCGGTGTCGTTATACCGACGCAGGTTCCATCGCTCGCCGAGCACGATGAGGTGGGCGATTGAAGCGTTATCGGTGGCTGCGAACGCAAGCGGCTTCGATCCAGTCGCATAGGAGAGGGCAGCCCCGATCGCTCCCCCGTGACTGACCGCCACAATCCGCTCTCCGGGGTGGGCGGCATGAATTCGGGTGATTGCCCCAACCACTCGATCCTGCAGCTGAGCGAACGATTCAGCGCCAGGGATTGCACTCCAATCTTGCGTGCGTTCAACCTCGAGGAACGCTGGGTCTCGTTCGGCGACCTTCTTCCGAAAGATGCCGCCCTCCCACTCCCCTAGATGGATCTCGCGCAGATCAGGTTCCACAATTGCCGACTGTCCGATGTGGGCCAGCAACGGCGCGGCAGTCTGCATCGTGCGCTGGAGGGTCGTGACATAGACAGCGGCGAGAGCGACATGACGCAGCCGTTCTCCGACCTGAACCGCCTGCCATTGTCCGTGGGGTGTCAGAGGCGGATCGCCCTGGCCATCGACGAGAGCGAAGGGCTCGCCGTCTTTGAAGGCGGCTGATTGGCCGTGGCGAACCAAGAAGACCTCGGTCGCTCCCGGTGGTGCCTGAAACGGACGCTGACCGTACTCAACCTCATCCTCAGTCATGGCCGGAAGGTAGCAGCGAGTGCCCATCGATGGGCTCGTTCGCTCTGCCCACATGCTCAGCGTTAGCGTGGTCCCCCTATGTCACGCCGCATCGAAGTTGAACTCACTAGTACTCGTGAAGACGGAACCTGGACCTGGCGAGCTGCCGGCGCCAAGTTGCCCAAGGGCGAACTCAATGGCTCATTGCTCTTTGACGGTGCAAAGGTCGGCGACGTTGTTCGAGCCGATGCGGACTTCATGATGGATGGCATCGACATCATCGCCGTGCTCGCCCCAAAGGGTGCGCGTAAAGAGGCCGAACGCATCGAGGTCGTTGGCACGCCGCGCCGCGATGACGAACCGCTTGTAACGACGAAGCTCGCTCCGAAGGGTCGCGGTGGAGATCGCCGTGATCGCAAACCGAGACGCGAAGGTGACGGCGAAAAGCGTGACGGTCGTCCGCCGCGTGACCGCAAGCCTCGGACTGAAGGCGAAGGATCACAGGACGCTCGTCGCAAGACCGGCACTCGCGCTCATCATCCCAATCGCCCGACATCACCTGCTCCGGAACCGAAGCCGAAGGCCAAGCGACTTCGCGCGGGCCGCACTCACCGCAACGCTGCACTTGCTGCGCTTCCGGCCGAACAGAAGCCGATCGCTGAGCAGGTGCTGCGCGGTGGAATTCCCGCAGTACGTCAAGCAGTCGAAAAGCAGAACGAAACCAATAAGGCCGAAGGCAAGCCGGAAATCAGCCCAGCTCCGCTGCTGCAACTGGCAGAGCAATTGATGCCGTCACTTCGGTCTGCTGAGTGGCGCGATAAGGCCGAAGCTGCGCTTGCCGATCTTCCTGAACTCGATCTACGTGATCTTCGTTCAGTTGTCGTTGCTTCAGATGCTGGAGCACGTGACGACGAAACTCGTGCCCTTGCCGAACAGTTAAAGACCGGCCTCGCCCAGCGCGTCGAATCTGAACAAGCTGCATGGCTCACTGAAATCAGCGAACTTCTTGCTGGCGGACGCGCCGTTCGTGCACTGCGCGTGAGTTCACGTCCCCCCAAAGCCGGAGCACCGCTTCCTGCTGAACTTTCAGCGAAACTCACTGAAGCTGCGGCAGCCTCACTTACGGCAGAGACTGGCCAGGATCGCTTCGCAACCGTGCTCGATGCACTCGCATTCTCTCCGGTGCGCACGCAGGTGACGCCAGTTGGCATTCCTGCTGAACCCACACCAGAGCTTGTCGCTGCCGTGAAGAAGGTGGCTGCTCGCCTTCCGCAGATCGCGGCGCTCTTTGGAATCGAAGTCACCGCACCTTCAAAGTCGAAGCCAGCGGCGAAGCCTCGTCCGCCGAAGCCGGTGATCGCCGATGCACCAGCGCCCAGTGAAGCCTCTGCAGACGCTGCCGCTCCTGTCGCAGTTGTCGAAGACGACGCGCCCGCTATCGAGGTTGCCGATGCTCCAGAGACGGCTGTTGAAACGACGCCTGAAGAGTCGGCCGCTGCAGCGGTCGAGGAAGCACCCGGCGACAACGCCTGAGTTACTCCCCCAGCAACTCGAGCAGTTCGAGTGGGTGAGACAAAACGATGTCACTGGAGTGAGCCGTTGCTCGCGGGTTCCACCCGGCTAATGCGAAGGTAACTCCCGCGTCTGACGCGCAGCGGCGGTCGTGCGCAGTGTCGCCGAGAAAGATCACTTGATCTGGAGCAATCCCAAGTAACCGAAGTACTGGCGGCAACTGCTTGGGACCACCGAAAAAATCGGCGAACAGGGCGACCTCCGGATGCCATTGCAGACGTTCGAGTTCGGCTCGGCCCGAGTGCGGGTGCTTGTTTGAGCACACTGCCCAACGATCAAGTGACGTCACTAATTCGGTGACACCTGCGAACGGAAGGGCTTGTGTTGGGTCGTAGGCAGCGAGGTAGTCCTCGACCGAGAGACCGAGGCGATCGCATTCATCGGCGAGTACGTGGCCAAACGTGATCTCTTCCCTATCGACGCCAAGAGCTACGAAGGCATTCGCTAACGCTGCATCGGAATCGATGAGCGTTCCATCAAGATCGCAAACCGCAACCTTGCGTGTGGTGGCCGATTTCGGTCGACTCCCCTGCTCTTCGCTCATTGTCGCAGCGTAGTTTCGTCACGTGACGAAACTGATGGAGATCGGTCGAGTCGCTAGAGTTCAGGAATGGTCGAATACGAAGTTCACGGACATGTCGGAGTACTCACCCTCAATCGCCCCGAGGCTCGCAACGCGGTCAACGACGTTGTCGCCCAGTCGATGACCGCGGCGCTTGAACAAATGGAAGCCGATCCCGAGGTTTGGGTCGGCGTGCTCACTGCGAATACAACTGGACACAAGTCGCCGGTCTTTTGCGCCGGCGCCGATCTCAAGATGATCAATGCTGGTCGTGCTGGCGACCTCGCCACTGCAAAGGGTGGCTTCGGTGGCTTCACCACCTTCCCTCGCACAAAGCCCATCATCGCTGCAGTTGACGGGCTCGCAACGGCCGGCGGCTGCGAAATCGCTCTTGCTGCCGACATGATCGTGGCCTCACAGCAGTCACAGTTCGGTCTCGCCGAAGTGAAGCGCAATCTTGTCGCTGCTGCTGGCGGTCTCTACCGACTGCCCAAGCTCGTCGGCAAGAACGTTGCTCTCGAGGTCGCCCTCACCGGCGAGCCTCTCACTGCACAACGTGCGTATGAACTCGGCCTTGTGAATCGTCTCACCGAAAACGGCAAGGCACTCGATGGTGCGATGGAACTCGCGAATGCAATAGCGGCGAACGCTCCCCTCGCTGTGTGGGAAAGCCGTGCGCTCGTCATCGCTGCCGATTGGGAAGACGAAGCGACAATCAACAAGAACACCGCTGCTGCGTTCGGACGCGTGCTTTCATCTGAAGACACCACCGAAGGGCTCACGGCGTTCATCGAAAAGCGTGCGCCGCAGTGGAAGGCCCGCTGAACGTTCAGCGTTCGATTAACGCAAGTCTCGTCGAACGGTTATAAGCCGAGCGGTGAGACCAAGTCGTTCATACAGGTTCTTTGACTCGCGGGCTCCCGGCAGGGCCTGCGCATCGATGGCGGTTGCACCGATCCCGATTGCCCATGCGATTGCTGCCTCAAGAAGAACTTCCCCTATTCCTACGTCGCGAGCCTCTGGCGTTGTGTAGAGATCGGTGATCGAGACGATGTCAGAGTCGCCTTCTTTCGACGAGACCGCAATCGAATAACCAACGACCGCCCCTTCCCAAACTCCGCACCACACCATTGCATTCGGATCGCTGATTGCGGATTCGAGGGTTTCGGATGGAGTGAGCGAGCGCCGAAATGACGCAAGCAACGCCTCTCCCCCGCGTTGGGTTGTCATCTCGGCTGTGGCGTCAACGAGAAGTTGCGAAAGTTCGTGCAGATCGCTGAGTTCTGCCGGGCGCGAGACCGCCGCAACCATTAGTTCCGCAACTGACGGATGCGACTCAGCACGGTCTTACGAGCGCGCTGTGAGCGCTCGTATGCCTCGATGCGGTTGAGCTGATCGGCAGTTAGTGGCGCAAGCAGTGGGAGCACCTGGGCCGCTGTGAGATTGTCGTAGTTCTCAACGAGGTCATCAATGCTGGCTTCAGGGGTCTGTGCCGTCGTTGCCGCCGGTGCCGATGCAGAAGTTGACGAAGGTGTGTTCCCTGCGGGCGTCGGTCGCGCCGAATCAGCAACGATTTTGAAGAATGCCTGAATGTGTTGCTCGGCATCGGCGAGTGACTTGCGCGCCTTCGCGTTACTCGCGCCCAAAGCGAACTGGCCGATGACTCGGGCATTGGCTGCCTGTGTGCGTCCGCGCTTCACCAAATCGGGAAGTGCTTCGGAACCTTTCGAGGCAAGACCAATCGGCGCGTAGAGAAAGAGATCGAGCAATTGCTCGACCGGATCGACGGCGGGATCGCTCGCCGAGGAAGCCACGTCAGTTCTTCGCCTTTTTGGCTGGCGTCTTCTTTGCCGGCGCCTTTTTGGCTGGGGCCTTCTTCGCTACAGATTTGGCCGGTGCTTTGGCTGTTGCTTTTCCTGCGCTCTTGGCGGGTGCCTTTGCCGCAGCCTTTACAGGAGACTTTGCAGGAACTTTGGTGGGAGCTTTGGCTGCCTGCCTCTTGGCTGCAGCTTTTACCTGACGATCGAGCGCACCAGATTCGATGTGCTCGATTGCCGGACAGGCTGCTTCTCCAACTGGGCAGTGCATCGCACCGGGGGCTCCGAATTGGCCGCGGTTCACGAGGAGGAAACAGCCAGTGCACATGAACTCGTTCGCCTTCTTCGGCGTTACGCCTTCGGCGATGTCAGCCGGAGCACGAGGTTCGGGTACGACTTCTTCGTCTTCTTCTTCATCGTCGTCAGCGGCGGCAATTCGATCTTTGAGGATTGCGTCAAGGTCAGCCTCGACATCGTCGGGATTGAGATCCTCTTCCTCATCGTCTTCGTCTTCACGCTTTGGCCGAGCAGCGAGAGCCGCGTCGGCGGCAGCTTCATCCTCGTCGTCATCATCGAGAACAACGTCGTCGGCAAGAACCTCTTCGAGGTCCTCAACGAGTTCGCCCTCGAGGTCTTCTCCCTCGATTTCGACGTCGATTTCTTCCTCGTCGAATTCTTCGTCGATGGGATCGTCAGCCATGGAGTCCTCAGGTCGGGGCCACCAGAAGGCAGCCGGGGTAATTCGTGCCGCGGATGATAGGCACAGTCGCGGGTGAAATTGGTGCCTTTCGGGTCAGTCACCACGAAAGGTGACAAACGACACGTAAGGTCAGGAGTCCAAACGACGACTTTCCGCACGCCGTTCGGCCTGCAGGCGCTCAAGTTCGGGTTCAGCGCTGTGGTCAACAAATCGCATCATCGAGGCGATGGCATGGTGTCCAGCCTGTTCAGCGATCAATCGGTGCATCTCCTGACCGACGATGCGGTACGCCGGATGGCCTTGTGGCGTGGTTCGGAGCTCGATGAGATGCATGGCCTCGCGGGCGTTCATGTCCATCGAGAAACGAACTCGGTAGGCCAGAGAGACTGCGTACGACGACTCAGCGGGGAACCGTTCTTCGAGAGCCTCATACAGCGAGGCGGACCGCTGCATGGCCTCGTCAAAGATTGGTCCCACGCCGGCATCATCAACAGCAGCTGGCCGTGTGTAGCCGTGTAGCGGAGTGAGCTTCTGCCAATCGATGGTGAGCATGCGATGGCGCTGTAGGTCTCGGAAAGCGCCGTAATCAGCGAGGATGTCGAATCGGTACGACGGACGCTCAAGGGCTCGGCCTGGTTTGTGACGGCGGTTGTCGCGGTTGCCTTCGTACGCCGTGAGCACGGCGATGCGTTCTTCGACCGTCATTGCTCGAACACGATCTTCGATCTGACGTTCTGGTAGGGACAAATGCGGATAGAGCGCTGCGGTGACGAGTTTGATCTCGGCATCGGGATCGAAATCGACCAACGCCACAACCGGTGCTGGTTCGATGTCGTCGACGCCGGAAAAGAGTCGGCCGGCGATGTCCTCCATCGCAGAGCGACTATTCGTCATGTACTCGCTCCAGGCGACTCCCCTGTCGTCGAGATCGACACGCTTCAGGAAGGACGGTACGACCTTGCGAAGTTCGGTGAGCATGAGGTCGGCGTAGGTGCGAGCCTCGGGCAGTGGATGGGCCCGCATACGGAGCAGAAGCATCTCGTAGCCCTGTCCTGTGCCGTAGATGCCGACGTTGGACAGCGATGAAGCTGGAAGAAGGCCACGGATCGAATCGAACGCCTTCGCTCGGATGGCTTGGCGGTAAACGAAGTCACTATCAGAGGGATCTTTTGGGATCCGCTCCTTGATGTCGTCAACAACGATGGGGAGCAGCTCGGCATAGGTATCGAAGAGACGATCCATATCGCCCACATACCGAGTGCCGAGACTTGACTGAAGCACCTCGGGTGGGCGGTAGAAGCGGTAGCGCCCACCGATTCGAGCGTCGTAGGAGATGTACCGGGTCGACTGTTCGAGGTAGGCCATCAGGCGACCCCACTCAAGCACCTTGGTGAGGAGATTTGAGGCCTGTTCACACGCAAGATGAACGCCACCGAGCTGTGCGACCGAATCGTCGCCGTATTCGAAGAAGACTTTGTCGTAGAGCTCTTCGGCTCGGCGCAGACCGATCGTTGCGTCGATGGAGTCGTCTCCACTGATGTCGAGTTCGCCAACGAACTCGTCGAGAAAGAGCCGACGGAGGCTTTTGGGCGAGCGCGAGTACCTCGCGAACAATGCGCCTTTGACGACCTCAGGAAGATTTACGAGCGCAAAAACGGGCCCGTAGAGGTTCGTAAAATAGCGACGAAGAACATCCGCCTCTTCGGGGCTGAATTCTTCTGCGACGTAGACGCTCACGGCGAGCGAGCGTACGGCCTTTATCGGCTATCGCCGCGGATGGCCCATCGGTTGTCGGTCACCGCTTTGTCGCTTCGAACTCGGAGGCGACCGATTCGAGCGCCTGAGAAGAGCTCCACAAGTCGATGATTGTCATCGCCATCGCCTTGGCCCCATCAACGACGCCGTCGTCGCCACTCGGTGATGCAGCAAACTCGGCGAATCCCGGTGTGTGGATACCGACGCCACTCGGGGCAACCGACACCATCGGATGGATGGAGGGAACCTCATGGCTCACGTTGCCCATATCGGTGGAACCAACGACAGCGCCTGCGGGACCTGGTTCGAGGACAACCCGTCCGAGGGAAGCACTATTGGCTGCATAGAGCGATTCGAATGGCTCGTTGCGGAGGAGATCGGCGTAGGCCGGGTCAATCCACTCGTACGAAACCGTGCAACCAGTTGCGTCGCCGCCTGCTTTGAGTGCAGCAAGTACGCGCGGCTTCAATGCTTCGAGCCGCTCAAGGTTTGCCGCGCGAATGAACCAATGCATCGCTGCGGTGGCCGGAACAATGTTTGGCTTGTCTCCCCCGTCGGTGAAGACACCGTGGATGCGCTCTTCAGGGCGAATGTGCTGGCGCAACGCGGCAACGTTCATATACCCGAGCACCGCCGCATCAAGCGCATTGCGACCGTCCCACGGATGAGCAGCCGCATGAGCAGCCTGGCCATTCCATGTGATGCGCAGTTGCTGAACTGCGATTGTGGTCATCCACCGAAGGTCACTGTCGGCGGGATGGATCATCATCGCTGCGTCGACACCCGTGAGCGCTCCGCGATCGATCATGAACACCTTTCCGCCTCCACCTTCCTCGGCAGGCGATCCGAGCACGACAAGGCGACCGCCTAACTCATCTGCGACAGCAGCTGCTCCGAGTGCGGCACCAAGACCAGCAGCGGCGATGATGTTGTGCCCGCAGGCGTGTCCGATACCTGGGAGCGCGTCGTATTCGCAGAACACTGCAATGAGCGGACCGCGAGTTCCGGTGGATGCCTTGAACGCGGTGGGCATTCCGAAAGCGCCTCGCGTAACGTCGAAATCAAGATCGTCTAGGGCCGCAGTCAAAACCTCATGGGCATGATGTTCTGCATAATTTTCTTCGGGGTGTGCATGAATCGAATGTGAAACCTCGACAAGGAGGTTCCGGTGGGCATCGATGGAATCCTTAGCTCGCTGCTTCGCTTCATGTGCATCCATGGACTCACGCTACATGGGGCGTTGCTTGTGGCGGAGGGTCAAACGACAACGTGAAAGGAGTCCGGTTCTACCCGTAGTGCGAGCGTCCGACCTTTCACCTTGATCTCACCATCGAGACACATTGGCATCGAACGATCAAAGGCGATCGTCTCTGAGCGGACTCGGCGATAGTTCAACGATGGATGCGGCAAGTGCGTGCCGGTGACTAACCGTGCACGCGCTACACGGCGCTGCCGCCACTGAAGTGACCCGGTGGTGATGTCTACGAATCCGTCCCCAGGATGAGACCGAGGGCCGAGGTCTTGCTCACCTCTCCATTGCGCATTCATAACGACTGCGAAGTTCCGCCGGAAGAGTTTGCCGACGACGAGATGTGAAACAAATGGAACGTCGACTCCGTCGATTGAAGCGATCGCAAGATCGATCGGGACCGTTAAAGCGTCGGGTCCGCTGAGTCGTTCGATGTTGCCTGCGCCACCCAACGTCTTACAGAGGTCACCTCCGACAAGACCGATTGTGACTCGATCGTGTCCAGGTCCTCGGGAAGCAAGCACCAACTCGCGAAGCTCGGCATCGGAGCGAGCGACTGCTGCGCCTTCGGGTAGTGGCTGAACGACGCCGTAGTCGCTTCCCTTTCGGATCGTCATAGTTGTTCGCTCGGGACGACCTGAGCGACGTCATCAACGCCGTCTGCTGATTCGTCTGCGTCGTCTTCTCCAACGCGCCCACGCCCGGAAACGGCCACAACGCCTCGATGAAGGGCGTCGGCAGCATCTGAAGCTGTCTGAGCGCACGGAGCGTCTGTCTCGGAAATCTGTCGAAGCAGGTCCACAAGCTGTTTGATGGTGCGGACGAAGTCGCCGCCAGGCATGTCGTCGTCGCCGAGCAAGTGATCAAGGTCATCGCCCGCTGCCCACGCATGGGCAAGAGCGAAGAACCCGGCATCTGGGGCGCGCGTTACCGAGATCCCGAGGGAGAGTTCGTCACGGGCAATCGTGCGAGTGAGATCTTCAAGTTGATCAGATCGATCGGAGAGATCGCGACTTGGGAACCAAGGCGAAAGATCCGGGGAAGAAGCACGAGACTCATACACGAAAGAACTTGCAAGACCGGCAAGCTCCGCTGGTGAGAGGTCATCAAAGAGGTGCTCATCGAGTGCTTCAGCAATCGCAAGATCGGACTCGTGATAGATGCGAACGAGCTTCTCCCCTCGTTCCGTAAGTTTCCAACCGTCGAGATATCCCCACTGTTCGAGCATTTGAAGAATCCGATCGAAGTGCTCGACGAGGGAACCGGTGCGAGACCGGATGCGCTTCTCGAGGCCATCGATTTCCCGACGGACTCGCTCCACATCACGCAGTGCACGAAGATGCCGGTCGCGATCGGGACACTGATGAACCGGATGACGCTCTAGGGCTGAGCGGTCTTCGTCTCGTCGATTCTCGCGAGGCTCATCACCGTGGGAAAGACTATTGACGACACGATCAAGCTCAAGCGAAACCGCCTTCTGGAACTTTGGTTTCATTGGCGTGAACGGCACAGGCAGATCGATATGCGCAACCACCGTTGGTAATTCGTCAAAGTCGCGAGCGCCCAGTTGGAGCACATTGCGTCGAGCATTGAGAACTTTCACTCGGACCGAACCGCCCTTGCGATTGGAAACCGAAAGGACGACGACTCGGTCGTGTCCGCCGCTCCCGTCAAGCCAAAGGATGTCGCCTGGCCGCAGCGAACCGAGGGCTCGCTCGATATGAGAACCACCGCTCCCTTGTGTTCGGACTCCCCGTTCACGATCCAAGGCAGTCTTATAGGCGCGTACATCACCGTGCTCACACGCAGTGTCCATCTCGAGTCGCTCGAGCTTCTCAACTTGCATCTCAATGCGATGCTCTTCGCGGGCGACGTCGGCGTCGGCCTGATACTGAGCAAAACTGTTACCGAGTAGTCGGTGTGCTTCGCCTGCGTCGTAACGGCGCACGAGGTTGGCCGCCATGTTGTACGTAGGTCTGAAGGAACTCGTGAGTCGAAAGCTTCGGCTCGCAGCCAGCGTTGCGACATCTTCGAAGGTGACAAACGGAGACCACAGCACGATGGCGTTTCCGTGGTTGTCGATGCCGCGTCGGCCCGCTCGACCTGTCAACTGGGTGTATTGAGCAGGAGTGAGAAACTCGTGTCCCTCTCCGGTGAATTTCGTGAGCTTGTCGATGACAACTGTCCGCGCCGGCATGTTGATGCCGAGAGCCAGGGTTTCGGTCGCAAACACGATGCGAACAAGCCCCTCCACAAAGCACTGTTCCACTGCTTCTTTGAACGGAGGCACGAGGCCGGCGTGGTGGCTGGCAATACCTCGCTCGAGTGATTCAAGCCACCGGCCGTAGTCAAGAACTCGAAGATCCTCGTCCGTAAGTTCTTCGACATGCGACTCGGCGATCTTCTTGATTCGGTCGCGCTCCTCGACGGTCGTGTACCTGAGACCTGCTCGCGTGCATGAAGTGACAGCTTCGTCGCAGCCTGCTCGGCTGAAGATGAAAAAGATCGCTGGGAGCATTGCGCGTTCTGCGAGTAACTCGACGACCTCAACGCGACCGGGTGTCGAATAGCGACGACGACCACCTCGGGATCGATCTCGGGGGTCAATGTCGTATTGCTGCCCCCTTCGATCGGGCTTGCCATCGGACAGCGTGGGAATCAGGGCAAGACCGTCGTCCAGACGATCGGCAACGAGATACCAGTTATCGAGTTCTACGGGTCGCTTCGTTTCAACCACGACCTCGGTCGGACCACGAACAGAGGTAATCCACTCCCCCAACTCATCAGCATTCGACACAGTGGCTGAAAGGCAGACCAGCCGAACGTGTCGAGGGAGGTGAATGATCACTTCTTCCCAAACAGACCCACGAGCGGAGTCCTGGAGATAGTGAACCTCATCGAGAACTACCCAATCGAGGGAATCAAGCGCGGAGGACCGAGCGTAAATCATGTTTCGGAGAACTTCTGTGGTCATGACGACGATTGGGGCATCGCCGTTAATCGCAGTGTCGCCAGTGAGAAGACCTACAGCGTCTTTGCCGTGCTCTTCTATTAGATCATGAAACTTTTGATTTGAGAGCGCCTTGATTGGAGTTGTGTAAAAAGCTCGTCGACCTGCTCGAAGGGCGACCTGCACAGCATGCTCAGCAACCTTTGTCTTTCCTGAACCGGTCGGAGCAGATACCAACACCGATAGACCGCGATCGATGACGTCTCTCGCATCTTTCTGAAACTGGTCGAGTTCAAAAGGTGCGGCCACGTCAGTCGGCAGAGTCATCTTGGTCTGCGGCTGCCTCGCTCTTCTCTGCCTTACGCTTTGAACGCCTGCGGAATGCAAGGATCGTGGCGCCGAGTCCGATCGACACGATGTAAAGAATGAGCATAGGAACAGCGAGTGCGATCATCGAGATTGGATCGCCACTCGGGGTAATCACTGCTGCGATGACAGCAATGACGACAATCGCTTGGCGCCACCACTGGATGAGTTTCCTCGGCGTTATGACACCGATCATTTGGAGGGCTACGAGTAGAACCGGAAACTCGAACCCGACGCCAAACGCGAGCATCATCCACACAATGAGCGTGACGTAACTGTCGGCGGTATAGAAGGGCTCGATCTGAGATCCGCCAATAGTTGTGAGGAACTCAAGTGTCGGGTTCAGGACGTAGTACGCAACTGCCGCACCGCCAAGGAAAAGTACGACTGCGCTAACGGTGAATGGAATCGCATATTTCTTCTCATGCGGGTACAAACCGGGCGTAACAAACCGCCATACTTGCCAAACGATGATCGGCATCGCGATTGAAATCCCGATATACGCCGACATCTTGATTCGCAATCCAAATGCTTGGAGCGGCTCGGTGGCGATGAACGGTTGTCCCGGCTGAACTTCGTTGAATGGGTGCTTGAGAATCGCGAGGACATACGGGTACAAAAACCATCCAAGAAGTGCCCCGACGGCGACGGCAATCGCAATGCGGAACAGACGTGTCCGAAGTTCTGCGAGGTGTTCCCAAAGTGTCATATGGCCCGTGGGGGCTGTGGCGGTGTCGGTGCTCATCGATTACTCAGGCACTCGCCGCATCGTCGTTCTCGGAACGTGTCGCTGAGAGGTCACCAACAAAAGGTGTGGGAGATCCAGAGGGAGTCGACGGCATCACGGGATCAACCGGCGCCACAAGGCGCGGTCCATCCGTCATCCGGTCAAGGGCAGCATCGACGTTTCGAGCATCGCCGATATCCATCGCGGTTCGGACTTCTTCCTCGAAGCCCGAGGTGACGCGGCGGACCTCGGCCAGGAACTTTCCGACCTTTCGAGCGGTCTCGGGCAACTTCTCCGGGCCCAACAGCAAAAGTGCCAGCAGCAGGATCACGACGATCTCACCGCCACCGACATTGAACATGTCGATAATCGTACTCCTGAGTTCGACTGGATTCCCCCCGACGTCAGATGCGAGGGCTGGTCGTTTCTTTAGGGCAGGCTGTTTGAGTGACTCGCCTCCCCTCTCTTCGACCGCCCATCGGGTTCGCTCATCGTGGAGCGCGAGCCAACGCCCCCGAGAACACGATGGAGGCGTTCGAGTTAGCCCTTCGCCTCGGTGCCACGGGTCTTGAGAGTGATGTGTGGATGACCTCTGACGGCGTGGCCGTCCTCGACCACGATGGAGTGGTCGGACGACGGCCACTGCGTCGTCCCATTTCCGAGGTCGCATCGGGAGATCTCCCGCAACATATTCCGACTCTGCGCGAGTTCTATGAACTCGTTGGATCATCGGTGGACTTCTCTCTCGATATCAAGGACCCCAATGCTGCTGCCGAAGTCGTTG
>CAEZUO010000011.1_pt1 | contig 25283 bp, 22 predicted proteins | sample 7264501 | NCBI WGS metagenome assembly CAEZUO01 (sample SAMEA6813832, study PRJEB35770) | freshwater metagenome | biome: Freshwater; feature: Freshwater reservoir; material: water | place: Czech Republic | collected 2016-04-20 | depth 0.5m m
CACCGCAGTTGCTGAATGGGCAACTCGTCTCGGCGCAAACGTTTTGTGGAAGCCCGGCCGCGGACTCAATGGAGCAGTCAACGAAGGTGTCGCCGATCTCGCCCATCTTGATTTCGACACCGTCATCGTGGCCCATGCCGACCTCCCTCACGCCGAACAACTCGAATGGTTGGCCGATGCCGATGGCGTCACCCTTGTTCCCGACAGGCATGGCGACGGAACAAACGTCATCGTGATCCCGACCGACAGCGGTTTCGTGTTTTCGTACGGTCCCGCTTCGTTTGCTCGCCATCATGCAGAAGCAGAGCGACTCGGGCTTAACGTTCGCGTCATCCACGATGAACGACTCGCATGGGATGTTGACCAACCTGCGGACCTCACGACCCCGATATGGGCGAACCAACCATGACCACCGAACTCCCCCCGCTTCCCGTTGGAGATATTCCGAGCGGGCCGATGGCATCTCAGGACATTCCAACACCAGCGCGTGCCCTGGTGATCGTCGCTCACCCGGATGACGCTGAATTTCAGTGCGGTGGCACTCTTGCGAAGTGGGCGGCCGCTGGTTGTGTCATCAACCATCTCGTTCTGACCGATGGGGCAAAGGGAACTTGGGATCCCAACCAGAATTCTGACGAGCTCGTTGAACAGCGACGCAGCGAACAAATGGAAGCAGCGCGCCGACTCGGTTCCACCGGCAAAGTCGTCATGCTCGGTCATGTCGATGGCGAATTGCAGCCGACACTTCACATTCGCGATCAAGTTGCCTATTGGATCCGTTCGACACAACCTGATGTCGTACTCGCACATGATCCTTGGAAGCGTTACCGACTCCATCCCGATCATAGAAATGCCGGTTGGCTCGCACTCGATGGCATTGTCGCAGCTCGAGATCCGCACTATTTCGGGCACCACGGCCTCGAGGTCCATCGCCCTGATTGCGCACTTCTCTTTGAAGCCGATGAACCCGACCATGTTGAAGACATAACGGGTTTTGTCGACGCAAAGGTTGAAGCACTCTTGGCTCACACCAGCCAGTTCGTCACAACCCACTCAATTCCGACCGAAGACGACGGAACCGCGGCGACAGCATTTGGCGAGCGCATTCGAGACCACGCCGCAGCAGTCGGTGCCGCCACAGACGTGTCTCGTGGCGAGATCTTCAAACTCCTGAAGCACCTCTGACCCCATCTGACCCTCCGTCAGAAATCTTCCGTTCATGACGGCTCTGTGAACGGAAGACGAACTCCGCCCAAGTATCCGCGCGTGAACCCGACGCGCGGTGTTGGATGACGGAGTCGCAGTAACCGCACCTCCGGGAGACCAGTGACCACCACGCAGGCCGTGTCGTCCAACTCGTCCGATCGATCGCAGGCGATGGCCTCCGATCATGTCGCCGGAGGAGGTCGATGACTCCCTTGCGTAAACGCATTTACGTACTCGACACTTCAGTCCTACTCGCCGACCCGAAGTCGATGACGCGCTTTGAGGAACACGACGTTGTGCTTCCGGTCGTCGTCGTGCTCGAGCTCGAATCAAAGCGCAACCACCCCGAACTTGGTTGGTCCGCGCGTCAAGCGTTGCGTCAACTCGAACATTGGCGCGTCAAACACGGGAATCTCACCACTGCTTTTTCCGTAAATGACGCTGGCGGCACGTTGCGTGTCGAAATCAATCATCAGGACTTGAACGCGCTACCTCCTTCACTGTCGGGCGATAGCAACGATCATCGAATTCTCGCTGTGGCCCAAAATCTCGCGGCAGAAGGCAACGACGTCACCGTCGTCACAAAAGATCTGCCGCTCCGACTCAAAGCTTCGATCGTTGGACTCGATGCCGATGAGTACCGCAATGAACTTGCTCGCGACGACAGCTGGACTGGAATCGTCGAACTTGAATGCGAAGGATCAGCAATCGACGAGCTGTTCGATCACGGCTCCATCGACGATGAACGCGCGCGCAACCTTCCATGCAACACAGGCGTTGTTATGCACGCGGGCTCCCAATCAGCACTGGCCCGCATCCATTCCGACAAATCGCTCCATCTCGTTCGTCGTGACGGACAACTGTTTGATGTTCGCGGCCGTTCTGCTGAACAGCGCATCGCGATCGACCTTCTTGCCGATCCTTCGATTGGCATTGTTTCCCTCGGAGGTCCCGCGGGCACTGGCAAGAGCGTGTTGGCGCTTGCCGCAGGTCTTGAATCGGTGCTTGAACAACGCAGCCACAAGCGTGTTGTGGTCTTCCGTCCGCTCTACGCCGTTGGCGGCCAGGACCTCGGCTATCTCCCCGGTTCGGAGTTCGAGAAGATGAGCCCGTGGGCTGCGGCAGTGCTCGATGGACTTGAAGCCATCACCGGCCCCGAAATCATCGATGAAGTACTTCACCGCGACCTCCTCGAGGTTCTGCCTCTCACCCACATCCGCGGCCGGAGCCTCACCGACACCTTTGTCATCATCGACGAGGCACAGAACCTTGAACGACCGGTTCTGCTCACCGCGCTCAGTCGACTCGGCGAGGGCAGCCGCGTGGTCCTCACCCATGACGTTGCCCAGCGGGACAACCTGCATGTCGGGCGCCACGACGGCATCATTCCGGTGATCGAGGCGCTGCGAGGCCACCCAATCTTTGGTCACGTCACGCTCACCCGATCAGAACGCAGCGAAATTGCCGCGGTCGTCACCGAGCTCCTCGACGGACCTCTGGACTCCTAGTTTCCGACCACGCCGCGGCGTGGCGATCCCGATTGTCGGACCCACCATCTAGCGTGCAGTTCGTGAGTCCTTCGTCTTCGGCATTTCCGAGCGTCAACGTGCGCGAGTGGTCGGCGCAACCGCCTTCCCTTCCGTTCGCAGTGCTCGATGTTGAAACGACTGGACTGAGCCCTGCGCGCGACCGAGTCATCGAGATCGCCGTTGTTCGATGCGCTCCCGACGGTTCATTCATCGACGAGTGGTCAACACTTGTCGACCCTGGTCGCGACCCTGGCCCAACACACATCCACGGCATCAGCGCCGCCGACCTCAATGGCGCGCCAACATTCGAAGACATCGCCGAAGAACTTCGTGAACGACTCGCTGGTTCCATGGTCGCCGCGCACAACCTCTCGTTCGATGCCGGTTTCCTCGCTGCCGAGTTCCAGCGTGCAGGTTCTGCAACGCCAGATCAGCCGGCGGTCTGCACGCTGCAACTTGCCCGCTACGTACTGAAGGACAACGAGGGGTATTCGCTCGCGGCGTGTGCTGCGGCATTAGGCATCGACCATCCAAATGCGCATCGCGCCCTGCCCGATACGCGTGTCACTGCTTCAGTGCTGGCCGCCATGATCAACATCCTCCATCCCCCTTCCGATCAAGACGCTCTCCCCTTCGGATAATCAGGCCAACAAGCACTGCCGCTCAAGAGTGCCAATGACCACACTGGGGTGTGGGATAGCGATCACCCGGAACTGATCGCCGCTGTCCACCGACGCGGAGAGTCGTTCCGATGCACATCACCCATATCGAACTTGAACCGTTCGTCGAGCGCACATTACGACGCCCGGTCGAACAGCCAACGTTTCTGTCGTTCGACGACATCGACCTTGTCGCACACGACGAACTCGATGCCGATGATCCCGTGCGTTCTCTTCTCTGCCGAACCGTCGACGACCACATCACTGCTGTCGGGATCTGCGCCCCCGCCTCGACGTCGAAGCCCGGCCACGCGTCAATCGAATCGGCAGATCAAACGGTTGTGCACATCGTGCATCGGAGTGGAACCGCACTCACTGTGCTCTCCGAACAAGGATCAGTCCGAACATTCGGACCAACGACCGAACCGCAGCACGGCCGAGTCCCTGATGCGTGCCGGCGAATACTCGGCCTCCCTACTGCTCCGCCTACCGACTCGATGACCGACTTTGTGATTGCTGCATGGCTCGAAATCATTGCCAGAGTCGCACTCCAGACTCCCGAACTCTCATGGCACGACATCGTTGCGTTACACCCTGCCGGCAGCAGCGTCGTCGAACCCACCACGCCAACAGCCATCGCTCACGCAACGAAAGATCTTGGCCGTTCGCTTCAATGGGAGCGATTTCGAAAAGTGATCGCCACCGTCGGAGGATTTCCTTTCGGCGACTCAGCAATGGAAACGGCTGCGTGGATGGATGCAGGGATGTTCTCGCGATGGGCGATGGACTCGCTCCCATCGCGCTCCGATGCGTTCGACCTGCTCGAAGCCGTTCTCGGACCGGCAACGTTCGACCGACTCTGGGCCACCATCCGATTTTGTGAATGAAGCCCTCGCTGCACCGGAGTATTCCGCTCTCGTCGTGGCAGGCTTTCGCTATGACCTTTGTGCTCACCATCGATTGGTCCGACGCGTCGACTGCCGTCACGATCGTCGACATCGCTGCGCGTATCACCGTTGCCGAGGCACACAGCCTTCACCACCCTGCATCGACACCGACCGATGCCGCTGAAATCTGGTGGGATGCACTCGTTGAAGCCACGCACACTGCGATCGATGGCCTCGCCGTACTCAACCTCACAACCGACGACATCCGCTTGATCGAACTTTGCGGCAATGATCCAGCAGGCGGCCTCGTTGGATTCGATCAAGACGGCGTCGTCTGCTCAGCGCTCAGTAGTTCACACGCCGAATCACGAACAGACGCCGAGTGGCTGCTGTCGCATGCCGAAGGTGGACCCGATTCTTGGCACTCACTCACTGGCGTTCTTCCGACAGCAGGATCCACGATCTCATTGCTCTCGTGGCTTCACCGAACCTCACCCGAGAGTTGGGCACGTCTGCACAGTTTCACGCTTCCAATCGGATTTCTCGCAACTCGCCTCGGTGGAGAACCTTCGCTCGCTATCTCTGCCGCTATGGGAACGGCAATTGTTGATCGCCAAACCGATTCGTGGTGCACCTCGCTGCTCAATGTCGTCGACCCGCATCGCGATTGGTCGGTTCCGCTCCCAAAGTTGACCACTGCAGCTACGCCAATTGGGTTGCTGTCGGCCGATGCTGCACACGCACTTGGGCTCCCCGCCGGGCGACCGCTTCACGCAGGCTCCACAACCGGTTCGTAGTTCACAACCGAAGGCGACCGAGATCCTCGGGCTGGCGCCGGTAGATTCGTTCCGTGGCCAACGATGTCCCTAGTTCGGGATCCCCTTTTGATCGTCGGCGCTTCCTTGTCATCGGTGGTGCCGGTCTGGTCGCGGCGGCAGCCGTGGCCGCTGGCTGTTCGTCAGAGTCCAGTTCGTCGTCGCCAACGATCAAGGTGAAAGAGCCAAAAAAGATCGCACCTCCCAAGCTGGACGCGTCGTACCAGCCGCCGCCGTCTTCAACGCTGTTCGACACTGCGATCACCGGTGGCCGTGTCATGGATCCGGCTACTGGCTACGACGCAATCGCCAACGTTGGCCTCATCGGCAACCGCATCGCCCTCATTACGACCGACGACATCAACGGCAAGACCGTCGTTGACGCGACCAATTTGGTCGTCGCTCCAGGATTTATCGATGTTCTTTCCTATGAGCCCAATTCGTATGGGGTTTGGTACAAACTCGGCGACGGCGTCACCACCAATCTCGGTATGCACGGAATCAAAACGCCAGTCGACGCCAAAGGTTTCTTCGCTGGTTACACAGGAAAGAACGCGCCGCCCATCAATTTCGGTGGCGCATTTTCTGATCAGTGGTATCGAGACTCCATCGGCGTGAAATCGACTGCGACACCCACGCAACTCTCGCGATTAAGCGACGACCTGAACAAACAACTTGATGCCGGCTGGATTGGGCTCTCCGTCGACCCCGAATACGCGCCGACGATCAACTTCAACGAATACGTCGCGCTCGCGCAAGTTGCCAAACAAGCGGAAATGCCGATGTTCACGCATATCCGCTATTCCTCGCCTGACCCCGTTGGCAAAAGTTCGCTCGACGCGATTGACGAAGTGCTCAACGTCGCCCGCCAAACTGGCGTCTCTTTGCATATCGATCACATCCCGTCGATGGCGACACACGTCATGCCTGAAGCCATCGCAAAGATCGATGCGGCCCGCAGCGAGGGACTCGACGTCACCGGATGTTTTTATCCCTACACATTCTGGGGCACTTATCTCGGATCGGCCCGATTTGCTGGCGATTGGCAGTCGCGATTCCGCATCTCCTACAACGACCTTCAACTCGCAGGCTCGTCAGAACGCCTCACACCCGAATCGTTCAAGAAATACCAAGCGCAAAACAAACTTGTTGTCGCGTACGCGATTCCCCAAGAGGATGTCAACGCTGTCGTCAGCGCACCGTGGTCATTGGTCGGTTCCGACGCGATCCCCGAATCTTCAAACAACAACCATCCACGTGGAGCTGGTTGTTTCTCACGCCTTCTTGGTCCGTACGTTCGCGACCTAGGGGCACTGTCGTTGATGGACGCTCTCGCGAAGTGCACGATCCTTCCCGCCAAGCGTCTCGATGCTCGTGTTCCGATGCTCGCCCGAAAAGGTCGGCTCCAGATGGACGCCGACGCCGACATCACCATTTTCGATCCCGCGACAATCGCCGACACCTCGACCGTCGAGAAGCCTGCCCAGATGTCGCAGGGAATTTCCTATGTGTTCGTTGCCGGGGCCGTCGCCAAGGACCCAAGCGGCGTAAAGCGCGACAGCCGCGGAGGCCAGGCCATCACCGGCCAACCGGCCTAACGAACCAGGCAACCGATAGTCGACCGATAGTCGTCCTTCACAGGACGGCTTTCCTGTCACTTACCGTTCATCTTGTTATGGTGCATGGACTATTGTAGAAAGAACGACAATTCTTCTATCAGTCGAGGGCTCGGCTCTCGGCCCAAGCAATGGGGTTCCTGCCATGGTGAAAGTCAGCCGTCAACGCTCTGCAGAACTGCGCATCGAATTACTTGATGCCGCTGCCGCTGAACTCCGACGGGTGGGGTACGACGCGATGGCGCTCACCACAGTCGCGGGAAATTGCGGTCTCGCCACGAGCGCCATCTACAACCGCTTCCCCACAAAAGAAGCACTCGTTGACGCTCTTCTCACCGAACGCATCGAACCTGAACTTGGTGCCCAAACAGACACTGAAACTGTCGCTTTCTGGTCAGGATCAGGAGAACCGCCGAAACTCAACTTCGCACAACTTGGTGTCGTTGCGGAACTTCTCTTAGCAGCGCGACACACTCCGTCTCTGCATAACTCGGTATACGGATTTCTCCACCGCCGAGCAGCCACGGCGCTCGCCGAACGTAATAAGGCGGCCGCACGCGGTGATGTACGAGACGACCAAGACCCCCGCGTTCAGGTTCTGATGCGCGCCGCCACCTGGATCGGCTCCTATTTCTTCAGTCTCGTAAGCGAACCACCAAAGCGAGGAGAGAAAACTCTCAACGAGCTCACACGCATGGCCGTAATGAACGTTCCATTCTCGACTCCGCTTCCTCCTCAAAGCCCTAACAAGCCACGAGTCATGCCAAAGGTTCGCAGCGTCCAAGACGACGCCAACGACAACATCCACGTTGCTCTCGTTGACTCTGCTGCAGAGGTTTTTGCCGAACTGGGCTACGAAGCCGCTGCGGTAGCGGACATCGCGAGGCGCGCCCAACTGACAACTGGCGCCATCTACAACCGTTTTTCCGGCAAAGCAGGGCTCATGAATGAGGTCATCCTCTCCAAACTTGCTGATGACGCGCAGATTGTCGGTAGCGATCTCGTTCGAGCAATTGCGTCATCTACTCCGATTTCACAACCAGCACTTAAAGACCTCATGTCTCGCTTGAACGACGACTCGACCGTGAACAACCGTGGTCTGCGCCTTGCTGCTCGCGATGCAGCGCGGCACGAGCCTGAAGTCGCTGCCGTTGTTGGTCCACTCCAAGATGCAACCCTTTCCTCTATGGCGGACTTCGTGAGAAATGCGCAGGGTGAAGGTCTGATCCGGTCCGATATCGACCCCGAAGTTGCGGTGTGGTTTTGGTCGGTAAACCCGGTGGGAGCTGGTCTTGTTGGTGCAGCCTTCCCTGAAATCCCTCTGCAAGCGTTTGGCCCGTTCTACTCAACTGCCATGCAGATTTTGCGAACGCAACCAGCCTGACCATCAGCGCGCCTGTTCGCACGGCGATAGTTTCCGGACATGGCCCTTCCAACCGATCCTGCCCGTCTCGATGCCACAGCACAGGCGGAACTCGTCCGAAATGGCGACGCGTCCCCTACTGAACTTGTCGATGCTGCAATCGCGCGCATTGAAGCAATCAATCCTCGACTCAATGCAGTGATTCATGAGCGCTTTGAAAAGGCGAGCGCCGAAGCTGCGGGCCCTCTCCCCAATGGTCCGTTCGCTGGCGTCCCGTTTCTTCTGAAAGATCTCGAGACTCGCAGCGCCGGTGATCCCCATCACGCCGGAACTGCATTCCTCAAGAATGCAAACTTCATTTCTGATCGCGATGACTACGTCACAACGCGTTTTCGCGCCGCAGGACTTGTCATCGTTGGCCGCACCAACACACCAGAGTTCGGTACAACAATTACGACCGAACCAGAATCACACGGCATCTCTCATAATCCGTGGAACACCGACTATTCCACTGGCGGTTCATCGGGTGGATCAGCAGCCGCAGTTGCATCGTTGATGGTCCCCGCCGCGCACGCGAGCGACGGCGGCGGTTCCATTCGCATTCCTGCCAGCGAATGCGGACTGGTCGGCCTCAAACCAACCCGTGGGCGCGTTCCCCTTGGCCCAGCAATCAGCGATTCATGGGCGGGTTCCACTTCAAACGGCGTTGTCACGAGAACTGTGCGCGATACCGCGGCACTTCTCGATGCAATCGCGGGACCAATGCCGGGTGATGCGTACGCAGCACCAGCGCTACCAGGCCCACTTGCTGCAGAGGTTGGTCGCGAACCCGGCTCACTAAAGATCGGTGTCCTTGATCATCCACTCCTTCCCGGCGTTGAGACATCCGGTGAAATGACTAACGCAATCCGATTCGCCGCGTCACTGCTCGAACAACTCGGACACAAGATCGAAGACTCGCATCCTGATGCCATGGGCGATGCGCGATTCACCGATGCATTTACGACCGTGATTGCAGCACATGTTGCCCACGATCTCGATGCATGGGGTCGCGTACTTGGTCGCGAGATCACCGAGGCCGACGTCGAAGAACGAAATTGGATGTTTGCGACAATTGGACGGTCATTCACTGCACCGCAGTACCTCGATGCAATCTTCTGGCAGCAGGAATGGTCGCGGCGTATGTCCACCTGGTGGACGAGCGATCTCAATCCAAATGGCTACGACATCCTGTGCACACCAGTACTCAATAGCCCGCCACCAAAGATCGGTTGGTTGAGCGATCCCGTCGAAGGGCTTGGTCGAGTCACTTCGATCATGCAGTACACCGCTCAGTTCAATGTCACCGGACAACCGGCAATTTCGCTGCCGCTGTGGTGGACCGACGACGGCCTCCCCGTCGGTATCCAGTTGGTTGCAGCATTCGGTCGCGAAGATCTACTGATTCGTCTTGCGTCAGAACTTGAGGGCGCATGCAGTTGGCATGACCGGGTTCCCCCGGTAGTTGCGTAACCGTCTGAAACCTTCAAACCAAACCTGCATAATCGTCTTCGCAACAAAAAGTGGCCCGGCACACCTAAGGGTGCCGGGCCACTTTCATTTCCAACCGATTGAACGACCCAATCAGTAGGCGCGTGCTTCTGCTGGTTCTTCGGCGAGGACGCTGTCGGAGGGACTAAGGAATCGCCACACCAAACCTGCGATTACTGCGCCAACAATTGGTGCAACCCAGAACAGCCACAACTGGCCGAGCGCCCAACCACCCTGAACAACGGCGGGCCCAGTCGAACGAGCGGGGTTCACCGAGGTGTTGGTCACCGGAATCGAAATGAGATGGATAAGGACGAGGGCGAAACCAATCGCCATCGGCGCCGCAGCTCCAACCGCCTTCTTTGCCGTGGTTCCGAGGATCACGAACAAGAAGCCTGCAGTCATCACGATTTCGGTAATGAGACCAGCTGCGAGGTTGAACCCATCTGGCGAATGTTCGCCGTAACCATTTGCAGCAAGGCCGTCGACCTTGAGATCAAAGCCAGCGCGACCAGAAGCAATCGCCCAGATCGTAAGTGCAGCAAGAATCGCGCCGATCACCTGAACGACCACATACGGAAGGACTTCCTTGGTCGGGAATCGCTTCGAGACCCACAAGCCGATGGTGACGGCCGGGTTGAAGTGACCACCAGAGATATGACCAACCGCGTAGGCCATGGTCAGAACGGTGAGACCAAACGCAAAGGAAACGCCGACAAGCCCGATTCCTAATTGAATGCCATCGCTGCTGCTGATCAATTTCGCTGCCAACACAGCGCTGCCGCAGCCGCCGAGTACGAGCCAGAACGTGCCGATCGCTTCGGCGATGAGCTTTTTGCTCATGTTCATAGATGCCCCCTTGGGGTGAAAAGAATCGCCGGGAGTCGACGACGCAGAAAACGGTAGAAGGCTCACGCCCCACACGGGTGGATGGAGAAGTCTCGTTCGTTTGCAAGAAGCACCTCAGCCAGCGCGTGATTGACCTACTGGAGTCGTGGCAGGCTCAGTCCGTGACTCTTGAACTTCCTTTGGCCACAGACCTCCACACCCTGCTCACCCTCGATGCGGTGAGCCCCGATGCTTTTCTTGCCCCGAGCGCTCACACCGGCTGGGGACGCATCTATGGAGGTCAGGCCATCGCTCAGGCGCTCCGCGCTGCAGCGTTGACCGTGAACGACGGCCAGATCCCTCATTCGATGCACGCGTATTACGTGCGCCAAGGCGACGAAGCAGCACCCGTGCTCTACGAGGTGCAGCGAATTCGCGACGGCCGGTCATTCTCGACACGTCAGGTTGTGGCCTCGCAATCAGGAGGAGCGATTCTCAATTGCATCGCGAGTTTTCACACGCCCGAAGAAAGTGAAGAACGCGAAGCAACGTTCTTGCCCTCCGACGCTCCGCAATCAGATGACTTGGAAGATGAAGAAACACCGCTGTTCTTCCAAACTCGGGCGCAACGCGACAACCATGGCATGGCGACACTCGCATGGATGCGCGCCAATGAATCATTTGGCGACGATCCCGTGATGAACGCGTGTGCTCTTGCCTATCTTTCCGACGAACATCTGCTGGGAGCTGCGCTCACCGGACACAGCCTCATTGGCGATTTCGAGAAGTTAATGACGGCGAGCCTCGACCACGTCCTTTGGTTCCACCGTCCGCTTCGGGTCGACGATTGGCTCTGCTTCACTCTCGACGGACAAGGAATGTCCGATGCGCGCGGACTTTCGATTGCTCGAGTATTCGATCGGGCCGGAACACACGTTGCGACCGCTGCTCAAGAGGCCCTCGGGCGCCCCCGTCGCTGAGACGTTCCTGCGAGTTCATCGGATATTTCCGAAACTCGGCTGCGAAGCCGTCTCAATCTGTGTCATCGTCAAGGGGTCATGCCTGATGATTCCACCCGTACCCAAGACTTCGACGCCAACGCCGCTGGACCAATGACGCCCCCGCCGGCCACTGGCATGGGCACCGAACGTCCCGAGGAAGTTCCGCCCACCGGTGGCCCTATCGCCCTCGAACGCACCTTCGCCTTTATCGACATCTGTGGATTCACCGCACTCACTGAACGTCATGGTCCTCGCCGAGCAGTGCGAGCCCTTGAAGTCTTCCGAACATTGGTGAAAGAAGTCGCTGGTCGCCGCGGTGTACGCGTCGCCAAATGGTTAGGCGACGGTGTTCTCCTTGTTGGCGTGAAACCAGGACCAATCGTTGCGACCGTTGCTGAGATGACCGGCCGCTTTGAATCCTTCGCTATCGATCTTCGTGCCGGCGTTGCCAGCGGCACTGCGTTGTTGTTCGATGGCGACGACTACATCGGTCGACCGGTGAACCTCGCTGCCCGCCTTTGCGACGAAGCAGAACCCGGCCAACTCCTCGCCCATCCGTCCGCACTCAACGGCGTCCCCGATTGGGTTGATATCGGACCACCGAGCGAGGTTTCGGTTCGCGGTGTTGGCCCGATCGAAGGCGTTCGTCCCCTTCGGCCTGCAGCCGATGTGCAGTTCCCGCCGGAACCAAACCGCGATTCGGAACTCTGATTCATCGAATTCCTCATTTGGCATTGCCACCGGCGGCTTGGTGCCGGAACTGAGGCCGCCGCTATGCTCTCTCGGCTGCTGAGGCTTCGCCCAGCAGAGCAAGCGTGACACCGGCCCCCATCGTCTAGCGGCCTAGGACACCACCCTCTCAAGGTGGCGGCACGGGTTCAAATCCCGTTGGGGGTGCCACGCAGGACGCGGATCGCGCTAGTTATACCCGCCCGATAAGTCGACGACGAGATGCGTCGCGTTCTGAGTTCGCAAACAGATCTGACCTGCACTCGGCCCCGTCACACCAACGGGCACCACGACATGCGCTGCCTTGGTCTGACCAGTCACCAGATTCAGCACTGAGGTTTCCGAACCTGGCGCCGGAGGCGAGGAACACGGGAAGACCGATACCCAACCCGGCGCTCGGGCATCAGTTGCCGTCACGTTCACTTCGACTGCGGTTGAACCGATTGCAGCTTTGCCAGCGCCGGTCACTTGAACGGGCACCGTCTGTCCAGCACCTACGACGCCAATCGATGTTCGCGAGTCAAAGACTCTCGTGGGTGCGCTGATGTTGAGTCGTTGACCCGATGGTCCGACATAACCAAAGACATCCACAATGACGTTCGCTCGGCTCTGGGAAAACACGCAGATGGCGCCGTCCTGCGAAAGCGGCACAATCGCGCCATTGCCGGCCGGCCAATTTGGTCCGTAGTTCACGTTCGACACAACCGGCGGTGAACCATTGCATTGCCATGCAGTTAGATAGCCAGAGATGCTTGCGCCATCGGCGGTGAGACTCACGAGCGCCGCAGTTGCCGAAACAGGAACGCCCGCTTGTCCAGCAATCTGCACTTGCACCCAGTTGCCCGCCTGCACCGGAACCGATTGGCGCGAATCGAAGACACGCACAGGCGTCACCGGCGTCACTGCTGTCGACACTGCCGAGTCATACCGACCCTGCAAATCAACAATCAGATGTGTCGATGCTTGCGTCGAAAAACACACTTTTCGAGTTGCGTTCACCCGAACAGTTACCAAATTCGTCGAGACGACTCCCGAGGTGTAATTCAGTGTCGAAGCAACTGGCGGTTCTCCGCACGCGTAAGCAGTCAAATAACCAGGCGCGGCCGCTCCATCCACAGTCACATTCATCGTTACCGACGTCGTGGTTGCGGTGATTCGCGACGCAAGGTCAACAACGAAGACCTCACCGGATTCAAGCGCTCGAGTTGAGGTCGTTCCAGTCGCATAACGAGTATCAAGAACTCGTGTTGGCCCCATCGGCGCATAACCACTCGATGATGCAACGCCGACCGGTCCCCCTTCATGCGAAAAGGCGAGGCCTCCGGGAGTTTCGTACACACGATCAACAACAAGTCGTCGCTGATTGCCCGGATAACTCGGAGCGAGCCCCTCGCTCCAGTAATGATTCGCGACATACGCCGCTCCGCCCACTCCACGAAAAACCGACGAGCCACCGATACCAGTCATGCCCACTCGCGAATTCATGACCTGCCCGGAACCGACCCGAGTGCAGATTGGCGTCCAACTGAATTGGAGTGGTCCACATTTCGCCATACCCATCGAATACCCGACGGAATTCCATAAACCACCCGAGTAAAACAACGTTGGAACACCATCGGATGTTCGAACCATCGATGGGTTCTCGGCGACACCTCGTTCCCAATCCGCCCCTGCGTCCATGAGATACACCGGAGCGCTACCTGCCGCCCAACCCACCGATTGCGCGCTTGTGAGCGAAATTTCCCGCATCCAGAGCGACGACCAGTCCTTGCCCGCTTCGCCTTGGTCCTGCCACATCAACCAGGTCTTGCCCGTTGCAGAGTCAGTGAAGACGTACGGGTCAATCACTCCAAGCGGAGTCGCCGAGCAAAAGAACTGCTGAGGTGAGGTGTAGGGCCCATCGGGCGTCTGACTTGTTGCGAAATCGATGCAATGTGTGCCAGACGCATTCACGCGCAGCGCGTAGAACATGACCCACGCGCTTGTGCCATTGCCCGACAACTTCGCAGCAGTTGGCGCCCACACTTCATCAGGGAAATTCGGGTCACCCGATGTCCATGTACTTCCAGCCGGCGATGGATCCGGCAGCGCATCGTGGAACTGTCCATTGGGATTTGGAATCGCATGATTCGTTCGCGCAGTCCACGTCACAAGATCGGTTGACCACATCACTGGCACGTAGACGCCGCCAGTTGTAGTTGAGAACGCGTAGTACCTCTGCGTTCCTGCGTCCCACACAACATCAGGATCAGGAAAATTCTGCGTGTACACCGCACCTGGAGCGAAATACGGAGCACCGACAAACGAGGGTTGATAGTGAGTGTCCTCGGAAGCAGCCTCAGCGGTTCCTGGCGATGCAACAACGCCACTCAACAGCGCTGCGAGCACCACGACGAGCCCTGCGACGCGAACGGCAAGGCGGTGGCGACTGAGCGGAACGCACAAACCGGAGGTCGGGAGGAAGGCCGTCATAGAGGAGCCACAGAACGACGTGGTGTCCCAAACGCTATCGGCCTCCTCGACAGATCCTTCGTCGGGTCACGCAGACCTACGCTTTGGCCATGTCCGCGGCTGCTCTTGTTCTTGCTCTTCTCGCTGCAATCGCTGGAGCGGGTGCAGCGGTCTTTCAAAGTCGAGGCGCTCGATCAGTCACACCTGCTCCCTCGAATGCATTTCGGTTGCTCTTTCTTCTCTTGCGCAAGCCGATTTGGCTGCTTGGCGCTGCGCTCGCCGGGGTTTCAGGTGCCTTTCACGCAATCGCACTCAGTCACGGGTCGCTCATCGAGGTCGAGTCGATCATGGTGACGTCACTTCTTTTTGCCCTTGGGCTCGGCATCGTCGTCACCGACGCACGGGTGTCGCTCCGCGATTGGCTTGGCGCAATTGCGACCATCGTCGGCCTCGTCGTCTTTCTTCTCTCTGCCGATCCTCAAGATGGCGTGTACACAATTCCAACTCGCACCGCGATCATCGGCGTCTGTGCGTTCTTTATCGTCATGACCATCCTCGTTAGTTGCGCATTGCGTTCGAGAACTCCAAACGTTCGCGCTGCACTTTTCGGAACATCAGCTGCGGTCTCGCTCGGTTCGGCCGCAGTCATGCTCAAAGTCATCGACTCCAACCTGGCCAACCACAACCGACTGCTTTCGTTCCTTCCCGCACTCGCCTTTCTCGGTCTGTGCGAACTCGGAGCGCTCCTGCTCCAGCAGGTGGCGTTCCGCCAGGGAAGCCTCGCCGCCGCCCTCGCCCCGTTCGTTGGCGGCAATCCCTTGGTCGCCGGGGCTGTCGGCATCGTGGTCTTCGATGAGCGCTTTCACCACAGCGTCGGCGATCTTCTCGGATCCCTCACTGGGATCGGGCTCGTCGTGGCCGGAATAGTGGTGTTGGCCGCTTCTCCGCTTGTGGCTGCCGGATCAGGCGAGACCGCCGATCCCAAAATTGAGGCCCCCTAGGGCGAGTCGGCCCGGCAAAAGGTGGACCGACTGCCCGTCTCCGTTAGTGTTCCGTGACCACTGACACGTCTTTGGCTGTCTCAGCACCGATCAAGGGGATCCGCATGACACTCGAGGGAATCGACCTCCTCGACCTCGACCGCTTCCAGCGACTCGAGCACTACGAAATGTTCGACCGACTCCGCGCCGAAGATCCGGTGAGTTGGCACGAGTATCCAGGCGCTAATGGCTTCTGGAACGTCGTGAAGCACAAGGATCTCGTCACCGTAAACCGCGACACAGCACTGTTCTCCTCAGAAGCTGGCGGCATCTCGATTCTCACTCCCGAGGAATTCCCGGGCGAGGCACAGGGCATGGACCCTCGCGGCCTCATGATGCTCTACACCGATCCGCCCAAGCACACGCGCTATCGCCTGCTCGTCAACAAGGGCTTCACGCCCCGCATGATTGGCCTGCTCGAGAAGTATCTCGAGCACCGTGCGATTCTCATTGTTGACAACATCATCGAGCGTGGCTCATGCGACTTCGTCGTCGACCTCGCATCGGAACTTCCGCTTCAGGCAATTGCCGAGATCATGGGCGTCCCCCAAGAAGACCGCATGATGCTGTTCGACTGGTCGAACCGCATGATCGGCCTCGACGATCCGGAATACGCCAACGAAGACGGCGCTAACGCTTCTGGCGAGTTGTTCATGTACGTGAACGAGCTCGGCAAGCAGCGAGCAAGCGACCCTCGTGACGACATCGTCACCAAGCTCATCAACTCCGAGATCGAAGGCGATCGCCTCTCTGAACTCGAGTTCGACATGTTCATGATGCTGCTTACGGTTGCTGGCAATGAGACCACCCGCAACACCACATCGTGGGGCATGTGGGCACTCATGCAGAACCCCGATCAGTACGCCGCTCTTGCTGGCGACATGGACGGCAAGATCGATAACGCGATCGAAGAAATCCTCCGCTGGGCAACGCCGGTGTACCACTTCCGCCGTACCGCCATGGATGACACCGTCATCGGCGACAAGGAAATCAAGAAGGGTGACAAGGTCGTCATGTGGCACATCTCTGCCGACCGTGACGAAGAAGTCTTCGACGATCCCTATCAGTTCAACATCGAGCGTTTCCCGAACGAGCACATCGCGTTCGGTGGCGGCGGCCAGCATTTCTGCTTGGGCGCAAACCTCGCTCGCATGGAACTGAAGCTCATCTTCAAAGAGATCCTCGAGCGGATTCCCGACATGACCCTTGCGGGCAATGTCGACATCCTTCGCTCGAACTTCATTGGTGGCATCAAGCACATGCCGGTGAACTTCACCGCTGGTGCTCGCCGTAACCCGGCACCGCTCGCTACTGCCTAGAGCACTCGAAGCACGATTACGCCGAGATTGACTCGTCGCTGCGCTGATAGCCGGCGACGAGATCGATCTCGGCGTTTTTCGTTGGGAAACCGAACCACACCACCGCGAGTCCGATCAGCATTGAAACGATGCCGACGGTAAATGAAACCTGCTGTCCATCAACAAACGATTGCTTCGCTGCAGCAACGATCTGATCGGTGTACTGCGGATATTGCATCGCAATGTTTTCAGCGCTCGAAAAGGACTTTGTAAGTTGTGTGGTCACCGAATCGGTAACGGATGTCGGCGCGTTTGCAATCTGTTTGGTGAACGCCTTCGCGTAACCCGCTGTGAGCACAGCACCCAGGATCGCTTGGAGAATGGCTCCACCAAGATCGCGTTGGAGATCAGCAGTAGCTGACGCCATTCCCGCTCGCGGAACCGGCACCGACTCCGTAAGGGACTTTGACGCCGGCGGACCCGCGATACCGACACCGATACCGAGCAGTGAATAGGCAAGTGCGACAACGACAAACGACGTGTCTTGTTTCCACAACAACAGCATCACGAGGAAACCAAGACCAACTGACACAAATCCAGCAAGAAGCGCGTCTCGCGATCCGCGGCGCTCAATGATTCGCGCCGAAATTGGCGCGGCCACGACCATGAACACCGCCGTCGGAATGATTGAAAGTCCGGCTTTCCATGTTGAGTAACCCAACACGTTTTGCAAATACTGCTGTCCGATAAACATTGCGCCAACCAGAGCGCCGAAAACCAACATCCCGGCCACTGCAGCGACCCAGAACGTGCGACGTCCTGCCAGTTTCAGGTCATAGAGCGGGAATGCTGCGCGGCGCTGGCGCAGAACAAACGCACCAACCGCAGCGACAGAAACAAGCCCGATGATGAGCGCAGCGGTACCCGCTCCAGGCTCGGGGGCGAGCGTGATCGCAATGACTGCGGCCGCCACCATCACAACAGAAAGCACTCCGCCGAGGTTGTCGATTGGTGAGTCGTCCTCGTTGATGTGCGCCGGGACAAAGGCCCATGCCGCAACAAAACCGATAACTGCGAGCGGAATCGTGATGAGGAAAACCGATCCCCACCAGAAGTGGAGAAGGAGCGCTCCCGCAACAAGGGGTCCGAGAGCAGACATAGCTCCGCCAATACCGGACCACAATGCGATCGCTTTCGTGCGATGAGAACCGGCCCAAAGCGCGGTGATCAGCGCCAGCGTGGTCGGGAACGCCATGCCAGCAGCCACTCCGCCAAGGACCCGGGCAAAGATCAGCACGCCGATGCTCGGTGCAAAACCGGCGATCACACAGGCGGGCACAGACAATCCCATGCCAAGCAGCAACATCATCCGTCGTCCATACCGGTCGCCAAGTGCCCCAAGCCACAACACCGTGGCCGCAAGACCCAGCGAGAAGCCGACAGCAACGGCATTGATCGCGGTCTGTGACGCGTCGAAGTGACGGCCGATGTCGGGCAGTGCCACATTCGCCACTGCCAGGTTGAGGTTGGCAACGGTGGCCACCCCAATCAGCGTGGCGAGGATGATGCCAGCCTTTGCGGGCATGCCTTCAGATGTTTGAGCGTCGGTTGCCATTTGGTGAGTCTTACGCAGGTTGGCCCGCCCCGGGGAACCTTGACATAGTCCAAGACCTTCCCTACGGTTCCGCCATGCCCGCTGCGGAGTCGGTCGCCGAAACCGAACGCTCTCTCGAACGTCTCTTTCGGCTCACAGTGAACCGGGCAATTCATCATCGCCAAACCGCAGCGATCGGCGTCGAGGTCACTCGCGCTGGTTACGCCATTCTCCGCACACTTGCCGACACCGGTGAACTGCCTATGGGGCAACTCGCTCGCAGATGTTCTATGGACCCTGCTGCAGCAAACCGCCAGGTGCGCGTGTTGGAAGACGCCGAACTCGTTGAGCGCGGCACTGACCCTGACGACGCTCGTCTTGCCGTCGCTCGACTCACAGCCAAGGGCCGACGCACGCACGATCGCATCGTGGCGTTACGCGTTGAACAGATGACTGACGTGCTCGACAACTGGAGCGAACACGACTGCACCGAACTCGTTCGTCTCATCGACCGCCTTGTCACCGATCTTCGCTTGACCCCAATTCGTACTGATTCATTCACCACTCAGGAGCAACCATGAGCCGCATCAACAGTGACCGCCGAATCGACTACGCCGGTTCCGTCCACGACGATCGCGAAATCGACGCAGTTGTTGAAGTTCTTCGAGGTGGCCCGACTGCCATGCGCATTGGCAAAAACGTCAAGGCGATGGAACGCCGTGTTGCCGATCTCTTCGCGAAGAAGCGCGGCGTGATGTGCAATTCAGGGAGTTCAGCGCTCTACCTTGCCTACGAAGCAATCGACCTTCAGCCTGGCGACGAAATCATCACAAGTTCGGTCACGTTCTCAACCGACGTCGCACCCGTCATCCGCAAGGGCGCAGTTCCGGTCTTTGTCGATGTCACCCCTGACACGTTTCAGATCGACGTCAACCGCATCGAAGAGATGATTTCAGCGAAGACTCGCGCGATCCTTGCCCCAAACCTCATTGGCAACTGTCCCGACTGGGATGTCATCCGCGAAATCGCCGATCGCCACAACCTCCTTGTCATTGAAGATTCCTGCGATGCACTTGGCCAAACATTGCGCGGAACAACTACCGGCACGCGGGCCGATATTTCGCTCACGAGTTTCGCCCTTTCTCACATCATCACCGCAGCCGGAACTGGCGGCATGGTGTGCTTCGATAACGACGAGCTTGCAGACCGTGCACTGCTGTTTCGCCGCTGGGGTCGGCGCTCAGAACTGCAACTCTTCGGCTCACTCAAGGGCAAAGTCGATCGCTTCTTTAGCGAGCTTGATGACGGACTCGAGTACGACAACATTTTTATCTTCGATGAAAACGGCTGGAACTTTGAGCCTTCCGAACTTTCGGCTGCGTTCGGCCTTGTGCAACTCGACAAGTTGGACGAAAACCTCGCTCGTCGTCAGCGCAGTTTCGCCATCACAAGTTCGCACCTTGCGAAGTACCCACACCTGTTCGTACTGCCCCAACTCACCGAAGGAATCGAAACTGGGTGGCACATGTTCCCGTTCATCATTCAGCCTGATTCAGGCATCCGTCGCGCTGAGCTTCAGCAATGGATGGAGTCACATGGCGTTGACACCCGCATGGTCTGGACCGGCAACATCACCCGGCAGCCAATGTTGCGTAACCAAGAATTCCGAGTCCCTTCCGACGGTCTGCCGAATGCTGACCGCGTCATGGAATGGGGTCTCATCGTTCCAAACAATCACTCGCTTTCCGACGCGGACTGCGACTACATCGGCGAATGCATCGATGGCTTCGTCGCAGAAAAGGGATTGTGATGGCTGGGCGCTTCGCAGGACGTCGAGTTGTCATCACCGGTTCGAGCCGCGGAATCGGAGCCGCGCTCGCAGAACGAATGGCCGCCGAGGGAGCAAACATCGTCCTCACCGCGCGCACGCTTGACCAACACGAAACCCTCGAAGGCAATCTGAACTCCACCCGCGAACGACTCGCGCGGTTCGGCACCCAAATCGAAATTGTTGTTGCCGACCTCACCGATCCGGTTGATCGACTTCGCGTCATTCCTGAAGCAGCCGAAGCGCTCGGCGGCCACATCGAGATCCTCGTGAATAACGCTGCAGCATCAATCCAGGCACCCCTCACTGGTTTCTCGGTCAAACGTCGCAACATCATGTTTGAAGTGAACGCCAATGCTCCGCTTGATCTTTCGCTTGCTGCTGCTCCCGCAATGGTCGCCGCCGGCGAGGGATGGATCGTGAACCTTTCCAGCGGCAGCGCCAAACATTGGGGTGGGCCTAGCGATCCCATCGAGCCAACCTCGCCCAATATTTCTGCCTATGGCGCGTCGAAGGCTGCGCTTAATCGCATCACAAACGGCCTCGCCATGGAGTTGTACGGCACAGGCGTGCGCGTCAACACCGTCGAACCGCGCGCCGCAGTGCTTTCCGAAGGTGCTGCAGCGCTTGTGGGCGATCGCTTGCGGCCCGATCAGATCGAGTCGATGGAAGCGATGGTCGAGGGCACCCTCGTCCTTTGTGATTGCGGACCCGATGTCACTGGGCGCGTCACCGTGAGTCTCGACAACATCGAAGAGTTTGGCCTTGAGGTTCGCAATCTCGACGGGTCGGCTCTCGCCTAAACGCTTGCCCTAGGCGCCGGTGCATTCCTCCGCGAGTTGGAAGAAGTGCAATTTGGGTAGGTAGTAGCGTGAAGCCACTCTCAACCTTCCCGGAGGAACCAATGTCGTCATCACTTGCAGGCCGCTCAGCAATCGTCACCGGTGGTGGCACCGGTATCGGCGCGGCGTGCGCAACCCGTCTTGCCCAAGATGGCATGAACGTCACCATCTGCGGCCGCACCGAAAGCAGACTCACCGAGGTTGTCGATCGCATCAAGGCCGGCGGCGCATCAGGCCAAATCCGTCATCAGGTCACAGACGTAACTGTTGAATCCGATGTTGCTGCACTCGTTGCAAACCACGTCGACGCGTTCGGCGGCCTTAACGGCTTCGTTGCCAACGCCGGTGGCGGCGGCGGCATGGGTCCGTACCATTTGCTCGACACCGAAGAGTTCCTTCGCGTGCTTCATCTCAACGTGCTTGGCACGATGTTGTCGGTCAAGTACTCCGCTGCCCACATGGTCGCAGCAGGCGGCGGTTCATTCGTGGGCATGTCCTCGCTTGCGGGCCATATCCCACACCCCATGTTCGGCGCCTACTGCGTCTCAAAGGCTGGCATCGAAGAAATGATGCGCAATGCCGCTAATGAGTACGGCGAGACCAAGGTTCGCTTCAACGCCATTCGCCCTGGTTTCATCTCCACCGAAATCATGGAAGGCATTCCGCGTGAATCCGCGGTGTACGACTCCTACATCGTCAACACGCCGCTCAACGATGTTGGTGAACCCGAAGATGTTGCCAACCTCGCTGCCTTCCTCCTCCGCGATGAAGCTCGCTGGATCACCGGCACCACGATCAACGTCGACGGTGGCCACCACTTGCGCTCTGGTCCCGACTTCCGCTCGTTCATCGAGCCGGCAATCGGTCACGACGCAATGGTCGGTCGCATGTCGTGAAGCTCGGCCTCTATTTCGATCTGCGTAACCCAGCGCCTTGGGCCCGGCCGTGGCCCGAGGTGTACGGGCGAGCACTCGATCTTGTCGTCGAAGCTGAACGTCTCGGCGCAGCATCGGTGTGGTTCTCCGAACACCATCTCTTTGCCGATGGTTACCTGCCCCAGCCGCTCACCTTTGCCGCAGCCGCTGCGGCACGAACCTCTCGGGTTCGCATCGGAACTGCAGTCCTTGTTGCCGCGTTGCGACCAGCGGCATTGATCGCCGAAGAAGCCGCAGTCATCGACCAGCTCTCTGGTGGCCGCCTCGAGCTCGGCATCGGTGCCGGCTACAGCGTTCCTGAATACGAGCTCTACAACACTGACATCACGAAGCGCTACGGGCTCACCGACACCGCAGTTGCAGAAATCCGTCGCTTACTTGACGATGGAATCGTCACTCCCCCAGCGGCGCAAACCCCTTTTCCCATCTGGCTCGGCTACCAAGGGCCACAAGGAGCAAAGCGCGCTGGTCGTCTCGGCGTTGGTCTTCTCAGTCTCGACCGCTCGCTTCTTGATCCATATCGCGAAGGACTTGTCGAAGGCGGTCACGACACCGCCATTGCCCGAACGGGCGGAATGCTCGACATCATCGTTGCCGATGATCCAGAAGCCGCTTTCGAGCGGATCCTCCCCCACTACGCGCATCAGTTGAACTCCTATCGTGCCGCTGCTGTTGCGGGCACAGGCCGCGATGCGCCGAGAGAGATCACCGTCGACAAGTTGCGCAGTGGCGCTGCACAGAAAGGCCAGATCCCTGGCCTTCGTGTTCTCACACCAACCGATGCGGTGAACGCCATTCGAGAGGCCACCGATGGTTCACCGGTTGAGCACGTGTATCTGTGGGCAAGCGTGGCTGGCATGCCCGACGATCTTGTCGAGCGTCATGTTGAACTCACCTGCACGCAGGTTGCGCCCAACCTCTAGTTCGTTCTCGCCGAATTAGTCAGTTTCAGGAAGCGGCGGCAACAGCCCAATGTTGCGGGCAATCTCTTGTGCCTCGTGATAGCTGCCGTTCTTTTCGGTCGTTGCACCTGTTGTCGCCAGCCATGTAATCGCAGCGCCCACGACAGAAGGCTCAACCCCGCGAGAAGCGATCTCTCCGAGTTCGGTAACCATCTTCGTTCGTTCCGTTGCTACAAAGCCCGGGTCAACCGTGAACGCGACAATTCCCTGATCGCCGTATTCAAAGGCCAAGCGATCGGCGGCGCGATGAAAGCCTGCCTTGGCCGCGCAGTAAGCCAACTGGGGACCACCTTGGCCAATTGGGAACTTCAACTTCCATTTACCAGAGCCCGAACCGATGTTGATGACAACGCCACCGCCGCGAGACACCATGTGCGCGACCTGTGGCTGCAGCAACAACAACTGCGCTGTGAGATCGCCCCACATCTGGTTCACAAGATCATCGGGATCGGTGTCGAGGAAATACTTCGGACCTCCACCCGTGACGTAAATCGCGTTGTTCACGACAACATCAAGATGACCGAGACCACTGATTGCGGACTCAACCGCGGGCACGAGCGCATCGCGATCGAGAAGATCAAGCGGGACCTGCACCGCTCGCTGGCCGAGCGCTTCAATTTCCGCTGCGGTCGACGCCAAACTGCCCGGGAGCACCTTGCCGTCATCAGTCAATGCCGATGGATCGCCGTCCACGACCGTTCGAGCGGTAATAGCGACATCGAACCCGGCTTCGGCCAAGGCGATCGCAGTAGCCCGGCCGATTCCGCGGCTGGCACCCGTGACAAGAGCCGTTCGTGATCCGGGACTCATAGGTCTTGCCTCCAAAGCGATTGACCTCGTGCCTCACGGAACAACCGACGCGCATCTGGGAATGAATGATTGTCGTGGTCTTCACCCCACGTCGTGATCCCGTCGAATGACCAACGAGTCAGGCAATTGATTGTGTAGAGATTCGGGTTGATCAAGAACCCAAGTGAGTTCGTGGTTTCACCACGAGCGTTGAACTCACGGCCCAATTCGTCGACACCGTCGAGTTCAACGACGAGCGGAAAGCCTTCGGTGTCGCGTTCGATGACTCGACGCTCGCCACTCTTGAGCTTCGCCCAGTCGCCATCGCGCATGTACGAGCCGTGAATCGCGATTGCACCGGTCCCGAAGTCCATGGTAATCGCATGAAACGCGTGCGTATCAGAAGCCGTTGCGTAGCTATAACCACCACGCATCGTCGCTCCCCCGTGAATGCCCTGGCCGAACTGCGGCCGAGGCCCCCACGAACGATCACGAAATCCGTACGCATCGACAGCAATGGTTTCGCCGTGCAGAACGATCGTGCCCTGATAGCGGCAGGGCTGGTCGACGTGTGACTCGCCCAACATGTTGGGCGCCACGATGCCGGTCACGATGAGGTCAACGTGGATTTCGTCGCCACCATCGGGATCGTCGTAACGAACTCGCCACTGCTTCTGCGGTTCCAAACATTCGTAACGGATGCCGTTTGCAAGCGTGAGGTCGGTCAGTTTCTGATCAACCAGCGGAAGATGCCAGAACTGCTTGGCGTACACACAGGTTTCGGGGCGCTCGTTACGCCCGTCCCAAAAGAAGGCGCCACCTGCGGCGACACCTTGATTCGTTTTGAAATACGGATAGAGCTGTCCCGACAGGTTCCGTTCGGGAACCGCAAACGTGAACCAACAGGTTTCGGTCCACTCAGGATTGTCGGAAGTCGGCGGGTGAAACTCGTCGTCAGGATGCATAGCGATCAGCTGAAGGCCAGACCAGTGACCATCGCTGAGCTCAGACCGCTATCAACGTGCAGATTCTCTCCGTTGATGAATGCAGCGGCATCGCTACCCATGAATGCAAGTGACGGAGCGATGTCCGTTGCGACGGCCATGCGGCCATTGCCCTGAACGCCAACAGCCCAATTAATTGCGTCTTCGCCCATTGAAACTTTGAAGTCGGCCATGAGAGGCGTATCGACGGGAGCGGGACAAATGCTGTTGATGCGAATGCCATTTCGAATTGATGAATACGAACGACGCATTGTGTAGACCTGCATGCACATCTTCGAAAAGGCATACACATCGTTCACGACCTCGGGATGCGCTTCGCACCAATCGAGGAATGCATCCCAATCGGCGATTTCGAGAAGCTCAGTAATTTCGGCAAC
>CAEZUO010000012.1_pt1 | contig 23884 bp, 22 predicted proteins | sample 7264501 | NCBI WGS metagenome assembly CAEZUO01 (sample SAMEA6813832, study PRJEB35770) | freshwater metagenome | biome: Freshwater; feature: Freshwater reservoir; material: water | place: Czech Republic | collected 2016-04-20 | depth 0.5m m
GGCGCTCCGGGTGCACCTGGGGAACAAGGTGCACCCGGCATTCCTGGCGCACCCGGCGTTCCCGGCCCTCCATGAGAGCCGGGCATACCCGGAATTCCCGGGATACCCGGCGCACCAGGTGCGGTCGGCACTGCTGGCGATTCCATTCTCTCGACTTTGTCGTGTTCCGTTGGCGACACGATTCGCTGGTCAGGGACAGCGTGGGAGTGCACTCCTTGACCAACGAACTCCCTCTAAAGACGTAGACGTCACATCGAATTCGGCTTCGAAAGTTTGCGCACGCTCGAGAAGCGAATGCTGCTCCCCTACGATCGCTCCGTGAATCTCCTGCAGCGTTCTGTTCGAACCGCCATAAAAACGGACTTCAGCTTCTTCGAACATGTCCGACCAATTCGTTCTGCTCTGGTGGTTCTTGGTGTTCTCGCCGCCACGTATTCCCGAAACGATGTCAGAGCACTCCTGCCCCTTGGCATCGGAATGCTTTTCGCAGCCATCGCTGATCGAGGGACGACGCTTCAACGTCGGATGACCTCAATGGCTGGTGCATTGGTCGCCGTGACACTCGGGACCGCAGTCGGTGGACTTGTCTCGGACAATCAGATTCTTCACGTCTCAATCGGAGGCTTGGCCGGGCTCGTCTGCGGTCTTGCCGGAGCTGCGAGCATTCCCTCGATGACGGCCGGAGTTCTCGGTCTTGTGGTCTTCACGATCTTCTCTGGTTCACCAATTGATCTTCTCGACTGGAAAACGAACGCACTCCTGATGCTCCTCGGAGCGGCGATCATGATCGGCACCGTGCTCGCCGAGTTTGCGGTCCGAGCACTCTTCGGCAGGAAGCCAATCCTCCGAGGAGAAATTGCCGAGGACAGTTACTGGACTCGGGCCAGCGTTCACCTTCACTGGTCGGATCAATTCGTCCTGCATTCGATCAGACTCGGAATTGTGATCGTGATCGCAACGATGTTGGAGCAGATACTTTCGTTTCCTCACTCGTATTGGATACCAATGACAGTCGCTTGGATCTCCCGTCCCGACCGAGACGGAACCGTCGAGAAGGTGACTCTTCGAGTTGCCGGTACCTTGCTCGGAGTCGGTGTCGCTGGAGCATTGATTGGGCTCACACCGGCAACCAACGCCGAGTCAATCGTCATGGTCGCAATCGCTGCGTATGTCGTCTTGGCATTCCTCATACCGAACTACGCCATCGCAGTTGCCGGCATCACGGTGTTCGTGTTCTTCCTCTTCCACACGGTTGGTTACCCGATGGAGGGATCGATACAAGCGCGTATTGCCTCAACCTTCATCGCAGCGGCACTCGTACTGATCGCTGTTCGTATCGGCCCACAGTCACAAGACAGGGCAGTCGCGAACGCGTCGTGAGTGATTAGGCCTCGCTCGTTCGGTAATCACCGAACTTAGCGTCACGCTTCGACAATGCGCCGGTGAGACCACCCTCTGAATCCTTCTCTGCGATGAAGGCTTGGAAGGTTTCGGTTCCCATGGTCAACGCACACAGTTCAGTACCCTGACGAATCGCTGTCGGGAAACCCATAACCGCCATGCCCCGATGCACGGTTCGCTTATTGATCTGAGCGATGTCAGTTGGAATCATCGCGATGCGCTTCGCCTTCTCGAGTACCTGCGCCTCAAGTTCCTCGGCCGGATACGAGCGAGTGGCGAATCCAGATTGAGCGGCCTCAACACCGCTGATCCAATCGCCCGTGAGCATCAGTTCCATTCCGAGCTTGGGGCCAAGGAGCCATGCGTGCCATTGCATGTCAGGAGTTCCGAAACGAACAGCGGGATAACCGATGCGAGCATCGTCCGCTACGTACACGAGGTCACAACCTGTCGCGAGCTCCGTGCCACCAGCAAGGCAATAAGAATGAATCTGCGCGATGACAGGCTTGGCGAGATCCCAGATGCTCATCCACGTTTCAGTGACTTCGCGCGGGTAACTCCCCAGACCATCCGCAGATTGGTACGCCGGTGGTTCACCGTCGGTTGGACTGCCTGCGAGGTCGTATCCCGCAGAAAAGCACTTACCCGCTCCGCGAATAATGGTGACGCGAACGCTGTCGTCAACATCGTGAGCGCGAAGTGCATGCATGATCTCTCGCCGCATCGTCGCCCCAAGTGGGTTGCGCTTGTCAGGATTGTTCAGCGTGATGCGTCGCACCATGGGTGCAGGTTCATCAACAATGATTCGCTCGTACGCCATAATTTTCCCCCTAAGTAATTGATTGATGATGGCACGCGATCGCAGCAACAACCAACGAGAACTGCTGCACCTCGGATGGCCGGAATCGCCCTACTGAGCGCCCACGAGGCACAACGTGGTCTTTCCATCGGAAAGCGGGACGGGAAACGTGAGCGGTGGACACGGTCGTGGCGAGTCAACCTGTGAACTCACAACGCTTGCAGACTGTTGTCCGCAAGCCACTGGTTGAGCGATCTTGCCGGCATCGCTTGCAAGAATAAAAACGCAACTCCCGGGGACGTACCTCCCCGTTGAGGTTCGTGACGTGGTCGCAGTTGTCGAAGAATCCTGTGACGTTGCGTAGGCGCTTCCGATTACTAGAGCCAGAGCTATGAGAACCGCAACCGCAATCGGTCCCCACCTCCAAAGCAAGGCCGTTTGAGCCGACACAACAATTCCCGATGGCGGCGCTGGTCGTGGGTCTGTGAGATTCGGTCTCGTTGCCTTCGGGGTCTGCGTCCGCACGGGGTCAGGGAGCGTGCGGTCGTAGTCCGTGCGCTTTGCCTGGTCGCCCAGCGTGTTCCATGCTGCGTTCGCGGCACGAATCCGAGATTCAGCATCGGAACGCTGTGTCTCCTGTGACGAACGCCGATCGGGGTGGTTCGCCCTCGCGATCGTGAGATACGCCCGCCGAATCGTTTCCCGATCAGCGTTGCGAGAAACCCCCAACGTCTCGTAATGCGAGGGATCGGCCATGACCTAGCGCAACCTGACAGCGACTTCGTTTGCTAACAGGCGCCCCTCGGTACTCAGTGTGATCGTGTCTCCGGCAACAACTATGAGGGAGTCGAGAAGGCCGATATCGCTCTCCGAGAGCGACCGACGCGGAACACCCTCGCGGGTCCTCAGGGACAGTTGTAAGCCCTCGACTCGACGCCGGTCGGGGTCAAGATCTTCAGCGGACGCTTCGACGGATTCATCGCCAGCAACAAGATCGATGTAGCGATCGGGAGTGCGAACGTTCCACCAGCGACGCCCGTCTTGATGGGAATGGGCTGCACAACCGAAGCCCCGATAGTTCCCCTGTCGCCAGTAGAGAAGGTTGTGAGCGCACTCTTGTCCCGGCCTCGCCCAATTCGAGATTTCGTAGTTCTCGTAGCCCGCAGACGCGAGAAGCGAATCAGCGATCAGGTATTTATCGGCCTGATCATCGTCTTCGGGATGGCGCGACGGATCGTCCGCTAATGGCGTCCCTGCTTCGACAGTGAGCGCATAAGCACTTACATGATCGGGTTCCAGCGCGATGACCTGTTCGATGGTGTGCTGCCAATCGGCAATCGTTTCGCCAGCTCCGCCGTAGATGAGGTCGAGATTCAACCGACGAATCCCTCCGGCGCGAGCAATAGCAACCGCTCGCACCACAGTGTCGGGGTTGTGATCACGCCCCAGGGACACGAGCACATCGGCCGAAAGCGACTGCACACCGAACGAAAGACGATCCACGCCAGCGGCCATGTACGCGGCAACATGTGCATCAGTAACCGATTCAGGGTTGCACTCGATCGTGATCTCGGCACCAGCCGTGACGGGTATCGAAGAAACGATTTGAGCGAGACGATCTGGGTCGACCAAGGAAGGGGTTCCGCCACCTACAAAAACCGATGTTGCTACCGGCATCCCCTGCTCGACCTCACGTGCGATCTCAACGGTGAGCGCATCGAGATAGGCGTCTTGGAGATGGTGGCGATCACTCCATGTTGCGAAGGCGCAGTAGTCGCAACGTCGCGAACAAAACGGGATGTGGATGTACACACCAAAGGGCGTTGTCACGAGACAAATCCGTCGCGTAGAGCAACCATCAATGTTGCGGCTGCAATCGCCGCAGTTTCAGCTCGGAGCACCGTACGGCCCAAGCCGACGACTGGGGTCGAGTCGGCTTCGGCCGCCGACCAACCGCCCTCGGGACCGATCAGCACGGTTGTATTAATTGAGGAGAGTGTGTCGCCATCGCGATCTGCACGTACGACACCTTCGAACGACACCAGATCACTCAATCGAGCGACTGGCGCAACGGTTGGTAACCACACCCGGCGTGATTGCATCGATGCATCTCGAGCAACCTTTGTGAGGCGCTCTCCTTGTCGCTCGGTCTTGGCGTCGTCCCAACGAACCACTGATCGTTCGGCGATGAACGGGATGATTGTGTCGATCCCCAGCTCGGTAAGTTTCTGAACGACAAGTTCCGGCTTACTTCCCTTCACAAGCGCGAAGCCAACGGTCAGTTTGGGAGAAGGTTCGGATTCGGATGCGATCTCCCCCACGACCTTGAGCGCCGCATCTTCGTAGACGCACCAGCGCCACGAACCGCATCCGTCGGTAGCACTCACAAGATCGCCATTGCGCAAACGCCGGACCTTCGACAGATGGTGGATATCTTCGGCGCACATGACCGGATGATCGATCTTGTCGACGATCACATGTGGCGCAGTTCCACCCGGTTTCTCTGGGAGGTCAGCCGCATCGATAGTCATAGCGTTACTTGAATGCTCCGCGGAGTTTCGACATCAGCCCGTGCTCAGGCGGATCGATGACTTCACCACGGAGAGTCGCCAACTTCTCAAGGAGCTCACGTTGTTCATCGTCAAGATCGCTTGGCGTTTCAACAACAAGGCGAACGAGTAAATCTCCACGACCCCGACCTTGAAGGTGGGGAACTCCCTTACCTCGGAAACGAATCACATCGCCCGACGCTGTCCCTGGATCGACCGGGATGAGTTCGTCACCATCGAGTGTTTCGATCACGATCTGGGCGCCAAGCGCCGCCTGCGTGAAGGCGACGCTCAACTCATGGATCAGATCGTCGTCACGACGTATGAATCGCTCATCGGGCGCGACACGGATATGGACGTAGAGGTCGCCTGATGAACCATTCCGAGGACCAACAGCTCCGCGACCTGAGAGGCGAAGCGTCTGACCAGTATCGACACCCGCAGGAACATCGACGGTGTAGTCGCACTCGTCGAGGTGTCGACCTTCACCCGCACAGACAGGGCAGGGATGCTCGATGATGGTGCCGAAGCCGCTACAGCGGCCACACGGACCGGCCGTAACCATCTGCCCAAGGATCGACTGACGAACTCGACGAACCTGACCTGCTCCCCCGCACTCGGGACACGTCACCGGACCGCTGCCCGGGTCGGCCCCCGTACCGTCGCATTCACCGCAGGCGACGGCCGTTCGAACAGACACCGAGGCCTCACAACCGAACACTGCTTCGGCAAATTCGATGTCGACGATTGCTTCAACATCGGCGCCGCGTGGCGGACCACTCGGACCGCCTCCGCCTCCGAACGGCGAGCCGCCGTTGAAGAACATGTCGAAGATGTCGCCGAGACCACCGCCGCCAAAGGGGGATCCGCCCTGCGGACCCGACTCTCCATACGTGTCGTACTGCCGGCGTCGCTGTGGATCAGAAAGGGTTTCGTACGCGAGCGCAACTTCTTTGAACTGCGCTTCAGCGGTGGGGTTCCCTGGATTCGCATCTGGGTGAAGCTCACGAGCGCGCTGGCGATAGGCACGCTTGAGTTCATCGGCAGTTGCCCCTCGACTCACACCAAGAAGTTCGTAGTAATCGGCCATTGCTCAGCCTTCACTCAACGTGCGGCCGAGTCGAGTCGCTACAACAGCAACCGCTGAAAGTGCTTGGTCGTAATGCATTCTCGTTGGACCAAGAACACCGATTGAACCAGCAGTCTCTCCATCGACAATGTACGGAGCGACAACAATCGAACAATCGGCCAGGGCTTCGTTACCGGTCTCGCGACCAATCGCGACTGACAATCCACGATCGAGAACATCTTCAAGAAGACTCACGACGACAAGTTGTTGCTCAAGAATCCGAAGAATTTCAGAAACGGTCCGAACCGCGTCGAAGGACGCAACCATGTCGGAGGTGCCGCCGATGAAAACCTGGTCGTCGTGGCGATGCTCACCACGAAGTTCAGCAAGAGCGGCACGAAGGACGATCGACACGTCAGGACTCTCACCCAAACTGAGCGAATCACCGTCGATCGTGCTTGCCGATGCAAGGGTCTGTCCGACAATGAGCGTGGAAAGGCGAACAGCCGCAGCGTTCACAATGAGATCGTCGGTGTCGGCAGCGAGTTCAATGCTGTGCTTCTCGATTGCGCCACTCGAAAGCACGAGCACTGCGAGCACCAGCCTCGGAGAAAGTGCCACAAGTTGCACCGACTTGATCGTGGCGACCTCGTGTTGAGGACCAACAACAACCGCGGCGTAATGCGTGAGCGATGACAAAAGTCGGCTTGTGTCCGACAGCATCTGTTCCATCTCACCGTGGGTGCGATTGAAGAACGTTCGAACTTGCTGGGACTCGGTAACGCCGAGTTTCCCTGGACCCCCGAGTTGATCGACGAAGAATCGGTAACCCTTCTCGGTCGGAATGCGCCCAGCACTGGTGTGGGGTTGAGCGAGATACCCCTCGGCCTCGAGTGCTGCCATGTCGTTGCGGACGGTGGCGGAAGAAACGTTGACCTCAGCCGACGACGCAACGTGCCCCGACCCAACAGGCTGGGCCGTCTCGATGTATTCGGCCACCACCGCCCTCAGGATCGTGGCTTTACGTTCGTCAAGCATGAAGTCCTCGATAATCGGGGCGCCAAAAGGCCGGCGAGATTGCTCTCATGCTACCCGCCTGCCCCTGCAATAAGCAGTCGAAGCCGGAGAGTGCCAGCAGGTGGTGCCTCAGTCGTCGAGACGGAGAGCAGAAACGAACGCCTCCTGAGGAACCTCGACCCGGCCGATGTTCTTCATACGCTTCTTGCCCTCCTTCTGCTTCTCGAGGAGTTTCCGCTTTCGGCTGATGTCGCCGCCGTAGCACTTTGCCAACACGTCTTTGCGCTTCGCCTTGACCGTTTCGCGGGCGATGATCCGGCCACCGATGGCAGCCTGAATCGGAACATCGAAGAGTTGACGAGGGATGAGTTCTTTCAACTTCTCTGTCATGCGAAGTCCATAGCTATAGGACTTGTCTTTGTGGACAATCATGCTGAATGCGTCGACAGCAATTGCGTTGAGAAGGATGTCAACCTTCACGAGATTCGAGACTCGGTACCCAGCGGGCTCGTAATCGAGACTTGCATAACCCTGAGTGCGGCTCTTCATTTGGTCGAAGAAATCTGTGACGACCTCGGCAAGCGGAAGTTCGTAGACAAGTTCCATACGCTCGGGAGAGAGATACTCAAGCTTGATCATGTCGCCACGACGACCCTGGCACAGTTCCATCAGCGTTCCGGTGTAATCGGTGGGCGTCAAAATCGTGGCTCGAAGAAACGGCTCTTCAATGTGATCGACCTCGTCGGCAGGAGGCAGTTCGCTCGGGTTGTCGATCGTGAGAGTCGTGCCGTTGGTTTTGTGGACGATGTACTGCACCGACGGAGCGGTTGCGATCAGCGAAAGATTGAATTCACGTTCGAGGCGTTCACGAATGATCTCCATATGCAGCAGACCAAGGAACCCGCAGCGGAATCCAAATCCGAGAGCGCCAGAGCTTTCGGGGGCGTAGGTATAACTGGAGTCATTGAGACGTAGCTTCTCGAGCGCCTCGCGCAATGTCGTGAACTCATCACCGTCAACTGGATAGAGACCGCAGAAAACCATGGGACGCGGTTCGTCATAGCCCTCGAGCGCCAAGGCGGGTTGTGACAAGTTGGTGATCGTCTCACCCGAACGCGCCTCACCAACGTCCTTGATGCCTGCAATGAGATAGCCAACCTCTCCAGCGCCGAGAGAGGCAACTGGAGTTGGGTCTGGTCGGCGAACGCCAACCTCTTCCGCGTTGTAGATCGCTCCGGCTTGAACGAACTTCAAACGTGCACCGGTGTTGAGCGTTCCGTTCATGATGCGGACCGAAGAAACGACACCGCGGTACTGATCGAAGTGGGAATCGAAGATCAGGCCCTGCAACGGCGCGTCGGAATCGCCGACCGGAGGCGGGATGCGATCGATCACAGCATCGAGCAATTCCGCAACGCCTTCACCGGTCTTCGCACTCACGCGAAGAATCTCGTTGGCAGGGATACCAAGAACCTTCTCAATCTCGGCGGCATAGCGATCGGGATCGGCCGCCGGAAGATCAATCTTGTTGAGCGCAGCGACGATCTCTAGATCATTCTCAAGCGCGAGGTAACAGTTGGCGAGCGTCTGGGCTTCGATCCCCTGTGCTGCATCGACGAGCAAGATTGCGCCTTCGCACGCCGCTAAAGATCGACTCACCTCGTAGCCAAAGTCGACGTGACCAGGAGTGTCGATGAGGTGGACGAGATGATCCTTGTACTCAAGGCGGACACTCTGGAGCTTGATCGTGATGCCCCGCTCTCGTTCGATATCCATCGAATCGAGATATTGGGCCCGCATCTCTCGGGGATCGACGGCGCCGCACAGTTCGAGCAGGCGGTCCGCCAAGGTGGACTTGCCATGATCGATGTGAGCAATGATGCAGAGGTTGCGGATACGGTCGAGGGAGGCCACGAAGGCAGTCGTCCTTGGGGCGAGGGGCCGTAGGAGCCTAGACGGCTCTTGGACGAATCCCTGATCTTGTGACTCGGGGACCTCTGCCCGCTATGATCTTCTGTCCGTGTGCGGGACCGGTCATTCGACTCGAACCCGTCCCCCCGATTCACACCAATTCTTCAACGACAGAGGACCCCAGTGGCCAACATTAAGAGCCAGATCAAGCGCAACCGTCAGAGTGAGAAGGCACGCCTTCGCAACAAGGCTGTCCGCTCAGAACTCAGGACCCGCACCAAGCGTGCGCTGACTGCCGCCGAAGAAGGCAGCGCCGATATCGCTGAACAAGCACGCCTCGCGATCAAGCGCATTGACACCGCTGCATCCAAGGGTGTCATCCACAAGAACCAGGCTGCACGCCGCAAGAGCCGTCTCATGGCTCGCATCAACGCTGCAACCAAGTAATCCGTGCGCCACGGGCGCTGCTGCAACATCGGACCGGAGCCTCGCTCCGGTCCTTTTCGCTTTTGCAGGCGTTTGTCGTAACCAGAGACGCCTGGTCAACGACGCCCGCGAGAACCTGACGACGAGCGGTTTCGACCAGCAAGGCGGGCAACAAGCACTTCGACCACAAGTTCAGGCGGCCAGGCCTTTGCACCGTGGAGATCAAGATCGGCCTGGGCGAGCAGTGCTGCAACTTCCGCGAGGCGCTCGCTTCCAAGACGTCGGGCACCGTCAAGAGCTTTCTTTGCGGGGAACGTGCTTCCCTTCATCCCAAGAACATCAGCAGCCTGCTTATCTCCACGAATGTCGGGATCATCGAGACGAATCATTTTCAGATAGTGATTGCTGAGCGTCGCGAGAATCTGAAGGGGGTGGCGCCCTCCTCCAATCGTCATTCGTTGAAGGACATCGAGAGATCCGCTGACATCGCCACCATCGATGGCGTCTGTGAGATCCCATGGGGCAACGTCACCAGAAACACCGAGATACGGCTCAATGTCGGGGGCAGACACTTTCGTGCCTGCCCCAAAGACGGATTCGAGCATTTCCAAAATCGCGGGCAGCCGACCGACGTCACTACCGAGATGATCGACAAGTGATCGACGAGCGGCTGGGTCGAGCTTGAGTGGCGAACTGGAGATGCGTTCGTCGAGCCAGCCGCCCTGCGCTTTACCAGTTCCAGGGGAGGTGTCGACGACGACTCCCCCACATCCCGACACTGCATCGGCCAAGGTCTTGGGGACGGCAGGAGTCTTTGATTGTTTGTTCGGACGCGAATCTTTTTCCCAAACGAGAACGAGTGATGTCGTCTCAAGGGGATCCTCGAGGTACTGAACGAGCGGGACGCACGCATCTTTTGTTGAAAAGACAGCGGCATTGCGAACCAACACAACGCGTCGATCGCTCAAGAACGGGAATGTTTGCGAAGCGTCGACTACCGGCCCGATCGTGTAGCCACCGTCCTCTAGAGCGTGATCGGTAATTGAAAGTTCGGCAAGCAATAAGGTTCGGTCGCCCTCGCCGACGAGTTGGTTAATCAACGATGAAACTTCGTCTCCGAGGATGACCTCGTCGTTTCCTTTGACAAGGAAAACCGGAGCCGAGAGATTGACGTTCATGCGGCCTCGAGAATCGCAGCCATCGCATCGGCTACGCGGCGGCCGTTTCGAACATCGTGAGCACGAAGAATGCGACATCCAAGCGCGATGCCGAGCGAATGGGCGGCCATCGTTCCGTCGCCGGCTGACCCGCGTTCGACATCGAGCAGCGTCCACAGGAATCGCTTGTTCGATGCAGAAAGAAAAACCGGATATCTGAGCGAGGTGAGTGCATCGGAAGATCGAAGAAGGATCTTCGATTGCTCTTCGGACTTTCCGAGGTCGAGTCCAGCGTCGACCATGATCCGCTCACGTGGGATGCCCGCACTACGTGCTCTCTCGGCGCGGTCGGTCAGAAACTCACAGACTGCGAGTACGACATCGTCGTACTGCGGATCGGGGTCAGGAACTCGCGGGGCGAGACGAATATGTGTTGCCACGACCGAGGCACCGGCGGCGGCGCAGACGTCGAGGTAGTCAGGATCGGCGAAACCACTGATGTCGTTACCGATACATGCGCCCGCATCAAAACATGATTTCGCAACAGATGCTCGCCACGTGTCGACCGACAATGGAAGATCGAACCGGCTGCGAAGTGCTTCGATCGCCGGCACCACACGATCGAGTTCCTCCTGTTCGGTGACCTCATCGCCCGGACCCGCCTTCACACCGCCCACATCGAGAAAGTCGGCGCCATCGTTCACTAACTGCTCTGCTTTGCGAAGAAAATCTTCGAACTCGAAATAAGAGCCCTGGTCATAGAACGAATCAGGCGTTCTGTTGAGAATCCCCATCACGATTGCTCGATACGTGATGTCGAATCGAGTGGTACCGAGGTCCAAGAACACAGGGTGACCCTAACCGGCCGACACCCTCCCGAGGCGCGTTCTGCGTTGCCAAAACTGGGACGAGTGAACTCGCGCAACGGTCGCAGCACCAACTGAGAGTGCAACGATTGCGCTCAACGTGAGACGCGGCAGGGGAAGTCCTGAGCACCACTTCGCCACCGTCATGATCCACCAAACGCCAAGCCTCACAGGAGCCTGGAGGACAACAGCTGGCCAACCTCCGAGTACGCCGGCTAGGAGTCCGACAGAGGACCCCCACATCATGACGAAGCCGGCAACGGGCTCAGCAAGAACATTTGCAGGGAGCGACGCGAGCGGCATCGGCCCAAAGGATGGAATAACGAGGGGAGCGACGAAAATTTGCGCTGCGATCGTGATCGCCAACACCTGTCGCAACCAATTGGGACCTCGCAACCGACGAGCGAGGCCGGAAGCAAGCAGCGTGATGCCGACAGTCGCTGCGACGGACAGGCGGAAGCCAAGGGATTCAACCAGTAGAGGATCAATAAGCAGCAAAAGCGCAACTGCGACCGCGACTCTTCGCCGAGCATTGAGAGGCCGACCCGATGCAGCTCCGACAACAGCGAGCAATGCCATCGCTGTCGCCCGGAGAACTGATGGCTCAAAACGTGTCACCGCCGCAAAGAGAAGCAGAACCAATGTCAAGACGAAAATTCTCGGGCGGCGAGGAAGTCGCGAAGCGAGCGGCGTTGCTAAGGCGATGATGAAGATCACGTTCTCACCAGACACCACAAGCAAGTGCGAGAGACCCGAATTCTCGAAGTCCCGAACAACGTCGTCGCTACTCCCGCGATCGTCACCGATCACGAAGCCCGAGTAGACCGGACGCTGTTCTGCCGGGAGTGCCTTTCCTCCATTGAGAATTGCGTTGCGAACAAAATCAACAGGAATCCGCCAGAGATCAGCCCCACCTTGAAGCGACGCTTCCGACACGGAAAGCGCCATTCGCACATGTCGATATTCGGCGCGCTCTGGATGCGTCAGGAGCCGCAATGTTCCACCGACGCGCAGTCTGCGACCTGCGAAGGCTTGGCGAGTTACCGATGCGGCTCGACCAGTTGCAGTGAGTTCGAGGCGACCGAGATCCGAATCGACATCTGCGACAACACGACCGGGGTAGGTCTGTGGATCAGAAACAAGTTGCACAACGCCGACCCACTCACGCGATTCAACCGGCTGCACACCCTCGCGCGCATGAAACGACATCACCGCAACGGAGAGACCGCCGAGTACCAGTAATGCAGCCCTGCGACGACTGAGGACGCCCACGCAGAGCGCGATCGGTCCGAGTGCCATCGGGACACTGATCGGACAAAGGGAGCCAATCCAGCAGGAAAGTGCGAAATAGCCGGCGAAGTTCCGTGTCCAGTGCGAACTCAACCGAAGACGTTTTTCGGGCCGCCACAACCACGCCGCAAGAACCTTCACTCACCGCACCACGACGCTGCTACGAATGCTGTCGAGTTTCGTCGATCCGATTCCTTTAACTGTTAACAAATCATCGACTGATCGGAAACGACCCATCTCGTTCCGTCGATCGATAATTGCCTTGGCAGTAGTCGGCCCGATTCCGTTCAGCGAGTCGAGTTGTTCGAGAGTCGCACTATTCAGATCTAACGGCCCGGTACCCGCACTCGGTGCCGATGCTCCGACGGATCCCGCGACGCCGACCGGCGGCAACTCCCCCTTTTTCGTAAACCACACACGCTGTCCATCCGACACGGTTGCGGCGAGATTGATGTGATCAAGGTCTATGCCTTCAGAAGGACCTCCGGCAGCCTCGAGCGCATCGACAACCCGAGAACCAATCGGCAATCGGTGAACACCTGGCTGACGCACGGCTCCCCCAACGTCGATCACGACTCCCGGGACAGTCGTTGTGGTGACAAGCCCCGGCGTCACTGAACTCACTGATGGAATCGCCTGACCATCGAGTGACGTGGAACGCCCCACGATCAACACGGCACAGAGAAGAGCGAATAGCACCACCGCAGCCACGCAGACACCTACTCGGATGCTCACCGAAGCCAACTGGCGACGGAGCCATTTCATCATTTGCTGGCGAGTTTGCGAAGCGTCGGGTTTCGTATTCGCATCATGTCGAAGATGATCGAGAGCACGCGCCGCAACGTCCGAATGCGGTTGCGTTGATTTGTCGTCGACCATCGACTCTCCCCTCTTCGCCCGCACCGCTGCGGGCACTTGAAGGAGGAAGATTCAGAACGTTACGAGCTGACCCCGAACGACGGAAGGGCTATTCAGACTGTGCACGAACGACGCCTGAATCTCAGAACAAGGTCGTTGTGAGTCGCTTACGCCACGTTCCCGTGCGGGGGTCATCAGGCCCCAGGAGTTCCAGAAGGTCGATGAACTCCTGACGGGCGTCATCGTTACCTTTCACTTCGAGAAGTAACGACTCGAGACGCTGTTCAATCTGCTCTGTCGAGCTGATGCCCGCGCCACTGCGCACATACGCCGCAATGCGACGAGTCTCGGCAGTTTCTGGAATACGAGAAAGCAACTCGAGAGCGTCTGCGCCTCGATCGTCACCAGCGAGTAGCTCAGCGAGATCGATAATGACGTCGGCATTATCGGGCTCAAGCTCAAGTGCTTGGCGAAGAGAAGCTTCGTCCCCTTGCTCTCGAAGCACATCGACCGCGCTCGGCTCAGAGGGGACGATGAGTCCGTTCACAAATTCAATGATTTTTTCTTCGGGTAGGGCGCCCACAAATTGGTCGACGATTTTTCCGCCCGAGATAGCAAACACCGCCGGGATGCTCTGCACTTTGAACGCTTGCGATGCAGCCGGATTTTCATCGACATTGATCTTCGCCAGTACAACCTGCCCGCCTGTAGCGGCAACAGCTGCCTCGATCATCGGCCCCAGCGTCTTACATGGTCCGCACCAAGGCGCCCAAAGGTCAACAACGACAGGCGTCGACATTGAGCGGTTAAGGACCTCAGCTTCGAGGGTTTCGTCAGTTACGTCAATGATCACGGGTCGAAGGATACGGCCGTTCGCCGAGAAGCGGGAGCGGGGGTGTCGCCGATAGCGTGTCGGGATTCTGAAACCGGAGCAGCCGTGACCCCTCAAAGCGATATTGCTGGTATTAACGCCGCATCGATCACCGAATGGATGCTTGAGCGCGTACCCGATCTGGCCGAGCCCCTTCACTTCGAACTCATCACCGGCGGCCTCTCCAACCTCACGTACAACGTGGCTGACGCCAATGGTCGTCGCTGGGTGCTTCGTCGTCCGCCTCTTGGACACGTGCTCGCGACTGCCCACGACATGGGGCGCGAAGTTCGCATCATCACAGCCCTCAGCCAAACCGCGGTTCCTGTCGCTCCTGTTGTTGGCTACTGCGACGACCTTGCTATTAACGACGCGCCCTTCTACGTCATGGACTATGTCGACGGTGTGATCGCTCGCAATGCCGAGGCTGGTTCTGTCCTCAGCGTCGAAGCGCGAGCTAATGCGGGACGTTCCCTCATAAACGTTCTTGCGACGATTCACGGACTCGACGTCGATGCGATTGGCCTCGGAGACCTCGGTCGCAAAGAGTCATACGTTGAGCGCCAGTTGTCGCGCTGGGAGCGTCAATGGGAATCCACCAAAGATGCAGACGTGACCGAGATGACTGAACTCCATCGTCGACTCACACTCGCCGTCCCCCAACAAGGCGCCGCCACAATCGTGCACGGGGACTACCGGCTCGACAATTGCATCATCGATGACGACGGCAATGTCATCGCTGTTCTCGATTGGGAACTTTGCACACTTGGCGACCCTCTCGCCGACCTCGGCTTCATGTTCGTCTATTGGGCCGAAGCAGGCGATGCGTTTGTGGTCATCGATGGCTCAGCGACTGCCCTCGATGGCTTCCCCACGCGATCAGAACTACTCGCACACTACGAAGCCCTCACACGGCGTGATGCAAGCCAGATCGGCTACTACGTCGCATTGGGCTACTGGAAACTGGCCTGCATTTTGCAGGGTGTTCTGGTTCGCTACCGTTCAGGGGCCATGGGAAATCAATCAACCGACGCCGATTCAGGAGCTTCACCGGTGCAACGTCTCGCTGTCGCCGGGCTGGCGGCATTCGATGGCCAGATCGGTGGAGCACATGTCTGACCTCTACGAACTGATCGAGAGTCCTGAACTCGACGCGCCAACACTCTTGCTTGGTCTCGACGGATGGATCGATGCAGGTCTTGCCGCAACAAATGCGTTTGGCACACTTCTTGAAGATATCGAGACCGTTACGGTTGCCCGATTCAATGCCGACTCGTTGATCGACCATCGCTCGCGCCGACCAACGATGCACCTCCTCGATGGAATCAATACCGGACTCACGTGGCCAACGATCGAACTGCAAGCGGGCTTCGACGCCGAGGGCGCATCTGTTCTCTTCCTTGTCGGCGCTGAACCTGACCATCGGTGGATGGCATTCGCCGACGCAATAGCTGATCTCGCAAATCAGTTCGAGGTCTCAGCGGTTTACGGCTTAGGTGCCTATCCCGCTCCGGTCCCACACACTCGACCAACTCAATTAGTCACCACCGCCACCGACGCCGAGATGGCTCAGCGGGTTGGAAGCGTGCCAGGTCGCATCGACGTGCCGGCCGGAATTAATGCGGCGATCGAATTGGCCTGCGCTTCGTCGGGCCTACCCGCCACTGGCCTTTGGGCCCAGATCCCCCACTACGCCGCTGGAATGCCCTACCCAGCCGGAGCGCTGGCACTCATCGAAGGCCTTCGAACTATCGCAGGACTCAACTTCAACCTTGGTTCGCTCGTTGAAGATGCGCGCACCTCGCGCGAGCGACTCGACGAACTCGTCGCCAATAGCGACGAACACATAGAGATGGTCCGACAGCTTGAAGCTCAAGCCGATACCCAGGTCGTCATTGAAGACCCACTCCCAATGGGCGACGACCTCATGGCAGAACTCGAGCAGTTCCTCCGAGAACAGGACTAGCTCTCGAATCGTTGTTAACCAGCGACGAGATTGACCAAACTCGGAGGTTTACAGATCACCTTGCGCGGCGACTTGCCGTTGAGGTGGGCCTGAACCTTCTCGCTCGCGAGGGCGATTGATTCAGCGCCAGCCGCATCGATTCCTGACGGAACTTCGATGCGATCGCGTACTTTGCCATTCACTTGCACGACCATCGTGACGGTGTCGACTGTAAGCATTGCCTCGTCGGCAACGGGCCATGACAACCGATGAATGTCATCGCCATGGCGGCGTTCACGGAGTTCGGCGGTCACATGCGGAGCCATCGGGGCCATGAGCATTAACAATGTGTCGATCGCAAGATCAAGCGTTGCTTTGCGGGGACCGCCGTCGATTTTCACATAGCGATAGAGCTCATTCGTAAATTCCATGAACGCGGCAACCGTCGTGTTGTAGGCCCAACGCTCGTAATCGTCGGTGACCTTCACAATGAGTCGGTTTGTGCGACGTTCAAGTTCAAGGTCCGAATCGTTTGCTTCGCGATCAACAGAATCCACGCCGATATCGCCTAGGGCGACACGCCACACCCGATGGAGGAATCGTGAGCAACCTTCGATGCCAACGCCTTCCCAATCGACGTCGTCTTGGGGCGGACCAACAAAGAGGTGTGCGAGTCGAAGTGCATCGGCACCGTCGGTATCGAGAATTTCCTCGGGTGCGACAAGATTGCCCTTCGACTTCGACATCTTGTCGCCATCGAGTCGAATCATTCCCTGCGTGAACAACCGCGTGAATGGTTCGCGCAGGTTGGCAGGCGCGACGCCAAGATCCGAAAGCGCTTTCGTAAAGAAGCGGGCGTACATGAGATGCAAGATCGCGTGCTCGACTCCGCCGATGTATTGATCGACTGGCATCCACGAGTTGATTGCTTCCGTCGAGAACGGCTGCTCGTCATTCCAAGGATCACAGAAGCGCAGGTAGTACCACGACGAGTCAACGAACGTGTCCATTGTGTCGGTCTCACGATGAGCGGGACCACTGCATGTCGGACAAGTTGTCTCAAAGAAACCTTGGTGGAGGCGAAGTGGAGACTCGCCGGTAGGAAGAAATTCAACGTCGTCAGGTGCAAGGACAGGTAGGTCCGCTTCAGGCACCGGAACCATTCCGCACTTGTCGCAGTTGATGATGGGAATAGGACAGCCCCAGAAACGCTGACGACTCACTAACCAATCGCGCAAACGGAAATTGATGGTTCCCGTACCGATGCCTTCGGCCTCGAGAAATGCGATTGCGGCAGCGATTGCCTCTTCTTTCCCCATTCCATCGAGAAATCCGCTGTTGATATGGAGTCCGTCGCCGGTAAATGCTTCACCTTCAAAATCGGCAGGAGGTTCGATTGTGCGAACGATCGGGAGACCATGGGCCGTGGCAAAGTCCCAGTCGCGCTGATCTTCTGCAGGTACCGCCATGATTGCGCCCGTGCCGTAACCCATGAGCACGTAATCCGCGAGATACAACGGGACCGGTTGTTTCGTAAATGGGTTCAGGACATACGAGCCGGTGAACACTCCGCGCTTATCGAGTGAGCCCTCGGACGACATGCGTTCAACGTCGCTTGCCTTTCGTGCGCTCGCCACAAATGCGGAAACCTCATCTCGCCGCTCGGCGGCAACAACAGCCTCGACGAGTGGATGCTCGGGCGCCATCACTGCGTAGGTCATTCCAAAGCTCGTGTCGGGGCGAGTCGTGAAGACGTCGACCTTCACGCCGTCAGGGTGCGGTGCACCGTCACTGTCGACCACCTGCATTGAGAATTCGGCGCCCTCTGAACGGCCAATCCAATTGCGCTGCATGATCTTGACCCGCTCAGGCCAATCGAGATCATCAAGGTCATCAAGAAGTTGTTGGGCGTAATCGGTGATCTTGAAAAACCACTGCTCAAGATCGCGCTTTTCAACAACATCGCCAGATCGATCGCACGTGCCGTCGGCGTTGACCTGCTCGTTCGCAAGAACGGTCTGACAACCAGGGCACCAATTGACTGGCGCGTTGCGGCGATAGGCCAACCCTGCCTCAAGAAACTTAAGGAAGATCCATTGTGTCCATTTTTGGTACTCGACCGAGTGGCTGGTGACCTGCCTGCGCCAGTCGTAGACGGCGCCTATGCGGAGAATGGAACTTCGCAACATCTCGATGCGCTCGTCGGTGAACTCTCGGGGGTGACGACCAGTCTTGATTGCTGCGTTCTCGGCAGGAAGACCAAAACTGTCAAAGCCCATTGGCGAAAGCACGGCGTAACCGTTCATTGTCCGATAGCGAACAATGAGATCACCGAATGTGTAGTTGCGCACGTGACCCATATGCGCCGCGCCACTCGGATATGGGTACATGCAGAGCGTGTACCAGTGAGGCCGCGGGTCGTCGTTGTCGACGTTATAGAAGCCGTCAGCTGCCCAACGCTCCTGCCACTTTGCCTCGAGAACGGGGGGTTCGTAGCCGTCGACCATGAGGGCCGATGGTAGGCGACACACCGACACTGACCCTTCACTCACAAGGCATACGTCCGCCTTGCTGTCGGACACTTCGGGCGACGTTTCGATTTTGCGGGCTTCGTGGGTCCCGGTACAGTTCGGAATCCATTCGGGGCTATAGCTCAGTTGGTAGAGCGCTTCCATGGCATGGAAGAGGTCAGGGGTTCAATTCCCCTTAGCTCCACTCCGAAACTGCAAATGCCCGTGACCCAACGTCACGGGCATTTCTCGTTCTCGGCGGCTTCGTTTGCAGCGGAGCGTGTTACGCCTCGTCGTGCTGCCAGTCGAGGACCGGCACGTCTCGCCACAGACGTTCGAGGTCGTAGAACGCTCGAGTCTCCTCATCGAAGATGTGAACGATGACATCGCCGTAGTCGACCAGGACCCACGTGCCATCGTCGAGACCCTCGACCCGAACCGGCTTCGGGCCACCAGCCAAAAAGACATCTTCTTCTATGCCTCCCGCAATTGCTCGAACCTGCCGATTGCTCGTGCCGGAAGTGATCACGAACCAGCCGGTAATCGAAAGCACGTCACCGACGTCCAAAATCACGGTCGATGCATCCGTCTTTCGCGCCGCAGCGCGAGCAACCTCGAGATGAAGGGGAAACTCCTCGGCGCCGGTCACTTGCGTGCCGTTGTTGAGCTCGTGGATGCGACCGAAGACGAGGATGACGACGAAGACAATCCCGCAGAACCGCTTGTAGGACCGAACTTTGCGAGAAAATCCTCACCGAGAATGACAGTCATATCTGCACCTGAATTCGATTGTTTGCTCTCGACGAGTTCGCCCATCGTTAAAGCGTTACGCATTTTCTGCGCAGTCGCCTCAGGCGTTCCATCGAAATAGATGATTTGAGTGGTCGATTGACCGAAAGACTTTGCGTTGCCGACGACGTCAACTTGGCCACCCGCCGCATTCAGCATGATCGCAGCGTTGATCCCGTTGCTGAGTTTTCCGGTTCCGTCGAGAACACGAATCCGAGGACGTGCCCCCGGTGCACCGTCGGGGAACGGGACGATGGCTGCGACTGCATCAAGCGCCGCCGCCTCCTGAGCCATGGACATCGGGCCGCCGCCAGGAAGCGGAGAACCCGCAGCAACGGGAACCACCGGCAAGGAAGAAATACTCAATTGGCCACGAGCAACTGAAGCGACAAATCGTCCGACGCCAGAAGCAGTCGTCACTGGGAACGCGGCGCTGCCCGACTTGACCTTGGCCAACCAGGCTTTCCAAAAAAGCTCATTGCGAAGAAGTCGATTGAGATCGTTATCTTTTGCGCTCTTGCTCGTGAGAAACGAAGTGATTTGTTCACCCTTCAGAGAAACGGTTCCCTTCGGGAAAACAACCGCATCTTTCGAATCGCGAACTGCATCTGGAATGTTGAAACTGATCGGTGCGTACGGTCCGATCAACGTCGCCCAATCGCTTGGGTTGAGCGTGAACTTCTCGGTGAAATTGAGATTGAGGACTCGTCCAACCCCTCCGGCAACCGCGTCAATACCGTCGGCCTTCCATACCTCGGTCAGCGGAAACATTCCGAAGTTGGTGGGAATACCGAGTGATCCGGGAATGAGCAGCACGCCACCTGAAGAGTCCGACGTCAACGCAAACACGACTGCGGAATCGAGAGTTCCATCGGCTGCGAGCACCGCACCGATGGCCGTAGGTGTCTTCTCAACGACTGCTTCGTAACCCGGAGCGGCTGGATCAGTAACTCGCTTGATGAGCTGACCGTCGGAGCTATCAAGGATGACCCGCAGACCGATGAACACAAGAGCCGGGATCACAATCACCAAAAGAGTGCCGACGACCGCTGGGTAACCAAGACGCCACCATCGAGACGCACTCGCGCGATCGCGAGAGTTCGAAACAATCGACGGCGTGTTCTCGAAATCTTCCTTGACCCGACGGCCTTGAGGCTTTTTCGAAGCTGCCGTCTGATTGTGCTCAGCGACGAGTGCTGAAAAGTCGAACTCATCGCCTGACGATGGCGTTCCAGATGAGGGCGGAGGCGGAGGTTCAGGCGTCATGAGTCGGTGAAACCGTACAGGCCACGAGCATTGATCTCATTGATGACATCAGGCACGACGAAGGGATTCAACGGTCGCCCATCACGAACCCGTTCACGCATGTCGCTTGAGGAAATATCGAGACGAGGCATCGAAACCCTCTCCACTGACCAACCTGCAGGGGGCTCAGCGTTGCGATCTCCATCACGTTCGACGATCACCAGTGTCGCTAGCCCAGGAAGTTCCTCGTGCCGGTGCCATGTATGCAGATTGAGGGCAGCATCGGATCCGACGATGAGAAACAGTTGCTGGTCGGGTGCAATCTCCTTGAGTTGATGCAAGGTATCGATCGAATATGTCGGTCCACCCCGATCGATTTCGAGGCTGCTGGCCTCGATGCCTTCGAGATCTCCCACCGACGCGCTGGTCAGATCGAACCGATCTTGAGGCGCCGATAACGGCCTATTCCCCGCTTTTTGCCATGGTTCGTTCGCCACCATGAGCAACACACGCTCGAGATGAAGGGCGGATCGAACCTCCACCGCGGCAGCGAGATGGCCGATATGGGGAGGATCGAAGGTTCCGCCGAGAATCCCGAGACCACGACGAACCTGAGACATTCGTATGAGTGTACGGTCGGGAGTGGACAACGAACCCTCGGTCGGCGCGTGATCGTGACGAATGTCACGCATCTCCGAGGGAACACCCTCACCCCTTTGTGCGGTTACACCAGTGTCATTTCCCCCCGAAACGACCTGTTCGGGATTTGGGTCCGGAACAAATCCGTCGGTGGACACACCGGCACCATTTAGGAGTCCCCCCGCTATGAGCGATTCAGTCGGCCAGTACCTCAACGAAATCGGTCTTGTTCCCCTTCTCACCGCACTCGAAGAGCGCGAACTTTCACAGACAATCGAAAAGGGCGTAGCCGCAGCGGCCCGCCTCGAGAATGGCGAGCGCTCAGTGGCTCTGAAGTCCGAGGTTCGGGCCGCAGCGGTGGCAAAGGACCGGTTCATCCGAGCCAACCTTCGGCTGGTCGTGAGCGTTGCTCGTCGCTATCCCCTGCCTCCGGGCATGGAACTGCTCGATCTCATCCAAGAAGGAAATATCGGACTTGAGCACGCCGTCGACAAGTTCGATTGGCGAAAGGGTTTCAAGTTTTCGACCTACGCCACGTTCTGGATCCGTCAAGCCATCGGTCGAGCACTCGATCAGAAGGCCAGCCTCGTGCGACTCCCTGGTGATCGGTCGGCAGGCCTTCGCGCCGCTCTTCGCCAGGTATCAGGCGACGGCGACCAACTCGATTCCGAGAACGCATGGCTCCACCGCCTCACCACGCCGACCTCGCTAGACCGGACCATCGGCGAAGACGATTCCAATGAACTCGTCGACATCCTCCCCGACTCGCTCCCCGGCCCCGAGGAGATCGTCCTTGAGCAGATCGATCACGAGATGATCGCCTCTCTCCTCTCGGTTCTTGATCCTCGTGCCCGCCTCGCGGTCGAACAACGTTTCGGGCTCCACGACGGCCGTCGTCGCTCCTACCGCGAGGTCGGCGATGAACTCGGAGTTACGGCTGAAGCTGCCCGCCGACTGGTCAAGCGGGCCATGGCGTCGGTGCGCGAGAACGCCCCTGACACCATCGACGCCGTCTAATCCAGCGTTCGCCAGAAATGGCTTTGCGCTCAAGGGCGCCGGACCGCCAACCTTGTGCCTGTGACAACCGAATGGTCTCCCTCCTCTTGGCGTTCCCGAGACGTCGTCCAGCAGCCTGATTGGGCTGATCTCGACGCGCTCGACGACGTGGTCAAACGACTTCGGTCGATGCCCCCACTCGTCTTCGCGGGAGAAGCGCGCAGTCTCACCGCCGATCTCGCCAAGGTCGCAAACGGCGAAGCCTTTCTCCTCCAAGCCGGAGACTGCGCCGAATCGTTCGACGCGTTCAGCGCCGACTCGATCCGCGACAAGCTCAAAGTCATTCTGCAGATGGCCGTCGTACTCATGTACTCGTCTGGCGTTCCCGTCGTGAAGGTTGGGCGTATCGCCGGTCAGTTCGCGAAGCCGCGATCCTCCGGCACAGAAATCATTGACGGCGTTGAGCTCCCCTCGTTCCGTGGACACATGGTGAATGACATTGACTTCACCTCTGAAGCACGCATCGCCGACCCTGAGCGCCTCATCACCGCGTACCAACAGTCGGCATCAACGCTCAATCTTGTTCGCGCGTTCACCAAGGGTGGCTTCGGCGACCTTTCTCGCGTGCATGCCTGGAACCAAGAGTTCGTCGCGTCGAGTGCTGAAGGGCAGCGCTACGAAGAAGTCGCCGAAGGGATCGAACGCGCCCTGCAGTTCATGTCAGCCTGCGGTGTTGACACGGTTTCGACTCCCCAACTGCACACTGTTGACGTTTCGACCAGCCATGAAGCGCTCATCCTCGGATACGAAGAAGCACTCACTCGTCAAGACTCGCTGACCGGCGATTGGTACGACTGCTCAGCCCACATGCTTTGGATCGGTGAACGCACTCGCCAACTCGATGGTGCGCATGTGCACTTCCTCTCTGGGGTTGGCAATCCAATTGGATGCAAGGTCGGTCCGACCGTCACCCCAGACGAAGTTCTTGCGCTCTGCGAGGCACTGAACCCCAACCGCATCCCCGGACGCCTCACACTCATCACTCGTATGGGCGCCGACATGATCCGAACGACCCTTCCACCACTACTCAAGGCTGTTCGCGACTCGGGCCACCCCGTGGCGTGGGCCTGCGACCCAATGCATGGCAATACGTTCACCGCTCCGAGCGGACGAAAGACTCGCCATTTCGATGCAGTCCTCGCGGAAATCGCGGGCTTCTTCGCCGCTCACCGGTCTGTCGGGACCTGGCCCGGAGGCGTCCACATCGAACTCACCGGCGACAATGTCACCGAATGCCTTGGCGGTGCTGAAGAGATTCTCGATGCAGATCTCGGCACTCGCTACGAGACCATGTGCGATCCACGCCTCAATGCTCGGCAGTCACTCGATCTGGCCTTTCGGGTCGCCGAGTTGCTCCAACTCGACTGAACCCAACAAACCTGACCTCTTGGGTCGACAATTGGGGCATGAGGGGATAGATTCCTGACCTGTCCAGTCAGGTTTCCGATCCGAGGATGCAGAAGAGCCCCCACATGTCTGAATTCGA
>CAEZUO010000014.1_pt1 | contig 22497 bp, 25 predicted proteins | sample 7264501 | NCBI WGS metagenome assembly CAEZUO01 (sample SAMEA6813832, study PRJEB35770) | freshwater metagenome | biome: Freshwater; feature: Freshwater reservoir; material: water | place: Czech Republic | collected 2016-04-20 | depth 0.5m m
AGAACGATTTCGGTTGTCAGTGAGCACGTCGATGAGGATCGCAACTCCGTGGGGCGCGTATCCCTCGTAGGTGATCTGCTCGTAGGTGACGCCTTCGAGTTCGCCAGTGCCACGCTTGATGGCGCGTTCAATGGTGTCGATCGGCACTGAACTGTCGCGCGCCTTTTGGAACATGGTGCGAAGCGCTGGGTTCATTGCGGGATCGCCGCCACCTTCACGTGCTGCAACTTCAACCTGACGGATGAGTTTGGCGAACACCTTGGCGCGCTTTTGATCGGCAGCGCCCTTCTTGTGCTTGATCGTCGCCCATTTGGAATGTCCGGACATCGGTACCTCTCCTACTGATCAGAAATTGTGAGGAACGCAGTCATGCTGCCATCCCCTTGATGAATAGTTCATGGAGTCGAAGATCAGGTGACAATTCGGGGTGAAATGAAGTCACGAGCACGGCGCCCTGCCGACAGGCCACGGGCCGACCTTCTTCCACCGCAGCGAGAATCTCAACACCCGGTCCGACGCGTTCAACGACTGGTGCCCGAATAAACACTGCGTGCACTGGAGCTTCAGCCAAGCCGATGACGTTGAGATCCGTCTCGAATGAATCGATCTGGCGGCCGAACGCGTTGCGACGCACCGAAATGTCGATGGCGTTAAATGACAACTGATCGTCACGTCCGTCGAGAATCTCCGAGGCCAGCATGATCATGCCTGCACAGGTTCCGAACGCGGGCATGCCTGCAGCCAGACGTTCCGCTAACGGATCGAACAAATCGTTGATCACGAGCAGTTTCGAGATCGTGCTCGATTCGCCGCCAGGCAGAACTAACCCGTCGACGAGAGCCAACTGTTCGGCCCGACGCACCTCAACTGTTTCAACACCCAGACGCTCAAGCGCGTGAACGTGCAGATCAACTGCGCCCTGAAGGGCGAGTACTCCGATACGGGGAAGAGCCACCTGGGGGCTCCGATCCACGAGCTGTCATTTGAAACGGTTCACCGCAGAGCGGCTCACCAACCCCGCTCAGAGAGTCTGGTTTCAAGCGAACCGATTTCGAGACCCGGCATTGCGTCGCCAAGACCACGACTGACCTTTGCGAGAATGTCGGGATCGAGGTAGTTCGCAGTGGCCTCAACAATGGCCTTGGCCATGTGTGAGGGATCAGAACTCTTGAAGATGCCTGAGCCAACGAAGACGGCCTGGGCGCCAAGCTGCATCACGAGAGACGCATCGGCCGGAGTGGCGATGCCACCAGCGCAGAACATCGGGACGGGAAGGGTTCCGGTTTCGGCGATTTCTTGGACGAGCGGAAGTGGCGCTTGCAGACGCTTGGCCCAATCGAACAGTTCGGCCTGATCGGCGGTGGTGATCTTGCGAATGTCGCCAAGGATCGAGCGAAGGTGTCGTACGGCTTCGACGACGTTGCCGGTGCCGGCCTCGCCCTTCGAGCGGATCATGCATGCGCCTTCGGAGATGCGGCGAAGTGCTTCACCAAGGTTGGTTGCGCCGCAAACGAACGGAACATCAAAGGCCCACTTGTCGATGTGGTGCGCTTCGTCGGCTGGGGTGAGAACTTCGGACTCGTCGATGTAATCGACCTGTAGGGCCTGAAGGATCTGCGCTTCAGCGATGTGACCAATTCGAGCCTTCGCCATCACCGGAATGCTGACGACTTCCTGAATGCCTTGAATCATTTCCGGATCACTCATACGAGCAACGCCGCCATCACGTCGAATGTCAGAAGGCACTCGCTCGAGCGCCATGACCGCGACGGCTCCGGCGTCTTCTGCGATCTTGGCCTGTGCCGGATCGACGACGTCCATGATGACGCCGCCCTTAAGCATGTCAGCGAGTCCACGCTTGACGAGGTCGGTACCGGTTGCTCGGGAGACAATCCCGTTGGTCAGATCAGCCATGGGGGCAGTCTACGGGCGAGGACCCCACCCGAACGAAGTCGGACGGGGTCAACCCTTGATCGCGAGAAACGCGTCGGCAGTGGGTTGGTCGAGCGTCGCAATTGTCGAGCCCGCCCTTGGCAACGCCACCCATGTCCGACCGGGCGTCAGGAGTATCGGCGTGCCGTCGTTGGCGGTGTAGGTCGTGGGCTTGTCTGCGGTGGGACGAGACCACGTTCCGGCGATGGCTCGTCCATCGGTGAAGACCAGAACCTTCCCCGAGCCGACGGTAAGCGCCATCGGCGACCGGCTATCGGAGGGACTTTGGCCGTACTCAATAAATTGCACGATCACATTTGCAGGCGAGACCTGAACACCAGCGGTATCGAGAGTCGGACTCTTGGCCCGAGGGTGCGTTTGGTCAACCTGCAGTCGCGACCAACCCTTCGTGGCGGGGTTCCACACGTAGTCGACCACCACACCGCCGAAATCGAGTGTGAAGCCTGGTGTCGGTGCACCTGGAAGCGCTGTAGTCGTTGTGGTTGCAGGCGCAATCGTCGTGGTCGTCGACGATGACTTCTTCGAGGTTGTGGTTGACGACGACGTCGTTGTCGTTGGCGGCGTTGTTGCGACTTTGCGGAAATTAAAAATCGGCGCAGGGTTCGCTGGATTATCGGGCGCCTTCAATTCAAGAAGCTGCGGAAGGTGCACATACAAGTTGTGTGGCGCCTGACGATCATTCGATCGGTAATAGGCCGGAGCTGCTGCATCGTAGGAAGCGTCGATGAGGATGCCTTTGCGAGCCGCTGCTGCGACTTCGCCGATGACTCCCCCGTTTGCACCTGACCATGAGAACAACGGCGTTGAAAGGTCAGCGACCAGATCAATATCGCTCGAACGCGCCGAGCGGACGGGCCCAACCGGATCGACAAGGTTGGAATGGAAGACCAACGCGTAACGCGTGATGCCTTCAACGAGAAGTTCATAAACAACATCGGCCTCATTGATGCCGGTCTGCGGGCGTGCATCGGGACTGTTGTCCATTTTCACCACAATGGCGGGGTGCGCAGGACCACTGGCCTTCGCGTCGGGCAGACCGGTAAGCGGCCACACGGGAAGAGGTTTCGTTGTGGTCGTCGTCGACGTGGTCGGTTCGGTATCAGCCTGATTGTTCGAATCCGAACGAGTGAGTGCAAACACAGTGCCGCCGCCGATAACCACGACTGCGACTGCACCACCAATGATCAACCACAGTTTTTTACGGCTCATAACAATCGAAGCGCTTCCATTCGGTGAGTGAGTGCATCAGCGTCGGCAGTGAGTGGATCAACGAGCCAAAGGCGTCGGAGCGACGGCGAACCAGCCGAAACCATCGACCCCACTCGTAAACACACACCGAGTGCTCCGACGAGGCCTGGCGGATAACGAGTGAGCATGACGGCTGAGCGGTCAAGCAGTACATCGCGATCAGGATCTTCCAGATTTGAACGGTGACCCAACATCGACGCGAAGATTCGCGTTGCCGGAGCAGCTTCAAGCCGAATACCCATCGTGGCGGAGAACACGTCACCCTGACGCAGCTGTACAAACGCTCGTGCGACAGCGCCTTCGAGTTCGACCCGACTCAGTTGAGCAAGCAGACCCGAGGTGGCGATGATGGCGGCGTGTTCCGCATCGGTTCCGACCACGAGAAGATTGACTGATGGTGTGTCGAGAATGAGAAGTTCCGGAAGCGGGACACCTGCAGTCGCCGAAAGCCCCTCGGCCAAATTGCGCAAGCCAGCAGCTTCTGGTCCATCGGCAGGCGTGGCGCCGAGATGGCCAATGATCGCTGCGTCGATTCCGGCGGCGAAGGTACGCATGCGGACCACTACTGCGACGACCGTGATGACGAGGCCGACGATCAGGCCAATGACGCCGACAACCACCGTGAGAACTGCAGTGATGATGAGGCCCGCAAGAGCGAGCGGTAGTGCTGCAGCGAGTCCGTAACTGGTGGAACGAGGCGACGCTTGCTCAAGAGTGGAAGTCACACGAAGCCTTCGATCGAGAAATAGGACATGGCGATACTACCGGCGAAGTGCAACGCGCTCGAAGATCTCTTCATAACGTTCAGCAAGGTGCTCCATAGAGAATCCTTCTGCCCGGTTGGAGCCAGAGGCCACAAGCGATTCACGCAATGGGGCCTCGTCGAGAACCCGTCGCAATGCCCCAGCGAGTGCGAACGGATCGCCAGGCGGCACGAGGAGCGCGTCTTGATTCGCCCGAGCAACATTGGCGTAACCGGCGAGGTTGCTGGCAACAACTGCCGTCTTCGCCGCCATGGCCTCGAGCAGCACAACACCGAACGATTCACCACCAAGCGAGGGCGCACAGAAAACGTCTGCGCTTCGAAGCCGCCGAATCTTTTCCGCTTCGGAGATTCGGCCCAGCCATTCGATACGCGTATCTCCGGCGACACGGCGGCGCAGTTCTTCGGTTTCGGGCCCGTCACTCGCCACGACAAGACGAACGCCGGCTGGAAGTTCGCCCATTGCCTCGAGAAGCACGGCGAGACCTTTACGCGGTTCGTGACGACCGAGAAAGAGAATCGTGCGAGGTTCGGTTTTCGCGACGGCTTCGCCGGCGTACTCAGAAAGATCGACGCCGTTAAAAAGAAGTTCATAGGAGCCGCCAACGGCTTCGATCGCCATGTCGCGCGCATCTGCCGACACTGCACAACGAACATCGATCTTGCGCGCGAGCCAGCGGACAACGGGCTGAAGCCAGCGGTATGCGGCGCTCTCTCCCGCTGCGTGGAACGTACCAACGATTGGTTGTGACTTAAAGAGAAGTGCCGTGTTCGTCACACCCGGTGCCAGCGGTTCGTGAACATTCACGACATCGAAGCGTTCGTCCCGAAGCGCACGGATCGTACGTAACTGTGCTGAAGGATCGGGTGCAATCGGCGCTACTGAACCGTTCGCCGCAGTTGGAAGGCTGTCGCCGAGGGGCGTCACGCCAGCATCGGGTGGCGGACCATCGCAAGGTCCAAGAACACGAACATCGTGACCGCGTGCCCGAAGTGCACGGGCAAGCGACAGCACCTGACCCTGAACACCTCCTGGAAGCGTGAGACTGTAGGGGCAAACAATTCCGATACGCATGTCAGTTTCCGCCGCGAGCAGCGAGCGAAGAAGGACCATATTCGGGACGTGGATGCGGCTTACCAATTCGTTCGAGCTCGACGTAATCGCTCGGCCAATTGGGCTGCTGGAGGTGCCACTGCTGTGGCGCACGACGAATGAGGCCCTCGAGACGACCCGCCAATTCGATGGTGAGCCGACGCACGTCGTCGCGAAGGCGACCTTCACGAACGACTTCCATCGGCGGTTCAACCACAGCGAGATGGCCATTTCGGCCTTCGAAGTAGACCGCACAGGGAATCAGCGCGGCACCGGTGCGCAATGCCAATGTTGCAGGGCCAGCGGGAATGGTGGTGATTTCGCCAAAGAATTCCACTTCGATGCCATCACCGACGATGTCGCGGTCAGCAAGCAAACACACGATGTGATTGGCCTTCAGGGCGTGCAGAATTTCAGGAACCGCACCGGGGCCCAACGGGACAATGTTCATACCGAGTTCGCGTCGCAACTTTGCGAAGAACTCGAACAGAGCGGGCGGCTCAACTGATTCGACAACAACAGTGACCGGGACGTTCATCACCTGCGTCATCCAGAAACCTGCCCATTCCCATCCGCCCAGATGCGGGAGAACAGCAATCACGCCCTTGCCAGCTGCCAGTCCATCTGAGATGTACGCAAAGTTGTCGAGGTCGAAACCGAAGTCGACTGCTTCCAAAGACATCTGCGGAAGGCGAAAAGAATCGACCCAATACCGCGCGTAACTGCTGAAGGTCGCGTCGACCGCTCGGTCGAGTGCTTTCCCTTCAAGCGTGGGATCGACACGATGCAGATGACGAGCAACAAGCATGCGTCGCTCCTTCGACACCGAAGCAGCAACGCGGCTCAGACCTTTCGCCGTGAGTTCAGCGAGGGGACGCGGCACAGACCGCGAGAATGCTGCACCCGCGCGATAGGCCGCGGTGACCGGATCAAGCGCCATGAGCGCCTAACGGCGTCGACGCGCCTGAAGGTTCTGACGCCACTGTGATGAACCAGCGCGTGTTGCGCGGGCGGCACGGCGACGAGACGCACGGCGAGTTGGTGCAACCACGGGACGTTCCTGCGATGCCTGACGCCATACCTTCACAAAGCGCTGCACGGCAGTGACGATCGTGAGAACGAGCATGATCCAGAGAACTGGGATCAGGAGAACGGGGAAGAGAAGGCCAAGACCAAGGAGGATCACGCGTTCGGCGCGCTCCATGACACCACCCTTGGCGTTGAAGCCCAGAGCTTCGGCCTTTGCCCGCTCGTAGGAAATGATGAGCGAAGCGCCGAGCACTGCCATCGGCAGAAGCGGCATGAGCCCACCATGAGTGTCGGCGAGGTACCAGGCGACACCACCCAAGAGCATCGTGTCGGACACCCGGTCGGCAACAGAGTCAAAGAAGGCACCACGGGGACCAGCAGTGCCAGCGGCCTTGGCGACGGCGCCATCGAGAGCATCGGGCAGACCGGTGAGGACGAGCAGGAGGAGGCCGAGGGGCAAGAAGCCCATCGCAATGGCAACTGCGGCGCAGGCCGACATCACGACACCAAGGGCGGTCAGGCGATCGGCGCTGAAACCCAGCTTGAGCAATTTCGCTCCGACTGGCTTCAAGCCTTTTTCGATATTGGTTCGCCAACGACCATCAAGCACAGAGAAAGGCTAGCAGTGGGCCCTTGATCGACCCCGGCACGCCCCTAATCTGCAGCAATGACTGACTACTCGACCCTGATGCCCGGAGATGCCGTTGTGGCCCTGCGTACCCTCCCCCGACGGGTGAACGCTGCCCTTGGCGTGGTCGATGAGGTCACCGAAGGTCGGGCCCATCAACTCGGCGCCGATGGGGTGTCGGCCATCGAGGCCATTCTCGGAGCAACCGCCACCCTCGCTGTCCTCGAAAAGGGTCTGAGTGATGTTTCCATCGTCGAGGACGCTCCCCTGCACCCTGCCGTCACTAATCGCCGACTTCGTTCCGTCGAACTGTCGACGAACGAGCCCAGCGATGCGGTCGTGGAACAGTTCTCCGACCGCGTGACTTCTTTTGCCGACCTAGCCGATTCCATCAAAGGTCACGACTGGTCGCGCACTGGCATGGTCGGCGATGTGAAAGTGAGCGCGCTTGACCTCTTACGAGACGGCGTGGCTGTGGGTGTCGATGCACTGACTCAGGTCGAGCGCATCATCGCGTCGCTCGGCTGAGCAAAGCACAACTCCAAAGACCTATTCCGCCCAATCCTCGGGATTGTCTTCGACGAACCATTCGACGATGGCACCATCGACACCGTCGACGAGCACGAGCCCGCGCTTTTCGGGCGGATCTTCAGCGCTGTAGAGAAGGATGCGCCATGTCGGGCGGCTCAGTAGTCCGCGCCAACCCATTTGCGCCGATGCGTGACCAACCGGGAAACCCACCTGCTTGGTCGCAGCGACAAGTGCGTCGCTTTCATCAATCTTGAGATTCCATCCGGCGACAAAGCTGTAGAGGCCGATCAACGCCAGAACGATTGCGGCAATGAGGACACCCTGATTGATAAGCACCGGATCACTGCCGCGACGCAGCACCCAGATGAGGATGCAGATCGCAGAAATGGCCCAATAGAGATACGCAGGAACCCGACGACGGTTGTTATTCGGGAAGAGATAGGGACCAACGAAACCTGCAGCGTTGAGATCCTCAGGCAGCGCGTCACGAATCTCGGCGTCGTTCAGCGGACCTGTCGAGGTGGAATCTGCGGCGTCGTTCATGTCAGACATCGTGTGCGACCGTAGCCCTCAAGGGGCCACGGTCGCACACCCACGATCAGGAAGCCTTCACCGTGGCGGTCACTTTGATCACGCCACCATTGAGGAATCCGAGATTGAGGTCGAACTTCTGCCCGTTCTTCAGCGGCGCAGCAAGACCCGTCAGCATGATGTGTCGGCCGCCTGGCTCAAAGGTGACCGAGCCATTCGCAGGAATCGTCACCGAGGCAACTTCCTTCATTGACATCATCGACGACGACCCGGAATCCATGGTGGTTGAACTCGAGGAGTTTCCTGCCAACGTGGTCGCCGTGGTTCCGTCAGCCATCACCATTTCGTGAATCGACGCGCTCTTTGCGAATGTCTGCGGAACCGAAGCCGAAAACAACTTGTCGACCGTTCCCGATGTGTTTTCGATTGTGAGATACACCGCACCGTTATCCGCAGCACCGGCAGACTCACGAGCCCACACATTGCTCACCACAATGTTTTTGCTCTTGAACGTGCTCGATGAGGACCCCGAGCTTGAACACGACGTGGCAACGAGGGCCGAGCCGACAATGAGGACAAGCGCGGCAAGCGCCATTGGGCGAGAAAGAAAGCGGGGGGTCATCGTGTCTCCATGGGGGGGGGTTGGATCGACTATTTGTCGAGGACTTCAAATCTCAGGACTTCGGGTACACCGTGTCCATGAGTTGATTGAGTGTGGCAGCAACTTCAGGCCCTGTCGTACCAAAAGGCCATTCCCACACCAACTGACCTTTGTCGTCGACGACAAAGGTCAGACCTGAATGCGCGACTGCGTAGGTGGTGGCTCCCGGTTCATGGGGGTCGACCTGCCATTGCGCACCGAATTGACTGGTCACGCCATAAAGCTGAAATGGATCATTCGCTCGGAGGGCGCGGATCTCTGCGTTCGGAAAGAAGTGAGTGAGGTAATCGACAATTCGCGGACCGGTGTCGCGTTCGATGTCCACGGTTGCGAACGCAACTTCAACTTGGTCAGAAACTGCTGGTCCGACTTCTTCAAGCCCAGCGGCGATATCAGCCATCGTCAACGGGCAGATGTCGGGACAGGTGAGATAACCGAAATACACAACGAGCAGATTGCCCGGCGACGCCTTAAACGGAAAAGGAACACCATTGGGATCGGTCGCATAATCAGGAAGCGAAACAGTGTCGGTCTTGCGAACAGGAGTTGGCTTGTAACCACGAGGAGCAATTGGTTCGGTAGACGTCGACGAGGAAGCCGAACCCGATGAGCACGCGCTCATCGTGAGCACGAGTGCGACCGAGAGGACGCAAGCGACAAGTAGTTGACGACGCATACCTACACTCTGTCGCTTCCAACGACCGGATCGTTCCCGTTTGGCAACTTTCTCGACAGAAGTCATCGCCAGCCGAGACGTATTCCCGCAGATGTGACCAAAGCCACGCCTGTGCAAGTGATCAATCGGGCCAGGAAGCCCGCACCTTTTCCAGCGTCGCGTCGAGTGGTTCGGGCAGAACACGCGCGAGAGCAACAGCAGTCATGAAGTTGCTGTCGGCATCCCATCGAGGAAGCACATGGGTATGCAGATGATCGGGAACGCCTGCACCGGCCGCACGACCGAGGTTGAGTCCAACGTTGACTCCGTCGCAGTGGTAGGCGCCCTTGAGTGCGATCACTGCATCTCGTGAGAGATGCGACATCTCTTCAAGTTCTTGATCGGTCAATCCCTCGAGTTCGGCGACAGCGCGATTCGGTACGACCAGCAGGTGTCCACTCGTGTACGGGTACGCGTTGAGTAGTACCGAACACGTCGTGCCGCGATGAACAACCATTCCTTCGTCATCGGGCAGCGCAAGAACTCGCTCGAACAATGACCCGTTCTCGTCGGGGTCAAGCGAGGTGTCATCGGGCTGGGTTACGGCGGTGATGTACGACAAACGCCAACCAGCCCAAAGATGATCGAGATGAGGGGCGTCTGCCATGAGCTACGAGTGACCGGCGACGTCAGCGGCGAGGCGTTCGACGAACGACTCAAACGAGACATTCCGCTCAACCTCTCCCCCGCGCGGATTCACGCCGACGGTTGCGTGAGCAACGTCGTCGTCGCCAATGACAAGCACATAGGGAAGTTTTTCCATCTTGGCTTTGCGGATGCGACCACCAAGCGGTTCGTCGGCCTCGACCATGTCGGCTCGATAACCGCGAGCACGGAGACTTTCGACCAACAAACGAGCATGTGCATCGTGATCGTCGCGAACAGGAAGGATGCGAACCTGCACCGGAGCAAGCCACGCAGGGAATGCGCCCGCATAATGCTCGAGAAGTACGCCGAAGAATCGTTCGATAGAACCGAACAATGCACGGTGCAACATGATCGGGCGCTTGCGTGAACCATCGTCGGACACATATTCGAGATCGAAACGTTCGGGAAGATTGAAATCGCACTGGATCGTGCTGAGCTGCCAGGTGCGTCCGATTGCATCTTTGATATCGATGTCGATCTTCGGACCGTAGAACGCGGCGTCGCCTTCCTTGACTGAGTACTCGAGGCCGTACTTCTCGAGCGCGTTCTTCAACGCACCTGTGGCCTTCTCCCAGATCTCGTCACCACCAACGTGCTTGTCGGGATCCTTAGTGCTGAGGTTGGCGGTGAACTCGGTGAAGCCAAACGCACGAAGAACACTCATCACGAAATCGAGAAGCGACGCGATTTCGTCTTGCAGTTCTTCTTCTGTGCAATAGATGTGGCTGTCGTCTTGCGTGAAGCCACGGATACGCATCAGGCCGTGGAGAGTTCCGGCTCGTTCATAGCGATATACCGTGCCGAGTTCGAAAAGACGGAGCGGGAGTTCGCGGTAACTGCGTTGACGACTGCGGAAGATCAAACAATGCATCGGACAGTTCATGGGCTTCGGGTAATAGGACCCGTTGTCCATTTCCATCGGCGGGTACATGCCGTCTTTGTAGAAATCGAGATGGCCTGAGGTCTCGAACAGATTCGCGTTCGCGAGGTGCGGCGTGACAACGAACTGATAGCCGCCCTTCTCGTGACGATCGCGGCTGTAGTCCTCCATGAGCTTGCGAACGATCGCGCCCTTCGGATGCCAGACCGCAAGACCGCCGCCCAGCTCGGACGGGAAACTCAGAAGGTCGAGTTCGGTCGCCAGTTTGCGGTGGTCGCGTTCAGCGGCTTCTTCGAGGCGCTTGAGATATGCCTCGAGATCCTTCTTCGATGCCCACGCGGTTCCGTAGATTCGCTGAAGCATCGGGTTGCGTTCATCGCCACGCCAATAAGCGCCGGCAACTCGCATGAGTTTGAAATGCCCCAGGCGACCGGTGTCGGGGACGTGCGGTCCGCGGCAGAGATCAATGAACCGCGGCGGGTTCTCGTAGGTACGTACAAGACCCGACTCGGTGGCGGACGTCGGATCGTCGGCTGCACCACGAATGATTTCGCACTTGTACTTATGACCGCTGAAAAGTTCGAGCGCAGCGTCTTCCGGAATTTCATCGCGAATGAACGGCTGCTTTTCGGCAATGATCTCGCGCATGCGCTTGTCGAGGCGCTCGAGGTCGTCGGGCGTGAACGTTCCACCGTCGGGAAGTTCGAAGTCGTAATAGAAGCCATTCTCGATGGGAGGACCAATCGCGAATGTGGCCCCCGGGAAGAGATCGAGCACGGCCTGCGCCAGCACGTGGGCCGTTGAGTGACGAATGGTGAACAGACCACGCTCGTCAGTCTCGGTGATGATCGAAACTTCATCGCCGGCCTCGAGCGGCCATACGAGATCTCGCTCAGTGCCGTTCACTGCACCGATAACGGCAGCCTTCGCGAGGCGTGAACCAATGGACGAGGCGAGCCCAGCGACGGTTGTGCCGGCGGGTACAGAACGCTCGGAACCGTCAGGAAGGGTGATCGTGATCTCGTCAGACATAGTGGCGAGCGTACCCGTTGCGGTCTGGCGCCCCGGAAGCGGTTACGAGATCAGCGCTGAGGCTCGCCAACGAGGAAGACGCCGAGGAGTTCTGCAGCAGACGCCACGCCCTCGCCTCGCTCCACCGCGCGGTCAATCGCTTCGACCGCTCCAGGCGTATCGAGATCGTCATCGAGTCGTGCCCGAACCTCATCAAGCGCTGCCTGACTATCGACAGCACCTGGGGCGGACGTCGCCGCCAACCAAAGTTCAAGACGTGCAGCAGCGATCGGCATGATCTCGTCATGCCATTCCCATGAGTCCCGGTAATGATGCGCAACGATCGCCAAACGAATAGCACGCACGTCCCACGTCTTGCGCAATTCACTAATGAAGACGAGGTTGCCCAGCGACTTCGACATCTTCTCGCCGTCCATGCGGACCATTGCCTGATGCATCCAGTGACGCACAAACGGCTGACCCGTTGCGGCCTCACTCTGTGCGGCTTCACATTCGTGATGCGGGAAGATGAGGTCAGATCCGCCACCATGAAGATCGATCGTGGTGTCGAGTTCGCGCAACGCAAGCGCCGAGCATTCGATGTGCCAACCCGGACGACCGGGACCCCACAACGATTCCCAACTGGGTTCATCCGGCGCCGAGGGCTGCCACAGCACGAAATCGAGCGGATCACGCTTGTTGGGATCATCGGGGTTGCCACCGTGTTGGCGGGCAAGTTCGATCATTTGGTCGCGGTCGTAATGGGAGACCTGACCGAAGCGGTCGAAGGAACTCACATCGAAATAGACCGAGCCACCACTTTCGTAGGCATGGCCTTGGTCGAGCACCATTCCGATAAAGCCACGGATGTCAGCGATTGCCGAGGTGGCACGAGGTTCGCTCCAGCATTCGACAACGTTGAGCGCTTCCATGTCGGCATCGAAGCGCGCTGTCTCGGCTGCAGCGAGATCGAGGTAGTGCACGCCCAGTTCACGGGCTTTGCGTAGAAGATCGTCGTCGACGTCGGTGACGTTTCGGACACAGCGAGTTTCGTGGCCCAAATCGCGCAAGCGCCGCTGCAACACGTCGTAGGTCACGTAGGTCGCGGCATGACCGAGATGTGTGGCGTCATAGGGCGTGATGCCACAGGTGTACATGAGCACAACCGGGCCGGGCTCGAAGGCAATGACCTCGCGACGAGCGGTGTCGTAGATGTGCATCGGGCCGGACGGAGGCGCCATGGTTATCGAAGCTTCTCGGGATCGATTCCGGTGAACTTCACCGCAACGCGGGTCTTGTACTTGAGATTCAGTTCGAGCAGCACAGCCGTGAACGCTTCGATCGGTGCGGCTTGCGTGAGGTCGCCAGCATCGAGCGCCCGCATATCGGGCATCTCGTTAATGAGATCCATCGAGACTCGCTTGGCGACAGCGTGATCTGAGCACACCAGCACATCGCTCTCGATCGGATGATTGAGATCGGCAAGTTCCTTGGCCGGAACGTGGTGCAACGCACCCACAACCAGCGATCGCGGAACCGCAGCCTGAACACTGGCCGCAACTGATCCGCGCGGAGGCACGAGCGGTTGGAACTCGTGGCCAACACGGATAAGCGCGTTGGCCATACAGATCACGATCTTGCCTTCGAGTAGATCGGAGACAGACTTTGCTGTGGTCCAGGCGGCATCCCATGGGGTTGCGATGACAATGAGTTGCGCTGAAGCTGCACCTGCATTGTCCGCCGCGGTGATTGCGAGGTTGCGATCAGGCCAATCGGCGAGGATTCCGGCGACGACCTCGGCCGCGCGTTCTTCGCTTCGCGAGCCGAGAATCACTTGGTGACCCGCCGAGGCGAGTCTGATTCCGAGGGCGCTTCCTGCTGGGCCTGTTGCGCCCACGATTCCGATCTGCATGCGGCGAACCGTAGCGGACCATCGCGTGATCTTGGCGCTGTTCCCCCGAATTATGGGTTCAGCAACGTAACGTCTCTTCGGTAACCGCGATCGGAGGAACCATGGGACTGCTTGAAGGTAAGCGACTGTTGATCACCGGAGTGCTCAATGACTCCTCGCTTGGCTTTGGCGTCGCTCGTCTCGCCCAGCAAGAAGGGGCCGAGATTGTCCTCACCGGTGTGGGCGCGGGCATGAAGCACACGCTCAAGGCTGCAAAGAAGCTCGACGTGGAACCCGAGGTCATCGAACTCGATGTTTCGGTGCCCGAGCACCTTGACGCCGCCCGCGAACACCTCACCAAGAAGTGGGGCCGCGTCGACGGTGCACTCCATTCGATTGGCTTCGCTCCGGCGGTCTGCCTCGGCGGCACCTTCATGGATGCCACCTGGGAAGACGTCTCGGTTGCCATGAACATCTCGGCGTACTCGTTGAAGGCGCTCGCCGATGTTGTCGCCCCCCTAATGACCGAGGGCGGCTCGATTGTCGGCCTCGATTTCGACAACACCGTTTCTTGGCCTTCGTACGACTGGATGGGCGTTGCCAAGTCAGCACTTGAGTCCACCTCGCGCTATCTCGCTCGCTACTTGGGCCCGCAACAGATCCGAGTGAATCTCGTTGCTGCTGGCCCCATTAAAACGATCGCGGCACGATCGATCCCCGGCTTTTCAAAGTTTGAAGACGTGTGGGATGAACGCGCACCGCTCGGCTGGGATGTTCGCGATTCCAGCGCAGTCGCAAAGGCCTGCGTTGCCCTGCTTTCCGATTGGTTCCCGCAGACAACTGCAGAGATCGTGCATGTCGATGGCGGCTATCACGCCACCGGCGCTTAATGCCCTGCGTCCTCATCGTCAGTGAGGTCGCTCAGTAGCTCTTCAAGCAGATCGTCGAGAGTGACAATTCCGGCGGTCGATTCATCGTCGTTGTAGACCGTCGCAAAGTGCACTCGAGTCGACTGCATCTTCTTGAGTAGTTCCTCGAGCCCTTTCTCACATTCAGTTTCGAGCGTCGGTCGCACCAACCGAGGCGGGACCGGAGAATCGATTTCTGAATCGGGAATGGTCAGCAAGTCTTTTGCGTGGAGAAACCCACGCACGTCGTCGATGCCACCGTCGCCAACGACCAGCAGCCGTGTATGCCCGAGTTCGCGGACCGCTTCTTCGAGCTCACGGGGCGTGGCTTGTACAGAAACGGCTGCAACCGATTCGCGAGCGACCATCACCGACGCAACCGTGCGCTGCCCGAAATCCAAAACTCCCGAAAGGAGTTCAGCCGAGAAGTTCGGGATTGCTCCTTCTTCGTGCGATACCGAGACAAGTACAGCAAGTTCTTGCGCCGAATGCGTATCGGATATTTCATCTTTCGGTTCGACGCCAAACATCCGAACGCCCATGTTTCCAAACCAATTGAGAACAATCACGAGCGGACGAGCAAACAAGAGATAGAGACGATTGGGGCCGCTCACGACCTTGAGGACCGATTCAGGGTGCGTAAGAGTCAAGTTCTTCGGGACCATCTCGCCCAACACCATGTGGGCAAACACAATGATGAGAAGGCCAATAACCGCAGCCATTGGGTGCACCCAACCCTGCGGAATCCACGACGCATGGTGGGCAAGTGATTCGATCGAGTGAGCGACTGCTGGTTCGCCGACAAGACCAAGTACGAGCGACGCAATCGTGATGCCCAATTGAGCGCCAGCGAGTTGGATACTGAGTTCCTTCATCGCTGCGAGCGCCCGAATCGCAGAGCGGTCGCCTGCGTTGGCCATCGGTTCAAGGCGGCTTCGGCGAGAACCCACAAGGGCGAACTCGAGAGCAACGAAAAAACCGTTCACTGCGAGAAGAACGACGATGATAACGAATGGCCACATGTCAGCCTTCTCCCCGCTCGTCACCAGACATTGCCTGGGTAGAGGCTTCGGGCATCGCGGCGCGGACCGTTACCCGCGCGATGCGACGGCGGTCCATCTCGGCTACTTCAAACGTCCAATCGCCCCAAACCACTGTCTCCCCAACTGCGGGCAGGTGCCCGAGTTGATCAATGAGAAACCCGGCGAACGTTTCGTACTCGCCTTCGGGGATGACACAACCCACCTGGTCGGCAACTTCATCGGGATGCAGCCCGCCTGGCAACGACCATTCATTTCGTCGACCTGGAACTGAAGTCGATGGCGTCCGACGATCGTGCTCGTCCCCGATCTCGCCCACAATTTCTTCGAGGATGTCTTCGAGCGTGATGATTCCTGCGGTGCCGCCGTATTCATCCACCACAACAGCAAGGTGAGTATTGGCACGCCGTAGATCGCGAAGTACGTCAGCAAGGTCGCGGCTCTCAGGCAACTCAAGCATCGGGCGCATAAGCGAGGACACGAGGGTTGTGGAACGTTGTTCGCGCGGCACCGCGTGGACCGCTCGCACATGAACCGTCCCAACGATGTCATCAAGGTCAACGCCGTAGACAAGGAATCGCGAATGGCCGGTCGAGACCGATGCGTCTACCAACACATCAACCGTGTCGGAACTGCGCAAAGCGGTGACCGCTGTTCGAGGAACAAGCACATCCTCCGCGCTCTTGTCTTCAAATCGAATCGATCGTGTGAGCAACTGCGAAGCCGAGTCATCGAGGACTCCCCCACGACTCGACGCACTCACGAGAATCTGCATTTCTGCAAGCGTTCGAACATGGGAGAGCTCTTCAGTCGGTTCGACACCAAGCAAACGCACCGTGCGGTTCGCCGCACCATTCAGCATGCGAATCAGCGGACCAAAAATGATTCCGTACACGCGCACGAGCGGACCGAGGTAGTACACCGTGGTTTCGGGTCGAGCGATCGCCAGACCTTTCGGCACCAACTCGCCAACGATCATTTGCACGACCGTTGCAAGGAAGATTGCGATCGCTAACGAAACACCAATCACTCCGGCCGGACCCAGAAACGGCTCAAGCGCTGGGTGTAGAAGTTCAGCGATCGCCGGTTCCGCCAACAAACCAATGAGCAGCGATGTCACGGTGATGCCGAGTTGTGCCCCAGACAGGTGAAACGACAGATGCGCAAGAAGTCCTTTCGCAACGCGTGCGCGACGTCGACCTGCCTCAACATCGTTTTCGACCTTCGCTCGATCAACGGCGACCAGCGCGAATTCGGCCGCGACGAAAAACCCGTTCGCGATGATGAGAAAGAACACGGCAACAAGGCCGAGTGCTGGGCTCACCCTTCAGTCCCCCATGCCCACCATCGACCATGACGTCGTTCGAGTCCAAGCGGCATTTCAAAGCACTCGGAAAGATTCGCTTCAGTGAGCACGTCATCCAGTGTTCCAGCACTGAGCACCCGACCCTCACGAAGCATCAGGACGTGAGTGAATCCTTCAGGGATCTCTTCAACATGGTGGGTAACTAGAACAGTTGCAGGTGTATCGACACCCACAGCAAGAACTCCCAACGTGCGAACGAGGTCTTCACGACCAGCAAGGTCAAGTCCCGCGGTCGGTTCATCAAGAATCAGAAGGCCAGGTTCGGGCATCAAGGTTCTGGCCAGCAGGACCCGTTGCTTCTCCCCGGACGACAAGGTGGCGAAGCTGCGATCAGCCAATCGACCAATTTCCATTCGCTCAAGGCAGTCGCGCGCTCGTTGCCGATCGGCGTCGTCGTAGGTATGCCACCACGTTTCAAGCGCTGCGTTCTTTGCCGTCATCACCACATCGGCCGCAATGAGGTCGGATCGAAGTTGATCGGCCATTCCTGAACTCGCAACTCCGATGCGCTTACGCAGTGACCGCACGTCGGTTCGACCAAGCGTCTCACCCAACACATCAACCTCGCCCGAGGAAGGATGCAGATACAGCGACGCGATCTTCGTCAACGTCGACTTTCCGCAGCCGTTGCGCCCGAGCACCACCCATCGTTCGGAGGCGCCAACAGTCCAGTTGACAGTGTCGAGAATCGCTCGACCCTCACGCACAAGCGTGACGTCGCGAAATGAAAGTGCTGCAGGGTCGAGTCGACCCATGGTGACCTACTTGTCGAGCAGGAGTGCGAGTGCGACTGAGGCGAAGATGAAGACGACTGCCGCAACCACAGTGATGCGATCGAGGTTTTTCTCGACAACAGTTGAACCCGCAGCCGACGCGCCCAAACCGCCACCGAACATGTCGGAAAGGCCACCACCCCGACCGCTATGCAGCAGGACGAGGAAGATAAGGGTGAGGGCGGAGAGCACCTGAACGATGAGAACAGCGATAAGCACGGGCGAAACGCTATCAGGACAGGCGGAATTGGACGATTCGGGCGAATTCCTCGGGGTCGAGGGCCGCTCCACCAACGAGTGCACCATCGATATCGGGCTGACCCATCAGTTCGGCAGCATTCCCCGCCTTGACTGAGCCGCCGTACTGAATGCGAACAGCCTTGGCTGCATCGGCACCCTTCATGTCCTTGACCTTGGCTCGGATCCAACTGCAGACCTGCTGTGCGTCTTCAGCGCTTGCCGTGCGGCCTGTGCCGATGGCCCAAATGGGTTCGTAGGCGATAACCATTGACGCCACCTGCTCGGGCTTGAGCGCCTCGATGCCTGCGTGAATCTGGCCGGTGATCTTTCCGTGGGTGGCTTCGCCTTCACGCTCTTCAAGCGTTTCGCCACAGCACAGGATGGGGGTCATACCGTTTTCAAAGACGGACTTGACCTTGCGAGCGACGATGACATCGTCTTCGCCGAAGATCTCGCGTCGTTCGCTGTGCCCGACGATCACGTACGACACGTTGAGCTTGAACAGCATTCCCGGAGCAACTTCGCCGGTGTAGGCGCCGTTGGCTTCCCAGTGACAGTTCTGCGCACCAAGTGCGATCGGAACCTTTTCGCTCTCAAGGAAGGTCTGCACGGTGCGAATGTCCGTGAACGGCGGATGCACCGAAACGTCGACGGCCTCGTAATCATCCTTGGAAAGGAGATAGCGCAACTTGTCGAGCGTTGCTGTTGCCTCGAAGTGATTGAGGTTCATCTTCCAGTTACCGGAGATGAGTGGTTTGCGGTCAGGCATTTGATGCTCCTCGTAAGGCTTCGAGTCCGGGAAGGTCGCCGTTCTCAAGTAACTCGAGTGACGCACCTCCACCGGTTGAGACGTGATCGACCTCGTTGGCGAGACCGAACGCGTCGAGTGCTGCTGCGGAATCGCCACCACCGACAACGGTGAAGCCACGGGCTTCGGCCATCGCTTCGGCGATCACGCGAGTGCCAGCAGCAAAGCGCGGATCTTCGAACACGCCCATGGGGCCGTTCCAGAAGATTGTTTTTGCTTCAGCGATGATGTCGGCGAATTCCGATGCGGTTCCGGGACCAATATCGAGACCCTTCCAACCGTCGGGAACATCGGCACCGAGTTGGCGAACTTCTCCCCCAGCTTCGGGGTTCATGATTTCGCCACCTGGACCGAGCGCAGTCACATCGTGCGGAATATGAATCGTGACATCGGAGTCGAGGAATCGTTTGCAGGTTTCGATCTGGTCGACCTCAAGCAACGAATCGCCAACGTGATGACCCTGTGCAGCGAGGAACGTGAAACACATTCCGCCACCGATGACGAGTGCATCGGCAACTTCGGACAATGCGTCGATTACGCCAAGCTTGTCCGACACCTTCGAGCCACCAAGGATGACGACGAATGGACGCTTCGGGTCGGAACGCAAAGGCAACAGAACGTCGACTTCACGCTGGAGAAGACGACCTGCGGCCGACGGAAGGAACTGCGGAGGACCAACGATTGACGCGTGAGCTCGGTGAGATGCACCAAACGCGTCGTTGACGTAAAGGTCCTGACCAGCGATGAGTTCCTGCACAAACGCAGGATCATTGGCGGTCTCGCCCGGGTTGAACCGCAGGTTGTCGAGCAGTTCGACACCCGGTGCGAGTTCAGCGAGACGACGACGAACTGGCTCCACTGAATACTTCGGATCGGGAGCACCCTTCGGGCGACCGAGATGTGTGCACGCGGTAACGGTTGCGCCGCGAGACGTCAGGTATTCGATCGTGGGAAGCGCCGCACGAATGCGGAAGTCATCGACAATCTCGCCATTGGAGATCGGCACATTGAAATCTGCGCGAAGGAGAACTCGGCGACCACTGACGTCGCCGAGGTCCTCCAGCGAAGGAACGCTCATCGGGCGGTGCTACTTCGCCGCGTTGGCCATGACCTGCACGAGGTCGACCAGGCGGTTGGAGTAACCCCACTCGTTGTCGTACCAGCCGAGCACCTTCACGAGGTTGCCCATGGCCATGGTGAGCTTCGAGTCGAATGTGCACGATGCGGGCTGACCGACGATGTCGGAAGAAACGATTTCTTCATCGGTAAACACGAGCACCTTCGAAAGCGGACCCGAGGTTGCGGCCGCCTTGAATGCTGCGTTGATTTCATCGACGGTGGCGTCACGCTTGAGCACACCAACGAAGTCGGTGATGGAGCCGTCCGGAACCGGCACGCGGAGTGCGGTGCCGTCGAGCTTGCCCTTCATGGCTTCGAGCACGAGGCCGGTGGCGCGTGCAGCGCCGGTTGACGACGGTGTGATGTTCGCCGCCGAAGCGCGTGCACGACGCATGTCGGTGTGCGGGCCGTCGACGAGGTTCTGATCGCCGGTGTAGGCGTGAACGGTGGTCATGAGTCCCTTTTCGACGCCGAAGGCATCGTCGAGAACCTTGATCATCGGAACGAAACAGTTGGTCGTGCACGAAGCGTTGGACACAACCTTGTGCTTGGCCGGGTCGAAGGTGTCGTCATTGACGCCAACAACGAAGGTGGCATCGGCATTGGTTGCCGGGGCCGAGATGATGACGTACGGAGCGCCCGCTTCGAGGTGAGCGGCGGCTTTATCGCGATCGGTGAAGAAGCCAGTGGACTCGACAACGATGTCGACGCCGAGTTCCTTCCAAGGGAGATCCTTGGGGTCACGGATTGCCGTGATCTTGAGAAGCTTGCCGTCGACGAGGATGCCGTCGTCAGTTGCTTCGACGGTTGCATCGAGCCGACCCATGACCGTGTCGTACTTGAGGAGGTGCGCCATTGCGGGCACCGAACCCAAATCGTTGGCGGCAACGATTTCGACATCAGCGCCGGACTGCCTCACCGCCCGGAAGAAGTTGCGGCCGATGCGACCGAAGCCATTGATGCCGACACGGATGGTCATTGTGGGCACTGCCTCCTGGGTTGGCCGTCGACGGTCGACGGCTTTAGTGACGAGATGGACTGACGTTACGCCAGTCGGCGCACGCGTTTGGCCGGTCTTACTCCGGCCCGACCGATTCTCGCGGAATCGGCGACCGTGATGATGTCAGCGGTCGAGGTCGCGATGGGTGACCCGAAGGTGAAATCCCCGCTCGCGCAGGGCTCCGGACACCGCTTCGGCAATAGCAACCGAACGATGCCGCCCACCTGTGCACCCAAAAGCCACCGTGAGATAACTCTTGCCTTCGGCCACATAGGCCGGCAACAAGGTCTCGAGCAGGCCATTGATCTGCGAAAGAAACTCGGCAGTGAGCGGCTGCGAGAGCACATAGTCACGAACGGGTTCATCGAGACCAGTCAGTGGACGCAATTCCTCGACCCAATGGGGATTCGGGAGGAATCTGCAGTCGATGACCAAATCCGTGTCGAGTGGAAGGCCGTGTTTGTAGCCAAAGGAGAGCACCGTGGTCTGCATGCCACCGGCTGGGGCATCGGCCGCAAATAGGTCGAGCATGCGGGCACGAAGTTGATGGACGTTGAGTTCGGTGGTGTCGATGACGACATCGGCCTCGGCCTTCACCGACTGCAGAACTCGGCGTTCTTCCTGAATTGATTCAGCGAGAGAACGGTCTTCAGCGGCAAGTGGATGGCGGCGACGGGTGCTTTCGTACCGACGCACGAGTTCATCGGTCGCCGCTTCAAGGAACACGATCCGGAGTCGGTTGCCCTGGCGACGCAGCGCGTCGAGAGCCGGCAACGCTTCGGAGTGATACGGCCCGGTACCGACGACAAGGACGACATTGGTGATGGTCGCATCGGGGGCATCGGCGAAATCGGCAACCCGGCCAATAAGCGCTGGCGGCAAATTGTCGATGATGTACCAGCCGAGATCTTCGAGAACGTCCGCGGCCTGAGAGCGCCCGGCGCCGGATAATCCCGTGATCACAACGAAGTCGCTCACACCTCAGACGCTACCCGTGTGACCTCTATCCTCACGGCATGGACAACATCGCCGCCTTACCTATCGCTGCCGCCCATTTTGAATCGGTTGCCGCCCTTGTCGCCGCCGATGATCTCAGCAAGCCAACACCGTGTGGCGACTGGACCGTTCAGCAATTGCTCGACCACGTGATTGGCGGCAACTTGATGGCCGCAGCTCTTCTCAGCGGTGCATCGCGTGAAGACGCCGCTGCTGTGCTCGCCGAGTCGACTGTGGGCGCCGACACGTTCGCTGCTGTTCAAGAGTCGATGCGAGCCCAAGCCATTGCGTTTGCTGATTCCGCCGCGCTTGAACTCGTCGTGCACCACCCGGCAATGGATATGCCCGGCGCGCAACTTCTTGGCTTCCGCGTCGGCGACCTTCTCGTGCATTCATGGGACTTGGCTCGTGCCATTGGCGTCGACGAAACACTCGATCCCGAGGTCGTTGCCGTTGTTGCCACCAACATTGAACCGATGCGTCCATTCATCGGTCAGGTCGGAATGTTCGGCGAAGGCCCGAGCGGAACGCTCGACGAAAGCGCCGACGCGCAGACGGCACTGCTCGACCTCATGGGCCGACGCCCGTAAACGTTTGCTCGGTCAGGACGACCGGCGAGCAACCAGTGTTAGAAGTCGCGGGATCGTCGTGACTTCGGTGTATTC
>CAEZUO010000015.1_pt1 | contig 22407 bp, 21 predicted proteins | sample 7264501 | NCBI WGS metagenome assembly CAEZUO01 (sample SAMEA6813832, study PRJEB35770) | freshwater metagenome | biome: Freshwater; feature: Freshwater reservoir; material: water | place: Czech Republic | collected 2016-04-20 | depth 0.5m m
TCGAGCAACGGAAACTGGTTGCCAAGTTCGGGATCGAGGTCTTCCCCCGACTTGTAGCCATCCCACAGTTCGTTGCGGAATGAATCAACAGTGCGATCCGTCGCAATACCCACATGCGTCGCACCTTCGTCCAACATGTTGAACATCGACATCACGACACCACGGGTTGCTGCAACCTCCATGCCGTCGGAGTTCGCGCGAGATGGCAGCGCGAAGTGGTGGCGAAAGAGCTCATAGGTGCCGTCAACGAGATGTACTTGCATAACCACAGTCTCCCCTGAATCCACCTGAGACGTGAAGAAATCCTGTGATCCTCGGACAAATCAATTGTGGCCCCTACGCTCTTTGCATGATCGATCAACCAGCGCGACTTCAAAACCTCCGCAAGTGGAACATCGGAGTCGGTGGTCTGCATCTCGTGCAAGGCATCCTCATCCTCGTTCTAAGTAGCTCGTTTGCCATTCCGATCGTCGCGGCCGTGCAGACCGGTCCCCCCGGAGCCGAAGGTTCACTTACGACTGCAAGTAAGACCTTCTTTAGTTTCAACTTCGCGATTGCCATCGCAATCTTTTTGTTTCTTGCAGCTGGCGATCACCTTCTTACGTCGGTGACCCCCATCCGAGCCTGGTACGAACGCAACCTGCTCCGCGGAGTCAATTACGCGCGTTGGATTGAATATTCCATCAGCGCATCAATCATGATCCTGCTGATCTGCCTGTTGAATGGCATCAACAACTTCTACGCCCTGGTTGCAATTTTTGGCGTCAACGCCGCAATGATTTTGTTCGGCCTCGTAATGGAACAGGTCAACCAAAATCGGGAGTCCGTGAACTGGTGGCCATTTATCTTCGGCTGCATCGTGGGAATCATTCCGTGGATTGCGATTGTGATTGCGCTTTACTCAGCATCTACGGACAACACGATGATCAACGGAGTTCCTGCAAATGCCGATGGAGTGCCCCCGTTCGTCTACGGGATCGTCATTTCACTGTTCTTGCTGTTCAACTGCTTCGCCCTCAATCAGTGGCTGCAATATCGAGGTAAGGGAAAGTTCACCGATTACCTCTATGGCGAAAAGGTGTACCTCGTCCTGAGTCTTGTTGCGAAGAGCGCTCTTGCCTGGCAGATCTTCGCTGGCACTCTTGCCAGCTCATCGTGAATTAGTCAGCGATTCGGCGAATCACCGCATCGACAAATCGGTTGGCTGCGCGACGATCAGTCGGCAAGAAGAAACACGGCTCGAAGAGTTCCGCCTCGAGGAGCGCTGGTGTGCCGTCGTCAAGACGCACAACGTCGAAGCGGCCGTAGAGTAACTCTTCATCAGGATTGACCCAGCCCCGTTCACGGGCAATGGCAGTTGCGGCACGTGAAGCGGCTTCGACAACATCAAGAACATCATCGGGCGCGATCACAGCAGTGATTTCCTCCCGATATTCGCCGCCAACGAGTTCGCCGCCTTCGGCCAACAGTGCTGCCTTCCTGAACGAGTGCGAACGTTCGCCGTCGAATACAACGGTGCCGATTTCGCCTTCGGTATCGATGAGCGAGGCGAACGGTTGCACCATGACTGTGAGCCCACCGCCAAGGATCGTTTCCGCCAGTGCCGCAGCAGCCGCATCAGTGCGACCGAATCGACCAGTGAGTCGACTCCCGGCCGAGACTGAAGGCTTCACCACGATCTCTGAGGCATCAATCTTCTCAGCGGCCTCATGAAACGCTTCGATCGAATCGACAAACGCGGTTGGCACGATCGGAACACCGTGGCCGGCCAGATCAGTGAGATACCGCTTGTCCATGTTCCATTCAATGACCGCTGCCGGATTGCAGAAACCCTCTGTTCCTCGACGCGCACCTAACCACATGCGAAAACCATCAAGACGATCGACGTAGTTCCATGGGCTTCGCACGACGACGAGGTCGAACGAGTCCCATGCGATGGATTCGTCTTCCCACGGCGCATGCACAAGATCGATACCCGCTTCTGCAAACGCATCGATCTGAAAAGGGAGGTCGACATCATCGTGAATTGCGTCTTGGTCGATCGTCGTCACAAACGCAACTCGCATGTCGTCACGCTAGCGATTGCGTCGGACGCGACAGAGCCCGACACATGGCCGGGCTCTGCACAAACGTCTGAACTGATAAGAGGGATCAGTTAAACCAATTTTCAACGCTGGTGATTTCGCACTTTACCGAAGGTGATTTCACATCTTCGAAACTCGAAATCTCGACAAGCTTTGAGCCATTCGGGGGAATCATTTCCGGGAACGACGAACCACTATCGATGAGTGCTCCTGACCCTGAACGGAACTCGTAGTTGAAGATGTAACTCTTCTCAGTCGAGGTCTTATTTGTGACCTTGATCGTCATTTTCGGGGAGTCGAACGTGCTGTCGACTGCACACTTTTCGACTGTCACGTTGTAGTCAGAGGCATTGGCTTCTCCCGACCAGTTCTTCACAGAATCGGAGATCGAGTCAGATGCCTGGTTGGCAGCAAAGACAACAAAAACAAGGAACAGAATCGAAGCGACTGTTCCGACAATGCCAAGAACAATTCCGGCGATGGACATGCCCTTACCGGTGCCACCCATCTCGTTCGCCTTCTTCATTCCGAGAAAGCCAAAGACGATTGCGAGAATGCCTGCGATTGGACCAAGGCAAACAAAGGTCAAGATGCCGAGCACAAGCGCGGCGATCGCCAATCCATTGTTCGGACTAGGCGCTCCACCTACCGGAGGAACCGGAGGCGAGGGCGGAGGTGAAAATCCGCCGGCCGGAGGAGCAGGCGGAGGTGGAGGTGGCGTGCTCCCCGGAGGAGGAGGCGGGACACTTCCAGGAGGTGGCGGTGGTGGCGGTGCGTCAGTCATGTGTTCTCCCCTAGAACTCAGTCGGCGCCGGCGCGCCGATGGGCAAACGATAGTTCTGTGCGTCGAAAAAGGTCGGGGAAATGGTCACACCCAAGGTGTGAGCCAACGGCTCAGGTGTTATTGGCCCAAAATGCGGTCCATGAAGGCCACGACGCAGGCACGGTGCCCAAACCATCGTGGTTCTTCGGCCATTCCGCGGGCGTGAATGAAAGTGGCGAAGTCGGCGCTTCTTCTCCGTACCAAAGTTCATGGATGCGGCGGACGAAGAACCACTCGCCGTCACGCCGCTCATAGGTGTCGCGATAAAGGATGAATTGATGAATCCAGCGTTCGCCATCCTGGATCTGACCGTGGCAATAGACCTGACCGGTTGCATGATCGGCATCGACGAGATCGATCGCATGCGTGCCCACGTTCAGCATCGAAATTCCAATTGCACCGAGCGATTCGGCAAATGAGTCGCGCAATGCGTCGCGACCATACGTGTCACGACCAACACGAACATCGTCGATAAACAACTCGACAAGCGCGTCGAGATCGCGAGAGTCGACCGCAACGGCATAGTGCGAGGCCAACTGGCGGATCTGCTCGTACGCCAAGAGACGTTCGACCTTGGCGGAAAATTCGTCAGAAGCCATGAGGGAAGCGTAGGACGACACGAACCGCTGCATCCGCATTCGATGCGTCGTAATCTCCCAGCATGTCCGATCGAGCCAACGCCGCCGTCTTTGCCGAAGGATCGATCTCGCTTCGCCTCTATCCCCACAACGAACTCGCCGCTATCGACATCGTCGATCAGCTATGCACCCAAGCTGCTGTTGCCGCTGACAACGGTTTCGATGGGGTGATGACTTCGGAACACCACGGTGGATTCGCTGGCTACCTCCCGAATCCATTGCAAACAAGTGGCTTCCAACTCGCCGCCATGTCGCAGGGTTGGGCGGCAGCGTGTCCGGTGCTGCTTCCGTTGCGACCGGTTGCCATGTTGGCCGAGGAAGTTGCGTGGCTCAACGCTCGGTTCCCGGGTCGCGTCGGAATAGGCGTGGGTTCGGGTTCGTTACCCCTCGACTTTGACGCAATGGAAATCGACCAGAGCACCGCAGTTGATGTGTTCAAGCGCGACCTTCCTCGCCTCGTCAACATGTTGGCTGGCCGTGAGCTCGGAGTGATCGACGAGGATCGTGCGCTGCGCGAACTCACCCAGCGACCAATCCCCGTCATCAGCACAGCAATGAGTCCTGCTTCGGTACGGCGCGCTGCTGCTGCAGGCGCCGGAATCATTTACGACGGCGGTAGCAATCCCGATCGCCTCCGAATGCTTTCCGACTCCTACGTCGAAGCAGGTGGTTCCGCCCCCCGCATCCTGATCAGGCGCGTGTGGTTGGGTGCGCCTCCAAGGGAAGCGTTCGAAGCGCAGTTCGAGGTGTACCAGAGTTACTCCTCAACCGAAGCGCTTTCGCATTGGCGCGACAACGGATGGATCTGTGGTGATGATGCTGCCTCGCTCGCTGCTGAACTTGCTGATGCAGTGCGGACAACGAACACCACGTGCCTCAACCTGCGCATCCACGCACCGGGCATCGCTGCTGATGCGGCGCGTGAACAAATCGCTGCACTTGGGACCGAGGTACTTCCCCGTTTACGAGCACTCCTCGTCAACGGGTAACGACTCAGGCCTCTACGCCTTCAAGATCCTGACGCACCAGAGTGCGATAGAGGTCGGCATACAAACCATCGGCCGCGAGCAATTGTTCGTGACGACCGCGTTCAACGATGCGACCTGACTCGAGGACGAGGATTTGGTCGGCACCAGTGATCGTCGACAATCGATGCGCAACAACTAACGCCGTTCGACCAGCCAGCGCAGTAGCAAGTGCTTTCTGCACAAGCGACTCGTTTTCCGAATCGAGATGACTTGTTGCTTCGTCAAGCACAACGATGGCCGGTGCCTTCACCAACACGCGCGCAATTGCCAATCGCTGTTTCTCGCCACCTGAGAGGCGATGACCTCGTTCACCAACGACGGTGTTGTAGCCATCGGGAAGTGCGGCGATTACGTCGTGGATCTGCGCGGCCTGGCAGGCAGCAACAATTTCCGCATCGGTGGCATCGGGACGGGCATATCGAAGATTCTCAGCAACGGTGTCGTGGAACAAATGTGGATCCTGCGACACCACGCCGACTGCGCCGCGCAATGAATCAAGCGTGACATCACGAACATCGTGACCGTCGATGCGTACCGAACCTTCGGTTACGTCATACAAACGCGGCACTAACGAACTCATTGTGGTCTTGCCCGCACCCGATGGGCCGACCAGTGCAATCAGCTGCCCAGGCAGGATCGAAGCGGACACATCGTGAAGAACCTCGGCACCAGGACCATCGTCGACAGAGCCGCTCAACCCGATTTCAAGCGAAGCCAGCGATTCCTCGGCACCAGACGGATAGCGGAACGTGACGTGATCGAACTCAATTGCGCCCTTCGAAGGCGGAAGGTCAATTGCATCTTCTTTATCGTCAAGCGAATTGCGGAGATCGAGCACTTCAAACACTCGATCGAATGACACGAGCGCCGTCATGATGTCGACACGTGCACTCGACAGAGCAGTGAGTGGTTCGTAAATGCGGGTTACGAGCGCAGCCAGCGCGACGAGCGTGCCAAGCGTGATCGCATCCGAGATCACTAACTGGCCACCGACCCAATACACAAGTGCGGTTCCGATCGCACCGACGAGTGCAAGCGCAATCAAGAACGTGCGGCTATAGATGGCACTTTGAATGCCGATGTCGCGTACCTCTGCAGCACGGTTAGAGAACTCTTTGCTTTCTCGCTTGCGATTTCCAAACAACTTCACCAACAAGGCACCGGAAACGTTGAACCGTTCCGTCATTTGTGTGTTCATCACCGCATTTAGATCAAAGCCACGTCGAGTGATCGCCGACAATCGACGCCCAACCCGCTTGGCCGGAATGATGAAGATCGGCAGCACCAGAACGCCAATGATCGTCAGGCGCCATTCCAAATAGAACATTGCGATCAGCGTTGTGATCAGAACAATGACGTTGGAAACGACCGAACCGAGTGTTGTCGTCACTGCCCGCTGCGCACCGATGACATCGTTGTTCAGGCGGCTCATCAGCGCACCAGTTTGGGTACGGGTAAAGAAGCCAATCGGCATTGCCGAAACATGGTCGAACAACTTCACCCGGAGGTCGTAGATCAAACCTTCGCCGATGCGTGAGGAGTAGAGGCGTTCGAAAAACGACATCACTGACGAGAAAACTGCCGCTGCGATGACAACGGCAGCGAGCACATGCAACAGCCCGCGATTGCTCTCGGGGATGGCCTTGTCGATGATCTGTCGGAACAACAGTGCTGGAGCAAGACCCAGCAGTGCCTGAACCACGATGACGATGACGAACGCGGTGATCGCCCATCGGTATGGGTGGGCATAGGAAAGTACCCGGCGAATAGTGCGGCGACTGAGCGTCTTACCGGCGATCGCATCGCGATTGCCGGCCATCATTGAGTGAAGCGAACTGGGCATCATGGTTCACTCAGGCTACGGCCCGAACGCGCCACCGGCGCCCGAAGGCGCCGGTGTTGGTGGCGGAAAGTGAGGGATTCGAACCCTCGGTGACCCGAAGGCCACAACGGCTTTCGAGGCCGCCCCATTCGTCCGCTCTGGCAACTTTCCGTCTTCGACACTAGTGGCCTCCCTTCTGAAGGGGCCAACGCGCCTCTGGAGGCTCAGTCGAGTCAGCGCAGCCCGGCGAAATAGGACGACAGCAATTCGCTGCACTCCTCGGACCGCACATCTGAAACTGTCACGAATTCGTGATTCAGACGAGGATCGCTGCCAAGCGAATACAGCGAACCGCATGCACCGTTTTCATAGCTGCGAGCGCCAAACACGACGCGCCCAACGCGAGCGTTGACCATGAGGCCTGCGCACATCGCACACGGTTCAAGGGTGACAACCACAGTGGCGTTCTCGAGTCGCCAGGAACCAACCGCGGCAGCGGCATCGCGAACTGCCAGGAGTTCCGCGTGCGAGGTCGGATCTTGCGATTGTTCGCGCTCGTTATGACGTCGAGCGACGACCTTGCCGTCGATGACAACGACGGCACCGATCGGTACTTCGCCTTGTTCGCCAGCGAGTCGTGCTTCATCGATGGCCAGACCCATGAGGTCGTGATCGGAGAGTTGGGGGACGCCTTCTTGTTCTCCCACTTCGTCTCCGATCACGTGTCGCTCACAGCATTTTTGGCGGAGGGAGTGGGATTCGAACCCACGGTGAGTTTCCCCACACACGCTTTCCAAGCGTGCCGATTCGGCCGCTCTCGCACCCCTCCCGGGGACCAACCGACATGGCCGGATGGCGTTCCAGCAGGACAGGGTATCGTTCCTCCCGACCCGCTCTCGCGTGTGGCGGTCGGGTCCTGTGCAATCGGAACCCGCGAATCGAGTCAGGGCCGGAAGGCAGCAGCTCTCAACGGGACTACCGATGTGCCGCAGGTCGCCTGACCGTCACACGGGTGAGCGGGTCGTTTCACGCCTCATGCCGGTTCCAACTCCGGGCGATGGCAGTCCCAGCCGATCGGTAGGCTCGCCCCGATGTCCTACCAGTCGCTCTATCGCCGCTATCGCCCGACCCGCTTCAGCGAGGTCCGTGGTCAAGAGCACCTCGTCTCGGCGCTGCGCAACGCGGTCACCGAAGACCGCCTTGGTCATGCCTATCTCTTCTCTGGACCACGAGGCACTGGCAAGACTTCCACCGCGCGCATCCTGGCCAAGGTCCTCAACTGCCAGAACCCACTCGAAGGCGAACCGTGTTGTGTGTGCGATTCATGTCTCTCGATCGATGCCGGAACCAGTTTCGATGTGCACGAACTCGATGCCGCTTCGAACAACGGTGTCGATGCAATCCGCGATCTCATTTCAAGCGCATCGCTCGCGACACCTGGCCGTTACAAGGTGTACATCCTCGATGAAGTCCACATGCTCTCGACCGCCGCGTCGAATGCATTGTTGAAGACGCTTGAGGAACCGCCGTCGCACGTCATCTTTGTGTTGGCCACCACCGATCCCCAGAAGGTGCTGCCCACCATCCGCAGCCGCACACAGCACTTCGAAGTACATCTGCTTTCGGCTGCCGATCTCGAAGGTCTTGTCGATTACGTCGTTACCGACGCCGGCCTCGAACTTTCGCCCGAAGGTCGCGCCTATGTGTTGCGCATTGGCGCTGGCTCTGCACGCGACACGCTTTCAGCGCTCGATCGCGTAGTCGCTGCTGGCGGAATCCCCGATTCCGAAGATGCTGTCGATGAACTTGTCGAAGCATTGTGCGAGCGCGATACGGGTCGTGCACTCATCGCCGTCGAAGGTGCGCTGTCTCGCGGTCGCAACCCACGCGTTCTTGGCGAAGCACTTATTGCACGTTTGCGCGACGTGTTTCTTGCATCGGTAGGCGCCGACCTTTCGCGTCTGACCGATACCGACCGTGCTCGCGCTACCGAACAGGGCCGTCGCCTTGGTGCTGCTGGCGCAACTCGCGCGCTCGAGTCACTCGGTGAAGCATTCGTTGGCATCCAAGATGCTCTCGATCCGCGCATTCCTCTTGAAGTCGCGCTCGTACGTCTCACTCGCGACGACGCCGACGTTTCACTTTCATCACTCGCCGATCGAATCTCTCGTCTTGAACGCGGTGGCGTTGTTGCGGCCATCGATCCGGCGCTTGCGAGCCCTGGGCCTGCCCGCCCAACCGCACCACCTCCCCCCGTTGCCAACGACGACACCGACGACTACGTCGATGGCAGCGCTATGCCGGCAGCCGGTAGCCGTCCTGCCGATGTCGCTCGACAAGAACTCGCTCGTCGCTCTGCCACTGAAGAAGGCGGGCGGCCTGCTCGTCCAGCAGCCCGTCCGGCAGCCAGCAGACCTGCACGACCGGCCCGCCCCGGATCGGAACCAGCAGCGCCGGCAGCAAGCGCTCCTGCAGCACCAGCACCTACACCTGCGTCCGAGCCCCAACCCGAATCACAACCCGTTGCCGAAGCAGCGCCGAGTCCCGAGCCTGCCGCTGCGCCTGCGCCTGCCCCTACGGGCGGGACAATGCCTGCACTCGTCGACCTCACGCGAATCTGGAGCGACACGCTCCTTCCTGCACTGCCCCAGCGCTCACGGGCCCGATTCTCTGGCGGCCACTGGGTCGAGGTTGTCGACGGTGTCGCCGTCTTCGGCCTTCCAAACGAACCGCATGCAACGCGCTGTGAAGAACTCCGGCCCGAGGTCGAGTCGATGCTTTCGGCGCATTTCGGCACGACCGTTCCCATCCGACTCATTGTCGATGGTTCGGCTCCCGATCCCTCCGCTCCTCGCGCTGTCGCCGCGTCGCGTCGGGCCGCCGCCGACGAAAATCCAGTCGACGAATCCATCGACCTTGACGACCTCACCAATGCCCGAGGAACAGCGACCGCCGGCGTCGACCGCATCGCTGCAGTGTTCCCCGGTGCGTCAATCGTCGACGAAGAGTAAACCCCCCTACCCCTTCGCCCCTCCGGGAGCCCACATGTCAGATCAGTTCGATCTCGGTTCGATGTTGAGCCAAGCCATGGCCATGCAGCAGCAGTTCGAAGACGCCCGAGCCGAAGCAGCGGCGCGCGAATTCATCGGACAAGCAGGCGGCGGTGCTGTCGCCATTCGCATCACCGGCGGCCTTCATGTGCTCAACGTTTCGATCTCGCCTGGAGCCGTCGACCCTGCCGATGTTTCGATGCTTGAAGACCTCGTGCTCGCAGCGTTTCACGATGCGCTCGCACAGATCGACGCGATGCAACAAGAGGTACTGGGCCCATTCCAAAATGCAGGCATGCCTGATCTCGGCGACCTCGGTGGTCTGGCCGACCTCGAGGCGCTCGGACTCTTCGGCGCTTCCGACGACATCATCGAAATCGACACACCGAATCCCGGCGATCACGCGTGAGCGTCTACGCCGGTCCAGTACAGGACCTCATCGATGAACTTGGTCGACTTCCTGGCGTTGGCCCGAAGTCGGCACAACGCATCGCGTTTCACCTTCTGAAACTTTCCACCGAAGACGCGCTCAGAATCGCCACCGCAATTGCTGTTGTGAAAGAGCGCGTCAGTTTCTGCACCATTTGTTTCAACGTGTCCGAAGGCGACGCGTGTGGCATCTGCAGCGACACCCGTCGCGAAGCAAGCGTTGTGTGTGTTGTTGAAGAACCTCGCGACATCGTCGCGGTTGAAAAGACTGGCGAATACCGCGGTCGTTACCACGTACTGCAAGGGGCGATCAGCCCCATCGAAGGCATCGGCCCCGATCAATTGCGCGTCAAAGAACTTCTCGCTCGCATCGAGCCTGAAGGCATCGAAGAGGTCATTCTTTGCACGAACCCAAACATCGAGGGCGAAGCCACGGCGATGTACTTAGGTCGCTTGCTGAAACCACTCGGCATTCGCGTAACACGAATTGCCAGCGGACTACCTGTCGGTGGCGACCTCGAGTACGCAGACGAGCTCACGCTCGGCCGCGCCCTCGAGGGCCGCCGCGACGTCGACTAACTCAGATCGACTCAAGAAGGATGGCGTCGCCCTGACCGCCACCGCCACAAAGTGCCGCAGCACCCTTGCCGCCACCGCGACGCTTGAGTTCCATCAGCATGTGCAGTGCAACGCGGGTGCCTGACATTCCGATCGGGTGACCGAGAGCAATTGCGCCACCGTTGACGTTGGTGATTTCGTCAGTGATGCCGAGCGTGGCCATCGATGCGACACCAACTGCGGCGAATGCTTCGTTGAGTTCAAACAGGTCAAGATCGCTGACCTTCATGCCAGCGCGATCAAGCGCGTTGTTGATTGCGTTTGCCGGCTGATCGAGAAGCGATGCATCGGGACCAGCGACCTGTCCGTAACCAATGATGCGACCGAGCGGCGTAATGCCGAGACGTTCAGCAGCGGCTTCAGACGCAACGATGACAGCCGCGCCGCCATCGGAAATCTGAGATGCGTTACCAGCGGTGATGTTGCCGGCCTTATCGAATGCTGGACGGAGACCGCTCAAAGAGTCGTAGGTGGATTCTGCGCGAACACCTTCGTCGACGGAGAACAACTTGGGGTCGCCCTTGCGCTGCGGAATCTCAACGTTGATGATTTCATCGTTGAAGAGGCCATCGGTCTGGGCCTTGACGGCGCGTGCATGCGAAAGCGCCGCGAGCGCGTCCTGTGATTCACGACTGATACCAGCCGTGGCTGCGTACTTCTCGGTGCCAGCACCCATAGCCAACTGATCGATGGCGCAAAACAAACCGTCGAACATCATTGAGTCGACAACTTTGCCGTCACCCATGCGAAGACCGGCGCGTGCACCAGGCATGAGGTACGGAGCGTTGGTCATCGACTCCATGCCACCGGCAACAACAATGTCGGCTTCGCCGGACTGGATGTAGAGGTCGGCGAGGTGAATCGCATTGAGACCCGAGAGACACACCTTGTTCACGGTGGTCGACGGAACCGACATGGGGATGCCCGCCTTGGTGGATGCCTGACGCGCCGTCATCTGACCAGCGCCACCCAAGAGCACCTGGCCCATGAACACGTAGTCGATTTGTTCGGGGGTGAGCCCAGCGCGCTGCAACGCAGCGCGAATGGCGATTGCACCAAGGTCGGTGGCTTCAAATCCGGCGAGTGCGCCAGAAAGCTTGCCGATAGGGGTACGGGCGCCAGCGAGAATGACCGATCCAGCCATGTCTGAACCTCCAAGAGGATGAGTACCTAGCCGCCAACTCAGACAGGTGGTCGACTGGAGGGACGGTGATGTCCCGGGGCAAAACACTACCCGTCGGTAACCCACGGGGCCTCATGGCTTTGGGGTCGTCGATCACATGGCCGCCCCCACCGCTAAACCGGTAGCGTTCGGCCCCATGCAACAGATCATCGACGCTATTTTGCAGGGAGCCCCGGGCGAGGAACTCGCGGCCATCCCCCTTCCCGAGTCCTACAAGGCCACCGTCGTGCTCGCCTCCGAGCAGACGATGTTCGACGGTATGGAGTCCGCAGACAAGGACCCCCGTCAAGCGCTTCACCTCCAAGAGATCGCCATGCCTGAACTCGCCCCCGATGAAGTTGTCATCGCGGTCATGGCCAGTTCCATCAACTTCAATACCGTTTGGTCCTCGATCTTTGAACCGGTCTCAACCTTCGGATTCCTCAAGCGCCTCGGCAAAGAGAGCTACTGGGGAGCGCGTCACGATCAGCCGTTCCATGCCGTGGGTTCCGACGCATCCGGCGTTGTGTTGCGAGTTGGCAGCGCGGTGCGCAAGTGGAAGGTCGGCGACAAAGTCGTCGTTCACTGCAACTACGTCGACGACCAAGACCCATCGAGTCATAACGACTCAATGCTTGGCGATAACCAGCGCATTTGGGGATTCGAAACCAATTACGGCGGCCTCGCCGAACTTTCGGTCGTGAAGGCCAACCAGCTCATGCCGAAGCCCGCACATCTTTCGTGGGAAGAAGCGTCGGTCAACGCGTTGTGCAACTCAACGAGTTACCGAATGTTGGTGAGCAAGAACGCTGCCCAAATGAAGCAAGGTGACGCCGTTCTCGTCTGGGGTGCATCCGGCGGACTCGGCGGTTACGCCGTTCAGTACATCCTCAATGGTGGAGGCACCCCGGTTGGCGTTGTTTCCTCCGCCGAGAAGGTCGCGCTTCTCAATGATCTTGGCGTTGAACACGTCATCGATCGTCGCGAATCCAACTACAAGTTCTGGGCCGATGAACACACTCAGGACGAATCCGAATGGCGTCGACTCGGCAAGGACATCCGTTCAATGATCGGTCGCGATGTCGACATCGTGTTCGAACATCCCGGTCGCCAAACCTTTGGTGCTTCAGTGTTCGTTGCAGCGCGCGGCGGCACCATCGTCACCTGCGCAGCAACAAGCGGCTTCATGATCGAATACGACAACCGTCATCTCTGGATGAAGCTGAAGAACATCATCAGTTCGCACTTCGCCAACTACGCAGAAGCATGGGCAGCAAACCAACTCATCTGCGAAGGAAAGATTCAACCAATCCTTTCCGCCGTTTATCCGCTTGATCAGACCGGTGAAGCCGCCTACCAGGTTCATAAGAACTTGCACGAAGGCAAAATCGGAGTGTTGTGCCTTGCGCCTTCTGAAGGTCTCGGTATCGATGACCCCGAATTCCGGGCGAAGGTCGGCGAAGACCGCATCACTGCATTCCGTCGTCACGGCGCGTAACGGAACAACGAAACGCATCCAATGGCCATCACCGCACGCCGACCTGGCGACGAAGAATCAGGAGTTCAAATGAGCGAAGCTGCTGCAAACCAAAAGCCGCTACTTACCGAAATTGACCACATCGCAATCGCTGTCCCCGACCTCGGTGCAGCAATCGATTACTACCGCGAAACGTTCGGCGCTGTCGTCGATCATCGCGAAGTTGTTGAGAGCGATGGCGTCGAAGAGGCGCTTTTGAAGGTCGCCGAAAGTTATGTTCAGTTGCTCACCCCGACTCGCGACGACTCCACCGTTGCGAAGTGGCTCAACACTCGCGGTGGCCCCGGCATTCATCACGTTGGTTACCGCGTTGCCAATTGCGCCGAAGCGCTCGATGCAGTGAAGGCTCAAGGCTTTCGTGTGCTCGACGACGCTCCTCGGCCAGGGTCACGCGGCACCACCGTTGCGTTCATCCACCCAAAGGACGCTCTCGGCACCCTCATTGAACTCGTCCAGGAGTAACGCTCAGCAGTTCGTGCGTTTCCATCTGCAGAAAGTTCCCGTGGCCTGACGCCTTGAAGGCCTTCTCCCGCTACGGTGCCGCCCATGACCGGCGTGAACTACACCGTGACCGAACTGATGACGGCCACCGCCGATGCCATCAAGGACCGCCTCGGCGGAGCCGTTTGGGTCGACGGCGAGATTTCTGGTCCCCGAGAATCGAGGGGTCATTTCTATTTCGATCTCGTTGACCGCGACGACAAAGGCGCGGTCACAGCCAAGGTCCCAGTTGCGCTTTGGAGCCGCACACGCACCCGGGTCGATCAGAAATTGCGAGAAGCCGGAACCGTCCGCCTTGAAGAAGGCGTCAAGGTCCGCATTCGCGGTCCGCTTGAGTTGTGGCTTGCTGGTGGGCGCCTGCAACTTTCGATGCAAGACATCGACCCCGCGTTCACCCTCGAAGCGCTTGAATCCGAACGCGAGCGTGTCCTTGCAGTTCTTCGCGCCGAGAACCTCATCGATCGCAATCGAGCACTCGCACTTTCTGCGATGCCATTACACATCGCGTTGATCACTGCCGACGAAAGTGCCGCTCAAGCCGACTTCATGCACTCACTCGTCGAAAGTGGCCTGCCTTGGCAGGTCGCATTCATCGATTCAAAAGTGCAGGGCGCTGGCGCAGAGCGCACGATCGCCGCAGCGTTACGAACAGCTCAACGCATGAACGTCGACGTCATTGCTTTGGTTCGGGGTGGTGGCTCGCGGCTTGATCTCGCAGTCTTCGATCATGAACTCGTAGCTCGGACGATCGCCACGTCTTCGCTTCCGGTCTTCACCGGCATCGGCCATGAAATCGATACGAGTGTGGCCGACGTTGTGGCGCACACCGCGAACAAGACGCCAACAGCATGCGCCGAGGCACTCATCGACATCGCTATCGACGTCGTCAACCGAAGCGAAGTCGCCTGGAGCGACATCGCCGAAATTGCGACAACAACGATCGACACTGAGCGCGAACGCTTGGCGCGCTACGCACGGCACGCTGCGATTGGCGCCCGCACACGCCTCACCGTCGAACGCCACCGGATGTCGACCACCACCGCCCGACTCAGCCGAACGATCGAGACAACAACGAAGTCAGAAAAGCAGAGCCTCGACCTGTTCGCCGCTCGACTCAGCGCCGTCGACCCCGTCCGCACATTGGCTCGCGGCTGGTCGATCACCCGCACCGCGAGCGGTACCGTCGTACGGCGAGCCGCTGAAATTTCGCCCGGAGACACGCTCGTGACCACCGTGGCCGATGGAACCATTACCAGCACTGCAACCGACATCGATTGAGAGACACCATGGCAACCAAGAAGACCACCGCTGATTCCCTCGGCTATGCAGATGCGGTCACCGAACTCGAGGAAATTCTCAGCGAACTCGAAGCTGACGATGTCGACGTCGACCGCTTGGCCGAACAGGTTCGCCGCGCTGCTGACCTCATTGAACTTTGTCGCGGCCGTCTCGAAAACGCGCAGATCGAAGTGACCAGAATCGTCGCTGATCTTGATGCGCTCGACAGCGACGACGAAGAGGACGAGTGACTTCCACGTCTCCTGTCGCAATACCCGCTGCCCTCTCCGCAGTTGCCGCTCCGGTTGAAGCGCGGCTTCGATCAATTCTCGAATCTGAGAGCGCAAGATGGGTTGCGATCGATTCCGATCTTGCTGCTCCGCTCGAAGTCTTGACCGGGTTTGTCGTCAACGGGGGGAAGCGTCTGCGCCCCGCGTTCTGTCACTGGGCGTTTGTCGGAGCAGGCGGCGCGGCGAATGACCCCTCGATCATCGATACAGGTGCCGCGTTCGAACTCCTGCACGCGTTCGCTCTTGTCCACGACGACGTCATGGACGGATCTTCAACGCGCCGTGGCGAGCCAACCGTTCACGTTGCGTTTGATACCGAGCACGCCTCACATCAATGGAACGGCGAGTCCAGGCGCTTTGGCGAGGGTGTCGCCATCCTCATTGGCGATCTCGCCGAGGTCTATGCCGACCGATTGATGTCCAACGCACCTCGAGCGGCATTCGAGATTTGGAACGAACTGAAAATCGAATTGAACATCGGCCAATTCCTCGACGTACTCGGAGCCGCACGAGGCGACGTCGATTTGGCCACCGCCCGGAGAATCGTTCGCTACAAGTCCGGCAAGTACACCATCGAGCGTCCGTTGCACGTGGGCGCAGCTCTTGCCGGCCGCCTCAACGAACTTGAGGCACCGCTCTCTCGCTATGGCGAGCCATTAGGCGAAGCCTTTCAATTGCGCGATGACATCCTCGGCACTTTCGGAGACAGTGCGCGCACTGGAAAGCCCGTCGGCGACGACCTCCGGGAAGGGAAGCCCACCCCGATGTTGGCGATCGCCCTCGCACGTGCAACACCATCTCAGCGAAGCATTCTCAACCGAGTCGGTTCCATCGATCTTGCGCTCGACGAGATCCTCGCAATTCAGTCGGTCTTCACTGAAACCGGCGCATTGTCTGAAGTTGAAGCAAGCATCACGCAATTAACTGCACAAGCAATTTCAGCACTGGATGATGCAGAGATCACTACAGAAGCACTTGATGCACTTCGGGAACTTGCTGTGTACGTGGGAGCTCGCGACGTCTAACAAACGGGCGTCAGGCGAATGATTCAATCGCCTGTTCCAACGGAAGTTCGATGACGCCGATGTCGGCGGCGACGGCGGCCAACCATTCCGGCCGAATCCGAGCGCTGACCACAATCGGATTTTCGATTTCTGAATCCTCAAGCACGAAACGCACGTAATCGAGCGCGTAGTCGGGCGGTCGGGGATCACGGCTCAGTTCAAGCAATGCATAGGGGTCGGGTGTCAGCGACCCCGAGGCTGGCAACACGTTGACATATGGGGTTGGTGGTTGTGATCCCCCACCCACGATGCCCGAACCATCGAACAGAACAACGCCGTGCACGAGCGACGTCCGAGCGCCGGCGACAAGAAGTCCGACCCATGCACCAAACCCGCGCCCGACAATCGTCACCGGACCACGAGTGGCCAATACGGCGTCGACATCCGACATCAGACCTTCAGGGGTGTAGCCGCCACTGACGGGAACTTCGGATTCGCCGTGACCAGTGAAATCGAGCGCCAGCACAGGCCCATTCCATGCGTTGGTCCATGCAGGTCGAGTTCGAGGTGACTCTTCGCCCAAGCCGTGCAGCAACAACAGCGGTCGCCCTTCGCCTTCAGCCAGCGTGTGCAACGCGAGTCGAAGTGAACCGTTCAAGAGAAACTCAGTTCGCCGTGTCATCGGAGCGGCTCCAAGAAATTGAGCACGAGGTCGGCGATGAATCGTGTTTGTTCGATATGCAGGAAGTGACCAATGTCGTCATAGAACTCAAGTTGTCCGCCAGGAGGGAGGAACGGTTCGATGTCGCCGCGACGACTCTTCCACCCCATCGGATCGTCTTGAACTCCGGACAACACACCAAGGAACGGCATCTCTAACGCTGCCAGATGATCGAGCGACCAGCCTGGACGCCACGGGCCAAATCCTCCGAGATGCAAAACCGGATCGATCTTCCAGCGCCAACCTTCGTCATCGTGACGGGCACCAACGGTGACGAGGTATTCGAGCCATTCCCGCGACAGTCGCGGATTCATTGGCTGGCGTCGTTCGGCCAATCCCTCGATGGTGTCGGGACGACGAGTCAGTTCCGCGCGACGTCGACGGCGATCTAATCCCGAAGCCAAATCGGCACGACGCATTCGGCGACGCTCTCGGTCGTTGACGTCGGGTGAGGAGAACTGAGAAGGAAGGCCGTCGAGATTCACAAAAGCTCGAGCCAGCGACGGACGGCCGTCGAGAAGGTCGAGCAACTGTCCACCACCCTTCGAATGGCCGAGCAACACAATTGGTTCGCTACTGATCGATTGAATTGCAGCGAGGTGATCGCGAACGTCAGCGGCCCACCCGTAAAGATGAGCGTGATCGGAATCTCCGTGTCCACGCGCATCCCAAGCGACAACACGCCAACCGGCCTCGGCGATCATCGGAGCAAAGACATCAAACGTGCGTGAGAAATCGAAACCACCGTGGACCATTGCAATGACCGGCGCGTCAGGTTCGCCCCATTCATTCAACGCGAGCCGAAGTCCACTGCTATCGATAGAGCCAGTGCGATCAGGAGCTCTGGCCCCCGGGAATTCGCGTGTCTGATCAGTTTCGGGCACGTTTGCGAGCCTAGGTCGCCGACACCGGCAGTCCGTATTCCCAATGGCCGTAGACTTCACGAACCATGCATCCGCAACCGATCGACGTGCACGACACCGCCGATGAGCGCCTCCGCCGTGACGGGCAGCGCTACACATCCAATCGGCGTGTTCTGATCGATGCACTACGCGCAGCGAATCGTCCCGTGACCGTTCTTGAACTTATTGATGGCGCTCCCGGAATGGCACAGAGTTCCGCGTACCGGAATCTGTCAGTCCTCGAAGAGGCTGGCGTTGTCCGTCGCCTCGTCACCGCCGACGACACCGCCCGCTACGAACTTGCCGAAGACCTCACTCACCATCATCACCACCTCATCTGCGAAAGTTGCGGCTCGGTCATCGACATTGATGTTCCTGCCGAACTTGAAGATGGCGTCACCTCGTTCTCGTCCTCAGTCGCAAAGAGCCACGGGTTCCGCATCGAACACCATCGACTTGATCTGATCGGCGTGTGCCCCGCTTGTTCGTCCGCGGCTCGCTGACCGCTACCCTCCGACCAATGTCCACCCCGTCCACCGAGGCCTCTCGTCGCCGCACGTTTGCCATCATCAGCCACCCTGATGCAGGTAAAACCACGCTCACCGAGAAGTTTCTCCTCTACGGCGGCGCTCTCAGCAGCGAAGCGGGCGCGGTCAAGGCTCGTTCCGGTCGCCGCTCCGCCACATCCGACTGGATGGCACTTGAGCAACAACGAGGGATCTCGATTACCTCGACCGTGCTCCAGTTCCCCTATCGCGACTGTGTCGTGAACCTTCTCGACACCCCTGGCCATCGCGACTTCTCAGAAGACACCTACCGAGTACTTGCTGCCGCCGATGCGGCAGTCATGGTGCTCGACGCCGCCAAGGGCATCGAACCGCAAACACTCAAGTTGTTCGATGTCTGCCGTCAGCGCGATTTGCCCCTTCTCACCTTCATTAACAAGTGGGATCGCCCCGGACTCGACCCTCTCGAATTGATCGACGAGATCGAACAACAAATTGGCCTCGTCGTTACGCCAGTGACATGGCCCGTTGGTATCGCCGGTGACTTCCGTGGCGTCATCGATCGCCGTGACGGCCTCTTCACCCGTTTCACGCGTGTGGCACGCGGCGCAACCGAAGCTCCTGAAGAAGTTGTCGACCCCGCGCAAGCAGCGATCGATGAAGGCGACGCGTGGCAGGCCGCTCTCGACGGCATCACATTGCTCGATGAAGTTGGTGCTGATCTTGACGTCGAACTGTTTGTTGGCGCCCAGTCGACGCCAACGTTCTTCGGTTCTGCGCTTACCAACTTCGGCGTTCGCAAACTTCTCGATGCGATCATCGATCTCGTTCCATCACCGAGCTCTCGACCCGATGCCCACGGAGACATCCGTCAACTCGACGATCCCTTCTCAGGTTTCGTGTTCAAGGTGCAAGCCAACATGGACCCATCACACCGCGACCGAATCGCGTTCCTGCGCGTGTGCTCCGGGAAGTTCGAACGTGGCATGGTCATCACCCACGGCAACACAGGCAAACCATTCGCAACGAAGTACGCCCATCAGGTCTTTGGTTCGGAACGCGAAACCATCGACGAAGCATTTCCTGGCGATGTTGTCGGTCTCGTCAATGCCACCGATGTCCGAGTTGGCGACACGCTTTGGCTCGATACGCCCGTCGAGTTCCCTGCCATTCCGAGTTTCGCTCCCGAGTACTTCTCGGTGGCACGGGTGAAGGACACGGGTCGCTACAAGCAGTTCCGTCGCGGCATCGCGCAGCTCGATGAAGAAGGTGTCGTGCAGGTTCTGCGTGACATCGATCAGGGCGATTCCGCTCCGGTGCTGGCCGCGGTCGGTCCAATGCAGTTCGATGTCGCCGTGTACCGATTGGAAAACGAGTTCGGGGCTCCCGTCGAACTTTCCCCGACGAATTACAAGGTTGCCCGTCGCACCGACCGGGAAAGCGCATCAAAGTTGCAGGGGATGCGGGGTGTCCGAATCCTTGAGAAGGCCGACGGTACGCTCATGGCGCTGTTCGAAAGCCAGTTTTGGCTGGAGCGCCTCGAGGCCGACAACCCCGAACTCGTGCTTGAGCGTCTGGTTGCCGAAGGCAGCGCCGGCTGATCGGTTGGCGTTTCCCCCGGATCTGAATCGGGTATCGCCATGAAGCACGCCAAGCCTGTTCCCAAAACTCCGTGGCGAGTCTTTGGTCTTGCTGTCGTTGCCGTGGCCGTCATTGTCCTTGGACTGCTTGTCGTCACCCGTGGTTCGGATTCGACCTCGCCTGATTCCGAGAACGCGTCATCTGAATCGCCAAGCTCCACCGCAAAGGGAACGACCACAACCACTGAGGCTCCCTATAACGGGTGGGTGAATCCGAAGTCGTCTGGATCAATGTGGAGCACAAAGGTTCCAGGTGTCCTTACCTTTCGCGGTAACCCAACACGATCGTTTTACGGAATGGGCCCCGTCCCAACGGCACCGAAAATTCTGTGGACGTATCCGCAGAACGGCAGCATGTGTGGAAAGTCAACCGATGGGTCTGGCACGTCAACATGGTGCGGCAGTGGCTGGACAGGTAACCCAAACGTTTATGAATCGAACGGCAAAACCATTGTTGCTTTCGGGGCCTACGACTACTCAGTTCACTGGCTTGATTACACAACGGGCGCAGACATCATCAGCCCATTCAAGACCGGCGACATCATCAAGGGAACGGTGACAACCGACCCCGACGGTTTCCCACTCACCTACAGCGGATCACGCGACAACTACTTGCACATCATTGCGACTGACCGAGGCGCAACTCCGGTCGAACTCTGGAAGCTTTCGGCATACGACGGAGTGCAACAGGTTTGGAATGATGACTGGGATGGCTCACCACTCATCATCGACGACTACATGTTCGAAGGCGGAGAGAACAGTTGGTTCTACATCGTTAAGTTGAATCGCGGCTACGACGCTGCCGGGAAAGTAACCGTGAATCCGCAAGTCGTGTTTAAAACACCGACGTGGGACGACGAACTTTGGCGCACGATTTCCGATCACCAGTTCTCGGTAGAAAATTCGGTCGCCATTAGCGGAAACACTGTGTATTTCGGGAACTCCGCCGGCCTCGTTCAGGGTTGGGACATCAGCGGACTGAAGAACGGCGGGACACCAACTCGAACGTTCCGATTCTGGACAGGTGACGACACCGACGCATCTGTCGTAGTCGACAAAGACGGTTTCCTCTACATCGGTTCCGAATACGAACGCCATAACGATCGATCCACCCAAATCGGCCAGATGATCAAACTTGATCCAACCAAGCCGGATAACCCCGTCGTTTGGTCGGTCAAGGATCAGGGCGGCGCAGCAAAAGCCGGTATTTGGGCCACTCCGGCGATTGCAAACGGCATCGTTTACTACGCGACAAACGGTGGTCGTGTGCTCGGGATCGACCAAATCACTGGTGAAGTCGTATGGCAGAAAAACCTTGGTTCGCAAACCTGGGGATCACCCGTCGTCGTTGATGGCACGCTCATCGAAGGCGATTGCCAAGGCAATCTCAATGCCTACGACGTTTCGAACCCACGAGTCGATCCGCCACTCAAGTGGACCGTGAAGTTGAACGGTTGCATCGAATCAACACCGACTGTCTGGAAAGGCCGCGTGTTCGTCGGCGCTCGAGGCGGTCAGTTCTATGCAATCGGTGATCAGTAACTGATCGACGCGTTCACCAATCGACGTCGTCACATCCGGTATGTGATGCCGGCTCAACCTGCAACGTTGAATGATCAATGTGGTAATTCACGCGCAAGACTTCGCGAGCACGATCAAGAACGGTATGAAGATCAGACTCATCAGCAACAACAAGGTGGGCACTCGCCATGTCCATTTCCGATGTGAGGGTCCACACGTGCAGATCGTGCACGTTCACGACACCTTCAACTGCAGCAAGATCAACGCGAACTGCGTCAACGTCAATATGCGGTGGCGCCGCTTCGACAAGAACACGAATCGCTTGGGCACCGAGCTTCCATGTCCGCGGAAAGATGAACAAGCCAATTCCTGCGCCGATGATCGGATCTACCCATTCCCAATTCGTGAATGCAATGACGAGAGCAGCAATGATCACGCCGACACTGGTAAGTAAGTCAGCAAGAACTTCGAGATACGCGCCACGAACATTGAGACTTTCGTTCGCGCCTTCGCGCAGGAGTAGGAAGCACACGACATTTGCGATCGCTCCTGCAATCGCAATGACCAACATTTCGCCGCTGCGGACTGACTCGGGATGTTGAAGGCGATCAATCGCTTCCCAGACGACATAGAGACCAACAGCGAACAACAGCACCGCGTTCGCCAACGCAGCGAGAATTTCAAGTCGATACAAACCAAAGGTTCGATGCGACCGCTGCACCCGACGATTCGCAACATGTATTGCAGCGAGTGCCATACCGATACCCACCAGATCGGTGAGCATGTGGCCGGCGTCTGAGAGCAGCGACAGCGAGTTGGTGACAAGAGCTCCCACCGCCTCGACGACCAAGAA
>CAEZUO010000016.1_pt1 | contig 22145 bp, 20 predicted proteins | sample 7264501 | NCBI WGS metagenome assembly CAEZUO01 (sample SAMEA6813832, study PRJEB35770) | freshwater metagenome | biome: Freshwater; feature: Freshwater reservoir; material: water | place: Czech Republic | collected 2016-04-20 | depth 0.5m m
CCAGTGCGATCAACAGTTTCAACCTGCGCTTCGATCTCGATGTAGTCGTCTTCAATACGGAAGTTCACATAGACACCGCCGATCATGAGCGGGTGACAGAGCGGAATGAGATCTGAAGTGCGCTTTGCCGCCTGAATGCCTGCCACACGGGCCACAGACAAGACGTCGCCTTTACTAATTGCCCCCCGGGCAACCAAGGACGCGGTTTCCGGAGTCATATGCACCCGGCCACGAGCGATCGCCCGGCGATGAGTGACGTCTTTGGGCGTGACATCAACCATCCGGGCACGGCCCAGAGGATCGAGATGAGTGAGACCACGGTCAGACATGGGCCAATCCTACGCCCCTCCCCTCGTGTGATCCCGGGCGAGAAGGCAGACTGAAGGGATGGAACCGACATTGGTGATGGGCGGATCAGCCGAGGGTCTCGATGATCAGGATTGGTCCGGCCAATCCAACTACTTCGAATACTCCCGAGCGGCGAACCCCGTTGGCTCAGGACGCATCCCACCTGTCGCGATGGAACGCTTCCCCGCCGCCCGACACCAAGCAGTCGCAACCGGCATCATTCCGTTCGACCTTTCCGAACAACTGTCGATCACCGAAGGTCCGGCGACATCGCCCGCGTTGCTTACATCGTTCATTCGAATCGCGCCTGGCGCTTCGGTCGATACCGCGCCGGTTGCAACGTCAGAGCTCTACTACGTGATCTTCGGCAGCGGCGTCTCGATCGTGAACGGGCGCGAACTCGAATGGGGCGCAGGCGACTTTTTTGTCCTCCCTGCCAATTCGACCACCGTCCACCGAGCATCAACCGACACCACCATGTACTGGGTCACCGACGAACCATTACTCCGTCATCTCGGTGTTGCTCCGACGCACGCCAAATTCGAACCCACGCGCTTTCCCGCCCAACGTGTGCAAGCAGAGCTTGTCGATGTCGAAACATCTCCGCATGCAACTGACCGAAATCGTTTGTCGATTTTGCTCAACACCACACCCAACGACATGACACAAACCGTCACACATGTGTTGTGGGCGATGTATGGGCTACTTCCAGTGGGTGCAGTGCAACGCCCCCACCGACACCAATCCGTAGCCCTCGACCTTGTCGGCGACTGCAAGCCAGGTTGCTACACACTCGTCGGCCGCTCTGTTGATGAGGACGGCGAAATCATCGACCCGATTCGCGTCGACTGGGAACCGCACTCGGCATTCGTGACACCGCCGGGCATGTGGCATGCGCACTACAACGAATCGGGAGAACAAGCTTGGATCATTCCGATTCAAGATGCCGGTTTGCAGACCTACCTGCGCTCACTCGACATTCGTTTTGCGCCTTCGGCCCGCAAGTAAGTCGAGTTACCGCAAGCCTCAATGGGCACCCGATGGGACATCGACTCTCAGCTCACTAACTCGCCGAATCCAGTGAATTGCGTTTGGTCATGGTTGCCGAGATACCACCGAAACGGCAGAACATCGAGAAGTTCGACATACGACAACGTATTCGCATCCCACGTGATTTTTCCCGTGTGTGTTGTTCGAATTTCAAGAACAAGGTTCGCAAGATCGGCAAGCGGGACGACGAGGTCGCGAGGACAAATCCATGTCGAAGCGACGACGCGCCAGTGTGGGCGCGAATCGTCAATTGCCACTTTTGGCCACACCCCTGGAGCGATCACAGCATCGATTGGAGTGGTTTCGATCGCATCGAGATATTCACCGATCACTTCTGCGGTGACTCCGGGCTGCTTGAAGACTGAATAGTCAATCCACACGAAGACATCGATGTCGGGGTGCAACTCAGCAGCTCGGCGCACCCATTCGAATCGCTCGTGACAAACAATGTTTGAGATCACCGCATCAGTCGGACTATCGAATCGATCTGCCGGCGGGTTGGGATCAGCGGGCATTAAATTCGGATTCGCTTCAAGCAATCGATACGCCCAAAGATCCTTAACGGACCGCTCTTCGTCGAAGGCAACGATTCGGCCGACCGCAGCACTTTTCAGCTGATCACCAAGAGCATGAAATTGGTCGTAAGACAAGTGGCGAGATGGAAATGCTCGCGGAACATGTCCGGTAACCACGAGCACCTTTTGCTGCGCGCCTGAACCCACAACGATCAGGTCGGGGCTGTCGGACACGTATTAGCCACCGATTTGACTCATTGAACGTGCCGGTCGGATGAAATGCACTTGGTTGATCTGATGACCAGCCCATTTCGCGCCAACTTCCGCCGTGATCGCTTCAGCTAGATCGTCGTCGGTCGCACCATTGCGCAGAAGGGTACGGAGATCGAGTTCCCGGGTTGCGAACAGACAATGCCGAAGCATGCCGTCGGCAGTAAGACGAACACGGTCGCAGGATTCACAGAACGCTTCAGTGACGCTGGGAATGACGCCGAACTCGCCGCCACCATCGATATAACGCCAGCGCGCTGCCGGATCGCTTTCGCGCTCTGCAACTGGTTCCAACGGGAAGACGTCGCCGATTGCCGCAACGATCTCGGCTTTGGTGACGACCTGCTCGTTGGTCCACTCCCCTTGCGCATCGAGTGGCATGAATTCGATGAAGCGAACAGTGACACCGCGTTCGCGACCGAATCGCGCAAAGTCCACAATTTCATCGTCGTTCACGCCACGCATCACAACGCAGTTGATCTTCACCGGCGCTAGGCCTGCGCTCACTGCGGCATCGATTCCGTCAAGAACCTTGTCGAGTTCATCGCGCCGCGTGATTTGTTCAAAACGTTCACGCTGCAACGAATCGAGTGAAATGTTGATGCGCTCAAGTCCGGCAGACACCAGCGTGGGTGCCAGATTCGTGAGGGTCGTGCCATTCGTCGTAAGCGAAAGATCGACTCCGAGAGATGAAAGATGTTCGATCAATACCGGGAGGTTCGCTCGAACGGTTGGCTCGCCGCCGGTAAGACGAATGCCGTCGAACCCGAAACGCTCAACACAAACCCGAGCGACTCGAGTGAGTTCCTCGTAGGTGAGGAGATCCTCTCGGGCCATCCAGTCGAGGCCTTCTGCCGGCATGCAATAGGTGCAACGGAAGTTGCAGCGATCGGTGACCGAGATTCGAAGATCTCGATGGACGCGGCCGAACCCGTCGACGAGAGATGTTGGTTCGGCAGCCATGTCAGGAGGTTACGGGCGCAGGAGGCGGACGCGCACAGTGGCACCGGCTTCGAGGGTGTCGCCGTCGGGAAGTTCGGCCAGCGCGTTGGCTGCGGCCATTGCCGCCATGTGATGGGAGCCCTGGGCGCCCGCCGAGCGCACCTGATACACCGAGCTCGTGCCATCCCATTCACACACGACTCGGGCGAAATGGGTTTTCCCGTCGGCGCGGCGCCTGAGCGGTTCGGTGAGCACCCCGTTGACAATCCCCACATCGAGATTGTCATCGCCAAAGCCCGACATCTTTCGTAATCCCGGACGACAGAAAAGTTCGTAGCTCACCATCGACGAAACAGGGTTTCCCGGCAGACCAAAGACGGGCACCGCAGTGCCGTCCGAGCGAGTCAACGTTCCGAATGCGAGTGGCTTCGCCGGTCTGATTGCGATCTGCATCCAGCGCATGTCGCCAATTCGATCAAGGACGACCTTCACGTAATCGAAGTCACCCATACTCACGCCGCCCGTAGTCACGATCGCGTCGCAAGATTCTGCGCCGGCACGCATTGCGGTTTCAATGACCCGCTCGTCGTCTCGAGCGAGCCCAAGATCAACGGTGTCAAAGCCGTGTGATTCAAGAAGCTTGCGCAACGTCAGCCGGTTTGAATCACGGATCTGTCCCGGAGCCAACGGCGAACCATCGTCGATGAGTTCATCGCCAGTCGAGATCACTCCGACAACGGGTCGACGCACTACCGCGATATGGGTCACCCCAATCGTTGCAAGGACGCCGAGGTGAGCAGCGGTGAGTTCCGTCCCCACAGCGATCACAGGATCACCGGGATTCACATCGTCACCAGCAGGACGAATGTGCTGGTTGATGGTTGCCGCAGACTTCACCACAACCGTGTCGCTTTCGGGAGAACCTTCGGTGTCTTCAACCATCACGATGGCATCGGCGCCGGGAGGAACTGGAGCGCCAGTCATAATTCGAACCGCGCAGCCGGGTTCAACTGGCGATTCGGTACCCGACATTCCGGCCCGAACGGTGCCCGTCACGCGAAGGGAGACCGGAACTGTCGCAGTATCGGCTGCGATGACGGCGTAACCATCAACAGCAGTGTTTGCGAAAGGCGGAACTTGCTCGGCAGCGACAACTTCTTCCGCTGTGACGCATCCAAGCGCATCGTTCAGCGCGACAACAACGTGCGCATTCGGAAGACATCCGGACAGGACGTACTCACGAGCTTCGATGAGTTCAATCACCGCAGTCGGGTATCGACGAGGTTGATGAGAAAGGCGCGAAATTCCGGGCCCAGATCTTCACGCTCAATCGCGAGTTCGACTGTGGCCCGCAGATAATCCTGCTTGTTGCCAATATCGAAACGACCATGACTGAACACCCAGCCGTAGACGTCGTGGTCGTCAAGCAACAGCGCGATCGCGTCGGTGAGTTGAATCTCGCCGCCAACTCCAGGCGATACCTTCGCCAGCGCGTCGAAAATGTCGGGCGTAAAGACATAGCGGCCCATAACCGCGAGGTTCGATGGCGCGTCTTCAGGAGATGGCTTTTCGACAATGCCACGCATACGGACAAGCGAGTCGGAGATGAATTCCGGATCAATCGACCCATAACTTGAGATCTCTCGTGGCGACACTTCTGAGACCGCAACAACCGCGGCGTCGCGCTCTTCGTAGACACTGATCATGTCGGTCAGCACCGTCGAGCGGTCGTCCATGATGTCGTCACCGAGCATCACGACAAATGGGTTGTCGCCGACATGCTTGCGGGCAATCGATACGGCGTGACCAAGCCCCAGGGGCTCACCTTGTCGGACGAAGTGAATTTCGGCGAGTTCGGCGATACTGCGCACCTCGGCAAGGGCGTCATCTTTTCCGCGCTCTGCCAAGAATGATTCGAGTTCAACATTGCGGTCGAAGTGATCTTCAAGCGATCGCTTGCCACGACCAGAGATGATGAGGATGTCGTCGATGCCAGCGCGGACTGCTTCTTCGACCACGTACTGGATGGCGGGTTTGTCGACAACGGGCAGCATTTCTTTCGGCTGCGCCTTTGTGGCAGGAAGAAAACGGGTGCCGAGACCAGCGGCGGGGATAACAGCTTTCGTAACTCGAGACATCGTGACTCCTCGTCCGACCGGGACCTACGGGGACGTGGGCGACATCGTAGGAGCCACACGGCCCATGCCCTCGCGCCCTTCCAACAACCCGCCTGCAGGCCTGAACCCGTCCCTCGCTATGCTGGCAGTCCTAACGGGCGAGTGCTAACCGCTCCCCGCCTCCCCCATCTCGCCCTCGGCCCTGCCGGAGACCTTCGATGCCCCTCTATGACTACCGATGCAAAGACTGCGGCCACGAGTTCGAGGCCCAGCAGGCGTTCACCGACGATGCCCTCACCGAGTGCCCGTCCTGCGGTGGCGCGCTGAAGAAGAAGTTCGGTTCCGTCGGCATCGCCTTCAAGGGCAGCGGCTTCTACAAGAACGACGCTCGCGGTTCTTCCAGCTCCTCTGGTTCATCGACGCCTTCAACCACGTCATCGACAAGCAGTTCTGACACCTCAACGCCGTCGACCACGACGCCGACGAGCACAACATCGGACTCAGGTTCGTCTTCGTCGACACCTGGCGCTTCCTAAGCAAAGGTCGCACGGACCTCCCCTGACGTCATCGAACTCTCTAGCGTCGCCCCATTCCCCCACTGACCGAGCCGTCCGTGGAGTTGTTGTGCGCCATTCACAGGTCCAGCCCTCGCGTCCGCGTTCGCTTCGACGCCTCTTCACAACGACCCGAGCCCGATGGCTACTCACGACAGCAGTCGCGCTCTGTTCATTGGCGTGGACACTTTCGACCGTGAACTCGGCCGAAAAGGCGACATCCTTATGGGGCCATCGACGAACCGTGCCGGTCGCAACAGTCGATCTTGAACCGGGGCGTGTCATCACGGCAGCAGACATCACCTTCGTCGATCGACCCGTCGCCGTCCTTCCAGATGACGTCGCGCATTCGCTTACCGGACGAACAGTCACCCGATCAATCGCCCGCGATGAAGTTGTCCTCGAACGTCGACTCGCTGGTGGCAGCGCAACCGGCCCCGTATCGCAACTTGATGAGAACTCGGTGGCGTTCGCTATCCCTTCTGAGGCCAGCACACCCCCCGCAAAAATCGGTGACTACGTCGCGCTCTATGCCCCCTCCGAGGTCGTCTCGACGTCTGGTCGTGCGTCAGGCCCTGCATCGCGCATTGCCGATCATGCCGTCGTCGCAGCAATCTCCGAAAAGGCCGTCACCGTCGGGGTGACACTTGCCGAGGCGCCTGCAGTTGCAAGGGCACTGCTTTCGACCAGTGTGATCATCGCCCTCACCGACTAAGCCCTCACCCTGCGCCGTTGTTGATGCCGGTAGCGTCGCAGCGTGTTCGGATCCTCTTCTCCTCTGTCAAAGCGCCGGGCCGGTCGCGTCGTCGCACTTTTGCTGGCTCTCCTTCTGACTACTGGCATCGCGCATACGTTCACCGGGGCAACGAAGGCAAACGCGTCGTCGACTGAGTTGGCAGCGTCTACCCAGCTCACACCTGAAGAACAGACTGCAGCGAAGGACCAAATGAGCACATGGAAGGCCATGGTGCTTGGCGCAGTTGAAGGCGTCACGGAATACCTGCCAATCAGTTCCACAGGACATCTCGTTGTTACTCAGCGAATTCTCGGAATCGGCGATACATCGGCAACGAAAGACGCAGCAGACAGTTACGCAATCGCAATTCAGTTTGGTGCAATTCTCGCGGTGCTTGTTCTTTACCGTAAGCGCATCGAATCGATCATCCGTGGGCTCTTTGGACGTGACACCGATGGACGCAATCTGCTTTTTTCGCTCGTGATTGCCTTCATCCCCGCAGTCATTATCGGTGTGGTGATCGAAAAGCCGATCAAGAGTCACCTTCTCAACGTCGGCCCAATCGTTGGCGCATGGATTGTGGGCGGCCTCCTTCTGATTTATCTCGCTCCAAAGATCAAAGCCGATCGACCGGGAATGTTGATCACGCAGATTCGACCAAAGCAGGCGCTCATCATTGGTTGCGCTCAAGTTTTGGCGATGTGGCCTGGCACCAGCCGAAGCCTCGTCACGATTCTCGCTGCACTTGCTGTCGGAACAACGCTCGCCGCAGCAGTTGAGTTCAGTTTCCTTCTTGGCCTCATGACGCTGGGCGCAGCAACTCTCTATGAGACAGCAAAGAACGGCTCAACGGTTATTGACGCGTACGGATGGTTCAACCCGCTTGTTGGTTTGCTCTTCGCATTCGTCTTCGCCGCACTCGCCGTGAAATGGATGGTCGCTTGGCTGCAAACACGCAGCCTCGCCGTCTTTGGCTGGGAACGCCTCGTGGTCGCCGCGGCGAGCATCGGGTTGCTGATCGCCGGAACGATCTAGAGCAATCGTTCAGGACCCGCCGAGGGACAGGTCAGCAATCACGATCGTTGGGCAACCCGTGCCACCGGGAAGCCATTCGACGTCTTCGCCAATCGCAACGATGTCAAGAAGCATTCGCTGCAACGTCGACGCAATGGTTACTTCACGAACTGGTTCTGCCAACTGGCCATTGCGCACCATCAAACCTTCGATGCCGACAGAGATATCTCCGCTTACAAGATTCACACCGGAGTGCAGTCCCGTCATCGACTGCAAATAGACACCGGTATCAATATCGGCCAGTAACGACTCGAAAGAGCCCGCCCCGGGAGCTACCGCTAACGCTTGGCAACCGACCGAAGGCGTCGACGAAACACCGCGAACTGCAGAACCGGTACTGGGCTGTCCAGCACGTCGACCTGACGCACTGTCGTAGAGAAAGCCCCGCAACACACCATCGACCACAAGTTGGTTTCGGCGACAGGCCAAACCTTCGCCGTCGAACATGTCGGCCGCATACGAACGATGATCGGTGGGATCGTCGACAAGCGTGAGCATCGGCGAAGCAATGGCCTCGCCTACGCGATCCCCGAACGGCGACCGCCCCTTCAAGACGCGTTCGCCAGTAAGAGTGGAACCCAGAAGACCCGCGATCGTCGCGGCCATACGCGGTTCAAGAATGATCGTGACTCTCTGTGACGGAACGGGCTTGGCACCAAAGAGCCGGGTTGCTCGCAACACCGCATCGTCGGCGGCTTCAGCGAGATCGAGATCATCGGGCCGGAAACCAACCGTCGAGCCGCCGCCCGTATAGGTCTCGTCACCATCTTCTGCGAGCGCCAGTGCACTCATTGAGCACCACGCACCGCGGCCGGCGCCAGCGATGCCCGTGCTCGTTGCGACAGCGAAACGCGAGGAGGAATCAGAGAAGGTGGCAACGCGAACGCCGGTAATGCGCGGGTCTCCGGCACGGACCATGCGCTCGAGTTCGAGAGCAAGGTCGATCTTTCGAGATGCCTCCATCGTTGCTACCGATGGATCAAACGCGTCGAATGGAACAGGGGCGACACCATCAGGTTCGGCGAGACCTACCCATTCATCGGGTTCGGCAAATGTGGCGTTATCACGCGCATCGGCCAACGCATCAGCGATCGCGTCGGACTCAAGTGTTCCGGCCCAAGCAAAACCTTGACGATGGTCACTGACGACGCGCACACCGATACCAGCGCTCACCGCAGACGTAAACGACTCGACCTCTCCGCCGTGTGCGCGCACCGTCGTGTACGAGGACCGAGCCACGAATGCTTCGACCTGCTCTCCGGTTCGCGCTGTGTTGGCAACCGATTGCGCAAGCGCGAGGAGATCAGCAGATTCCTGATCGGGCGGGTCGAAGCTCACGAGCCTGAAACGGTGAGGTCAGCAACGACGAGTGATACGCCAGATGCATTCATTGGAAGGAACTCAAGGTCGTTTCCGACCGCCTGAACATCACGAAGCATCTTCTGCAGTGTCGAAGCAATTGTGAATTCACGAACCGGCTCTGCGAGTTCGCCATTGCGAATCCGAAGACCTTCAGCACCAGTTGAAAAATCGCCACTCACCGGATTGACACCCGAATGAAGACCAGAGACTTCTTGGACGAGGACACCGTCGTCGATTCCGGCAATAAGTGCAGCCGGATCGGAGACGCCAGGCACAAGCGAGACGGACAGGCAACCGACCGATGGCGTGCTCTTGAAACCACGCACCGCGTTTCCAGTGCTTACGGTTCCGGCGCGTCGAGCCGAATAGGCGTTGTGCACGAACTGCTGCAGCACACCATTCTCAATCAACACGTTGCGACGAGCAGCGAGGCCTTCACCATCGGCATCAGTTGCGGTGAACGAGCGAACGTCGGTCGGATCATCGATAAGCGTCAATAGCGAGGACCCAACGGACTCCCCCAAACGTTCGGCGAACAACGACCGGCCTTTCAATACCGAATCACCATCGAGCGTGTAACCAAGAATCCCCAAAAACTGCGCAGTGACCCATGGATCGAGAACAACAGTGAGGCGACCGCTCGGGGGCTGCACCGCACCAAGCATGCGAGTCGCCCGTGAAGCCGCTTCGAGCGCGGCATGTGATGGATTCAGTTCCGAAGGTTCACGACCAACCGAGAAACCAAAGCCGGTTTGCGTTTCGTCACCTTCGGCCGCCATCGCGTAGGTAGCCACATAACAAGAAGTTTCGCTACCCACGGTACGAATGCCGGTGCTCGTCGCAATTGCTGCTTCGGAAATCGAGTCGGCGTACTCCGCTGATTCGATTCCTGAAATTCGCGGATCTGCCGCCATTACAACTCGTTCAAGCTCAATCGCCATTGCAATCTTGTCTGATGTCGCAAACGACACCATTGGATCGCGATGCAGATCAAGAACCGGGATTGCGAAGCCATCTGGTTCGGCAAGGCCCGCAAATTCATCGAACGTTGCGAAGCTCACATTGTCGCGAGCATCCGCGAGCGTTTCCGCAATCGCGGACTCGTCAAGACTGCCTGCGTAGGCGAAACCTTGGCGGCCGTCGACAACCACCCGGATCCCCACGCCCTGCGATTGAGCCGAGGACAACGACTCGACATCGCCTCCGAACACTTTGATTTCGGTCTCGGTGCCGCGAACAACAACGGCTTCGACCTGTTCGCCAGGTTTGGCCATTGCGATGACACGATCCGCAATCGCCAAGAGTTCGTCGCTCATGCGGCGGTGCCACCAATGGTGAGCGAAGACACGCGCAGAGTTGGCACGCCGTCGCCGACAGGAACGCCTTGCCCATCTTTGCCACACGTTCCTGGCGGACCCATAGCGAAGTCATTGCCAAGCGCATCAATTCGTTGCAATACCTCGGGACCATTGCCGATGAGGTTTCCTTCGCGAAGCGGCTCGGTGACCTTGCCGTCTTCAATCAGATAGGCCTCGGTCATGCCAAACACGAAATCGCCAGTCGCCGTATTGACCTGACCGCCGCCAAGATGTTTCACATACACACCCTTCGGTGTCGAGGCGATGATCGAATCAGGATCTTCTTCGCCTGCGAGAAGGTAGGTGTTGGTCATTCGAACCATTGGCAGGTTCTGGTAGCTCTGACGGCGACCGTTCCCTGAACTGCGGCGGCCTTCTTTACGAGCACGAAGGTGATCCCACATGTAGTCGGTCAGGACACCGTCTTCGATCAGCACGTTGCGTTGTGCAGGATTGCCTTCGTCGTCGACAGCAATGTTTCCCCACTCTCGAGCCATGGTGCCATCGTCGACAACGGTGACGCCCTTCGATGCGACCTGCTGGCCAACGCGCCCACGGAAGACAGATGCGCCCTTGGAAACAAGATCAGCCTCAAGACCGTGGCCACATGCCTCGTGGAACAACACGCCACCACCACCGCTGCCGATGACGACAGGCATTTGCCCGCTCGGCGCGGGACGCGCCGCCAACTTTGTGAGCGCACGATCGGCGGCGTTTCGCGCCAACTGGTCGATGTCGTACATATCGAAGAGTTCGAATCCGATTGTGTGGCCGACACTCTCGCGACCGGTCTGCATGCCGGTATCGCCCGTCGCAACACAACTCACAGCGAAAAACGTGCGCACTGTGTCATCTTCGACAAACAGACCGTCGGAATTGGCGACAAGAATCCGTCGACGGTTGTCGCCATAACTGACAGAAACCTGCGAGATCGCATCGCCGACCGAACGCGCAGCTTCGTCAGCACGAGTGAGAAGTTCCACTTTGCGAGCCTTCGGGACATCGCCGGGAAAAGTCTCGATGTCGTAGCCGCGCGATGCCGACCTGCGAGTGAGCGCAACGACATTCGCTCCCCCACCACCGCCGCGCGCTGCCGCTGCTGCGGCCTCGGCCGCGGCGATGAGTCCGACCTCAGTGAGATCGGCGGTATGAGCGAACCCGGTGGTATCGCCAACGACAACACGGATACCGGCACCGCGGTCACGACCAGAAGTGAGTTCTTCGACGCGGCCATCGTCGAGAACGGCCGATGCATTGCGACGATCTTCCGCGAAGACTTCGGCAAATTCACCGCCGGTACGCATTGCAACGCCGAGAACTTCTTCGAGCACCGACTGATCGATCATCTATTTCTTCTCCGGTCCTGTGCAGCGGGAGTATTTGCGGAATTTTGCTCCGCTGAGCGTCAGAGCGTACCGGCGATGGCATCGATCTGAGCGCTCAGAACCCAGTTCGCAAGCCGGTGCGCGCCGATTCATAGACTCAGACGATGAACGATCCCCATCGGCCGACCACGTTCGGTCCACAAGGCGCTGATGGGGCCGAACCAGGGCTCGGAGATATTGCCGCCGTCTCCGTTGAGGGACTCATTGACGCGGTCGAATCTGCGGGGACAAAAACTGAGCGGCGCCGCCGATGGGCGCTCCCGCTTCGAATCGCAGTCAGCCTCCTCATGCTCGGTGTCCTGTGGTGGAAGTTCCCCGAGATCAAGTGGGCCGATCTCATACCTGCTTGGGACCTCAACACCATCCTTTGGCTACTCGCCGCCACCGCAACGACCTTCTTAGGCATCGTCCTTTCTGCGGTCCGTTGGCAATCTGTGCTCCGCGCACTCGGCCTTCGCGAACGGCTCCGCGTTCTCGTTCCGCTCTACTTCGCCGGACAATTTGTTTCGAATGTCCTGCCCACCACAATCGGTGGCGACGTGTTGCGTGTATCGCGGCTCTCTAAAGCCAACGGCCAGCCAGAAACAACGTTTGCATCTGTTGCGCTTGAACGACTCACCGGCTGGCTCGTGCTGCCACTCATCACGTTCTTCGGACTCGCCATCAACCCAGGGCTCCGGGAACTCGATCGCGCAACGTTCCTTGCACTCGTCGTTGCAATCGTCACCCTTGTTGCCCTGGTCGTGGTCCTTCTGGCAGCGAATCACCCGCGACTCGGCGGACGGTTCGCATCAACCGAAGGATGGCGCCGATTCGTCGATGCCATTCATCAGAGCATCACTGAATTGCGCCGCCAACCGCTCGCCGCCCTTTCTATTCTCGTCGCCGGTCTCGTTTACCAAGTTGTGCTTTGCATTGCCGCCCTCATGGTCGCAGCGGCCCTTGGCTTTAGCTGGCTCGGACTCACCGCCCTTCTCGCCTTCTACCCAGCAGTTCTGATCCTTCAGGTTCTCCCCATCGGGATCGCCGGCCTCGGGGTTCGAGAGAGCGCCTTTGTCCTCTTCCTCGTCCCGCTTGGCGTTCCCGCCGAGAAAGCGGTCGCCCTCGGCCTCGTTCTCTATGTCATCAACGTCGTCGCCAGCCTCTTCGGAGCCCCTGCCTTTGCCGTCGGCGGACAGAAGACGGCAGTAACAGCCTGAACCGCTCGTCACTTCACCTCGAGAGATGCCCCATTGATAGGGGGTCGCCCGGCGGGGGACGGTAGCGTTGGCACTCGGACGCCGATCCCGGCGAACACCCCTCTGTCTCCCGTCGCCGCGTTCACCCAACGCCGCTGACAAGGACCCCGCCCATGATCATCGAGACGATTGAGTCGCCGGCCGACCTCAAGGCCCTCACCCCCGAGCAGCTCACCACACTCGCGGCCGAGATGCGCGCGGTAATCATCGACTCGGTCACGACCCATGGCGGCCACCTTGGCTCCAACCTTGGCGTTGTGGAACTCACACTCGCCCTCCACCGAGTGTTCGACTCCCCCAACGACATCATCTTGTGGGACACCGGACATCAGGCCTACCCCCACAAACTCGTCACCGGTCGCGCCAAAGGCTTCGCCGATCTTCGCCAGGCCGACGGCCTCTCGGGTTACCCATCGCGCAATGAATCCGAGCATGACTGGATCGAAAACAGTCACGCCTCAACCGTTCTTAGTTGGGCCTACGGACTTTCTGTCGCCGAAGCCACGAAGGGCGCCGATGCCCGACGCGTCGTTGCTGTGATCGGCGATGGGTCCATGACTGGCGGCATGGCGTTTGAAGGTCTCAACAACCTCGGCCACTCGGGGCGCGACTGCATCATCATTCTCAATGACAACGGCCGCTCCTATGCGCCGACTGTCTCGAAGCTTGGCGAAAGTCTCGTCAAGATTCGAAACAACCCGGTGTACATGCGCCGTCAGGCCAAGCTCGAAAAGTTGCTCGCTGACCTTCCCGTCGTCGGCAACATCGCAAAGACAGGCCTCGATGCAACGAAGGCCGCAATTCGCGAAGCATTTGAACCGACGGCGTTCTTCGAAGCGCTCGGTGTTCGCTATTCCGGCCCCTTCGATGGACACGACATTCCACTTCTTGAAGAAGCGCTGCGTAATGCAGCGGCAATGCCCGGCGGCCCGCAGGTCATTCATGTGCTCACACAAAAGGGTCGTGGCTACGGGCCCGCCGAGAACGACCCCATCAAGCGACTCCACGACACTTCCGAGGCGAAACCCGGAAGTTTCACCGCCGCATTCACCGAAGCATTGGTGAAGGAAGGCGAAGCTCGTCCCGAACTCGTTGCCATCACTGCGGCGATGCCGGACTCCACTGGCATCCTCCCCTTTGCAGAACGATTCCCTGGTCGCATGTTCGATGTCGGTATCGCCGAACAACATGCCGTCACTGCCGCAGCAGGCATGGCCATGGGCGGACTACGTCCCGTCGTCGCGGTGTACTCAACATTCCTCACTCGTGCGTTCGATCAGGTCAACCTCGACGTCGGCCTGCACGATCAACCAGTTGTCTTTTGTCTCGACCGTGCTGGCATCACTGGCGACGATGGTCCGAGCCATCACGGCGTGCTCGACATGGTGCTTCTCACCAAAGTTCCGAACATGACGGTCTTTGCACCGTCCTCGTATCAGGAAATTGGCCAGATGCTGCACGATGCTCTCGACATCACCGATGGCCCTGTCGCTATTCGTTGGGCCAAGACTGCTGCACGTCAATCACCTCCCGAAGATGTCGGCCACGGACTCAATGCTCGACGCACTCGCGTCGGCACTCAGTTGTGCATCGTCAGCGTTGGCAAGATGCTTGATGCCGCCGAAATCGCAGCAGAAGCACTTGAGGCCCAAGGAATTTCCGTCACGGTCTGGGACGCACGAGTAGTGAAGCCTCTCGATCCCGCCATGATCGATGACGCAGCTCGCCATCCCTTTGTGCTCACCGTCGAAGATGGCCTTCGCGAAGGCGGCGTCGGCATGTCCGTCGCTGACCTCGTCAGCGAGCGCACGATCGGGGAAGCAGAACCCCGCGTGCGAGTACTCGGCATCCCGTCCCAGTACATCGCCCACGGCAAGCCCGATGCGATCCTCGCCGATCTGGGACTTGATGCTGCAGGCATCACGGCTTCTGCGCTCTCGATGATGTCGATCAACGACACATCGAACGCGTCACTCTGACCCAATTGCCAACGCAGCAGTTAGCGACCAAATCCGTAGAGTCGCATTGCGTTGCCAGCCAGCACCGCGTGTCGGTCTTCTGACGAGATTCCAGACATTGACGACTGGATCACTTTCCAGGAGTTCGGCCAGTCGGCGCTGATGTGCGGGTAATCGCTTGACCACATCACGCGCTCAACACCGACGTCGACCAGATTGCGAAGTCCAAATGTGTCCGTCATGTAACCGAAGTGGAAATGTCGGGAAATGTATTCGCTTGGGAGCATCTGCAACCCGAATCGACTCACCGGATCGAGTCGAAGGTAGTTGTTGTCGATCTGTTCCTTCACATACGGGACCCAACCGAAGTCAGTTTCGGCGAAGACAACATCAAGATCAGGGAATCGATCAAAGACACCTTCGAAGATCATTGCAATCATGCGGTTCGGAGCGTCGAAGAAACGGCCGTATCCGGGAAGCTTGGATTTATGCGAAGCCGGCATCGATTGCGTCATTGCGACATGGATGTTGAGACACATCTGACGCTCAACCAAGGTCGCAAAAACTTTGTCATCCTCTGGCTTAAGTGACAATCCACCGTGAGGCCACGCAAGCATCATGGCGCCGCGGATACCAGGCCGATCAGCAACACGTTCGATTTCTGCAACCGCTTCTTCAACGCCGCGGTTGGGCACCCACATCACCGCTCCAAAACGATCGGGCGCATACGACGCAAATTCCGAGATCCAGTCGTTGTACGCGCGCACCATCGCGTGGTGGTAGTCAGCGTCACGATTAGCAGCGATTGCGGCTGACAGGCGGGGGGTCGGGTACAGCACCTCGGCATCGACGCCGTCCTGATCCATTTCCGCAATTCGAGCAGCCGGGTCGTAGCCACCCCGCCGCATGTCCTCAAAGCGCATCCACCCCTTCATCTCTTCCGGGGGAAGACCTGCACACGCGTTCATTCCGAAGTTGATGGGGTCGTCGACACCCTCAATCACCCATGCGTCGCCTTCATCGAAGTGCTCCATGCGCGGCGCACGATCCTTCATCGAGGCAGGAACGCGGTCGACCCAGAGCGATCCGGGCTCGTTGAAGTGGCCGTCTGCCGAAATCAGGCGATACCGGCGCCCACCACTCAATGACTCACTCGAAACTGACATGGTTCCCCCTCATTCGAGCCAATCCCCCCCAGGACGGCGCTGTCGGGCAGTCTAGGGACATTCATTCGCTCCAACCGATCTCCGGACCGAGGACTCTTTCGTGGACGACACCATAAATTCCCCTGCCCAGCTCTTTGACCTCACTGACCGAGTCGCGCTCGTGACCGGCGCATCCTCCGGCCTCGGTCGCCGAATCGCTCTCGTACTAGCGGCAGCGGGTGCAACTGTGGCGGTAACAGCTCGACGCGAAGAACGACTCAACGAACTTGTCGCCCAATCGCCATTGATTCATTCCTTTCCTGCCGACCTCACGAATGACGAGGATCGCGAAGCCCTCATCGCAGACGTCGAAACGGCACTCGGGCCTCTCGATGTTCTCGTGAATAACGCCGGCGCAGTGAACTCGCTTTCGATTGAGCAGGAGTCAGTTGACGATTTCCGTTCGATGATCGAACTCAATCTTGTTGCGGCATGGCACCTCACGAAACTTGCCGGAATTTCAATGGTCGCTCGCGGTTCAGGTTCCGTCATCAACATCGCGTCAATCCTCGGAATCGTCGGCGCCACACCGGCAAAGGATTCCGGATACAGCGCAAGCAAAGGCGGGCTCGTCAACCTCACTCGAGAAACCGGACTCCAGTGGGCACGAAAAGGCGTGCGTGTGAACGCAATCTGTCCCGGTTGGTTCGCGACCGAAATGATCGATGACATCACAGCAACCGACAGGGGAACATCGTTCATCACGACCAACACCCCGATGGCCCGCGTGGGCGACGTCAGCGAGATCGATGGTGCAGTTCTGTTGCTCGCAAGCGACGCCAGTTCCTTCATGACAGGGTCCATCGTCATGGTTGATGGCGGATGGACAGCCCGATGACGCTCTCAACCTTTGTCATCTCGATCACCCCTTTCGACGCAGACGGCCGATTCGATGAAGCTGCATTCCGGAGTCACCTTGATCGCATGGCCGATGCAGGAATCGGCGTGTACCTGGGTGGCGGCGGAAGCGGCGAAGGGTTCACGCTTTCAAATGACGAGGCCCGTCGTGTGCTCGAGATCGGCGTCGATCAGATCGGAGGTCGGGTTCCGGTCCGCGCGATGGGCATCGAACCACGCACTGCGCAAGAAATGGCCGACTACCTCTCAATGGCGACCGACGCAGGTGTCGAGGCCGCTCAGGTGTACTCACTCGACCCTGGTCATGGCCATCGGCCTTCACCTGCCGAAGTTGAGTCCTACCTCAGTGAAGTTCTCGCAAGCACCGCACTCCCCTGTGTTGTTTCCTCTCACATGTCGGTGGGATACCGGTTGTCACCTTCGATGCTTCAGTCATTGGCCGACAACTTCGACCACCTCGTCGGCGTCAATTGCAGCCACCCCGATCTTGCTCCGCTCATTTCGCTCGTCGAAACCGTCGGCGACCGTCTTGAGATTCATGTGGGTGGGCCTGCTCAAGCTTTAAGCGCGCTTGCGCTTGGCGCCACGGGGTTTCTGTCCTCCGAGGGCAACCTCGCGCCGAAGACCTGCGCTGCGCTGATCGAGGGCGCACGAACAAAGAATTTCGACACGAGCACAACAGCTTTTTCGCAGATCGCTCGTTTATCGTCGCTGCTCTATCGCCTCGGTGGTATCCGAGCAACGAAGGGCGTGATGCGTTCGCTCGAACTTCCCGCGGGTTTCGTTCGTTCCCCGCAGATCGACGCCGACGAGACTGCGGTCTCAAAGGTTCTCGAATTCCTCAACAGCTCTGGAATCGCGAGTACCGAAGGTTGGTAACTGGGGAGAATCCAGCGCCGAACCGTTCAGGCAATCAAAAACATCACGAACGTTTGTGAAGTTCGGCGGAGCGCCTCACCGCATCAGCCTTGAGGTCGCCCTTTGCGACTTTGCCTCCCGATGAACGGGGAAGCTGGTCGACGATGACCAGATGTTCTGGCCACCATTCACGTGACACCGAACGGTCACGCATGTGGCTCACGAGCTCTTCGAGCGTGACGCTCGCTCCGGGCCGAAGTTCCACATACGCACAGACCCGTTCGCCGAACACCGGATCGGGGAACGCGACTGCCGCAACCATCGCGACTGCCGGATGCGTGGCCAGTTCTGCTTCCACAGCGGGTGCACTGATGTTCTTGCCGCCACGAATGATGAAGTCCGATGTGCGACCAATCACCGAGAGAACCCCATCGGCGTCGATTCGAACGATGTCGCCCATGAGCATCCATCCATCGTCCGTGAACAACGCACCGTTGGCACTGGCATCGCCCCAATATCCAAGTGCAGTCGCCGGACCTTTGCATGCCGGTTGTCCCTCATCTACCCCCGCCGGAACCTCGGCATGTGTTTCAGGGTCGAGAAGGCGCACATGCATTTCTGGAATGACATGACCTGCAGTTCGAAGACGAGTTTCCCGATCAGTGGCGTGGGAGGTGTGGCTCAGCGCTCCCGTCTCATTCGAACCGTAAAACTGCAGCACCTTGGCACCGGTTGTTTCTTCGAACTCGGCCGCGCGTTCATACGGAACTGCTTCACCGCCGGTGAACATTGAACGCAATGATGAAAGATCACGTGGGCGTTCCGCCTGGGCGTTCAACAACATGATGAATTGCGTACTGACACAGCACAACACCGTGACTCGTTCGCGTTCAATGAGGTCCAGTGCTTCATCAGCGTCGAATCGATCCATCACCACTGTGGGTGCACCCAATGCTGTCGGCGTGAAGTGAGCAGTCCACAGCCCAAACCCAAAAGGAGCGGGAAGCGCACCGAAAAACACTTCATCGCCACCGAAACCGCCAGCTTCGGCAGCCAATTGATGGAAATAGAACCATCGGTTCTGGGTATGCATCACACACTTCGGCAACCCCGTGGTCCCCGATGTGGAGTTCAACAGAAAGAGTTCGTCGGGATGGATTGGACGAAATGCACAATCGGGATCGACTTCAATCCCATTCGGAAGTGCAGCGTCAACAACTCGAGCGTCCAGCCCCACGAGAAGATGACGATCGACAGTGGCATCCATCGCGGCCACATCAGCCCGCAACGCTGCCGCGATTCGCCCGTGTTGTTCAGGAGCAGTGATGAGCGTGCGCGCCCCAGTGAGCGAAAGCAGATGCGCGACTTCGCGATCACCAGCGCGTGCTCCAATACCGACCGCGACGCAACCGGCACGCTCGATGCCGACGTAGACGGCGTGAACTGCTGGGCCGTCAGGCATCATCACCGCAATGCGTTCGCCACGTTCGGGCTGTGCGGAAAGGATCGCTCGAGCGATGTCGTCAGCGTCATCGTGATATTCGGCCCACGTATACCGACGTCCATCAGCAATGAATGCGACACCCTCTGGCTGCACAGATGCACGGGCCGCAACGATCGAGCCGACCGTGTCGTCACCCCACCAACCTTGTGCGTGATACCCGGCTGCCGCTTCGGGATCTGCGCGGAAAAGTTCCACTGAACTCACCCTGCAGCCTTCGATCGACGAGAAGCAGGAACAGCTCGTAAGTCGGAGACCAACCGATCGAGTTGTTCGACCAGCGCAGATAAATCTTCGACAGACCAACCATCGAGTTGTTCGGCCATCAACTCATCGTTCGCTGCCTCAATTCGGCGATGAGCAACCCGGCCCGCAGGGGTGACCGCAACAACAGATGCCCGTCCGTCATGCGGATCGGCAGATCGTTCGACGTACCCCTCAGCTTCAAGGGCCTGCACTTGGCGAGTGAGTGCAGCCGGATGCGTTCGAACGGCGTCGGCGAGGTCGCTCATGCGCATTGGACCGTCGTCGATGACCTTGCCCAAGACTGCGACCGCCGCCACACCAATCGCGACGCCAGAACGAACGGCAATCAATCGATCGAGACGTTGGCTTCCTGTAATGCGACGCAACGAGCCCATTTCATCGCGTAAACGACGAAGGAGTTCTGACGTTTCGGATGATTCGCGACGACTCATAACCACACCTTCGCGATTCTCTCGACTTCGATCGCGCCCTGTCGCCGACCTTCCCGAAGGGACGGGCCGCGAGTCGCCGGATCAAGAACATTGGTTCCGAATGCTTCTGTAGATCCTTCGTCGGCCGCGATCACTTCAACGATCGCTCCCTGCTCACGCAACGCTGCCGCTTCAACCTCAACGGTCGGGCCAAATCCACCCGCAAACGGCGCAACAATCACCACGATGTCGCTGCCTTCAGCGAGATCGGCATTACTGCCACTCCGCACACCACCATCGATAAACCGCGAGTCGCCGATCGTGACGGGCGGCCAGATTCCGGGCACGGCACAACTGGCAGCAACCGCGGAAACCAAAGGAACACCCGAGTGTCGGTCGAACACTTTGAATTCACCCGTGAATGCGTCAACTGCAGTCACCAAGAGTTCGAGTTCAGACCAATCGTGCGATGAAAGCCGCGACTCGATTACTGCGATTCGTGCGCTTTCTTCAACTGTGGGCGCGCCGAGTGCAACGGTGCCGAGACGGCGACGAACCTCGACCTCGTCGGGGGCGCCGTCGAAACACGCAGCGAATTGTTCAATCAGCGAATCGAGCGAACTTTCGACCTGCAGTTCCGCGCTTTGGCTTGCAGGCACTAATTGTCGAGCACACAACGATTCAATGGATTCGCCAGTGCGGAGTTGCGCCCCGACAGCTGCGCCAGCCGATGTTCCGATAATTCGATCAGCAGCGGTGAGATCAACTCCGGCGTTCGCGAGCGCGTCGAGAACACCGAGTTCCCAGGCGATACCCGCCACTCCACCTCCGCCAAGCACTAACGCAGTCGACATCGGTCAACCCTCCACACAACGCTTACGCGACGGAGGCGACCCACAAGGGGTCGCCTCCGACACATGACATGACGTCAGCTCAGCCCAGTGGGTTGAGCGAGGAACCAACAGCCCACATCGCAAAGAACTGGGCGTTGGCGCCGTAGGCCTGAGCGATTGCCAAGTTGGCTCCGCCGACCTGATGGTCTTCGGCGAGACCACGAACCTGAAGTGCGGCTTCAGCGAAACGCAGAAGGCCAGATGCACCGATCGGGTTCGAGGAAAGCACGCCTCCGGACATGTTGACGGGGAAGTCGCCATCGAGTGCCGTGGCACCTGACTGCGTCATCTTCCAACCTTCACCAGGAGCCGCGATCTCGTGGGCTTCAAGCCACATGGGCTCGTACCAAGAGAACGGCACGTACAACTCGGCGCAGTCGATCTGTTCACGCGGGTTGGTAATGCCAACCGCCTTGTAGATCTCCTGTGCACACGCGTGTGCAGCTTGCGGGTTCACTGCATCGCGACCCGAGTACCAACCCGGCTCGGACTTCATCGCAGTTGCCAGCACCCACGCCGGAGGCTTCGATGCCGCTTTGCCGCCGTCTTCATCAGTGAAGATGACTGCGCATGCGCCGTCGGATGAAGGACAGGACTCCAAGAAGCGGAGCGGATCCCACATCATCGGAGATTCCTTCACCTTGTCGATGGTGATATCGGCAAGCTTGAGATGTGCGTACGGGTTCTTCGCACCGTTGAGACGGTCCTTCACCGCAACCATCCAACCAATGTCTTCAGGAGCTCCCGAGCGCTGGATGTAGGCACGAATGAATGGAGCAAACGCGCCGCCCGCTCCGATCGATGCACCCTTACCGCCGCCGAGGGCGAACTGAGCATTGCCCTCTGACTGCTTTTCGAAGGCCAGCGACAGCACCCGCTTGTGACGGCCGCTTGAAACAAGGTGCGAACCGACGATGCCCGTTGAGCCACCCACTGAACCAGCAGTGTGCACTCGGAACATCGGCTTGTTCACAGCACCAAGCGCGTCGGCAAGGTACATCTCGGGCTTCATGACACCCTCAAAAAAGTCGGGTGCTTTACCGAGGACAACGGCGTCAATATCGCCCCAGTCCATGTTGGCGTCCTCAAGCGCGCGCTGAGCGGCTTCGCGGACAAGTCCGGCCATCGAAACATCGGCGCGCTTGCGCTTGTGATGTGTCTGACCGATACCGACGATTGCTACAGGCTGATGGCTCATTGGTCACCTTCCAGGACGCAGACGAGATTCTGCTGAAGGCAAGGTCCG
>CAEZUO010000017.1_pt1 | contig 21868 bp, 21 predicted proteins | sample 7264501 | NCBI WGS metagenome assembly CAEZUO01 (sample SAMEA6813832, study PRJEB35770) | freshwater metagenome | biome: Freshwater; feature: Freshwater reservoir; material: water | place: Czech Republic | collected 2016-04-20 | depth 0.5m m
GGCTCTGTCCTTCGATCCACCGATGCCACCACTCTCCACTCCTCAGGCGGCGCAGATTGCCTTGTCCTTCAAGGTCGCCCCATCGGCGAGCCGATTGCACAGCAAGGCCCCTTCGTGATGAATGACGAAGCAGGTCTTCGGCAGACGTTCATCGATTACCAGCGCACAGGATTTGGCGGCTGGCCGTGGCCCGTCGATGGTCCAGTCCATGCCGCTGACCGTCAGCGGTTTGCGTTGCACCCTGACGGTCGTCTCGAAGAACCCGTCTAAGCCCGCACCGCTTCCACAACACCCGGTAGCGTCACCGACGCAGAATCCATCGCAATTGCTCCGGGGGGACCAATGGCACACGAAACGCGAAGCGATATCGACCTTCTCGATGGCGAGTGGTACGCACGTCAGCCATACGAGCAGTGGGCGTGGATGCGAGACAACGCGCCGGTCTACTGGGACGAACCAAACCAGGTATGGGGCATCACTCGCTACGAGGACGTCCTCGCAATCGAGAAAGATGCGAAGACATTCTCTTCGATGAGAGCACCGCGCCCCCACGGCGAACCGCTTCCGATGATGATCTCAATGGACAACCCGGAACATCAGCGACGGCGTTCGCTTGTAAATCGAGGCTTCACTCCAAAGAAGGTTCAAGCGCACGAGGAAACAATTCGAGGGATCTGCTCGAAACTGATCGACGATGTCGCGGCTAAGGGCCAATGCGATTTCGTGTGGGACATCGCTGCTCCGCTGCCGCTGCTACTCATTGCCGACATGCTGGGTTTTGAACCCGACGCCTATGACGACCTCTTGCGTTGGTCCGACGACATGATCCGCGGCACTACCGGTACGCCTACCCCCGAGGTGCAACTAGCGGCCATGAACGCCGGCATCGAGTTTCGCGACTACCAACTGCGCGTGATTGCCGATCGCCGATCCCGCCCACCGCAAGATGACCTCATCAGCACACTGGTCAACGCCGAAATCGACGGCCACAAACTCGATGACGAATCAATCGTTAGCGAGACATTGCTGATCTTGATCGGCGGCGATGAGACCAGCCGACACGTCATCACCTGCGGGATGCTGGCCTTGCTGGAATTCCCCGACCAGCGTGATTTGCTCGCCCAACAACCGGACCTCATTGAGAACGGCGTCGAAGAACTGTTGCGGTGGGTGTCGCCGATCAAGAACATGGCACGCACCGTCACCAAGCCCATCGAACTTCACGGAGAGCGACTTCAAGAGGGCGATCAGGTGATGCTGTTCTACCCATCAGCAAATCGCGACTCAAGAATCTTTGAGAATCCCGACCAACTCGATGTGCGTCGCAACCCAAATCCCCACCTTGCTTTTGGATTCGGGCCCCACTTCTGCCTCGGCGCTTCATTGGCTCGTCTCGAACTCAAGATCATGTTCGAGGAACTCTTACTCCGGTTGCCCGATATTCAACTCGCCTCCGCCGAGCCACTTGAATTCCGAGCTTCGAATTTCATTAGCGGTCCAGAGTCAATGCCCGTCCGATTCACCCCTGCGAACTGAGCGAGGAAACAAATGAACTTTCATCCCGATGAAGTCCGAGCCGCGTACGACAACTTCGTAGCGGTTGGCGATAGCGGCGACTGGAACGCCTGGGCAGACCTGCACACGGTTGACGGCCTTTGGGTTGAGCATCACCTCGGCACATTTCGTGGTCGTGAGGAAATCCGAAAAGCAATCGTCGACGTCATGGCGCTTGCTCCATCAACGATGGAGTTCCCGATCGAATGGGTCGTGATCGACGGAAATCGCGTCGTCTATTACCCCTGGCAGGTTCTCCCCCATCCCACTGGCGGCGATCCGTTCCGATTCAGTTGCATCACGATTCTCGAATACGCGGGCGACGGGCAGTTTTCGTATCAAGAGGACGTCTACAACCCCGCTGAAGGCGAACGAGTCTTCGGTGAGTGGATTGCTGCGGGTGGACGCCTTCCGGGAATGGACTAGTCGCTAACGACTCCGGGCGACACCGGCGGCCTTCGCCGCTTTCCCATACCAGTCGGCGAGCGAGTCGACCGTCTCATGCGCGTTCAGACCGCTTGGATTCGGAAGAATCCAGAGTTCAGAGCCTTCGAATGGTTCTTCAGACGGGCCAATAGAAACCTTGGCGTTACCAAACGCCTGTCGGTACGCCGTGACACCCAGCACTGCAACAACATTCGGTTTCTTCTTACGGACGAGTGTGCGAAGCAACTCTCCGCCGTCGAGTAATTGCTGCTTCGACAATTCATCGGCTCGGGCAGTAGCGATGGGACAGATATTCGAAATCCCTATCCCTTTGCGCTCGAGTTCCGAACGAACATTGTCGGGCAACCCACACGATGCATCGACTTCCGCGCTCGTGATGCCAGCGCGATACATCGCTGGCCAAAATCGATTTCCGGGACGCGCGAAGTGTGCGTTCACTGCAGCGGTCCAGAGCCCCGGATTGATGCCGACAAACAAGAGGTTCGTCTTCTTGGGCAGAAGATCATCGACGGTGAGCCCATGGAAGGTCCGAAGCTCATCTTTCGTGGGTCGGCGTCCTTCGATAAACCCAGGTCGCGACGTCACGGGACTCAAATCGTCGCGATGTCGGATGGCGAAAGTTTGCGATGCTCGATTCCGATGAAGCCGTCAGTTGACGTATAGGTGTCTTCACCGGTGAAAAGTCCGTCTTCGCCGATTGGCCACAACACGCACATCCGAGCTTCATAGAGATAACTCGCATCGACGTCATCAACCGGAACGCCGCGTGCCGCGAGTGTCGAACCGGGATATGCCATACGCATGGTTCCTTCCGTCACGATGCAGTGACGATCGACGACGAGCCATTCAGTATCGAGCTGCAGTTTCTGTGCACCTGAAGCAGCGAAATCTTCGTAAAACTTCTGGACAGCAGATTTACCGACGAGGTCACCAGCGCCATTGGCAATTGAGTGCATGTGATAGTGCGCATGTTCCGAAACCGTGGCCATGAGTTTCTCCATGTCCAACGACGCTTCCGCAATTTGGTGCTGCAGCAAGAGTTCGAGGTTTCGACGCAGTTCAGGGTCGGTCTCGGTCTCGAGGCGCTCTTCAACCTTCGCCCATGTAACCCGTTGATCAATGACAGTCATGTCCCCTCCGTCTCATTCCGTAGTGCCAGTTGTAGCCGAAGGCGACATTTACATTCCGAGTTTGTCGATGCGGACAGGCAAACCCGAAGCCCGTGGCATCGCCGTGAGCGGGTCGACACCTTCATGGGAGCTCGTGAGTGTCCCTGTGAGGGAACCCGGATGACCATGGGTCACCGACACCACCCCAGGACGCATCGTCGCGTCGAGCCCCGCTGTGGCGACAAGCGAACCGTGCGTACTCGTCACCGCCACCCAATCACCGGTTGCGATCTCGAGGCGCGACGCGTCATCAGGATGGAGAGCGACCACAGGTTCGTCACCTTTGCCTGCAAATCGCACAGAGTTGCTCCATGCCGATTCTCGACGAGGAACCAGTACCAACCCAGCCTCTGGCCCCTTGTGCTGCGATAACCGCTCGACGAAGGCGTCAGGAGCAATCCTCCAGCGTCCGTCAGCCAACATCCGATCGCGAACCCAGCCGTAGTGAGGGTCCACATCGACACCACGGGACCCAGCAGCAATGACAGCTGATGCCTCAAGAGGCCCATGCCCAAGGAGACCGCTGAGAATCCCCTCGTCAGAAAGCGCATCGAGAGGCGCTCCACCAAACATCGGGCGATCGGTGCGCGCCGCAAGGGACCCAAGGATCCACCAGACAGGTCGCCGATCTGCTTCGGGTTCGACCACCGACGGGGTGTACTGCATGCCTGAGCGAAACGCGACCTGTTCGGCCAACGTGAGATCGGCGCGTTCGAGTTGACCAGTTGCCGGAAGTACGTGTGTCGCCAGATCGCAAAGTTCTGAATCGGCGACATCGACAACAACAAGTGCGTCAAGGAGCCCCGCTGCTTGTCGGAATCGATCTGGCTCAGGAAACGCCGAAAGCGGATTTCCTCCGGTGATGACCAAAACCTTGAGTCGCCCTGCTTCGATTTCATCAACCATTGCCGCAACGGGCACTTGCCCAGCTACACGAGCAAGGTCGGGACGCGAGGGCGGACCAGCGAGCACTGGAGCGCCTAGGCGAATGGGCGCGAGCTGATTCACGATGCCTTGGTTGAACCGCATGCCGCCGACGACATCGAGCGAATTGGTCATGACGAGCAGGACCCAGCGCAACCACTCGACGAGTATGCCGTCGGTGGCCATCGTCGTACCGGTCCCACAAAACATGGCGAGGTGGCCGAAGTTGGACCGAACATCGTCGATCAAACGAACAATCGCTTCCCGCTCGCAGCCGGTAGCAATTTCTGCAGCATCAAGAGTGAAAGGTAGGACCGCCGTCGCAAGGAGTTTGATATCAGCGTCGTTACAGGTTTGAGAAAGAGCATCTCGGCAGCGTTCGTCTGCAAAGAGTTCGCGCACAAGCGCAGCTAACAAAATCACGTCGGAACCAGGGCGAACTTGCAGGTGTTCGTCAGACAATGCAGCTGATTCAGTGCGGCGCGGATCAATCGTCCAGACGCGACCGCCCGCTGCTTGGTTCTCGCGAAGTCGGCGAACCGGATCAGCCAAGGTTGTTCCGTACCCGTGGGAGACCACTGGGTTTGTTGCGAGCAGTATCAGTAATCGCGAATGCTGTGGCTCCCAGACTGGATTGAGCATCGGGTGCCCCGCAACTGCTTCGGCAGCGACCAGAACGGGCGCGTTGTCGACTGTTGCGGCCGTGTAAAACGACGTACTCCCAACCGATCCCATCCACATTCCGCATGCGACCTGACCGGCCGAGTCGTAGGCCAGCCCGGTGGCAAGGTAGAGCGCAATCGAATCGGCACCTGCTGAATCTGAGACGTCAGCGATGATTCCGCCAAGATCATCGAGAACTTCATCCCAACCCACTGTTGCTCCACGAAGTCGCGGAGAATTCAGCCGTTTCGGTGAGTGGTGCCACTGCGGCAACGCTCGGCCTTTTTCGCAGGTGTACCCGCGCGACACCGGGTGGTCTACATCGCCGCGCACCTTGACCACCTGACCATCGTCAACCGTGACAACGATGCCGCAGGCAGCGGCACAGATGCGACAGAAGGAAAGCTGCTCAGACACGGGAGCCGTTCAACGCTCGTCAAGAATCGATGGATCCGCTCGGAGTTCGAGTCGGGCCATCGCTTCCCAAAATCCAATGAATCCGTTGCCATCGCTCTGCCGCCCGCGTTCGAGCCACCATTCGGGAACAGCGGACTCTGCTCGACCACTGGCAGCACGGATATGCCACGCCCGTTGGCAGCGCTGCTCAAGTGCGACTGCACGTTGGTGAACCGCACGGATTGTTGATCCGAGAACGAAGACACCATGACCGGCGAGAAGGGCGAGATTCGCATCGCCCATCGCAACGACGGCATCGCGCGCAGCGCTCGAGTTGTCGACGCCACCGCCGTACTCATCGATCACAATGAGGTCACCCCCGCCGCCGAGGCCAGAACTTTGGTCGTAAACAGGCGGGACCTCGCCCATATCGGCCCACACCGTTCCGAAGAGCGGATGACTATGCATCGCCACGCCGACATCTTCTCGAAGCTTGTGAAGTTCGAGGTGCAACGGAATACCGAGCGGAGCCGGCCACTCCCCTTCGACAACTTTTCCGTCGAGATCGATCCTGATGAGTTGCGACGGTCGGAGTTCGTCCCATGTGATGAACCACGGATTACAAAGCAGAGTTCCATCGCCGAGATTCACCGTGATGTGACCGGCGAGATGATCGGCGTAGCCCTCTCTCCAGAGCGCTCTCGCCAGCACAACGAACTCTTGGCGAAGCGTCAACTCTGGAAGCAGTTGATCCGGTGTTGGTGTGAAACCCATGGTGATCCCCCATCGAGAACGACATCCCTGCCCGAGGACAGCAGACGGAGCCAGAAGCAATCCCCCGACACTAGAGTCCGCCCATGCGATTTACAGGGAAACGAATTTTTGTCACAGGCGCCGCTGCCGGTATCGGCGAAGCCACCGCCAAACTCTTCCGCGAGGAAGGCGCCAACGTCGTAGGCGTCGACGTTGCCGAGGCAGAGGGAGTCGCCTACTGCGACGTCACCAACCCCGAATCAGTAACCGCAGCCATGAACGCCGCAATTGAGGAACTCGGCGGCCTCGATGTCCTCGCCAACGTTGCGGGAGTCAACTGGTTCTCCAAAGTCGACGACATCACCCTCGAACTTTGGAACCGACACCTTGCCGTCAATCTCACTGGTCCGATGCTCGTCACCCAGGCTGCACTTCCCCATCTCCGAGCCTCCACCGGAAACATCGTCACGGTCGGCTCCATCTCGGGGCTCCAAGGTCAGCCCTACAACTCGTCGTATTGTGCCTCAAAGGCCGGGCTCATCATGTTCATGAAGGCACTCGCAGTCGAGCTCGCAGCCGACGGCATCCGAGTAAACCTTGTCTGCCCGGGCGGTGTGGATACAGCGATGACCACGAACGCTCTTTCAAACATCAAAGGCGACATCGACTTTGCTCATTTCCCGAAGATGATGGGCGTGCTCCCCGGGATGATGGCGCCGATAAAGATCGCTGAAGCACTCGCTCACCTCGCATCAGATGCTGCAAGCACAACGACGGGAGCATCCCTCGTCGTAGACAACGGAACACTTTGGTAATGACTTCGTCGACCGACCTTGATCAGATTCATCAGCTGAAGGCGCGCTATTTCCGTCTGATGGACACAAAGCAGTGGGATCAGTTGCGCGACGTGTTCACAGCCGACGTTCGGATCGACACCACCGAGGACAGCGGAACCGTTATCGATGGCGTCGACAAGTACCTGCCATTCCTCATTTCCCAAATCGGCGATGTCACGACGGTCCACCACGGCCACATGCCCGAGATCACCTTTTTAAGCGATGACCAAGCCAACGGGATCTGGGCGATGGAGGACGAGTTGTGGTGGCCCGAGGGTCATCCAATCAAATACCTGCACGGATACGGCCACTACCACGAGACCTATGTCCGCACCCCTGACGGGTGGAAGATCAGCTCACTTCGGTTGACGCGTCTTCACCGCATCTTTGAGCTTGCCAACTAAGAAACTCGAAATGAACTGACAATCGTCAGTCGAGCAACTTCGCTTTGGCGGCCGCGTATTCGCCATCGGAAAGCGCGCCCGATGAATGCAGATCGCTCAACTGTTGCAACTGTGCAACGTGGTCGCCTGAATTGTCGGACGCAAACCGAGACTTCAGACTTGACCATGTCTTCGACGCCGACGCCTTCACGTCGTCGACATCGACGTCAAGGCGAGCGTCGGGAAATTCGACAATTGACCGTCGGCGTAGGAACTCGAGCCCAAGGCCGACAACGACACCGATAATGATCACCGACCACCACAAACGGAGCGCTGGTGACGGCACAAAGAACAGGACCAACAGATACAACACCGCAGCGCTCACCCAGAAGATAAGTGGCTCAGCATTGAAGACCGGGGCGACAACGCGGCGCGCCCATGTTGCAACGCGACTCGGACCGATGATCAGCATTCCGGCGACGATCACTGCGCCCCACGAAATCAGAACCCAAGCAGTGTCGTAGAGCAACTCCGACAGAATTCCAAAGATGATCTTTCCAGCAACGCTGTATTGCTGATCGACAATGATCGAGTCGACGAAGTCACCCGTAACGCGGCGAAGCGTGACGAGGAGAATTCCGACAATGATGATCGACCAGCCGACATTGCGCAGCGTGAGACGACGTCGGCCTCGTGCAAGCCAAACCGCAAGCGCATAGAGCGCAACGATGAGAACAAAAAGCACCGGTCCCAAGATGTTGAGGATCTTGACCAAATTTTGGATTGCAGCGAGCGAACTCGATTCAAAAATTGTGATCTGACCCACCGAAGGCGGAACCTTGTCCATCACTGAACCCGGAAGTCCAAGGTCGGTGCCAACAATGCGAATGATCTCGCCGACATCGAGCGTGACCTTGCCGTCTTTCGTGGAACCAACCCTTGTCTTGTCTTCAAGAACATTGACCAGCGCCGTGTGCGCCTTCTCGTTGACGTTGTGCCAAATCTTCTTTACCTGGTCAGAGGAAAGAATCCGTTCAACGGCGGAGGTCGCCGGCGTACGTATACCCGCAGCCAATGGTCCAGCAATGCCTTGCCAACCCTCTGGAAGCTTGTCGGCTAGTTCCTTCTGAACGTCGACGTTCGAGTAAATCTCGTCAACGATGTAGGTCGACAACGCAGCCTGCACCTTGGGATTGGCAAGGATCTTGTCGCTCGCAGCAACCCATTTCGGCGTACTCAACACCTGTCGCTTCACCCAGACGTCGGCTGCGGTACCAAGGAGTAGTACCGACGCCAGAACAATGATGAGAACGATGCCGATGCGTCGGCCCCGACCAGCCGACTTCTTTGCCGGCGCAGAAGTCTCGTTTCCCGATTCAGCAGTCGTCAGAGTCATGGCAGAGAGTCTGCCCCGAAGAAGAGTTGTTTTCGGGGATTCTCCAGCAAAATTCAGTGGCTCTCAGGCGTGAATTCGATGTCGACTCGGTCATACGCCCGAGTAAAGGTCGCACCAAGAATCTTGGACTCTGAGCCGGGCTTCAGGCTCCAGCCTGGGATCCGACGCAGCAATTCCTCGAACATCACCCGAATCTCGATTCGAGCGAGTGATGACCCCAGGCAGAAATGAGTACCAAATCCAAATGCAACGTGGTGATTGTGCGAGCGCGTGACATCGAATACGTCTGGGTCCTCGAAGATTGATTCGTCGCGGTTCGCTGACGCATACATCAGGAGGATTTGATCCCCCTTCTTGATGTTCTTTCCCCGGAACTCAAGGTCCCTGGTCGCAGTCCGCCTCATGTTGAGGATCGGCGTGACCCAGCGGATGAACTCCTCAACAGCCGTCTGTCCAAGGATGTTCGGATCTTCGAGAAGGATGGCGCGCTGATCAGGGCGAAGAGCGAGTTCTCGGATCACAGAGCCGATGACCGTTCGGGTCGTCTCTGCGCCTCCGTCGAGAAGGAGAAGACATTCAGTGATGATCTCTCCGTCGGTCCAAAGCCGCCCGTCAACTTCGGTGGTTGCCCAAATTGAAATCAGATCGTCCTGAGGCAACGCACGACGGGCGTGAATCAACTCAATCGTGGCGCCCGAGAACTCCATAATTGCGTTCATCGAGAGTTCCGAAAATGGTGCAGTCGAACCATCGGGTGGATTCTGTCCCGACTCGTACATCGTTACTTCTGACCACTCACGAAGTTTTGGCCAAAGTTCACGCGGAAATCCGAGTTTGTCGCCGATCAAAATTGCGGGAAGCGGCGACGCAAGCGCCTCAATCGCCTCACAACTTCCAGCAGCAACCACGTCGTCGATCAGTTCATTGACAATCGATCGAATCTTTCCCTCGATTTGCTTCACCGCACGAGGAGTGAACTGCCGAGCTACCAGCATGCGCTGCTGCTGATGCTCTGGATCATCGCGGTTGATCATCGATGTGTCGTCACGCTGATCAGTAGCGGGACGAGACCCGTCCACGGAGGTGAAATCCTGCCAATTCTTCTCGACCTCGACGATGTCGTCATAGCGGGAAATCCCCCACAACTTATGAACGGGATCCCAGTGCACCGGATCGTTCTCGCGAAGCCATCGATACGCGTCCCAAGGATCGACGTAAAACTGCGGGTCGAGAAGATTGATGTACGGCATCTCGGTGGCGGTCATGGGCCCTCCCCAGGGTCGTTCACGTGCCCGGCTGATTCTTACGCACCGACGCCCGACGCGACACCGATTTCTGCCTGATCCGAGACCGGGCGCTCACCGGCCAATGTCTGAGTAACTTGAACTGGAGAGGCCGCGCTCCACGGGCTACACGACGAGGGGGAACCATGACACGCACTTCTCTGGCCGAAACGGGCTCAACCGATGTCATCGTCATTGGGGCTGGATTTGCCGGCCTCTACATGCATCACCGCCTACGGGAGATGGGCCTGAACGCCGTTGGCATCGAAGCGGCGGATGACGTCGGTGGGACGTGGTGGTGGAACCGCTACCCAGGAGCGCGTTGCGATATCCGCTCGCTCGACTACTCCTATTCCTTCGATCCTGAGCTTGAACAAGATTGGGACTGGAGCGAGAAGTACGCGACACAGCCCGAAATCCTCTCCTACGCCAATCATGTCGCGGAGCGTTTCGACTTACGTCGTGATGTGCGATTCAGCACTCGTATGACCAGCGCCCGCTGGAATGAAACAACGAACGAGTGGGTGGTTGAAACCGATCAAGGAGATAGGTGGACAGCACAGTTTCTCGTGATGGCAGTTGGCGCTCTCTCAGCTGCAAAGCAACCCGAACTTGCTGACCTCGACTCGTTCGCTGGACCGACGTACTACACAGCGAGTTGGCCTCACGAGGGCGTTGACTTCACTGGCCAGCGAGTCGCTGTGATTGGAACCGGCTCATCGGGCATTCAGTCCATTCCACTCATCGCCAAACAAGCCGACCAACTCACCGTTTTCCAGCGCACCCCGAACTTTGCTGTTCCCGCACAAAACGGTCCGCTTGATCCCGAGGTCGTTGCGACCCTTAAGCGGCGCTATCGCGAACATCGCGCCGAACAACGGGTCTCCTATGGAGGCGTCGTCAATCCATCGTCGGAACAATCAGCACACGAGGTCCCGGCCGACGAACGCACGCAGCGTTTCGATGCCATTTGGGAAGAAGGAATGCTTTTCGGTTTCCTCGGAAGTTTCAACGATGTGATGATCGACCCCTCAGCCAACGCGATTGTTGCGGACTATCTCCGTGACCGAATTCGCTCCATCGTGTCCGATCCCGCAACTGCCGAGGCGCTCTGCCCAACCACCTATCCGGTCGGCGCAAAAAGACTGTGCCTCGACACCGATTATTTCGAGACGTTCAACCGTTCGAACGTGTCGCTTGTCGATCTCCAATCAACTCCGATCACGAGACTCGTTCCAAGTGGCATCCAGACAACTGAGTCGCTTTACGAGTTCGACACGATCGTTTTTGCAACCGGTTTTGATGCCATGACCGGGCCGCTTCTTGCGCCTGAGATTGTCGGCAAGGACGGAGAGACGCTTCGAGACGCGTGGAGCGCAGGACCGCGAACCTACCTAGGTCTCACAACCCACGGCTTTCCGAACATGTTCATGATCACCGCACCAGGAAGTCCTTCGGTCATGACAAACATGCTCGTGAGCATCGAACAACACGTTGAATGGAGCACCGAGGCCATCGCCTGGATGGCCGAGCGCGGAGTTCAACAAATCGATCCTGACCTCGAGGCACAAGATGCGTGGGTCGATCACGTCAACGAGGTCGCGAACTTTACGCTTTTCCCGAAGGGGAACTCTTGGTATCTCGGCGCCAATGTTCCGGGAAAGCCTCGGGTCTTCATGCCGTACATCGCCGGAGTTGGCCCTTATCGCGAGATCTGCGACGGGGTCGCGAACGACAATTACCGAGGATTCACATTTGCCTAGAACGTTCGGGACCTGCATTCACCCGAAGTAAAGGCTTAGGGAATGCGTCCAAATGTCATGACCGGACCGTAGGTCCACCAGCCATTCATGGACGTAATCGCAACACCATGTGCAGTGTGGAGGATCTGGTTGCCGCCGATGTAGATGGCCACATGCTGCGATCCACCCACACCCCAAAACACGAGGTCGCCAGGCTGCAGTTGTGACTCAGAGATACGGATCGTCGACTGATACATCGCTCCGCTGTAGTGCGGCAATGAGATCCCGACCTGCAGGAACGACCAGCGGACGAACCCGGAGCAGTCGAAGACATCAGGGCCTTCAGCTGCCCAAACATATTCAGCACCGAGCTTTGTGCGTCCTGCAGCAATCGCGCCTGAAACCTCGGACCGGATTCGGCCCGGGTTGGGATTCGGCGCAGCAGAAGCGCGGCCACCAGAAGCCGCATTGGCGGCCGCGGCACGGGCTGCAGCAGCTGCCGCAGCTATCCGAGCGTTTTCGGCGTCGACGAGAACCTTCAGTTCTCCCTGCACCTTTGTATTGATCGCCGCTTGTTGATTCGCAGCATCGTCAGCGGCCTTTTTGAGCTGCTCAATCTCGGCGGCCTTTGCTGTCGAAACATCCTCGGCAGCTTTCAAACGAACGCCATCTTCTTCGGCCTTCTGCCGTGCAGCGTTCAGCGCGTCGACAAGGTCCTGTCGGCTGCCGGAGATCGACTGGAGATAGGAGCGCTTTTGAACACCTGTGCTGGCATCGTTTGTAATGAGAGCGTCGAACTCGGGGCTGTCGTTGCCTGATTGGTAGGCAGCGACGGCGTAATGACGGAGGTCTTCGCGTCGCTTATCGGCCTCTGCAGCGGTTTGAGCTGCGAGCGCCTTCGCTGCGATCACCTTCTCCTGTGCCTGATGAAGCTCGTAGTTGGCCTGCTCAAACTGTCCGTTGAGATCATGCTGACGATCTTGCAACTGCGCGAGTTGGGCGCCAATCTGAGCCGCTTCGGCCTTTTTGTCAGAAAGGGGATCGGCGCTTGCCGGCCCAATCACGACTGCGCCCAGAAGTACTGCGATCGCCATGCCAACAGAAACCACACCGAAACGCAGCGAGGAACGAGAACGGTTCACGGCTGACACCTTGCCACCCTTTGACACGCCTCGCGCGCACCCAGCAGGGCTGGAATTGCCGAATTCTTCGGCAGGGATCGGGCCCCGACGCTGGGGCGATGCTCCGCAATCCATGTTGCAGAATCTTTACAGACCGCCCCTGGACCCGCAACGCGCGCGCCTGACCCACCTGAGAGGCCGGCACACCCCTTGCGCGATCGCCTCGCGCGTGGCGATCGCGGGATCCGGCCGCAACCCTCCTACTCCTGCTTTCCTCCGAGATCGGCCGAGAAAACCTCTCCCAGACCTCCTCGCTACGATCCCGGCAGGGGATTTTTGCCAGAGAGGGCTTCACGATGCGGACGTTTGTTGACGGTCTTTGGTTCGCCGAGGGTCCTCGCTGGCACCAGGAACGGCTGTGGTTCAGCGACATGCATGGCCACCGAGTCGTCTCCACAGACGTGACCGGCGCCGCACGAACGGAACTTGAAGTGCCCGACGACGAGCCGTCGGGCCTGGGTTGGCTCCCCGACGGCCGCCTCCTTGTTGTTGCAATGGAATCGCAACAACTCCGCCGAGTCGAGCACGACGGAACCCTCGTGCTCCATGCAGACCTCGCATCTGTTGCGCGCGGGTCGCTTAACGACATGATCGTTGCATCCGACGGCATCGCCTACGTCGGCGACATGGGGAACCGGATTCACGAGGGCGGAGAACGTCAACCGGGCCAGACCATCGCTGTTCGGCCCGACGGCTCGTGGTTCGTCGCTGCAGATGAATTGGAGTCACCAAACGGACACATACTGACCTCCGACGAGAACGTTTTGCTTGTTGCAGAAAGTGCAGCAGCGCGAATCACGGCGTTTGATCGTGCAAACGATGGCTCGCTCTCGAACCGGCGTGTCTATGCGGAACTGCAACCTTCACCTCATGGTCCGCAGTTCGCTCCACCCGACGGCATCTGCCTCGATGCGGACGGAGCCGTTTGGGTCGCCGACCCGATTGGAGCTCGCGTCTTCCGAGCGCTACCCGGCGGCCAGACAACTGAGGAACACCGTTTTGATGGCCTCGTCCCCGTTGCATGTGTTTTAGGGGGTCCGGATCGACGAACGCTCTTTGTGTGCGCAGCGTCGGACTGGAAGCGCGACGAAGTACTCAAAGCACCCACAGGAGTGATCCTGACGATGGACGTCAAGATCGCCGGAGTCGGCCGGCCCTGACGACTCAACCCTGCAATCGATCCCCGCTCGATTGACCTCGTCGCGGTTTGAGATGATCGGCCTCAACCAGAAACGACTTACGCGTCGGGCCGAAGCAGAACCTCGTGAATTGTTCCATCGAGATCAGTGAATCCGAGTTCCCGTGCGAGCGCTGCCGAGGAGAACGGTTTACCTGAGCGATCAGCAATGTCGGCACATCCAAGTAGTGCGACAACCGCACGTCCGAGGAAGCGTGGCGATTCAGCGCCCGACAGGTCGAAGCGGCCCTCGCCGGGAAGTTCAATAAACACTTCGTCGCCATCAGTCTGAGCACCGAGATCAAGAAGTTCCGTACGAACTAACCCAGGCCACAACGAGACGATCGAAACACCAGTGCCGGCCAGTTCAATAGCCATGTCCGAAGTCATTTTGTCGACAGCAGCTTTTCCGACCCCGTACACAACGTTGTGCCCGTAACTCACTGCACCTGACGACGAGACATTCACGATGAGTCCACTTTGGTTTTCGAGCATGAGCGGTGCGCCGAGAACGCTGGAGACATAGTGAGAACGCGTACCGATATCGATGACCTGATCCCATGCTTCGATCGGGAGTTCCCAAAATTTCTTCCCGAGCCATGGAATGAGGTCTGGCGCTGAATACACGTTGTTCACCAGGACATCGAGTCGACCCTGTTCGGAGCGAACTTGATCGAAGACTGCGGCAACCTGCTGATCATCGTGGTGATCACACGCGACAGCGATGCCTTGGCCTCCGAGTTCGTCAATCTGTGCAGCAGTCTCACCAACAGTGCCCGGAATTGGCCCCGCATCAACCGTGCGGCCGGTGACGTACACCGTGAAGCCAGCCGCACCGAGTTCAAGCGCTATTCCCTTGCCGATTCCGCGACTCGCTCCGGTAACGACAGCAACCCGACGTTCAGCCACAACTCTCTCCCCTCAGGACCAGGCGGACACATGCCGCCCGGTGTATTCCCCCCGGAATACTCACGACCGAGAGTGTACAGATGGTCGCTTCGCGCAGAGATCTCCCCACGACTCCGGTGTCATCAGCTGCATTGATCTGACTACCCTCGTCGCATGAATGAGCAGTCGATGATCCGACTCATTTCGCGAAAGCAACGCGACGAATCGATTGCCGTCACGAGCCGAGCGTTTTGGCCAGACCCTTTGTTTGGCTACTTCGCCCGCAGCCCCGAGCAAGAAACTCGGCTACTACCCATCTTCCTCGGAGCACTCTTGCGCGACTGCTTCCGTCATGGACAGGTGTGGGGTGCTCTGGACGATGAACGGGTTGTCGGTTCTGCATCGTGGCTCCCCCCAGGAGCGACCCCCCGATCAACGTCTCGCGAGTTCAGGATCTACGTCGCATGCGCACGAGCGCTACTCACGGGGCGAAACCGCGTCACGGGCCTGAAACTTCTGAGTGCCGTAGAAGATGAGCATCCAACTGAACCTCATTGGTATCTCGCTCTTCTCGGTGTCGATCCAAACCTCCAAAGACATGGGTATGGACGAGCGCTCCTTGAACCGGTGCTGACGAAATGCGACACAGCTATCGAGCCCGCCTACCTCGAGACACAGAAGCCAGAGAATCTTCCCTTCTACGAACGATTTGGCTTTCGAGTGCTGAAAGAAATCAGCGTTCCCGGTAGTCCCCCCGTGTGGCTGATGTGGCGTGATCCCGATCCAGCGAGACTCGATCGCTAAAGAGCAAACTCCCCTGCTCGCGTTGCCCGTGAGAAGATCACGTGGTGGACGCACAGACTTTTTGCCGAGTGTGCAATGCGATGTGCGGCCTTGTCGTGACTGTTGAGAATGAGACCATCACAAAGATCCGCGGCGACGAAACGCATGCACTTTCACGCGGCTACACCTGCCCAAAGGGCAGAGCGCTCGGGGTGTTACACCACGATGATCAAAGACTCAATGTTCCGCTCTCACGAAGAGATGCTGAACTCGAGAACACGACTTGGCTCTCGGTTCTCGACGACATTTCCGATCGAATAGCTGCATCGATCAGCGAACACGGACCTGAGTCCGTAGCGATGTACCTCGCCAGCGGTTCGGCATTCGATACAGCCGGACGACGCGCCGCAGAACGATTCCTGACAGTTCTTGGATCGCACCAAAAGTACACAGCGACAACGATCGATACCCCGAGCAAACCTCTTGTGGCCGAGACCATCGGCAGTTGGTCCGGCCTCACTCCAATTTGGGATCACGAGTCATCAAAACTGTTGCTGCTGTTCGGCAGTAACCCTGTCGTCTCACATGGTCACTCGAACGCAATCCCCGATCCGGTCCGACGATTCCGAGAGTTTCAAGCCAACGGAAGTTCGATCTGGGTCATCGATCCGCGTCGAACGGAAACTGCGACACTCGCAGATCACCACTTGCAGCTCGCACCCGGAACCGATTGGCTCGTGCTTGGCTGGCTCGTCCGAAATCTCTTGAGTCGCCACCCTGCTGCGTCCACGTTGAGCGAGCGAACGACTGACCACGAAGCTCTTGTTGAATACGTCGCCGGCTTCGACGATGAAATCGTCACCACGAATTGCCATCTCTCCTTCGAGACGCTTGAGGCCCTTCTTAATGCGGTCCTGAGTGCCGGAAGAGTCAGCGCACTCACAGGCACGGGCGTCTCGATGTCGGCGACAGCAAATGTCACTGAATACTTGCTGTGGGCACTCCACATAGTCACCGATTCGTACGACCGTCCCGGCGGCATGTGGTTCAACCCTGGTTACCTCCTTCAACTCGATACCCGAGCGCTGCCCGTCTCCGACGGAACTCCGGAACCCGGGCCAAAAAGTCGGCCACATCTCCCCCGTCGCTTTGGCGAAAATCCCTGCTCCGCCCTTGTTCCGGAAATCGAGGCGGGAAACGTCACGACACTTATCGTTGTCGGCGGTAATCCGGTCACTGCTCTTCCCGACGCGGATCGCACGATCGCCGCACTTCGGTCGCTGACCACGCTCGTCGTTATCGACATCCTTCCAACCGAGACCACAGAACTCGCAAGCCACGTCCTGCCTGCAGTCGATCAGCTTGAACGCGCGGATCTCACATGGCTTCTCGACAGTTTCCAACTCGCAGTTGCTGCGCAATTCACCGAGGCAGTCGTTTCTCCAATCGGCGAGCGGAAGCCAATGTGGTGGATGTTTAGTCAGATCGCGGATCGACTCGGAATCGATCTACTCCCTGGCGGCACAACAACTGACCTCGCGAACGACCAAACGTTTCTGCAGTCACTCATTGCTCGCAGCCGAGATTCCGATTCCCTGATGGGCTCGTCGACGCTCGCTCTCCACTCAGGGGCCGTCTTCGGTTGGGTCACCACCGGCGTGCTCCCCGATGGGAAGTGGAGGCTCAATGCTCCAGCCATCGCCGATCAATTGTCGGCCCACTTGAAGAACGCGCGATCAAAACCGGAGAACCAACTCGTACTCATTCCAAGCCGCCAGCTTCGACTCATGAATTCCCAGTTCCGTGAGATCGCTGCACCCGGCGGCTCAGTCGATGACATCGTGATCCATGCCTCACCACGAACTGTGACGTCTCTCGGATCACCAGCATTTACGACTGTTGAGAACTCGAACGGCTCGGTATCTGCCCGACTCGTCGCCGATCCGAATCTTCGCGATGACTGCGTCACCCTCACCCACGGCGGTCGCGACGCGAATGTCTGCGAACTGACCGACACCGACAACGGAATCGATCCCCTCTCAGGAATGGTCTTGCAGTCTGGGATCGAAATCAGTCTCCGCGCCGCGGAGTAAGACTCAACTCTTCGCCGCAGCTGCAACACCAGAAATGATGCTGTTCCACTGAGCCAAATCACGTTCATCGGCAAGACGACCCGTGCGCGTGACGACATCGACTTCGGGCGAGAGGGCCCGAAGCGCTCCGGCCGTTGCTTGGTCTTTTGGAATGTGCTTGAACGGATCGAAGTTGTAGTGCTTCATCGCGTTCTCATATGAGACCTTGTTGATCGTCGCGTCGTCGAAGCCTTCAAGCGTCTTAAGGAGTTCCTCAGGTGCATTCGGCCAGGTGCCGTCCGAATGTGGGTAATCGGATTCCCAACAAACATTGTCGATGTTGAAGTGGTCGAAGAGTTGTGGTCCAACCGTTTCCTTAATGAAGCACACGAGGATGTGATCATTGAAGATCTGCGTGGGTGACCCCGTCTTCGAGAAGTCGTGGTTGATCCAACCGCCATGGCGATCATTGACATGTTCTGCGCGCCAGAGGAAATACGGAATCCAACCGATATCGCCTTCAGTAAGTGAGAACTTCAGGGTGGGGAACCGTTCCCAGAAAGTTGCCCAAATGAGATCGACAAGCGTGTACACGGTTCCGGCTGACGACAAGGTCATCGCCACGCCCGCTGGTGCGTCAACCGATGTTGCCGCACTCTTCGAAGAAGAACCGAGATGACAACAAATCACGGTGTCGGTGTCGACACACGCAGCGAATAACGGGTCCCAGGCTCCGGAGTGGATCGAAGGCATGTTGAGGGCCGCTGGATTTTCAGAGAACGTCACGGCGTGACAGCCCTTGGATGCGAGCCTGCGAACTTCGGCGGCGGCTTCTTCAACGTCCCATAGTGGGAGGATGCCGCACGGGATGAATCGACCGGGATGCGCGGCGCACCACTCGTCGATGTGCCAATCGTTGTAGGCCTTGATCATGATCTCGTTGATCGCACGATCAGGGCCTTGGTTCAGGACCTGCCCCGAGAAGCCAGTCCAGTTAGGAAAATTCAAACCAGCGAGTTGACCGCCTGCATTCATGTCGCGAACGCGTTCGTTGACGTCCCAGCAACCCGGACGCATCTGGTCATACCGAGACGCATCGACGTTGAAGTACTCACGAGGCTTCCCGGCGACCGCATTGAGTCCGAGATTGCGTCCCTTGAGGTCGCCGTACCACCACTGTTCGATCCCGTTCTCGTCAGTGAGAACTCGAGGCGCAAACTCTTTGTACTTCGCGGGCACATGCGCATCGAACATGTTGGCCGGCTCAGCGATGTGGTCATCGACACTGATCAGGATTAGATCGTCAGCATTCATTGGGACCCCCTCGGTCAACGCTTGCTTTGAGAATCAATGCTCGCAGACTATGCCTATCCCGCTCAGGATGACGAAGGGTCGCAGGCCAAATGTTTGACCTACGACCCTTTCAATCGAAATGCAAAGTTTTGGCCCTCGCCGCGGCTCAGTGCCCCGGTCGTGGTCCTTCAGATTCGATGATCTCGATGAGATAGCCGTCGGGATCGGAGATGAAGCCCACGATGACTGGCCAGCGTTCGAGTCGCTCAGGCTTCATATGGGACTCATAACCGGCGGCAACTGCCTTTTCCCAGGTGGCCACAGCGTCATCGACGTAGATGTAGATCTTCCAGAGGGCGCGGCCATGGTCGATCGGCTGGGGTGTCATCGTCGGGTTGAATTTGGCGAGCTGAAGTCGACCGCCATGTTCGCCTTCAGCTCCGGCGAGATGGACCTCATTCACATTTGGAATCTCGGTGCGACCGTGCTCAACGAGACCCATGATCTCGGTATAAAACCGCACTGACTCTTCGAGATCGTTTACAGCAATACAGAACTGACCAACTGTTGAACCCATGGCTCCCCCTTGGAATACGGAATGTGGTTGGCAAGGTAGCGGAATCGGAGTCACCCTGCCTGCAGATGGTGGAACAGAGACTCAGGGTTCAGGACTCGCTGGATGTGACACGCTTGCGTTGCAAGCGCAGCCTCGATCACCTGGTGATCGAAACAAGCGCCGGCGAGGACCACTGGGGGAACATTGTCGAACGAACCACGAACAGACGCTGCAAGTTACGCACGCGGTGCGGAAAAGTACCGCGAGGTCTACGGGCCGGACCTGCCTCTCGCTGAGCACGGCTCGTCGGACTTCTTTGACCTCATGATTGGGCATCTCTTCGGCGACGTCTGGACCGGCGAAGCACTTGATGTGCCAACTCGACGACTGTTGGTAATGGGGGTTCTGGCTGCCCAGCATGAATTCGACACTCTGGGAATTCAATTCTCAAATGCACTGCGAACTGGCGAACTGAGTGCTGAACAAGTGCGAGAAGTTGTCGTTCAACTCATCCCGTATGTCGGGTACCCAAGCAGTGGATCACTGTTTCGCGTTTCCGAAACTGCGATTTCGAACTTCGAGGCCACCAAATGACTTGTGTTGCAATGATTGGTTTGGGGCAGATGGGCGCTCCAATGGCAGTCAATGCCATCAACGCAGGTCTCGACGTTGCAGTGTTCGATGTTTCGCCAGACGCCACATCCGCCTTTTCGGACCTGAACGCCCGTATTGCTCTTTCACCTGCCGATGCGGCGCGAGCGGCAGACATTGTTTGCATCGTCGTGTTCAACGACGAACAGACCATCGAGGTCATCGCAGGAACCGATGGAGTTCTCACGACACTCCGACCGGGAGCGGTCATCGCTATTCACTCAACAATTGCACCCGAGACAGTGGAGTCCCTCGAACGCGTTGCCCGTAACGAGGGAGTTCAGGTTATTGATGCCGGAATTAGTGGTGGGCCGACTGGTGCCAACGCAGGAACATTGCTCACGATGGTTGGCGGACCAGAAGACGCGGTCATAAGCGCAATGCCTGCACTAAACAGCTTTTCAAAGGAAGTCATCCACGCCGGTGATCTCGGCGCTGGCCTTGCCCTCAAACTGGCAAGGAATGCAGCTGGCTACATCTGCATGAGCGCAATGCATGAAGCGATGCAGATCGCTGCCTCATCGGGGGTTCCTCTTGATGTTCTTCAGCACACCATCGCCGAAACGGGTGTCTTCGAACAGGCCCTTTCACCATTTCTCTTTGGTGGACCGGCACCCCTTTCAGATGTCGATTCGGACTCTCTGCGTGAGATCCTCAGCCATCTCTGCGCCCTCGGAGAGAAGGACCTTGATCAAGCCCTTGCTCTCGCTGAGGCACTCGGCGTGGACGTTCCCGTGACCGAAACGACGCGACGAACCTTCCATAGCGTCGCTCGACTCTAAGAACCGACGAGGCCCGATTCCATTACCGCTACTCGCCCGGAACGCCAGGCAACACGAGCCCGCCACCCCGCGAGCAGAACTAAGGTCGTGATCTGTTCAAAGGGGGAACAATGAAAGAACTCAAGGGCAAGGTTGCAGTCATCACTGGTGGCGCCGGCGGCATTGGTAAAGCCATGGGCGAGCGTTTCTTAGCCGAAGGCATGAAGGTCGTCCTTTCCGATCTCAAATCCGAACAGCTCGAAGGCGCCGTAAATGAACTTGGCGGCGACGGCCGTGAAGTAATCGGCGTGACCGCCGATGTCTCGAGTCTCGAGTCAGTTGAAGCACTGCGAGACGCGACCCTTGAGCGATTCGGGAAGGTCCACGTGGTCTGCAACAACGCCGGTGTGGCTTCGGGCGCACATGGCCGACTGTGGGAACACGAGATCAACGACTGGCGTTTCGCAATGAGCGTCCATGTTTACGGAGTCATCAACGGCATCAATGCATTCGTCCCTACACTTCTCGCACAAGACGAGGAAGCGCATATCGTCAACACGTCATCGAACAACGGTGGCTTCTCCCCCATTGCAATGTCGCCCACGTACGCAACATGCAAGGCCGCAGTCGTCACGCTCAGCGAATGTTTGTACGGACAACTTGCGGAAGTGAACCCGAAAATTGGTGTCTCCGTTCTCTTCCCGACCGGAAAGACAAAGGGTGTTCTGAACACTGGCATTTGGGCCGCCGCTGAACGTCCGGCTGGTTACGAAGCAGATGCTCCGATTGACCACACCCACAAGATGGCCGGTTGGATTGAGTCGATGGAAGCCGCCGGTACGCCGGTAGCCGTGACCCCGCTTTCCGAGGTCGCTGAGCAGGTCGTCGAAGGCTTGTATGCCAATCGGTTCTGGATGGTGGAAGAGGGACGCTTCGAAGATGCCGTGAACGAGCGCACAC
>CAEZUO010000018.1_pt1 | contig 21598 bp, 20 predicted proteins | sample 7264501 | NCBI WGS metagenome assembly CAEZUO01 (sample SAMEA6813832, study PRJEB35770) | freshwater metagenome | biome: Freshwater; feature: Freshwater reservoir; material: water | place: Czech Republic | collected 2016-04-20 | depth 0.5m m
ACCGAACGATGGGTGCTTTCCGCACACCTCGCATACAGCTGCCATGACAACACACTCCGGGACGTCAGAAGAATCGAACGCCGAATGGTAGCAGCGAGCCCTCTCAGGCCCAATTCGGCGTTTGACCGGCCTGAATCGGTCCGATTTGGGCCACCTCGGCCGGACGCCGGGCACATCGGTAGTCTCTCCGCCGATGTCGATCGCCACCAGCCTGACCGCCGCTGACCTCCGGACCCTCATCCGGGGATACGCCGATGCCCTGGCCGCTCATCGCGAGACCATCAACCGACTGAACGTCTATCCCGTGCCCGATGGGGACACCGGAACGAACATGGCGCTCACGCTCGCATCGGTGGTCGCTGAGCTCGATGGCGCCGAAGCCGATCTCGACGCAACCTGCCAGGCGATCTCACACGGATCGCTCATGGGTGCTCGCGGAAATTCGGGCGTCATCCTTTCGCAGATCTTGCGTGGGTTGTCTGCCGAGTTCCGTTCCGCTGCGGTCATCGACGGTGCAACCTTCGCAACTGCACTCGATGCTGCTGCCACTGCTGCCTATGGCGCGGTGATGAAGCCGGTCGAAGGAACAATCCTCACAGTCGTTCGTGTCGCTGCCGAAGGCGGGCGCGCTGCGGCCGATGCCGGTTCAGATCTTCTCGGCGTTCTCGAAGCTGCGCACGCCTCGGGCACCGATGCGCTTGCGCGCACACCCGAGATGTTGCAGGTGTTGGCCGACGCGGGCGTTGTTGACTCCGGTGGCACTGGCCTCATGTTGTTGTTCGATGTTGCGCTGAACATTGTGTGTGGTCGTCCGATTCCGGAAGCGGCCGAGGATCCCGCCGGCGCTTCTGCGGAATTCCTCGACGCGTTCGATGCCGCACACGGCGACGGATCACACGATGGTTCGCTCGCAGGCCTTCGCTATGAAGTCATGTACTTCCTCGAAGCACCCGACGAAGCCGTGCCTGGTTTCAAAGATGTCTGGGCAACACTCGGCGATTCAATCGTCGTTGTCGGTGGCGACGGAATTTGGAACTGTCACATTCATACCGACGACATCGGCGCAACGATTGAAGCGGCGGTCGACATCGGTCGCCCGCGTTCGATCCGCGTGACCGATCTACTTGAAGAAGTCGAAGAAGAACGTTGGGTGCGCGAAGCCGAACCCATGAACCCGGAACCGGCAACAACCCACGACCCGGTTCCGTGTGCCGTGGTTGCTGTTTCGGTTGGCGACGGCATTCGTCGCATCTTCCATTCGCTCGGCGTGCAGGTGATTGTCACCGGTGGCCAAACAATGAACCCCTCAACGGCGCAACTTCTCGAAGCGGTTGAAGCCGCACCGGCCGACGACGTTGTGTTGCTGCCGAACAACAAGAACATCATTCCGGTAGCCGAACAGGTCGACGCGATGACCACCAAGAACGTGCGCGTGGTTCCCACTCGCGGCGTTGCCGAAGGGTTTGCCTCGTTGTTGGCCTATGACCCAGAAGGCACGGCAGCTTCAAATGTCGATGCAATGACTGAAGCAGCGGCGCATGTTGTGGCTGGTGAACTGACTCGGGCCGTGCGCGATTCGAGCAGTGATGCCGGCGCCATTCGCGAAGGCGACTGGTTGGGCATTGCTCGCGACGGAATCATCGCGATCGATGCTGATCTCTCCGAAGCTGCCGCTGATCTACTGGCGCACATCGTGAACGAGGACCACGAAATCGTCACCATCATCGAGGGCGAGGGCGCAACACCGGCCGCGACTCGACACCTCGAAGTGTGGGTGCAGGACAACCGTCCAGGGTGCGAGGTTGAAGTGCATCACGGCGGACAGCCGCTCTACCCGTATCTCTTCGGTATCGAGTGAGCGAGATCATGGGACGTCGGTTGGCGCAACTCGCCAACCTCCCGGCAAGCGAGCTCAAAGGCATCGGCGCGACAAAGGCCGCCTCGCTCGGAAAGATGGGTATTCGTTCGGTGCTAGATGTGCTGACGCATTACCCGCGGCGCTATATCGATCGCACGAAAGAAGCGAAAATCGCTGATCTCGAAGTCGGCGAAGAGGCCGCAATTCTGGTCAACGTGAAACGTTCGACGCAGCGCCGCACAGGTAAAGGCAAGTCGATGGTGATCGTCACCGTTACCGACGGCACCGCGTCGATGGATGTCACGTTCTTCGGACAACCATTTCGCGAGAAGCAATTGCAGCCGGGACTCGACGCTGTCTTCTTTGGAAAGCTTGAGCTTTACGGTGGAAAGCGAAAGATGACGAATCCGGTTGTCGATCTCATCGGCAACCGAACCGGCAGAATCCTTCCCGTCTATGGGCAGTCCGAGAAAGCGGGAATCGCGTCGTGGGATATCGCTCGTTTTTGTGAAGAGACATTGCGCCGCGCAGGTGACTTCGCCGAGCCGCTTGATGAGGCCTTGCTTGACCGGCTTGATCTCGCAGCAAGGACTGAAGCCTTTCGTGCCATTCACCTGCCCGAGTCAATGGCCGAGGCGGAGGCCGCGCGAAAGCGCCTGGTCTTCGACGAACTGTTGCGGGTGCAGGTGGAACTCGTTCGTCGCAAACGAGAACTCGAACGAACTGCAGTTGGAATCGCTCATGTTGTTGGTGATGGTGGCGGGCCGTTGGTGAAGCGTTTCCACGAAGTTCTTCCGTACGAGCTCACTGGCGCTCAGGCACGGACGATCGTTGAGATCAACGAAGACCTCGCCAAAGGTCATCCCATGCACCGGTTGTTGCAGGGCGATGTGGGTGCGGGAAAGACCGTCGTTGCGGTGAGCGCAATGTTGGTTGCCGTTCAGGGTGGTCATCAGGCCGCGCTTATGGCGCCCACTGAAGTTCTGGCCGAGCAGCATCACCTCGGTATCAAACATCTGCTTGAAGGTTTCACGGTTCCCGATACCGACGAAGGCAATTTGTTTGGCGGAGCGGGAATGGATCGCTCGTTGCGGGTTGCTTTGCTCACGAACCGAACGACTGCGGGCGATCGTCGCAAGATCCTTGAGGACATGGCGACGGGAAATCTCGACATCGTGATCGGCACGCACTCGTTGATCTCTGAAGGTATTGAGTTCAAGTCGCTCGGAGTTGTGGTGATCGATGAACAGCACCGCTTCGGTGTTGAACAACGTGCCGCGTTGCGTGACAAGGGCGCAGGCGATGCCATGCCCGATGTGTTGGTCATGACCGCTACGCCGATTCCGCGCACCGCAGCGATGACGGTCTATGGCGACCTTGATGTTTCGGTTCTCGATGAACTCCCGCCGGGCCGCACACCGATCGTGACTCGTTGGGCGCAGACCGACATGGACGAAGTTCAAGTGTGGCAGCAGGTCCGCGACGAAATTGCCGAAGGTCGACAGGTCTATGTCGTGTGTCCGTTGATTGAAGAGAGCGAAAAGCTCGAAGTTCGATCAGCCCAGGAAACCTTTGAGGAACTCACGAGTGGCGAACTTTCCGGGCTACGAGTTGGTTTGCTGCATGGTCGACTGAAGTCCGATGAGAAGGACGCAGTCATGACCCAGTTCCGCGCTGGCGAACTCGATGCACTCGTTTCAACGACGGTCATCGAAGTGGGTGTCGACGTTCCCAACGCAACCGTCATGGTCATTCTTGATGCCACGCGTTTCGGCATCGCCCAGTTGCATCAGTTGCGTGGTCGTGTCGGTCGAGGCGCGGCGAAGTCGTTCTGTTGGCTTGTTGGTGAGGCGAAAACTCCCGATGGTGAAGCACGCCTTGAAGCGCTTGTTCGCAGCACCGATGGGTTTGAACTCGCTGAGGTCGATCTTGACCTACGTGGCGAAGGAACGATCATGGGGGAGCGGCAGAAAGGTCAGAACGATCTGAAACTTGCCTCGTTGCGTCGTGATCGCGAATGGGTGGTGACCGCTCGAGAAATCGCGATTGAGATTCTCGATGCCGATCCCGACCTGGCCAAGCACGAACTCCTTGCTGAAGAAGTCGATCTGTTTCTGAAAGCCGATGACATCGACTTTCTGATGAAAAGTTGACCAGATCTTCCTAGTATCCGGCCATGACAACGATCGTTCTGACTCATGGTGCATTTCACGGCGGCTGGTGTTTTGAGCCACTCGTTGCCGAGCTCGATGCTCGCGGCATCAAGACCGCACTGGTCGAACTTCCACTTACCGATCTCACCGAAGACGCAGCGGCCGTCACTGCAGTGCTCGACTCCGTCGATGGTCCGGTGATTCTTCTCGGTCATTCCTATGGCGGGGCAGTCGTCACCGTCGCGGGAAATCATTCGTCAGTGGAACGACTGGTGTATCTCACCGCACTCGGTCCCGACGCCGGTGAGTTGGGTAGTGGCGGACCGATGACGATTGGCGAAGAGTTTCTCCTCACCATGCGCGTCGGCGACGACGGCGTTCCCTTCATCGATCCAGAGTTCGCTGCACAAATCTTCTATCCAGACATTGATCCGGAAGAAGCCGCGCAATGGGCCACAAAACTTCGCCCCGGAAACACGGGTGGTTCGGTCATTGTTGAAAAGGCCGCGTGGCGTTCGACGCCGGCGACCTATGTCGTGTGCACCGACGATCCCATTCTTCTTGTTGATGGTCAGCGTGCGGTTGCCGAACGAATGGGCGCCGATGTTGTTGAGATACCCGGCGATCATTCGCCGATGGTGGCTCGCGCGAGCGAACTTGCTGACATTCTCGAAGCGCTCGTCAAGTAAAGAACGAGCACATCGTTACAGCGTGCGTGGCGCGCGCAGTTTGCCGCTTCCGTCGATCGGCCCGCTGTAGATCAACTCGAAGTCGCGTTGCGTGAATCGCAAGACGCCGTCGAGTTCGCGCGCCATCACGTCGTGGTACACGCCGATGAGCTCGCTCACGGTTCCGTCATTGCGCCACTGAAGTTCGCGAATCTGCCAACGCGCTCTTGCGGTATCGCCGTCGACATAGGAAATAGTTCCGTTCAGAACTTCCTGCACACATTGCCGGTACGTGGGTCGAATCGTTTCGAACGTAGCGGTGATTGCATCGCGGCCTTCGATGATGCCGTCGCCAGGAATAAGCCAGCGCGCGTCTTCGGCCCACGTTCCCGCGAACTCGGCAACGTCAACTCGGAGCACCGCATCGCAATAGCGGCCAACAAGATTGTGAACGTCAGCGTCGATACCCATGACGTGCTCTCGTTTCAGTAACGGTCGTCGTCGTCAGAGGGATCGCCGAGAACGATGTCGAATCGTTCGTTGCAATCAGGGCATCGGTAGGCCACGACATCGCCGGGCTCCCAGCCATCCTCGGGTGGATACGACAGCGGATGGAGGGTGCCTCCGCAGTCGACACAGGTCATTCCGAGTTCGGCTTCCATCGCTACAGGGTACGGTCGCCGCCATGAGGGTTGTGGCCGGTGAAGCAAGAGGACGCAGGTTGGTGGCTCCCGAGGGGAGCGATACCCGCCCCACGCTCGATCGCGTTCGGGAAGCAATGTTCAATTCGCTCGTGAGCCTCGATGCCGTCGACAACGCTCGAGTCCTTGATCTCTACGCAGGATCGGGCGCTCTGGGCATTGAAGCGCTGTCTCGCGGTGCAGCGTCGTGTGTCTTTATCGATCATGGACGGGACGCTCGCAAAGCGATCAGCACCAACATTGAAACAACGGGATTTCTTGATCAGGCCACGGTTGTGGCGCAAGACGCGTTGGCGTGGCTGCGAGATGCGTCGAAAAGCTCGTCAAACCCTCAGTTCGATCTTGTGCTGATCGACCCGCCCTACGCCGCCGAGGACGAGCTGTGGTCTGAGGTCCTCCACCTCGTAAGTCACATCGCCGCGGGCGGCGTGGTTGTTGCTGAATCAGCGCGAGAGATCGCGCTTCCGACTGGATGGGATGCACGTAAGGAGAAGAGGTACGGGGGTACGCTCGTAAGCGTCCTACTGCCCCCCGACAGTCCGGAGTCTCCGTGACCCGAGTGCTTTACCCGGGATCGTTCGACCCGATCCATAACGGTCACCTTGAGATCATCGCGACTGCGTCGCGTCTCTTCGACGAAGTCATCGTCGCGGCCATGCGTAATCCGCAGAAGGGCGAGCCATTGTTCTCGCTTGATGAGCGTCGAGAGATGCTCGAGGAATCAGTTGCGCACCTTCCCAATGTCAAGGTCACGATGTTTGCATCACTCGTTGTCGACCTGGCCAAAGAGATGGGCGCCGACTTCATTGTGAAGGGCCTGCGAGCCGTTTCTGATTTCGAGAGCGAATTGCAGATGGCGCAGATGAACCAAAAGATTTCGGGCGTGGACACATTGTTCATCCCGTCGGCGTCCGGGAACTCATTCCTTGCGTCGAAGTTGCTTCGAGAGATCACCCGCTTCGGTGGCGATGTGACGGCCATGGTGCCGCCCGCCGTCGCCAAACGACTTCAGGAGAAGTACGGATCGTGAGCCAGTTCGACAATCCCGCATACGACGATCACGACATCGAGATCGACCTCACTCCGCCATCGGTTGGCGCGCAATATCACCCGGCCGAGACCGAAGACGTGTTGCTCACACTGCGCGACATGATCGAGAACGCGCGCGATGTGCCGTTGTCTGCTTCATCGATGATCGTGAAGGACGAGGTTCTTGGCCTTATTGATGAAGCGCTTGAATCGTTGCCGGAAGAACTCCGCGCCGCTCGTTGGTTGCTGAAGGAACGCGAAGAATTCCTTGCCCGCACTCGCCATGAAGCCGACGACCTCCTCGACCAGGCCCGTACCCGCGCCGAACGCATGGTGCAGCGCACTGAGGTTGTAAAAGCCGCCGAACAGCGCGCGTATGACATCGTCGATGCGGCGCAGGCCGACGCTCGCCGACTTCGTCACGAGGTCGAAGACTTCTGCGATCAGAAACTTGCCAGTTTCGAAATCGTGCTGGAACGCACGCAGAAACTTGTTGGTGCCGGTCGCGCAAAGTTGCAGGGCACGAATCTCCTTGCCGAAGCAGCGGCTGCTGCCGAACACGGCGTCGAAGGTGCCCCTGAACAAGTGATGTACGACACGGAAGGCGAAGACTTCTCGGCGCCTCCGACACAGCCTTCGGTCTACGACGAACTTTCGCAACTCGATGACGCGCCCGCGTTGTACGACGCCGAGGGCATGGTCAATGCCGAACCGTGGGACGACGGAGCGCTTCCATTCGACGATCAGTACGACGCGTACGACGATCGCCCGCGTCTCACGGTTGTCGATGATCGCTACTCCGATCTTCCGCCGCCCCCGTCCTCGAACCACCCCACTCAGACAATTCGCGACGCTGCCTCGAACTTTTTCGATCAGGACCTCGCGTAATCGATGACCTACCGACCTTTGGTCGTGCCGATCGCCGACCTTCGTCGACATCCTGGAACGCGCCGTCAGTTCACTGAATCGGTCGAGCTTCCTGGTTTGGGGATTAGCTCGGCCACGGTGCCCGAAGACGCGTCGATCAGTCTCGATCTTGAACTTGAAACGCTGAGTAGTGGTTTGGTCGCAACCGGCACCATCACCACCCCTTGGGTGGGGGAATGTCGGCGGTGTTTGCAGCCTGTCGAAGGTCGATCCGTGGCGCAGATCCGGGAGATCTTCGAACCTCGTCCCGTCGAGGGTGAGACCTACGCGATGGCCGAGGACACTGTGAATCTCGAGCCCATGGTGCGTGATGCGGTGCTACTGGCGCTGCCCCTGGCCCCGCTGTGCGATGCCGATTGCCGAGGTCCAGCCCCGGAATTGTTCCCAGCCCGGGTCGAAGGAGAGGGCGTCGAATCCGAAGAAGACGAGGGTGCTGGACCCATCTCCGATCCCCGCTGGGCGGCCCTCGCAGATCTGGACTTCGAACCGGGCGACCTCGGCGAGTAGAGTCCTCCGTCTGCCCGGGGCACCCCCCGGTCCCGCGAGCGGCGTCAGTGTGCCGCCCCCCGAATCAGGAACGACCATGGCCGTACCCAAGAAGAAGACCTCGAAGTCCAAGAGCCGTAGCCGTCGTGCCTCAGCCTGGCGTATCGCCACTCCGGCTCGTAGCTCCTGCCCGCGTTGTGGCGCCGTGAAGCGTCCGCACGTCGTGTGTGGCAACTGCGGTTGGTACAACGGCCGCCAGGCACTCGACGTCGACTGATCCCGAGAGGTCACACATGCTTCCCATCGCTGTAGATGCCATGGGGGGCGACAACGCTCCCGACGCAATCGTTGCTGGAGCGCGTCGCGCCGTCGACGAACTTGGTATTCCCGTTGTGTTGGTCGGACGCGCCGCGGAACTTGGCGACACCGGTGGCCTTGAGGTCATCGAAGCGTCGGAAGTTATTGCGATGGACGCCGATCCCGGCTCAAGCGTTCGCAAGATGAAAGATTCATCACTTGTGCGCGCAGCAGAAGCGGTGCGCGACGGCAAAGCATCAGCAATGGTGAGCGCAGGAAACACCGGCGCCACCATGGCCAGTGCATTGTTACGTATGGGGCGCATTAAGGGCGTGCAAAGGCCAGCAATTGCAACGCCGATTCCTGTTCCTGGCGCCGAAACTCCAACGGTGTTGCTTGATGCCGGAGCGAACTCCGAATGCAATGCCGACTGGCTTGTGCAGTTCGCGCAAATGGGTGCAGTGTTCGCGAAACAGCGTTTTGGAATTGCGTCGCCTCGAGTTGGGTTGTTGTCGATTGGTGAAGAACCGACCAAGGGCAATCCGCTTGTAAAGGAAACGCACAAGTTGCTTGCGGAAGGTTCCTGGATCGGCGCGACAGGTGCCCAGTTCATCGGCAACGTTGAAGGCCGCGACATCATGACTGACGACGTCGACGTCGTTGTGACCGATGGCTTCACCGGAAACGTCGCGCTGAAAACTCTCGAAGGTTCGTTGAAGTCGATCATCAACTCACTTCTCGCTGCGTTCGATTCTTCCGATGAAGCTCGCGCTGCTGCGGCGGCACTGTGGCCGTCGCTCTTGCCGCTCTACGACTCCCTCGATCCTGAGAACACCGGCGGAGCGATGCTTCTCGGCGTCGATGGTGTCTGCATCATCAGTCATGGCTCCTCCTCAGACCGGGCCATGGTGAATGCGGTGCGCGTCGCGGCGGACATGGTGAACGCCGATGTGGTCGGTCATATCGCCGCCACTGTTCGTCCTACTGACTGAACCCAGCCTCAGGCTGGCCTCAGAAGGGCGTTGAGCAGCCGTTTTCACAAGCGGGCAAAGTTTGACCCCGCTACGATCGGCCCGTTCCATCGCCGTCCGAGGAGACCGTTGTGCCCGCTGAGACCCATGTCGAACAAGGCCCCATTGACCGAGAGTTCGTCCTGAATCTGGTCCGTGACCGTTTGGCCGACATTCTCGAGACCGAGCCCTCCGCCATCAACGAAGGCGATTCCTTCGCCGACGACCTCGATGCCGACAGCCTGGCCCTCATTGAGCTGGTCGAGGCCCTCGAAGAGGAACTCGGCGAGCGCAGCGTTGGCTTCCGTATCGAAGATGAAGACCTGGCCGATCTCAAGACCGTCCGAGATGCCATCGATTACGTCATGGCGAAGCTGGGCTGAGGTCCTGAGCTCCGACGCTGTCTCCGCGCTGGTCGAACGGTTGGGTTACGGATTCTCCGAGCCCGGGCCTTTGCTCCTCGCGCTCACGCATCGGTCGTGGTGTTCTGAAACCGGTCATGCCGCTTCCAATGAACGGCTTGAATTCCTCGGCGATGCAGTGCTTGGCGTGATCGTCACCGATCATCTCTTCACCTCGCATCCGGAAATGCCCGAAGGTCTGCTGGCCAAAGTTCGGTCGGCGGTCGTGAGCGAACCCACGTTGGCCAAAGTTGCCGCCGACCTTGGTGTCGGCCAAGCGCTGCGTTTAGGCAAAGGCGAAGATGCCAGCGGCGGACGATCCAAGGCGTCAATCCTGTCCGACGCCATGGAAGCCATCATCGGCGCTGTGTATGTCGACGGTGGCATCGATGCCGCACGCGAAGTTGTTCTTGGCCTCTTCGACGCATCAATCGCTGCTGCGGCCGAAGAACCCGGCGACGGCGACTTCAAGTCACAACTTCAAGAACTCACCGCGCGACGTTTTTCTGCGGCGCCGGTTTATGAACTCGGGGCAGAAGGCCCCGATCACGAGAAGCGATTCTTCGCTCGCGTATCGGTCGATGGCAACGTCATCGGTGAAGGCGAAGGTCGCTCAAAGAAAGGCGCCGAACAGGCTGCAGCGCACGCCGCGCTTGAACACCTGTCAACGGTGACCGTTCCCAACCATGAGAGTGGGCAGCACGATGCCTGAATTGCCCGAAGTAGAAACCATTCGCCGCGAACTTGAAAAAGAGGTCGTCGGACGCAAGGTCAAGAGTGTCGAAGTCAGCGGCAAGAAGTCGATCAAACGACAGAGCCCCGAAGAATTCATTAACGGTCTTGTTGGCGCCAAGATCACTGGTTCACAGCGGAAGGGGAAGTACCTCCTTCTGCCGCTCGACAATGGCCAGGTGCTCATCGTGCATCTGCGCATGTCGGGTCAGTTGCGTCGCGCAACACCGAAGGACGAGGTCGAAAAGCACACTCACGTGACAATCACGTTCACGCAGGGTGGCCAACTTCGATTCATCGACCCGCGCACGTTTGGCGAGATGTTCCTGGCAACTCCCGACGAAATCTCCTCGGAAATCGAAGAACTCTCGAACCTTGGTGTCGATCCGGTGGAAACCCCAATGTCATGGGTCGACTTCGGACATCTCCTTCGCTCGAAGAGCCAGTCGCTCAAGGCGTTCCTCACTGATCAGTCAATGATCGCTGGCATCGGCAACATCTATGCCGACGAAATCCTTTTCGACTCGGGTCTTCGCTACGACCGCGAAACGGGTTCGCTCACGACGCAGGAAATTCGTCGCCTCTATCGCTCGCTCGTCGAGATCCTGCACGAAGCAATTAAGTACAACGGCTCAACCTTGGGCGACGGCCAGTACGTCGACCTCTTCGGTAAAGCCGGCGATTACCAAAGCCACCATCAGGTGTACGACCGTGAAAAGCAGCCATGTCGTCGTTGTCGTCGTAACGACATCGTGAAGACCAAGGTTGCCAGCCGGTCCACCTTCTACTGCGAGGTCTGTCAGGTCTGATGTATCTGAAACGACTCACGATGAAGGGCTTCAAGTCCTTCGCCGATACGACAGCTCTCGATCTCGAACCAGGAGTCACCGTTGTGGTGGGCCCCAATGGTTCGGGCAAGTCCAATGTGGTCGACGCGATCGGCTGGGTGCTCGGCGCCCAGGCGCCTTCCGCTGTTCGTTCGCAGAAGATGGACGACGTCATTTTTGCAGGTACCACCAAGCGCGCTGCTCTCGGTCGCGCCGAGGTCAGCCTCACGATCGACAACTCCTCAGGAATGCTTCCCATCGAGTTCAACGAGGTCACGATCACTCGCACCTTGTTCCGTTCAGGCGACAGCGAATATGCGCTCAACGGTGTGCCATGTCGACTTCTCGACATTCAGGATTTGCTCTCCGACAGTGGTGTTGGTCGTCAGCAGCACGTCATCATTTCGCAGGGCCAGATCGATGCGGTGCTGAATGCCCGTCCCGAAGAACGTCGCGCAATCATTGAAGAAGCAGCTGGCATTCTGAAGTACCGCCGACGCAAGGAGAAGTCCGAACGTCGCCTCACTGCGACCGAAGGAAACCTGACTCGTTTGCAGGATCTCCTTCGCGAAGTTCGTCGCCAGTTGCGTCCGCTTGAACGTCAGGCCGATGCCGCTCGTCGCCATGCTGGTGTGGTTTCCGAACTCACCGCACTACGCATCTTTATTGCCGGTCGCGAGCTTGCGGGTTTGCGTACGCGACTCGAAAACGGAATGCGCGGCCGCTCCGAACTTTCCGCTGAAGAAGAACGTCTTCGTCGTTCACTCGCCGAACTCGACACGCAAATTATGTCGGTCGAGGCGGAACTCACCGCAATGGGCGGCGACGATCTTGGGGATGGTCTCGCTTCGTACGAGTCGCTGTTCCAGCAGGCTCGTGGTTTGTCGGCGGTGCTCACCGAACGTCGCCGCGGTGTCGATCGCCTTCGTGGTGCATCGATCGATCAAGGAGTTGTTGCATCGCTCGAAGCCGAAGCGGCACGACTCGCCGCCGAACTGGCCGAGGTCGAGGCCGAATCAGAAAAGTTCGAACCTCTTACTGCGGAACTTGCCGAGGCCGAGGAACTTCTCGCTGCTGAACGTTTGGTCTTCGAAGAGCAGTGGGCGAGCGGTGTACCTGCGCCCACAGGTGCTGCAGCCGAAGTTCGTGGAGAACTCGCTGCGCTTCGCACCGCATCTGGCCGTGCTCGTGAAGAACGCGATCGCATCGGAACGCGTGCAACTGCGTTGGCCGAAAAGGCTGCCACGCTCCTCACCGAGACTGAGACCCTTCGGGCCCAGCTCATCGAGTTTGAATCGGCCGAACTTCCGTTAGTCGAGGCGATGGAATCGGCCGAAGCGCGTCGTTCGCGTGCCGAGTCCGCAGTTCAAGCAGCTGAAGCAGTTCATCGTGCCGCTGAAAGCGAGAAGAACGCCTGGAGCGCTCGAGTCGAAGCGCTTGCGCTGGCCCTCGACGAAGCACGGTCTCGCGCTGGCACCGAACGTCTCGCTGGCATCGACGGTGTCCTCGGAACGGTTCTCGATCTCGTCGAAATCGATGTGGGCTGGGAAGCAGCATTCGAAGCTGCCGTTGGCGAAGCGCTTGCCGCTGTTGTCGTCGATGGTGTCGATGCCGGACGCCGAGCACTTGAAGCGCTCAGTGCTGAATCGCTCAGTGGCGCGGTACTCGCTCTGGGTGCGGGTCGTTCAACGCGCACTGCTCCTCCCGTTGGTGCGCCATTGCGCGGACATGTCCGAGCTCGTCGCCCCGATGTCGAACCGCTTCTCGATGCACTTATCGGCGCTGCAGTCGTTATCGATGGTGGCTGGGTGCAGGCAGTCGATGCATCACTTGCTCACCCCGACGCAATCGTTGTCACAAGCAGTGGCGATCGATTTGGCGTGAGCGGTTGGCGAGTCGGTTCATCCGGCGCTGGTGCAACTGGTGCCGCTCTCGACGAAGCAACCCGCCGTGCCGACGAAGCTGTACTTGTTGCTGCAGATGCAGCCGCAGTGCTCGAAACGGCACGAGCCGAACTGACCGACGCCGCAAGCGTCGAAGCTGGTCTTGCTCGCGATCTCGACGCAAACGATTCTCGACTCACCGCAGCGGGCGACCGTTTACAGCGAGCCGAAACCGATCGTCGTGATGCGGCCACTGAAGCCGAAGCACTCAACGATCATCTTGGCGAACTCACCGATCGCGTGACTCGTGAAGATGCTCGTATTGCCGAACTCGAGGGGATGCTTCCCGATCTCGAAGCAGCCGACAACGAACTCGCAGCGTCCGCTCGAAGAATGGCCGAGTCCCGTGCTCGTCTTGAAGAGCAAGCAGCTGAGGTTGGCTCTCGTCGGAGCGATCTCGAAGTTCGAAGCGTTGCGGTGGTCGAGCGTCGGCAATTCCTCACCGGTCGTTTGGCCGAGGTCGAAACCCGACTCGAGGGTGCCGCTGCCGAACGAGAGGCCGCCGAAGCTCGCCGACTCGAACTCGACCGCACGCAAACCGCACTCGATCGCTTGTCGGCGCTCATTCAGGATCGCTCGTCGCTTATTGAAGGTCGCCTTAACGATTTCCGTGAGCGTCGTCGTCAGCAGTCCGAGGCGGCTCGCGGTGTTGCCGGTCGACTCGATGGTCTTCGTCGTCAGCGTGCCGATCAGGAACGCGGTCTCAGCGAGGTCCGCGAGCGTTTGCAGCGCGCCGAGATCGATCACGCCGAAATCGAAATGCGTATCGAAGCGGCAGTCGAAGCACTCCGACGCGATCTCGACTGCGAACCCGATGTCGCGATTGCCAGCGAATGCCCCGAACTCGCTGAAGGCGCTACTGCCGCTGGCCGAGCCCGCGAGCTTGAACGTGATCTCCGCCTCATGGGCCCGATCAATCCGTTGGCCCTTGAAGAATTCGAGGCTCTTCAAGAACGCCATACGTTCCTTGAACAGCAACTCGAAGACGTCAAGGAAAGTCGTCGCGAACTTGCCAAGGTGATTCGGGCGATCGACGGCGAAATCGTCAGCGTGTTCGCTGCCGCATTTGCCGATGTGGCTGCCAATTTCGAAGCACTCTTCGAGACGCTCTTCCCTGGTGGTCAGGGCCGGCTGAAGCTCACCGAACCCGATAACTTGTTGCTTACCGGAATCGAGGTTGAGGCAAAGCCTTCCGGAAAGAACGTTCGGAAGCTTTCGTTGCTTTCGGGTGGCGAGCGTTCGCTCACGGCGTTGGCGTACTTGTTTGCAGTGTTCCGCAGTCGTCCGTCGCCGTTCTACGTGATGGACGAAGTCGAGGCCGCTCTCGATGACATGAACCTCAGTCGATTCCTTGGACTCGTTGCGGAATTCCGCAATGATGCCCAGCTCGTCATCGTGAGCCATCAGAAGCGCACCATGGAAGCCGCCGATTGCCTCTACGGCGTCTCGATGCAATCCGGTGGTTCGTCGCGAGTTGTCAGCGAAAAGGTGTCTTCCTAGCGAACTTGCAGACGCAGGACAGAAAACGAACAGCGGCCCACCGATTGCTCGGTGGGCCGTTTGTGTTCTGCTTTGCGGCGACTACGGAAGTCGGTTTGACCATGCCAGCGCGAGGCCTGACGCGAGCACCAGCGTGAGGAACGATGCTGCAACGAACCACTGTGTGAGCGATGACTGTGCGTCGTCGTATCCAATCGAGGATCCGATCTTCGAGTAGACGTCGGTCAACTGATTCTGTGTCGAGGCCTCGTAAAAGTTGCCACCAGACTCGGTTGCGATGGTCTTGAGCGACGGTGCATCGACAGGAACGCTCACACTCTGGCCGTTTGGCAGCGTGACGGTTCCGTTTGGTGTTCCGAAGGCGATAGTGGAGACGGGTACGCCTTCATCGATTGCTCGTTGTGTCGCGGTGGCGTTTGGTGTTCCCATCGTCGTTGTTCCGTCGGACAACAGCACGATCGCTGCGGGTACTGCGGCACCGTCGGGAGCAGGCGGTACATCGCCGAGCGCATCAAGGCTTGAATCGATGGCGTCACCGATTGCTGTTCCGTCCGCGAGTTGAGCATTTTGGATCGCGTTGGCAACTTGCTCACGATCAGTCGTCGGTGTGACACGAATCTTTGCGCTTCCCGCAAAGGTGACGAGCCCGACATTGAACTGTGCGGGGACATCGTCGAGGAACGCTATTGCTGCGGCCTTTGCTGCCTCGATGCGATCAGGCTTCACATCGGTTGCTTCCATCGAAAGCGAAACGTCAAGAGCAAGCATGACTGTTGCTCGTTCGCGAGGAACTTTTACATCGTGCACCGGTTGCGAGAATGCCAACACCAACGCTGCGAGTGCAACGAGCTGCACCGCAGCCGCAATGTGACGTCGCCAGCCCGGACGATTCGGTGCAATGGACTCGAGAAGTTCGAGATTGGTGAACCGAACTGCATATTTCGAGCGGCGCTTTTGAAAGACCGCATAGACGGCTCCCAGGGCAACGACCACAAAAAGCAGCAGCAATCGCCAAGGGCTGAGAAAGGAAATACCCATCATCGGATGGCTCCAGTGGTGAAGGTCGCTCCGGCGATTGCTCCGACATTTCCAGAACCATGCGCAGCGGAACGAGAAAGAGAATCAATGCGGTCGCGTCGACGAGAAACGAATCGGGCGAGGTCGAGCAGCCAGTCGCGATCGGTGCGAAGCACTAAATGATCTGCGCTGGTTGCACGGATACGAGTCGCTATCGCCGCTCGTTGGTCAGCGGCGGCTTGCGCGTAGCGCTCACGGAACTTGGCGTTACCTGTGGGCACTTCGATTTCGCGACCAGTCACGGTGTCGTGGAGCAAAAGCATTCCGACATCGGGAAGGGCAAGTTCAACGGGGTCGACGACTTCGATGCACAGCACGTCGTGGCGAAGAGCCAGCGTTCGGAGGGCGGCGTCCCAGGGGCCCGGGTCAAGGAAGTCAGAGATCACAACGATGAGGCCACGACGCTTTGCTGTCCCAGCGATGCGTCGTAGTCCGGCGGTGAGGTCGGTACGTCCGGGCTGCGGATTATCAAGAGCAGTCAGGACCTGACGAAGGAGCGCCTGCATATGCACGCGACCAGATCGTGCTGGAACGGGCGGAGAGGCACCGTCGGGTCCGATGGTCATTGCGCCGATGCGGTTGCCAGTGCGTGCCGTCAGGAAACCGGTCGCCGCAACGCCGGCAAGAGCGAGGTCGCGCTTTTCGCAGGTTGCTGTTCCGAATGCGAGCGATGCGGAGGCATCAACGAGGATCCATGTCTCGAGTTCGCGATCAGCAACGCTGTCACGCACATGGGTCTCGCCGAGTCGGGCGGTGACGTTCCAATCAATGCGGCGAACGTCATCGCCTGGTTGGTAGGCCCGAATTTCGCCGGGTTCTGAACCATGGCCCGGCGTGAGTCCGCGGTGATCGCCTTGCAATAACCCGTCGAGGCGACGCGTCACCGAGATTTCAAGGCGACGGAGAATCTCCGCGGCGGGGGTTCCGTCAATTGAGGGAGCCGCGGTTTTCTTGGCGCTCACCGGCCGGTAACTGCGGTTGGGTTCTGCGACGGCGCGATCACAGGTGCATGCACGGTCGACAAAAGGCGGGCGAGGATCTGCTCAACCGAGAGTCCCTGTGCAAGTGCTTCGTACGACGGCACAACGCGGTGGCGCAATACATCGGGTGCAATGTCGAAAATGTCTTGCGGCAACACGTAGGAACGTCCGCGCATGAGGGCGAGGGCACGACCTCCGGCAACAAGTCCAAGCGAGGCGCGTGGGCTTCCACCCCAAGAAATGAGCTCTGAAAGTTCGGGAAGTCCGTACGCCGCTGGTTCGCGAGTGGCGAGAACGAGACGAACGGCGTAATCGGCGACGGCTGGTGCAACGTGCACCGCATCGCAGGACTTCTGCAGTTCGATGAGTTGCTCGAGGCTGAGTACCTGCTCGGCTTTCGGGGCGCCGCCACCCATTCGGGCAACGATCTGGGCTTCTTCGGCTGCGGTCGGATAGCCGACGACAACTTTCATAAGGAATCGGTCACGCTGGGCTTCGGGAAGCGGGTACACGCCCTCGCTTTCGATTGGGTTCTGGGTGGCGAGCACCAAGAACGGCTCAGGAACCTTCTTCGTGGTGCCGGCGATGGACACTTGGTGCTCGGCCATGACCTCGAGCAGAGCGGACTGCACTTTGGCTGGAGCACGATTGATCTCATCGGCCAGAACGATGTTGGCGAAGACTGGGCCCCACTCGATGTCGAACGATTCGTTCGATGCGCGGAAGATGCGGGTGCCCACGAGGTCGGCGGGGAGAAGGTCGGGAGTGAATTGCAGGCGGTTGTAATTGCCGCCGATCACCGTGGCGAGCGTTTCGACTGCAAGGGTTTTCGCGAGTCCAGGCACGCCTTCGAGAAGTACATGGCCGCGAGCAAGAAGGCCGACGAAGAGTCGCTCAATGGCACGGTCTTGGCCGACGATGACCTTCTTCATCTCCATGAGTGCTGACTCAAGGAGTGCAGCATCGGCCGATCGGGCGACCGTGGTTTCGGCGGGGGCCGGGGCAGCGGCGGAAGGGATCGACGGATCGGACATCGGGGTCTCCTGGAAGGGATGTGGGGATGTTGGGGCGTTGTGGGTCGCAGTCATGGAGCGAAGGGGACCACATCGGACCGAAGACCACCATAAAGCCGAGAAGGAACGTTGTCGCCGGTCGCGATCGCGGCGTCCCTGGCGCAGAGTGCAAGGGGGAGGGGAGTCTGGGGCGGTACCGTCAACGCCGTGCGAGTGCTTGTTGTTGATGACGAAGTCGATTTGGCCGAAGCCGTAGCGAGGGGGCTTCGACGCGAGGGATATGCGGTCGACGTTTCGAACGACGGCGCCGATGCTCTCGACAAAATCATGGTGAACACGTACGACCTTCTGTGCCTCGACATCACCATGCCCGGTATCGATGGTCGTGAGGTGTGCCGGAGGGTCCGACTCGAAGCCGATCCCCAGCCTCGAATTTTGATGCTCACCGCTCGTGACGGCCTCGAAGACCGTGTCGCCGGCCTCGACGATGGTGCCGACGACTATCTGGTGAAACCATTCGCGTTTCCTGAACTGTTGGCGCGGGTGCGTTCCCTGTTGCGCCGCGATTCCAGGGCCGTTTCATCAGTCACGGTGGTCGGTGAACTCGAAATCGATGATGCGCGCCATGAAGCAACTCGTGGATCGCGTCGACTCGACCTCACTGCGAAGGAGTTTGCGCTCCTGCGCTATTTCATGTTGCACGCAGGTGAAGTGATTTCACAGGAGACGCTGCTCGAACATGTTTGGGATGAACATGCAGACCCGTTTACCAACACGGTGCGCGTCACGGTGGGCACACTTCGCCGCAAGGTTTCTATCGACGATGAAACGCCGCTCATCGAAACCGTTATCGGTTCGGGCTACCGATTGCTCGATCCGTGATTAATCCGCATTTCTCGGGGGCTGACGACGATCAGCAGGATCTGCCCGCAGACCAAACACGCGCAAGAAGCGCTGTTCGCACGCGACTGCATTCACGCAGTTACCGGGCGTCAAGCCGTTTGCCTGCGTGGATGGGCTCCATTCGTTTTCGTCTCACTGCGGTCTGGTCGATCCTCGTTTTCGGGCTTGCTGGTTTGGTTGTCGGTGGGATCTATCTCGGCCTTCACAATTCTCTGAGTAATCAGAAAATCTCAGCCACCGCGTTCCAGGTTGGTGGGCTCACGTTTATTCAGCCCGATCAAGCGCAGTTGGTGCAACGGGCAGTGAATGAACGGGCTCTCGATGCATTGCGGGTGTATTCGTTCTGGGCGTTACTCGCTCTGTTTTTTACAAGTCTCATTGTTGGTTGGGTTGTGAGTGGTCGCATGCTCCGGCCGCTTGGTGAAATTTCAAATTCAGTTCGCGAGATTCAAGCCAGTGACCTCAAGCAGCGAATTGATCTCGGTGGACCAAACGATGAACTCCGTCAATTGGCTGACACCTTCGACGACATGCTCGGCCGTCTTGAGGAAGCGTTCGAGGGGCAACGGCAGTTCATTCATGAAGCGAGTCACGAACTTCGCAATCCGCTCGCAGTTATTCGCACCAACCTCGAAGTGACGCTTTCTGATCCCGACGCAAACGCGGAAGACCTTCGCCACACGGCAGAGGTTGTCGAACGCTCATCAGAACGTATGGCTCGACTTGTTGACGACCTGCTGGTCTATGCGCGTAAAGGCACGTTGTCGCTGGAGCGCGATCCAGTTGATGTTTCACAACTCATTGATGAAGCGGCCGAAGAATTCAACGCTCCCGCAATTGCTGCCGGCGTGCATCTCGTTCATCATGCCCCTGCAGGACTCTGGGTCATCGGCGACCGGTTAGCGCTGCGCCAAGCGCTCGGAAATCTCCTCGCCAACGCGATTCGCTATTCGCCCGAAGGAACCACGGTTCGTCTTCGCGGTGGCATTGACGGCCCGTGGGTCTGGTTGGCCGTCGAGGACCAAGGTGCGGGAATTGACCCCGACGATCAGGATCGTGTCTTCCAACGATTCTGGCGCGGCAATCCCCGAGAAGGTCGCGAACAGGGACGAAGTGGACTAGGCCTCACCATCGTCCGCCAGATCGCCGAGGCCCATGGCGGAGAAGTAAAACTGGTTTCGCAGGTCGATCATGGTTCTGCGTTTGCTCTTTGGTTGCCGGCTTTAGCGCCTACAGAGCCACAGTTGCCCCTTCCGCCTCCGCCGCCTCCGCCGCCTCCGACGTTGCTGGCCTGAAAATCTCTTCGCTCGCCAGAGACGTTTCGACTTTCGTTCGGCTTTCGCTGGTGCTCAGTACGTTGCCCATACGTTCACCCCTTGGTGTCCGTACCATTCGATCCGAAACCGCTGCAGGAGCCGATTCGTTATGACCTGGGAGAACCAGCCCCCCGCAATGCCACCTCAGCCCCCGACCCCGCCGACTCCGGCCGGTGGATGGGATTCCGCGCCGACGCCCCCGGCGTGGGGGAGCGGTGGCCCCGCCGCACCGACAACCCCTGTGCCGCCCGTTCCGACATCAAACGCCTGGGGTGGAGCTCCGACCCCGCCGCCCGAGCGAGCTGCGACTCCCTCTGGTCCTCGTCGTTCGAATTCGTTCTTGCGCGTTGTCGTGGCTCTCGTCGTTGTTGTGGGTCTGTTTGGTCTTGGCTTTGGCATTCGGTCGCTTATCGATGGCAACACGACAACCGTTGTTCGCAGTTCAAGTGCGAACGGTCAGGTCACGACGACTGCAGTCACGATCGACCCTGGCTCCGAGCCAATCGCCTACGTCGCAGCAACAGTGAGTCCTTCGGTTGTGCAGATCGAAACGACCGATGGCCTTGGATCAGGCGTTGCGTATGACACCGACCTCTTCATTACGAATGCACACGTTGTTGGTACTGCCTCCACGGTGACCGTTCGTGATTCGCACGGAACGGCTGTGAAGGGTCAGGTGCTGGGTGCTGATACCGGAACGGATATCGCAGTCGTTCGTGCTGCTGGTCTCGCAGCTCCTGCCGCAAAGTTGGCGATCGAGAAGCCACATGTCGGTCAGATTGCCGTCGCTGTGGGAAGTCCCTATGGACTCGAGCAGACCGTGACCTCGGGCATTGTCTCGGCCGTCAATCGACCGGTGCCGAACGAAAAGAGCGTCGTCATCAACATGATTCAGACCGACGCTTCGATCAATCCGGGTAACTCCGGTGGCGCACTTGCGAACCGCAATGGCGAGATCATGGGTATCAACTCGTCGATCTACAGCGAGACAGGCGAAAACACCGGTATTGGTTTTGCCATCCCGATCTCGACTGCCAAGCGCGTGGCCGACCAACTTGCAGCAGGCAAGACCGTTGCACGCGCAGGGCTCGGTCTGAGTGGCCCGAGCACGACACCTTCGGGAAGCGCCGGCGCCTATGTGCAAAGTGTTACGAGCGGCGGCGCCGCCGATAAGGCTGGCATCAAGTCCGGCGACCTCATCGTCGCGGTCGACGGTGTGCCGGTTCGCAGCTTTGACGAACTCCGAGGAATGGCCAGCGGCTATAGCCCTGGCGACAAAGTGGTCGTTGAAATCAATCGTGACGGCAAGATCCTCGATGTTTCTGTCACTCTCGGCACGCTCAAGTAACTCGAACTTCCCAACCGGGTCGTTATCGGTGGTCGCCTGCGAGGGCGGCCACCGACGCGTCTGGGGGCGAACCACGGGTTCGAATGAGGAAGCGGATCAACTCGCCCGGATGAGCCTGAATGGTCGCCCACTAGGCTGATTTTCCCATGACCGTGATCCTCATCATCGTTGCCGCTGTCGTCCTTCTTGGGGTGATTGTCGGGTTCGGATTCATCGCTCCCCGGAATCGCCGTGGGTCGATCGAGCCACCGTCAAAGCGACGTGCTCCGGTTGACGATCGCGTGGCGCCGGCCGAGGAAGTTGCTCGCGCCGCATTGGTCGAAGCCGAAGTTGCAGCCGATCTCGAGACTCGAGTTCCAGCCGACGAGGTTGTTGCTGAACCAGTCGAAATTGAAAAAGTTGTTGCGCCCGAAATGGTCGAGGAAGTTG
>CAEZUO010000019.1_pt1 | contig 21530 bp, 19 predicted proteins | sample 7264501 | NCBI WGS metagenome assembly CAEZUO01 (sample SAMEA6813832, study PRJEB35770) | freshwater metagenome | biome: Freshwater; feature: Freshwater reservoir; material: water | place: Czech Republic | collected 2016-04-20 | depth 0.5m m
ATGGCGCTTGCCGTTTCATCGAGGACCTCAAGCAGGATTCTGTCGTCCATGGGGTCGACGGTAGCCTGACCCCCGTGGCGATCATCGACGTTCCCGGCTTCATTGCTGATCTCAAAGACCACGCGGTCGACCATGCCTTCCATGTGCACGACGAGCGGCACTTCATCGAGACCTATTCCATGCGCCAGGCATGGGAGATCGATCTTCATCCCGAAGATGCGTGCGGTGGTCCCCTCGATCTCCATCTTTCACTCGAGGTCGACCCCCGGATCATGATCGGGTTCGAAGACAAGATGCTCGCAATCCCCGAAGGCGACGATCCGATTGAAGGGTTCTCCTTCCCGCTCGCGTTTACCTGGACACTCCCGCCGCTTCGGTACCCACCCGATCTGTTGGTGCTTGCCACCGACCTTGCCGGCATCGGTGGCATCGAACTTCCACTTGAGGTTTCGGCGATCGATTCGTTCGCTTCTGTCACCGATGCACCCGAACGCAGCTTGACGATTATTTCGCGTATCGAGGTTGGACTCGATCGCATCTATCTCGGCCAAGAGCAAATGTGCGATGTTCTCGACACCTGCCACAACGTGAGCATCTGGCTTCTTGATCGCGCTGCAATCTGGCTCGGCGAGAACTAGCCGCTCTGCACACAATGCAGTTCATCCCTTCCGCCGCCCTCCCCGACGCCGCACAACATTTCGCTGAACTCCAAAATCTTGAGTGGGGCCATCTCTATCCCGACGCGTCAGTCGAACGTTCGAGATTCGATCTCCTCAACAACCGAAACAGCGAATCTGACCTCGCAGCACTTCGGTTGGCGTGGTTCGCATGCAACGATGACGGAGAACCGCTTGGTGTCGCGATGCTCGTAGGCGACGGTGAAGTCGAACCCGGCGACGAGCTCGAGCTTTCGGGTCCATGGTTTGCCGGACTTGTGGTTGACCCAGCGTTTCGACGCCAAGGAGTCGGTGCTGCCCTGCTCGACTTCGTTGCCGAACAAGGCCGATCGCTCGGCTTTCAGCGGCTGCGGCTTGTCACCGAGCACAAGACCACGTTTTACGAACAGCGCGGATGGACCATTGAACGAGAGGTCACACTGAATTCAGTACCCAATACCGTGATGTTCATTACTCTCAAATCATGAACATCACACCTGTTGCCGGCCATCTCGGCGCAATTGTTGAAGGCATCGACCTGGATTCAGCCACGCCCAACAACATCGGTGCAATCAAGGACGCCATCGAGGAATACCTCGTCCTCTTCTTTCCCGGTCAGGGCGCGATGACAGACGACCAGCAAGTCGCCTTCACCCTCAATTTCGGCGGCCCTTACTTCCACCCGATTGCCCGGGCTTTTGGCGCAACAGAATTCAAGGCGGGACACATTGTCGATGACATTGACCACCCTCCCTATCAAGACAAATGGCACACCGATGTCAGTTGGGATCCAGAGCCTCCAACATTCGGAAGTCTTCGGATGGTGGAACTCCCTGACCGAGGCGGCGACACCGTCTTTGCATCAATGTACGCGGCCTACGACGCGCTGAGCGACCCAATGAAGTCCGCACTCGACGGGCTAACGGCTTGGCACAACCTCGGCGATGAAGTCGCATTCCGCTCCAAAGCTGGCGACGAAATCGTCGATGCCACGCTCAAACTTGTTCCTGGGGCGAATCATCCCGTGGTCGGAGTTCACCCCGTGACGGGGAAGAAGTTCATCAATGTGAATTCAGAGTTCACCTCTCATATCAATGAGATGACGAAGGCGGAAAGCCAGGCGATCCTCAACTTCCTCGTTGCCCACAGCGCGAATCCCAACTTTGAAGTGAGGTGGAAGTGGACCGTTGGCGACCTTGTCCTTTGGGATGAACGCCCCACGCATCACTTTGCCGTTGCCGACTATTACCCGAAGCGCCGCGAGGTCATCCGCGTCAACGTGCGCTAGATGAGCCCTTCCAAAGGCGATTCAACAACTCGAATCACCGAATGGCATGAGCCTGTCATGGGCACTGCCGTGGAAGTACAACTTGTACTTGCTGGCGCAGACGCTGAGGCCGAGGGTCGGTCGTACATTTCCGCTGCAGTCGACGAAATGGTTCGACTGCAGAACATCCTCTCGTCGGTGGATCCAACAAGTGAGTTTTCCCGGTGGGCGCGTAACGACATCGCCGAGATCAGCGCTGAACTTCGTCAGGTCCTTTCCGAATCTTCACAGTGGCAACTCTCATCAGGCGGCCGATACAACCCGGCGGTGGCCGAACTCACTGAGTTTTGGGACAACGCACAGACCACCGGCACCATGCCCGACGCAGCATCGGCCCAACGCGTCGCCGACGCGATCTCTTCACCTCGCTGGCAAACAGGCGCGAATGGCGCCGTCGAACAACTTGGCGATTGCTCGAACTGCACACTCAATGCGTTCGCAAAGGGATGGGTCGTTGATCGCGCCGTGGATCATCTGGCCAAGCACCACGACGTACGCACAGCCACCGTCAACGCTGGAGGAGATCTCCGTCGATACGGTGCCGAACCTCTCGTCGTCGGAATCGAGAACCCTTTTCGTCCCTTTGATAACGAACCGCCGATCGCTGCGGTCTCACTTTCAAACGCAGCAGTCGCCACGAGTGGATCGGCCCGTAAAGGGTTCCGAATTGGCGACAAACGATTCGGCCATGTCATCGATCCGCGCAGTGGCTGGCCGGTCGAGGTAATCGTTTCACTTTCCGTTGTGGCTGACACTGCAGCCACCGCCGACGTCATCGCGACAGTTCTTGGCGTGCAATCACCAGACGAGGCCATTGCTGAAGCGAATGAAATGGGAATTGCGGTGTTTCTTGTAACCGAACACGGTGAGCAACTCCGGTCCGAGGCTTGGCACCGAATCGAAGTCGACGTTAACTAAGCGTGATCCAGATCAGGATCAGCATCACGACGACGCCCACACCAGAAACGATGAGCGCTGCCGTGCGTCGCTTCCGCAGGAACAACTGCATTACAAGTCCACTGATTGAGATCACAACAAGCAGAAGACCAGCAACGTCGATAAGCCATTTCCACGAGGATCCCGCATGACGACCCTTGTGGAGGTCGTTCATCACACCCCAGAACATTCCTTGTTGTTCGCTGACGAGTTCGTACTCACCAGACGTCGTTGAAAACGTGAGGTCGGCCGAATAGCCCGGCTGACGGTAGCGAATCGAAGCCGAGTTGCCCGTGGAATCAAAGCCTTCGACTTGACCCTTCACGCCGAGTTCATTGCGGGCGAATTCTGAAACGGTGAGGTAGTCGACTGCACCGTTCGCCGTTGGCGACATCGGAAGCACACCATTGTTCGTGGAAGTCGTTGAAGAATCACCGATTGACCAGGTTGGATGATTCAAGGTGATTCCGGTGATGCCAAAAAACAGCACCAACAGCAACGCCGCCATCGAGGTATAGACGTGGATGAGTCGCGACCACTTATTCGTCGCCCGCTTCACTTTCGTTACGTCAGTCATGATCAGGGGGTATAGGTCATCGAGACCTTCGAGATCTCGCCCTTGTCAGCAGGACTCGCCACAGACGGAGCGGCGGCGATGATTAGCGGCTGACTAATCACTTCATACGGGCCTTTTTCGCGCGCACATTCGATAAAGAAGATGTACTCGCCCTGTGCGGCCTTCTTTCCGGATGCATCGTTTCCATCCCAAACGACCGAATACGAACCAGCGTTACGCGTCGCGCTCGACATCGACTTATCGGTTCCGCCGCTCGCTGAAACCCAGGACCTCATGTCGCTCAAGTAGCGCTCGTTCTTGCCTGGCGAATACCAAAGCGACACGGTGTCAACGAACTTCCCTGCGGCTGTTTCAACCCAAACCGCGATGTACGGGTTCTTCGCCAAGCCCCCTCCGGTTGGGGCATAGGTGAAATCGATCGCAACCTGACCGCTTGCAGGAATCGACACACCACCGGTTCCCGCTTTGGCCGTGGTTGAACTTCCCGCAGCAGGTGCAGTCGTTCCTGGCGCTTGCGTTGTGGAGCTGAAGGTGGACTTATCGCTCTTTCCGCCACAGGCCAGCGCGGGCACAGCGAGCACTGCGCCAAGCGCAGCAGCACCAGCGAGAACCGATCGGCGGGAAATCGCTCGTTGATAGAGCGACTCAGAGTGCTGTTCCGCCGGAGAGTGCTCGTCTGTCATGAAGGAAAGTGTACGAGAGACGTCAACGAAACGAGGCTCGTTAAGGGTAAGAGTTCCGTGAGAATGTCAGCGCAAGAATCGCCGCGCGAGTCGCCAGTACCCGGCTGCCGCAGCATCGAGGAACGAAAGCGACTCTGGAATCGGGAAGTTCTTGGCATCAAGCCGGTCGGACATCAGGGCAGAGAGTTCCTTATCTCCAACTGTTCGTTCGGACTGCACTGCACGACGGCGTTCGCGCAGCCATTTCCGGTGTGAGAACAGCCAGCCCCACCCATGGACCTTTTCTCCGAACCATCCACTTCGAGCGCCGATCAGAGCCATCGCCATTTCCGTCGCAGCGATGAGCGGGGCAAGCAAAACAAGCGTGCGTGAATCCCAACACGTCAGCATGAAAATCAGGCGGTTACGTTCAACGAGATACATCTTGTTGCCAACGCGACCGAACTCATATCGGTGGCGCCCAATTGCATCGGGCACGTAATGAACGCGCAGCCCTCGTTGCCAGCAGCGCCAGCTCATATCAGCGTCTTCGTGAAACGCGAAGTAATGCGGTTCGTACCCACCGAGCGATTCCCAAACATCGCGACGCAACATCACGAGAGCGGCCATCGCTCCGGCAACATCCTGATCGATCGCGTGTGTTGCTGCCGGCTCGCCGAAGCCGCCGACCCAACTAAAACCGAGGAAGTGGATGTCGTTGCCTGCAGAGTTCAACGTGGTGATGTCGTCATTAAGGCGGATACTTCCGCCGGCAATGCCCACGGTTGGGTCACTCGCAACTTCGACTAAACGAAGAAGTGCATCGGGTTCGACGACAAGGTCGCCGTTGGCCATTACGAGGTAATCGCCTTTGGTAAAGGTGGCTCCGAAATTGCATCCCGGCGAGAAACCAAGGTTTTCACCGTCGCCCACGACGGTTAGCCCTGGAGTACCCCGCAAGCGCTCAACGGCGCCGTCGGTGCAGCCGTTGTCAACAAGGACGACGTCGATCTCGACGCCCTCAGATGCAAGAAGCGCGTGGATGCAACGCTCAAGCCACGGTTCGTCTTGATACGAAAGAACGACTGCGCTGACCCGCGGCGTCATCGACGCGACAACCCAAGAACGCTCAGGAAGAAGCTGCCCATAATCGTTTCGAAGCCGAGCACCGAAAGTGTCGCCGCAGGCACGGCCAAACGGATTGCATCACGAGCATCCAGCGCGCCGAAGTCCGATGAACCCCAATGGATGAATCCGTAGATCGCAAGTGCAACGCCAACGATAAGAAGAAGGAGCCCAATAATGAGACCGCGTTCGAGGTTCAGAACTTTGAACGCTTTCTGCATGCCAGGAGACGGCGGCATCAGACCTTCGTTCGCAACGAAGGCTCTGGAGAATGCAGCAAACAGAATCGCTTGAAAGCCGATGAGAACTGCAGCCATCGCGTACACAAGCGCCGAAACATCGAGCGCATGATCGCCGATTTGAATCGGACCGGTAAGCAGCACGCCACCCAGAACGAGCCCGACAAGAAAGAGGACCATTCCCGGATAGAGAAAGAGCCAACGGGGGCTGTAAAGCAGAAGGAACCGGAGATGGCGCCAACCGTCACGCCATGTGCGCAGATGTGGGGCTCGGCTTCGACCATCGGGCGACAACGTGGTCGGAACCTCGACGATGTTGAGCTTGTTCAGTGTTGCCTTCACCACCATTTCGCTGGCGAATTCCATGCCGGTGGTTCGTAAGTCGAGCTCGAGAATTGCGTCGCGCCGGAACCCACGTAATCCGCAGTGAAAGTCTTTGACGGGGCTTCGAAAGAGAATTCGGCCAACCGCAGTGAGCACTGGATTACCGAGGTAGCGATGAAGCGCCGGCATTGCTCCGGGTTCGATGCCACCAGCGAACCTGTTTCCCATGACGAGATCGGCTCCACCACGAAGAGCCTCGACGAACGGCCCGAGGTTGGAGAGGTCATAGCTGTCGTCGGCGTCGCCCATGATGACGAACTCGCCGTTGGCATCGGCGATGCCGGCGGTGAGGGCAGCGCCATACCCACGAATCGGGACATCGACGACACGCGCGCCTTCGGCACGGGCAATGTCCTGCGAACCATCGGTACTGCCGTTGTCGGCGATCACAACCTCGCCGTCGATACCCAGATCCGCGATAGAGGCCTTCGCTTTACGGATACACACCGCAAGCGTTTCTGCCTCGTTGAGACACGGGAGAACGACAGTGAGTTCCATGGCCCCGATACTACGCGAGCAGTGCTCTCAATCGATGAGACCAAGTTGCTGACGGATGGAATGGTGATCGAGGTAGTCCGTACACCGGTGAATTCGTTGACTTGCGTCCAACTCACCAATCATCGCGCCATCGATCGTGATCGATTTTCCCGTGCCAGCACGATCACCGATCGCTTCACGTTGCGTGCCGGTCATCGTGTATTCGATAACGAAACGTTCCGACGATGAGTCAACGACCTGGAGCGCTTGGTGATCCCGAATCAAAAAATGGAGATCTGGGTACCCACGCAAGGAACGGTCGACCATCTCTCGTAATTGCGATGCACCCACATAGGTCGAGCCTGCGGCCATCCGATGAACGCCGGCATCGGCATACAGGCGGACGATTGCGTTTGGATCATGGGAATTCCACGTGTCAGACCATGTCTGCGCGAATACCGGATTCACCGCAGGTCCTCCAGACACAAATGCTCGTGAAAATCATGTGGTGGGGCGGGTGGGGATCGAACCCACGACCAAGGGATTATGAGTCCCGCGCTCTGACCACTGAGCTACCGCCCCGTTGGCCAATCTTGCTCCGGGGGTGGGGCTCGAACCCACGACCCTCTGATTAACAGTCAGATGCTCTGCCAGCTGAGCTACCCCGGAAAGGAAAGGTGAGGATAGCAGCGGCCTCGAGACCCCCCGTCCAGAGCACCGCCAGCGGGCTCGGCACACCCAGGTCGACCCAATTAGGCCGTGGGTGACTCTCCCCTGATGTCGGCCAAGATTTCCTCGGGGCTCAGATCGAAATCTGGGTTGAACTCGAGCCCAGGTTCCCACGACGGTTCGGGTTGACGTCGGCGTGCCGCAACGACGAGTGCCAGTGCCGAGGCCACTGCAGCGACCAACCCAACGACAAGAAGCTGCTTCATCAATCGACCTCGAAATAGTCACGCAAGCGTTGGCTGTACTGGGGATTGCGGAGCTTGGCCAGCGTTTTGGTCTCGATCTGGCGAATGCGCTCGCGAGTGACACCGAATTCGCGCCCGACTTCCTCGAGCGTGCGGGGCTGACCATCGTCGAGCCCAAATCGCATACGGAGAAGTTCGCGTTCGCGGTCGTTGAGTTCGTCGAGGGCTTCTTCGATTGCTTCGTTCAGCATGTGACGAGTCGCCGCGTCAGCAGGAGTTTCAAGCCGGTGGTCTTCGATGATGTCGGAGAGGCTCGAATCCTCACCTTCACGCAGGGGCGAATCGAGCGATAGCGGATCGATCGCGAAGCGCTTCAACTCACGAACTTTCTCGACCGGGTATTCGAGCCGGGCAGCAAGTTCCTCGTCAGTTGGTTCGCGTTCAAGTTGCTGCGTCATCTCGCGCGAGACTCGGATCTGTTTGTTGATGGCTTCCATCATGTGCACAGGAATGCGGATCGTTCGGGCTTGATCGGCAATCGCTCGCGTAATTGCTTGGCGAATCCACCAGGTCGCATAGGTCGAGAACTTGAAACCCTTCGTCCAGTCGAACTTTTCGACTGCCCGCATGAGCCCAAGATTTCCTTCTTGGATCAGGTCAAGAAGCTGCATTGCGCCACCGCCGGCATAGCGCTTCGCAATCGACACAACGAGGCGCAGATTGGCTTGAGTGAGCTCTGCTTTCGCGTCCTCGCCTTTGCGGGCAAGTCGCTTGAGTTGCGTCCGTTCTGCTGGCTCGAGGTCATCGAGAGAACCTTCAGCAGCCAGATCAGCCAAACGCTCTGACGCCGCCGTGCCTCGTTCGATCTGCTTGGCAAGTACCACTTCTTCAGGACCGGTCAGCAACGACACGCGTCCGATCTCGCGCATGTACATGCGCACAGGATCAGATGTTCCGCCCGATTGCGAATTCAGGCGCATCGTGGCTTTTGTCGATGGCCGGAATCTGGCTCGCATTCGGCGCTCAACGAGGTCGTCATCTTCGAGATCGTCAAGCAATGGGTCATGGGCAATGATCACGACTTCTTCGATCTCGCCAGAACCATCGGCATCGTCGAGCGCATCGATTTCCTCGGCAACAGGAACCGCATCATCGAGCGTGACGCCGTGTTCAGCAAGACGGAGACGAAGTTGTTCGATTGCTTCCGGCGTTGGATCGACATCAATCAGAACTTCGATGGCTTCGTCGCCAGACACAACAAGATCAGGGCGAGCCAAGCCTCGCTTCACGAGCCGCTTGAAGGCAGCGTCGTCGGCCTGGCTCCCACCTAATGATGACTCGGGTGACGATTCCGTTACGTCAGACATGACGAACCTCATCGTGGTCCACCGAATCGTTCTCGGCCTCGGTGAGCCACGCCAGCAGGTCGTACATGGCTTCCATGTCTTCGTTGAGCGAACCCTCTTGCTCACGCAGATCCATGATTCGAAGGTTGAGCCAGCGAATTGCCTCGCCCACCGCAAACGGATCGGCCGCCACTCGGGCTTCGGCCTGCAGCGCGGCCATCGAAGCATTGGCAGCATCGTCAACGAGTCGAACCATCACGCTTTGCACGGTCGACTCGGGCTCTTCCACAGCGAGCCGCTGCAGGAGGTCGCCAGCAACTGGATCATCGGCAGCGGCCATCTCGATTGCATCGGCAACAGAAGCAGTCGCCAGCAGAGCCCTATAGGCAGTCGCCGCGAGCCGGTCAGGGAAGAGAACTTCGTCGAGGAGAGGCGTGATGGACTCGGGATCCCAGATGAGGTGGCGAAGTGCTTCAGTCGCGGCGGTGTCGCGATGTACGAGCGGTTGTGGCGGGCGCTGCGGGCGTGTCGCCGACGTGTTCTCACGCGAGCCAGGCCCTGTTCCCCCGCCGGCAGGAGCTGGTCGACGGTTACGAAGTTGATCGGGGTCGAGACGCAGGCGTGCTGCAACCTCGAGTAAGTACTGATCGCGAACAATGTCGCTGGGGTGTTCGAGCACAACCGCCATAGCGGCGTCGGCGGCACGAGCACGATGTTCGGGAGTGTCGAGCGGTGAAGAATCAAGAACCCGATCGAGTCGGAACTTCAGGAAAGGCTTGGCGTCTGCAATTGCTGTCGCCAATGCCTCGGGATCGGACTGCGCAAGATCAGCAGGATCAGCACCGCCAGGGAATACCGCAACAGCAACATCGAGGTCGTACTTCTTTTCCCACGTATAGACGCGCGCTGCGGCATTCTGACCAGCAGCATCGGCGTCGAATGCAAGTACTACGCGTTGCGCAAAGCTGCGCAACAACTTCACATGGTCTTCGGTGAGTGCAGTTCCGCAGGTTGCAACTGCACGCGGCATACCCGCTTTGAAGAAACCGATGACGTCGGTGTAGCCCTCGCAGATAATCGCTTCATCGGCCTTGACGATGTCTGCCTTCGCCATGTGGAGGCCGTAGAGCAACTTTGATTTGCCATAGATCGCACTATCGACCGAGTTCTTGTATTTCGCTCCGTCGACACCAGGCATGATGCGGCCGCCGAAACCAACATTGGCGCCAGCGACGTCGTGGATCGGAAACATGATGCGACCACGAAACGCGTCGGTCGGTCGATTACGACTGTTGATGAAACCCAATCCGGCTTCGACGAACACGTCGTCGGGCACCCTGATTGCGCGAGCGAGTTCGTCCCAACCTTCGGGCGCCCATCCGATACCGAAATTTCGAACGTCGTCGCCATCGAGACCGCGAGAACGCAGGTAGCCGCGCGCCGCTGCCGCGTCGGGCGATGACAACAGCCGGTCGTGGTACCAGTCGCTCGCTTTCGAAACTGCATCAAGCAACTTGGTGCGACGCTTGCGTCCTTCGTTCTGCCCCTCGTCGGTATAGCGAAGGGTGACACCAGATTTCACTGCAAGCTTTTCGACCGCTCCGACAAAATCGAGATGCTCAACTTCACGCACAAACGTGATGACGTCGCCCTTGGCCCCGCAGCCAAAGCAGTAATAGAGCTTTTCCTCGGCGTTTACCGAGAACGAACCCGACTTCTCTTGGTGAAATGGGCAAAGGCCCTGCCAGCGGCGTCCGACACGTTTGAGCTGAACATGCTCGGAGATGACCGCGACGATGTCAGTGGCGTTCCGTACCGCTGCGATGTCATCGTCCTGAATGCCCACGTATGCCTCCGGGCCGGACGGTAGCAGCGAGACCGGTCAGACCAACCGGGGCAAGAGATACCCGGGGAGATCGGCGATGGCGATGCGTTCTTGTTCCATGGAATCTCGCTCACGCACGGTGACCGCTTGGTCATCGAGGGTGTCGAAATCGACAGTGACGCAGAACGGGGTGCCGAGTTCGTCCTGGCGGCGATATCGCCGACCAATGGCCTGGGTCTCGTCGTAATCGCACATCATGAGGGGCTGGAGCATTCCGAGCACCTCGCGGGCGACTGGAGTCAGTTCGTCCTTCTTCGAAAGCGGAAGGACCGCCACCTTGTAGGGCGCAAGACGTGGATGCAGACGAAGCACCGTGCGGACTTCACCGCGCACATCTTCTTCGTCGTAGGAAGCGAGCAAGAACGCCATCATCGTGCGAGTGGCACCGGCCGCAGGCTCGATGACATGCGGGCGATAGCGAATGTTGGCGCTCTGATCGAAGTACTCAAGCTTTTCGCCTGAATGCGTTGCGTGCTGCGTGAGGTCGTAATCGCCGCGATTCGCAACACCTTCGAGTTCGCCCCAGCCCCAAGGGAAGAGGAACTCAACATCAGACGTGCCCGATGAATAGTGACTGAGTTCGTCGGCGTCGTGCGGACGCATACGAAGACGGCTCTCGGGGATTCCGAGGTCGATGTACCAGCGATAGCGCTCGGCGCACCAGTACTCGTACCACTTCTGCGCATCTTCGGGCGGAACAAAGAACTCGAGTTCCATCTGTTCGAACTCGCGAGTACGGAACACAAAGTTTCCGGGCGTGATTTCGTTTCGGAACGACTTACCGATCTGAGCAATACCAAACGGCGGCTTCTTGCGACTGGTCTGCAGCACGTTCGAGAAGTTGATGAACATGCCCTGCGCAGTTTCAGGACGCAGATAGGCAACTGCCGCGTCGGACTCGACGGGACCGGCATGCGTCTTGAACATCAGATTGAAATTGCGAGCCTCGGTAAACGAGTCCTTCTCGCCACACGACGGACAGGTCGTGGGGTCAACGAGTTGGTCCTCGCGAAAACGCTCATGACATTTGCGGCAGTCAACCAGCGGATCGGTGAAGTTCTTGAGATGGCCAGAGGCTTCCCAAATCGCGGGCGGCGAGAGAATGGACGCGTCGAGACCGACAACGTCGTCTCGCATTTGCACCATCGAACGCCACCAGGCGTCCTTCACGTTGCGGAGCAGTTGCACCCCGATGGGGCCGTAGTCATAGGTGGAGCGAAACCCGCCGTAGATCTCGGCCGATGGGAACACAAAGCCGCGACGCTTGGACAGGTTGACGACCTTCTCCATCAAGGAGACGTCATTGGGTACCGATGACTCAACTGGCATAGCCGGTGAGGTTACTTGCCAGCAGGAGGTGTCACTTCCACGATGCCGCGTGCGATCAAGTCGTCGATGGTCGCGTCGTCGCGTCCGAGGAGATCACGACAGATCTCCACGCTGTGTTCGCCGAGCCATGGGGCAGGCGTTTCCACCGGTTCGGTCATTCCGCTGGCGAGGAAGCCCTTGCCCTCGAAGATGAACGTACCGACACCGGGCTGGTCGATTTCAACGAGGAAACCACGCTCTTTGAAGTGATCGTTCACGAGAAGATCAGGAGACGTGAGCATCGGGCCGGCGGGAACGCCGACGGCTTGGCATGCATCGGTGACGTCGAATCGATTGCGCGAGATCGTCCATTCGCCAATAAGCGTGTCGAGTTCAACGGCAGCTGCGGCACGATCAGCAAATGTCGCGTAACGCGCATCGGTTGCGAGCTCAGGCTGACCGATGACGCCGCAGAGCGCGGTCCAGTCGGCATCGTCACGACAGTTGATGGCAACCCACATCTCGCCGTTCTCGCCGCCTGTGGCATCGATCTCGGGCGCACAGCGATACATCGCTCCGGGTGCAGCCTGCTCGGTGTGTACGCCCATGGGACGAACAGAACCCGGCTCAACCGATTCCGCAGCCAACAGATCGGCAATCGATCCGACAACCGCTTCGCACTGTGCGATCTCGACCAGACCGCCAGCGACAGTTCCTCGCGAGCGACCGATAAGCGTGGCCAACGCGCCACAGGCCGAAAGGCGGCCGACAAAATGATCGGGGAAAATTGATGCGGTGCCAGCGGGATCGTCTTCGTTTTCATACGACCACAAGAACGAAAGTCCGCCCGGAGCTTGCGTGCTCGGACCGTAACCACGCCAATGGGCCCACACGCCACGAGAACCCATGAGCTGACTCGCCACCATCGCGACGCCCGGGTTGGCTGCAGAGAGATCGGAATAGCCGATGCCCAGCGCATCCATTGCTCCGGTCGTGACGTTCTCGATCACAACATCGGATTCCTTCACCAGGTCGAGAAGGATCTGGCGACCTTCGGGGAACTTTGCGTTCACACCAAGCGCCCGCTTTGAACGGCTTGACGATGCGAATGACGGACCCATCTCGGTTCCGGTGACAACACGAATGAAGTCGTAATGAGAACGAGTTTCGATCTTGATGACATCGGCGCCGTATTCACCGAACAGTCGACCCGCTTCAACGCCGACAGCGCCTTGACCGAAGTCCATGACTCGCAGCCCAGTCAGTGGAAGCGAAGGCGCCGGAGCAGCCGATGCCGTTCGCTTCTCGCCGAGCGATGCAAAGACCTGTTCGTTGTGTTGTCCGATTGAAGGAGGAGGAGTCTGCGGCCCAACTCGGTTTCCGTTGAATTCGAAATAGCCCGAGGGCAACTGAGCGGTGACGCCAGGAGCAAGTTCCATCGACTGGAAGGTTCCGCGCGAATCGAAGTGTTCGTTCGAAAGGGCGCGAGGTGCGTCGTACACCGGTGTGCAGACGATGCCGCGCTCTTGTGCCTTTGCCGAAACTTCCTCAACCGAAAGATCAGCGAACAGTTCCTCGTACAACGGATTGAGAATCGCTTCAGCAATTGCGAAGCGACCCGGGAACGTGTCGTATTCCTCGTCCTGCAAGTACTCGGGCTCGCCCAGCCACGCACGCATCTCGCGCCACTGCGGCGGGCTCAGCACGATGAGTCGCACATAACCATCGCGACACTTGAAGATCGGATACACCGGACCGGATCCGTTACGGACTTCAGGGAAGTTGCTGCCAGCCAACACACGAGCGGTGTAGTTCGGAAGCGACCAGTCGGCGCACTGCGAAAGTGATTCGTTGATCGAAACGTCGAGCAACTGGCCGGCGCCGGTTTGTTCGCGCTGCCAGAGCGCGCACATCACGGCCCATGTCGCCACTGATGCAGCCACGTCGTTACTGAACTGACTCGGAGCGGGCAGCGGCTCGCGATTGAGCGTGCCCGCCTTAAAGGTCATGCCACCGGTGGCCGACAGAACCTCATCGGTAACGACACGGCCCGACCATGGCCCAGTGAGGCCGTAAGGCGTGAGCGCTGCGACGACAAGATGGGGATGATTTTCGGCGACCATCTGCACCGACACGCCAGGTGCAATCTCAGGGCTCGAGGTGATCACGACATCGGCATGGGCAAGCAGTTCATGAAGCTTGGCGAGGTCGGCCGAATTAGTGAGATCAAGCGACACGCCGAGCTTGCCGGCATTGTTCACTGCGAACGAAAGCGAAACGCCTTTGCGCACAGGTGCCCAGGAACGGGCGAGAGAGCCCTCGGGTGGTTCGACCTTGATGACCTCGGCGCCAAGATCGCCAAGCAGCCTCGGACACAGTTCACCATTAATAACGGTGAGGTCGACGACGCGGAGCCCTTCAAGCGGACGTCGCGTGGTCCCATTGATTCCGGCGTTTGCAGTGGTCGTGCTGGTCATTTCGTCCCCCGGGTGAAGCGGCCTTCGAAGGGGCGAAGGTATCAGGGGCAGGTGGCGAGATGCGCCTCCCCCGCCGACCTGCCATTAGTGATCGAGCACGTTCACCGATCGGAGGCGTCGCTCAAGGTGATGTTCCACCGCACGAGTCGCCAACTGGTCAACCTCGTGAACCACGGCAGCAGCATCGGGTGATTCGCCGGCAACGAGCGCATCGTTGAGCCCCCCGCCAAGAATTTGGCGCATCAGCACGACTGCATCAGCCGATACGGGTGTGCCCCTTCGACACGTGCGGCACAACAGGCCGCCACTTTCCACATCGAACGCAACTAACGGGGTGTCGTCTGCACCGCACTGCACACAGACCTCGACCTCGGGGCGGTACCCCTCGAGTGCCAACACCTTCCAATAGAACGCCGGGGTCACTAACGGCGAGGTCGATGTCTCGAGCGTTCGCAATGCACCGAGCAGCATCCGATAGAGCTGCGGATTGACCTGGCCCTCTTGAGCGAGCTGATCGGCCACTTCCAGCATTGAGACGCCACGACCGATTCGATCGAGGTCTTCGCGCACCGCCCGAAAGTTATCGATACTTTCGGCTTGGGTGACGATGTCGAGTTCGCGTCCTTCGTAAAACTGCAGCACGCAATGACTCATCGGTTCGAGCCTTGAACCGAACTTTGACTTCGTCTTGCGCACACCCTTCGCCACAGCACGCACTTTGCCGCGCGCTTTGGTCAGAAAGACAACGATGCGATCGGCTTCACCAAGTTTGTAGGTGCGCAGCACGATCCCTTCGTCGCGATGGATCGTGCCCTTTCCCATGCGGCGAACCGATCAGGCTTCGGGGCTCAGGCCACCGAATCGACGGTCGCGCGCTTGATATTCGCGAACGGCCTCGAAAAGATTCTCGCGACGGAAGTCGGGCCACAGCGTGTCGGTAAATACCAGTTCGCTATAGGCCGCTTCCCACATAAGGAAGTTTGAGGTGCGGAATTCGCCTGAGGTACGCACAACCAGATCGGGATCGGGCATCTCGGGGTCGTAGAGGCGCTTGGCGATTGCTTTTTCGTCGATCTTGTCGGCGGGCACGCCCTCGGCCACCAGCATCTTGACGGCATCGACGATCTCGGCCCGGCCGCCGTAGTTGAAGGCAATCGTGAAGGTGAGCGTGCGGTTCTTTTTGGTGAGTTCGACCGATTCATCCATACGGCGGATGAGACGCTTGGGCACTCGCCAATCTCGCCGACCGATGAAGCGCATTCGCACGCCCATGTCGTTGAGTTCGTCGCGGCGACGCACGAGCAGCGATTCGTTGAATCCCATCAGGAATCGAACCTCGTCGGCAGGTCGACGCCAGTTCTCGGTGGAGAACGCATAGACGGTGAGCCACTTCACGCCGAGATCGAGTGCGCCTTCAACGGTGTCGAACAGTGCTTCTTCACCAGCGGAGTGACCATCGGTGCGCTTCAGACCCCGACTTGTTGCCCAGCGGCCATTGCCATCCATTACCGCCGCAATGTGCACGGGGATGCGAGATGGGTCGATACCGGGGATGTCCACCTGTGCGACGTTACCGCCGACCTGCGATACCGCCGGTACCATCGTCGTCTCATGGGTGCCGCCGACCGACTTGTCGCTAACACCCGCCAGGCCCTCGAACAGATCACGGCCCAACTTCCGACGGGCGAGCAACGAGCCGGGCAGATCGAAATGGCCGAGGCCGTCGCCCGTTCAATCGTCGAAGGCGACCATCTCGTAGTGGAAGCCGGAACCGGCACGGGCAAGACCTTCGCCTACCTCGTGCCCTGCATCATCTCGGGCCGCCGCGTCGTTGTCGCCACCGCGACCAAGACGCTTCAAGACCAGCTCGCAACCAAAGATCTCCCCTTCTTGGCCGAACACCTTGACCAGCCCTTTACGTTCGCCGTCCTGAAGGGACGTTCTAACTACATCTGCTTGCAGCGAGTGCGAGAACTCGAAGCCGATGGCACCGAACAGCTCGCGCTTGAAATAGGCGGACCGAAGCCGCCCTCTGAAGAAATCGCCGCACTCGCTCGTTGGTCGACCACCTCACCAACTGGCGATCGCTCGGAACTCAGCATTGAACCTTCGCCACGAGCATGGGCGGCGGTAAGCGTTGGTCCGCGCGAATGCCCCGGCGCGTCGAAGTGCCCGAAAGGTGACGATTGCTTTACCGAACGCGCTCGCCGCGCCGCCTCCGAAGCCGACGTCGTCGTCGTCAACCTCCACTTATACGGATTGCATCTCGCTACGCATGGCGCCGTTCTTCCCGAACACGAAGTCGTGATCATTGATGAAGCGCACCAACTTGAAGACATCGTTGCAGCGACTTCAGGCGTGGAAATAACTGCAGGCCGATTCACTGCACTCGCTCGCAACGTCGCTGCAATCATCGCCGACCCTGACATCGTGCGCGATGTTGACGAACTCGGGTCGATGTGGCGCGACGCACTCACCGAAGAACGCGGCCGACGAATTCGTGGGCAACTCGACGGCGAACCAGCGAGAATCCTCACGCTTGCGCGAGCACGCATCGACAAAGCAATGACCGCACTTCGGGCCATTCCCGACGAAAGCAAAGGCGATGTCACTGCTCGCAAACAACGGGCCATGCAGGCAGCGACATCACTGATTGATGACATCAACTCATGCCAAGAAATCCGTGTGAGCGAAGTGGCCTGGATCGAAGGCAGCGAAGAGTTCCCCGTTCTACGCATCGCTCCTATCGATGTTGGTGAACTCCTCGACGAAACACTGTGGACGCAAACCACTGCCGTGCTCACCAGTGCGACCCTTCCGCTTGCGATTCCTGTTCAACTCGGCATTCCCGAGACTCGGTTCGAACGCGTTGACGTTGAAAGTCCATTCGATTACCCCGAACAGGCGATTCTCTATTGCGCTGCTCATATGCCCGATCCACGCAGCGCCGCCTTCGACGAAGCCATGCACGATGAACTTGAGGCACTCATCACCGCCGCCGGCGGAAGAACGATGGCGCTGTTCACCAGTTACCGAGCACTCAACCTTGCAGTCGAAGCGTTGCGTGATCGCGTCGACGTTCCCATCCTTGGCCAAGACGATTACCCAAAGCCCGCTCTCATCGAACGATTCACCGACGATCCAGCATCGTGCCTGTTCGCAACCATGGGCTTTTGGCAAGGCGTCGACGTTCCCGGGGCAACCCTCAGCCTCCTCACCATTGATCGGCTTCCATTCCCCCGCCCTGATGATCCGTTGCTGCAGGCCAGGCGCGAACGGGCACGAGCCGACGCGTTCAAGGTCGTCGACATTCCTCGGGCGACAACGCTGCTTGCCCAGGGCGCAGGTCGACTCATCCGCAGTACAAGTGACCGCGGTGTTGTTGCGGTATTCGACCCTCGAATGGCGAAGGCCAGCTATCGATGGGATTTCGTGAACTCGCTTCCGCCAATGAAGCGCACGAAAGACCGCAAAGAGGTCGAAGAGTTCCTTGCCACCCTCAACGCCAACGACTGAGACGCTGGTTAGAAGCCCAAACGGTCGAGGGCGCCAGCTTTGCGCTGCCAGTCCTTGTCGACCTTCACAAACAGTTCGAGAAAGGCGCCTTCTGGCAGTTGCTCGCGCACGGCAATGCCGACCTTCTTGAGCACGGAGCCCTTGTGGCCGATCACGATGCCCTTTTGCGATTCGCGTTCAACGAGGATTTCGCAACGAATACGTGGCCATTCCCATTCGACGACTCGCGTTGCAATCGAATGCGGAAGTTCGTCGTTTGTGACGGCAAGCAATTGCTCGCGAACTAACTCAGCCACCCAGAATGCTTCGGGCACATCGGTGACCATGTCGTCGGGATACCAAAGCGGACCTTCGGGAAGGCGCGACACAATCTCGGCCAGCAATCTGTCGACGCCTTCACCAGTCACCGCAGAAACCGGGAAGTAGGCCGACACGTCAATCTGCTCCGCAGCGCGCGCCAACTGAGCGACGACGTCGTCGGGAGATGCGATATCGGTCTTATTCACAACAACAATCGCATTCGACGGGACTTTCTCGGCCACGAAGCGGTCGCCAGGCCCGATTGGCGCAGTGGCGTCGACAACAAGGCACACGACATCAACACCACTGGTCATTTCCGAAGCCGACTTATTCAGGCGCTCGCCGAGCAATGTGCGCGGGCGATGAATGCCGGGGGTATCGACAAAGACGATCTGCGTGTCAGGACGATTCAAGACGCCACGGATCTGCGAACGAGTGGTCTGGGGTTTATCTGAGGTGATCGCCACCTTCTGACCGAGGATGGCATTGAGAAGTGTCGACTTTCCAACGTTTGGTCGGCCGACAATGGAGACAAATCCGGACTTCACTGTGGCAACCGCTCGATCCTCACCATGCCGATTCGACGTCCCTTCACCTGTTCTGCACGAAGACGGAACTCGCCTTCGGTTGCACTTTCACCTTCGAACGGTACGTGACCGAGAAGGTGAAACATAAGACCGCCAATAGTGTCCCAGTCGCCGTCGGGCAGATCTGCACCCACAAGCGAACTCACCTCGTCGATCGACATACGAGCCTGCACACGAAGCACACCACCTGGAAGACGCTCCACCATCGCGTCTTCATGGTCGAATTCGTCGACGATCTCGCCAATAAGTTCTTCGATCAGATCTTCCAGCGTCACTAATCCCGCTGTGCCGCCGTATTCATCGATGACGATAGCCATATGCGCTTTGCGAACTTTCATTTCCGACAGCAATTCGGAAATGCGCTTGGTCTCAGGAACGAAATAGGCCCGACGAGCAAACCTGAAGACACCAACAGCGTCGCGACCAGCGCGAGAGGCGCGCACTAGGTCCTTCACGTACGCAATGCCAGTGACGTCGTCGATTCCCTCGCCGTAGACCGGTACGCGGCTTCGACCGGCAGCAAGGGCCGCTTCAAGAACTTCGGCGACGCTAAGCGCATTCGACAATGCCAACATGTCTGGCCGCGGAACCATCACTTCACGGCAGATCGTGTCGCCGAACTCAATGACTTGCTCGATGAGTTCGCGTTCTTCTTCTTCAAGAATGTCCGCCGAGACCGCTTGATCAGCGAGGGCAAGAATCTCAGCTTCCGAGATGAACGGTCCTTGCTTCAAACCCTTGCCAGGAATGATCACGTTCGTGAGACCGATGAGAGCTCTCGCGATCAGTTTGAATGGCCAGAATCGAGTCATCCACCACACAACGGGTGCGGCAAGACGAGATGCTCGCTCGGTGTGCTGAACCGCCCACGTTTTCGGAATGGCCTCAGCAACCACGAACACGACAACCACATTCACAAATGTGGCGAGCACGAGCCCCCAAGGACCAAAGAGATTGTCAGCAACAAGACCGACCAAGGTTGCTTGAACCAACTGGCAAACAAGCACGACCAAGAGCACGACGTTGAGAAATTCCTCTGGGTGGGCAACTAGACGCAGGATCCGCTTCGACCCGAGACCACCCATTTCGGAAATTGCCTGTGCTTTCGACACAGTCATTCGCGTCAGTGCCGTTTCGGCCAACGACAAGAAGATTGAGGTTGCCAGAAGGATGGCGATGGCAAAAAGCATCCATCCATCAGCCGACGTGAATGTTGCCGCGAACACACTCGCCCCCATTGTCAGATTCGTGCCCATGGATCAGCAGCCAGCGGCCCGTAATGCGCCGCTAACAGTTCTCGCTCGCGCGCTTGCATCTCGAGACGTTCGGCTTCCTCGGCATGATCCATACCCAGCAAATGCAAGATGCCGTGCACAACAAGCAACGCCACTTCATCATCGAATGAACCGGCATGGGTCGGCGCATTCCGCTCGGCAACCAACGGGCAGATGACCACATCGCCAAGCAAAAGCGGAAGATCTTCGGGGTCATTCTCGATGCGATCAGGGCCAGGTCCACCAGCGTCGGGCCAACGACCGGGCTCATTGGGATCGCCATCAATTGGGAATGACAAGACGTCGGTGGGGCCGTCGACTTCCATGAACCGCTTGTTGAGATCGCCGATGGTTTCCTCATCGACAAACATCACAGAGAGTTCGGCTTCACCTTCAACACCTTCATCGGCCAACACCGCTAACGCGAGTTGCTGCCACTTCTCAACCATGATCGGCAGCGCCGCCTGTTCGTCGGAGACAAACACGGTGACAACACCATCGGCGGGACCACGTCGCTTCAGGCGGCGACGGCGAGGAGGCTCGTTCAAGGCTTCGGTGCGTTCTCGTACGCACTCACGATGTCCTGCACGATGCGATGACGAACAACATCGCCCGCGGTGAGCTTGACCCACTCGAGTCCATCGATACCGGAAAGGATTGGTTCAAGTTCGAGCAAACCACTTCGACCACCCTGGAGGTCGATCTGGGTGGTATCGCCGGTAACAACAACCTTCGAACCGAAACCAATACGGGTAAGGAACATCTTCATCTGTTCCGGTGTGGTGTTCTGCGCTTCATCAAGAATGATGAATGAACCGTTCAGTGTGCGACCGCGCATGAATGCAAGCGGCGCAACTTCCACTGTGCCTCGTTCCAACATGCGTTGCGCACCTTCGGCATCGAGCATGTCGTACAGCGCGTCATAAAGCGGACGCAGGTACGGATCGACCTTGGCCATCATGTCGCCAGGCAAGAAACCCAGACGCTCTCCCGCTTCAACGGCAGGACGAGTGAGGATGATGCGGTCAACTTCTTTGGCCTGCAGCGCCTGCACTGCCATCGCAACCGCGAGCCAGCTCTTGCCGGTACCAGCAGGACCAACACCGAAGGTGACGATGTTCTTGCGGATGGCATCGATGTAGCGCTTCTGTCCGCTGGTCTTTGGGCGAACCATGCGACCGCGTGCGCTGCGCAACACATCGGTGGTGAGCACTTCGCTCGGGCGTTCGTCGGCCTTCACCATTTCAATACTGCGACGAACCGACACGGGCTCAAGCACCTGACCCTGCTGAAGAAGAACGACAAGTTCCTCAAACAACTTGCCAACCATTCCGGCCTGATCGCCAGACACCGTGATCTCGTTGCCGCGCACATGGACGTCGGCTTCGGGAAAGGCATCTTCAATAAGTAGAAGCAACTCGTCGCGCTGACCGAGAAGGCCGGTCATGAGGTGGTTGCCGGGGACATGGACGTTGACAGTTGTGCTGGGCATCTGGCTCGTAATCCTAGAAGGGCCGGACGGCTCATCCCCCATGGAGGC
>CAEZUO010000020.1_pt1 | contig 21497 bp, 15 predicted proteins | sample 7264501 | NCBI WGS metagenome assembly CAEZUO01 (sample SAMEA6813832, study PRJEB35770) | freshwater metagenome | biome: Freshwater; feature: Freshwater reservoir; material: water | place: Czech Republic | collected 2016-04-20 | depth 0.5m m
AGAAAATCAATCGAGCCACGTCGGACCGGAAGCCCTTCAGTCCGCACTGTGTGTCGCGATAGTGCCCAAGGAGTACGGCACGCGTCAGCAAATTGATGGCGCGACCTCCGACCTCTCGGAGGCGTCGGGCGCGAACCAGTGTCGTCGTGTCGTGATGGCGACGACTTCCGACGACAACATCCCAACCATTTTCAATAAGCTCGACGAGTGCGGGAATCTGATCCGGCGAATAGGACAGGTCTGCGTCAGTGAAAACAACACTGCGACCATTCGCAACCAACACACCGCTACGAACCGCCGACCCCTTTCCGCGATTGACTTGATGTCGAACAACGATGTCGGCGCCAGCGTTTCTTGCGGCCGTCGCCGTGGCATCAGGCGAACCATCGTCGACAACGATGATTTCTAGTTCCGAGCCGGAAACAAAACCCGCGAGCCCTTCGCGCAAGGAACGCACGGTTTCGCCAATGCGTTCCTCTTCTCCATAGGCGGGAATCACGATGCTGAGTCGGAGAACTCCTGGGGCTTCAAGTAACTCTCGACGACGACCTAGATCAGCCCGCAGCGGCGAAAGCCCGCGTTGCCATCGGGACCCCGCGTAGGCAGCCAACGCTCCACCGAAGACGGCGGCAACAAGGAGTTCAGACCGGCGAGCGAACGTCATTCGGATTCGGTATCGCCGCTAGCAGCGAATTCATCGAGTGCCGGCTCAACATCGTCATCGTCATCGCCATCGTCTGAGGCATTGCCCTTTGATGACCGCGGTCGAAACCACGGAACTACCGCTGGAAAGACAAGGGGCCCTGCACGCCAAAGTAAAACAATGCCGACAACGCCAAGGATGGTCGCAAACCAGGAACCCCAGTCGACCATCGTCATTCCGTAGCTCAGCGTGACGTGATCCGAGGTCGGTACGACGACCATGAGATTTGGTCCGACACGCCAAGGACCTTCGGCACCGCTGACCTTCCAGTTCGGGAAGTACGAAACCTTCACAAGGATTGGTGTTCCCGGCTTTGTGACATCGAAGGAGATCGTGTCGCGACCGATTTGCGTGTTGGTCACTGCGACCGGGGTTGTCGGGTTTGCCGTCGGTGTCTCGCCCTCGGCGATTCGCTGCCAGTCCTTCGGGCCGCCCGAAGATGGCCAAACATTCCACGCCGTCGGATCCATATACCAAGGGGTTACTGATTCGAGCCAGTGTTTCGGCGCAACTCCGGTGAGCACCGCCGGGTCATTGTCGAGTGGCTCAACGACGGAAGAATCTGCGACTTCAAAAACGATCCATGGTCCCGATTGCGCGACTTGTTTCAACGACGCATTCGCCTGACCGTAGGTAATCATCTGCTCAGTGATCGCCATGTAGTACTTCACGCCAAGCATCTGCAGGTGATCAACACCAAGATCGAACTGCGCCTGATCCGGAGCGCCCGGCATGTACGGGAGATCGCGCTGTGCGTTGGAGGCGCCGAAGGAAAGTTCGTCTTGATTGATGAAGTGGTACGGCGTTGTCGAGGAAGCTTCGAAAAACAGGCCTTCCATTGAGCCGATACAACCGTCGGTCCAGAACGGCAACAACATCAAGGCCATCGGTGTGCCGTATCTGTCGTGCTGCTCTTCGTGTTCCCACATGGCGCGACCGCAACCATTGGTTTCGCCAAGTTGGCCCATCGTCTGAACGATGTCGTGGTACTCGGGGTACGCAGGCTTTCCCTCGTAGCCACTGAAATTCCAACGAGCCCAAGATGGAACGAAACTCGATTCTTTCGTCGAAAGGAAGAGCCAGTGGTATTGGCCGTCTTTTTGGACACCACCCAGTTCGATTTTGACTGGACCAAGGGCGATTTTTTCGGGCATTGCGCGCAGTGGCATCGCGAGAACCGTGAGGCCTGCAAGCGCAGCGACAACTGCAGTGGCAATCGTTATCGAACGCCGTGGTGTGTCTGGATCAGGCGACAACAGCGAAGCGATTGTGCGGCCGAGTTCCGCGACACCGATTGCAGCAAGCAGGTAGAGGCTGAGATACCAAAACGGCAGAAGTCTCGCGTTCCACAACTTGCCTTGAGGTAGGAGGACAAATGCGAATGCAGTTGCGCCGGCAAGTACCGCAAGGAACATGCCCCCTCGTCGCTTCCAGGCAATCGACATCACGAGCCCGAGCAACGCGAGAACCAGAACCCACTGAATTGGCGGAGAGTTCACTAATTGCGGGTCAAGTGTCTTCCGTTGGAAAAGAAGATCGAGATAATTCGTCTTCTTTTCCCAACCCATGTCGTTCATGTAGCCGGAACGCAAATAAAACGGAAAGAGCCACCACCCCATCAGCGCGACCCCAACGACTCCGGTGCACGCCAACCACCAGACCCGCTTTATGAATCCAGGCTTTCGGGCAAGCGACACCGCGAGCCAAACGATCGCTCCGCCGATTGCAAAGAGGAACGGTATGAGGTGGCAAAGGCCAGTGAGGGCGAGGAGGATCGGAGCGATGACGCGCTGACGTCCTGTTTCGAGTCCACGCCCAACGACTCCGAGAAAAACGATCGCGATGCTTAGCGAAATTGAAAATGCGAATTCACCAGCGAGGGTGGATGCGATATTTCCGCCGTAGATCGAGAATGAACGATCAAACAGAAAAGCAGTTGCCCCAACTGCAAGAAGCGGTGAAACCGGGAACGGAAGTCGAGTCAGGCGACCAAATGCCCAGCATGCGATCGGAAGTGTGAGCACTCCGCTGATTGCAACGAGCTTGAACGCAAGGCCATAGGGAAGGATGAAACTCAAGAGCGCAATCGCAAGCGATGGAAGCACCATGTAGAACTGATACGCGGGGAAGCCGGCGTACCAATCGGGTGTCCAGCCGGTAAGGCGGAACGACGGAAGTAAGTGATCGCGCATGTAGGCCGGACCCCACACGTGCGCGCCCATGTCGCCGCCTGCGGGAGTCGACGCGGAAAAGATGTCGGACGGGCTCAACTGCGTGAAGGTGAAGAGCACACAACCGGCAACGATCGCCAGTGTCACCCAAGATTCAGGCCCCCACCGACCCATCGACCGAACAGCGCGACCGGCTGCGTGCATCGCCTGCGCCGGTCTGCTTGGTGGATCGATCTCCCGCCCAAGCCTCGCGACAACGGGGTCGTCGAGATCTGCCTCGGCGAGTGGTTGCACAGGTCGCGTGGAGAGGTCGTCCTCAGTCATGACCAGACCATGGTGCCACTTGCATCCGTGGGCACGCGGTCAGGAGGTTCACGTTGGACCGATATGAAAGAGAAGTCCTGTTGCAGCCACAACGTTGAAGCCGACGTGCGCCCAAATTGCAGGACCGATTCGGCCGCTCCGCCATGCCATGAATCCGAGGATGACGCCGAACACCAACAACGCAGGAAACTGCAATGGCTGAAGGTGTGTGGCAGCAAAGAATGCAGCGGCACCAAGGATCGCAGCCCACGGGCCCAAACGACGTCCGAAGATGCGCTGCGCCATGCCCCGGAAATAGATCTCTTCTGCGACTGGAGCGCCAATGCCAACGATGAGAAAGACAAGAACGATCGACAACGGATCAGTTGCCCGATCAGTTAATTCTCGGGCTGCGGCTGAAACGTCGTTCTCGCCAAGCAATGGACGCAGAGCGAAGTAGACCAAGGGCACGAGGAGTAACTGGCACGCCACACCAATCGCCAGGCCGATGGGTACATCGATCGCCTTCATCCGGAGGCCAAGGTCTGCGACGACACCCTTCCCCTTCTTGATAGCGAACCAAATCGGAGCGCCGCCCAATCCGAGCCAGAGCGGAATCTGCATAAGTGCAGTCAGCCACAACGGCGGCGGAACTGCGATCGCGAAGATCTGGCCAGAAGAGAACTGGCTGCTGGCCTGACCAACGGCGGCACCGACCCCAGCCGGGGCCGTGAAGTCGTAGGTGGTCCTCGACTGAACGATTCCGTAAACCACCGAGGACACAAGTTGTGCGCCAATGAAAATAAGAATCAGCGCACCGCCGCCGTACGCGTACTTCTTCTTCGAAGATGTTGCCTCGGTTACATCGTTCGCCGAGCCGTCAGAATCGCTTGAAGAATTCGGTGCAACCTCATTGGCGACTGGGGCACTGCCACCGAGAAAACGACGAGAGCGCTTCGGCGTCGTCGAGGCAACCGGAACGCGCCCCTTGGGGACTCGAGAGCCACCGGTAGGGCCGTTCGTGCGTGAGGAAGGAGTCGGCTTCTTCGACACTGGTCCGTTCTCTGAGTTCATTCCAGACTTGGCCACGGCGGCGAGGCTACCGGCCAACGGTCCACGAGTTAAACGGTGCCCAGCGATAGCGTGAGGACATGAAACGTTCGTGTGCACGACCGGGATGCGGCTCTCCGGCCACCGCCACGTTTGAGTACAACTACGGCGACCAAATCGTGATTCTTGACGTCCTTGCCGACGAAGCTCACCCCGCCAATTACGACGTCTGTCGGCGCCATGCCGATTCGATGACGGTGCCAAATGGCTGGACTCTCCTCGACCGACGCCGTGGACCAGCATCGCTCGCCGGTCATCTCACTGCCCCCTAGAGACGACACCTCTTCGACGGTCACGTCAGGGGCGATCGGGATTTTCCCAGCAGGCCTCTAGGCTGCCGCCCATGAGTCCCGAAACTCCCCCTCCCCCCTCAGGTCCAGGCGAAGGCCGCAACGGCGGTCGATTCGGCGGCGACGGAGGGTGGCCCCGCTGGACCATCCTCGTCCTCCTCGCTGTCGTCGTTGGGGCGATCGGACTCCAGTTCATCGCGTCCTCCACGCCGAGCAATCAGATCTCCTATGGAGAATTCATCGATGATCTGAATTCGAACAACGTCAAGAACGCAACCTTCGACAATGCCAACGGTCATATTTCGGGAACGCTCAATGACGGTTCGAATTTCTCAACCACCGGTCCGATCAAACCAACTGACGTCGATCAAGCGCTTTTCACTGAAAAGGGAGTCAAGTACTCCTCCCCTACGGAAAGCATTTGGAGCACCCTGATCCCACTTCTGCTTCCGGTCCTGTTGCTCATCGGTTTCTTCATGTGGATGCAGCGTCGTGCGTCCGGCCAAATGGGCGGGATCATGTCCATTGGCAAGAGCAAGGCCAAGACCTATTCCTCGGAACGACCAGCCACCACGTTCGCCGACGTTGCCGGGTATGAAGGCGTCAAGCAAGACGTCACCGAAGTCATCGACTTTCTGAAGCACCCCGAACGGTTCGCTGAAATTGGTGCGCGTATCCCGAAGGGCATCCTCCTCGTCGGTCCCCCCGGGACGGGAAAGACGCTCATCGCCCGCGCAGTCGCAGGCGAAGCTGGCGTTCCATTTCTTTCCGTTACCGGTTCAGACTTCATGGAGATGTTTGTCGGTGTCGGTGCCAGCCGAGTTCGCGACCTTTTCAACACTGCCCGAAAGATGGGTCGCGCCATCATCTTCATCGACGAAATCGATTCCATCGGTCGTAAGCGCGGCGCCGGACTCGGTGGCGGTCACGATGAGCGTGAGCAAACGCTCAACCAGATGCTCTCTGAGATGGACGGCTTCGAAGTCACCACTGGCATCGTCATGATGGCGGCGACCAACCGGCCCGACATTCTTGATCCTGCACTTCTCCGACCCGGTCGCTTCGACCGCCAAGTTGTAGTGCCGTTGCCGGAACTCGAAGACCGTCGCCAGATCCTCGATGTGCACATTCGCCACAAACGGGTTGACGCCGATGTCGATCTTGATCTCGTTGCTCGGGGCACGCCCGGAATGAGCGGCGCCGATCTCGCCAACCTTGTGAATGAGGCAGCGCTCTTCGCAGTGCGCGAAGGCTCTACGGAGATTCATCGACGCAACTTCGAAGAAGCTCGCGATCGCATCCTTATGGGACAGCGTCGCGACTCAATGGCACTGTCTGACCTCGAAAAGGAAGCAATCGCCTACCACGAAGCTGGTCACGCAGTCTGTGCCGCCGTGCTTCCGACTGCTGACCCGTTGCACAAGGTCACGATTATTCCTTCAGGAATGGCACTCGGCGTCACGATGCAGTTGCCTATCGAAGAACGACACATCTACCGGCAGGACTACATCCAGGACATGCTCATCGTCCGCATGGGCGGCCGCATGGCCGAAGAGCTTGTCTTTAACGTCGCTTCAACTGGAGCAAACAACGATCTCGTTGGCGCAACCGAACTTGCCCGCAAGATGGTCCGCGAATGGGGCATGAGCACTCGTGTCGGTCCGATGGCATGGGGCTCACAAGGACAGGTCTTTCTCGGCGAAGATCTCATGCACACCCGCGACTACTCCGACGACACTGCTCGCGTCATCGACGAAGAGGTGGAACGGATCCTTCGGCAAGCGCAAGAAAGTTGTCGTGACGTTCTCACCGAGAATCGCAACGGCCTCGATCTCGTCGCTCGTGCGTTGCTCGAACACGAAACGATCGACGGAACCGAGGTGTCTCGACTTCTTGAATTGGCACGCGCAGGTTCGACTTCTGCAAATCCACATAACGGAACATCGGTGCCACTTTCCCCGAGCGGACTCGAAGACACCGTCCCCGCCGAAGCAGACGCGGACGTACCGGACAATTAGTCAGTCGTGGTTCTCGCAAGAGTCGGGTGTTGAACCCGGCTCGCGAGCTTCGGCCACAGCGGCCCAAAGGTCCGTCGCGGTTACCGGCCCTACGAAGTGACGACGCACAACTCCATCGTCACCAGCAATCAGCACGAGCGGCACTGCATCGATTCCATACCGACGGTGGATCTCAGCCTCGGCAATGGCTTCGAGTTCCTGCACGCACACCGGACCCTCCGGGCCCGCGTCGAGGTGCATCGCCTTCGACCAAACGCCAGCACACGCGTCACAGGTCGACGACGTGAATACCGCAACGAGCCAGGGTGCATCAGGCCGAGCGAAGTCGCGCCGATCGAGCTGAACCGGAATATTCCATTCCGTATCGGCAGGTGGTGCGGGCTTTCGTCGCTGGAGCACCACCGCAACAACGATGGCAAGGCCCACCAGTACAAGTGCGATCAGTAACCGGTCCACGATCAGCGAATGGTGGTGGTCGTTGCGCCGGCAACAGTCGTCGGCGCGGCGGCCACCGTCGTCGTCACGGCAACACTTGTCGTGGTCGATTCAGGCACGGTGTCGTCGGATGGAACGTCAGCAGTAACTGCGACCGCTTGATCTGGCGTGAACACATTCACCGGAAGCGATTCCGAACCGAGAACGGGAAAGTCGGAGATCGTCGCAATTTCGAGCGGAGAAGCAAAGGCAACCCATTGCCCCACCACAACTGGTTGATCAGATTGAATCTCCAATGAAGCGTCAGGCTTTCCAGTTGTTGCCGACGCGAGGTTCAGAACGAATCGTTGTCCAGGCCCAATTCGAACAGTCTTCGCCGTAGCCACCGCAAGCACCGAACCCTTCGAATGGGTAGAGATCGTCACGGTGGCAGTTTCTGTGGCCGAGGGGTTAGCGACCGAAATCAGGCTCGCAGAACTCTCGGTTGTCGTCGCAATCGTTCCGAGCCAATGCGTTGCGACGATCGGCACTCCCATAGTGAATGAGAAGCCTCCACCCGTTGCAGTGCGCGCCGCCCCGATCGAACGTTCCGCAACTATCGGAGCGCCATTCATTGATCGCACAATGAGCCAACGCCCAACAGACTTCGGAATACGAGGGTCGGAACCAAGATCGATCTGTGCAGTACGGCGCGACGGAACCTGGACAACAAACGGTTCAACACTTCCGTTTGTGGCCGGATCGTCGAGTTGCACCTCGACCTGCACTTCAGTGTCGGAGTCGCCGGTGTTAATCAACGAAACAATCTCGCGAGCAGTCGTTGACGCCGCGGTTGCAACAGGGAATGTCCAAATGGGAGACACGACTGTTGCACCTAGAACCGCTGTGAGGCCTTGCTCTGTGTTGGCTCGACCGTCAGAGGTCTGAATCTGTTCAGCGATCACGCGCCCAATACGGACCGTCACAATCGTGGACACACGTTCGCGGAGCGTCACGATTGCGCCAACGTCGACGACCACCACTCGACCACCAGGGACCACCATGCCCTGGAGCTGCTGCGGAGTACGAGCACCGTCTTCAGTGTCGAACGCGAAATCGACGGTGGCTTCGCCAGGGAACGGATTGAAAAGCGCCATGAGATTGCGTGTGCCAGCCCGAGTCGTCCCTGAGGGGAAATACCACTTCGCACTTGGAGTTGATGCACAGGCGCTTACTGAACGTCCCACGGGGCCACGGAGTTCGTGGACCACTGTGATGCCACCACCCGACATCTCAACGAGAGCAGACGCCCAAGGCGCCTTGACGATGTCACTAACGCGAACAGTTGTCTGACTATGAGCACCCACTTTCACTGCTTTAACTGTTGTGTCGCCTTTTTCAGTAAACACCGACACTGCACCAGTCGCATCAGCGTCAGATGCATTCGAGACAACAACTGATTGCTCGGCGAAGCCTGCGGTCTCGCCGGCAGTCACGCCTGTCGCCGAACCAGCAGCGCAGTACCAGGTTGAGCTCAGCGCATCGTCAGGCGAAGCAGTCGGCACCATTTCGTTGAGACGAACCGTGGACGTCGCTGTAGATGCATTCCTGTTCTGGAGAACTACTGCGCCAACAACCAGCGCAGGAATGATCAAAAGGATTGGAAGTCGCCAGGCTCGCTTCACTTCGATCGCCTCCGAAGACCACGGCGCCGCGTCTTCCAGAACTCTTCTGATTCCTCGGGTGACATTGAGCCAACCTGCGTCTCATTCTGGACTTCAGATTCGACGACCATTGTTCCGGTTTCGACATTGTCGACAGATTCGACGGCGTCAATGCTTGCGGCATCTGAAATCGCGTCTTCATCGCCAACGTCGGAGAACTCGTTCAGAAGAAGCGCATCAACAAGGTCCAACGGTTCGGCTGAAGGTTGAGGCTCATCGGGTTCCTCGGGTTCGACAAGTTCAATCGCCAACAGGTCAGTTCGTTCATCTTCACGAACTCGGACTCGAAGGAGATACACCACCACGATGAGCCAGAGAACGGCTTGACCAAGCAGGAAGATCCAACGAGATACGGGGGTATCGAATGAGAGTGTGGCGACACCGCCATCGTTCGCGCTGAACGTGCTCGACCAGCCGAAGGCCGAAGTGCGTTGCAACGACTGACCATCGACGTTGAGTTTCCAACCGTCGCCTGCCGAAGCCACATAGACCTCGCCAGCGTTGGGCAGTTCACCCTTGTAGTCAGTGAATCCCGTCGAATCAGCGAGAACAGCGGTCGCGCCTTGAAGCGCAATATCGGTGCGATCAGAAAGCGAAGGCCCACCGTCTGGCAGCTGCGTATCGCTGGGCAACAGGGCGACGGCGGGCGCCCATGCAGAATTTCGATACACACGCACACCCGGGTTCACCGTGATCGATGCAAGGTCTAACTGTGCGTCGAGCACTGACAGCAAGTCCGTCGGCACTGACGCACGGGATCGAGCGTAGGGATCTGGTGCTGGTGCCACCGGGACGACGACATAGCGCACCGCCATTGGCGATAACAACGCACCCAACCGAGCAGTTCCGCCTTCGGATGCAGTCTGTAGTGCTCGTGCAAGATTGCTTGTTGCCCCCGAGTCAGAACCTGCCCACTGCTCTGCGATCGACGGCGTTCCCGAAATGGTCGTCGCAAATGCGAGCGTTCGGGCGGGACCGAGGTCGTCGACCCCAGGGGCATCGAGCGACCATCCCTGAAGAGGAAGCGCGGAAGCATCGCCGAGCCAAAGAACTCTGTATGTCCCGTCGGTTGTTCCGTCACCGAGGAATGAAAGCGAACGGTTGAAGTCGCCACGCGGCATATCCCAGCGACCGGAGAGCGACGACATCAGCGCAGGACCAAGCGCAACGATGAATGACACTGCAGCAAGTAACGACACGATCTGACGCCAGCCAAAGTGATAGTCGGGAAGATCGATTTCAAACGCCGCCATGCCCAAACCAGCGGCCAACGCGATTCCGAGCGCAGCTGGGACCAGCAACATCGATGGCGCCGGCAGAAATTCTGTCAACCATCCTTGGCCGACGCCCCAAGCGAGTCCGAATCCGAACAACGCGAGGACCCAACCTCGAACTGCCCACGAAAGCCGCCATTGACGGCCGATGAAGAGCGGCAGCAACGCTGTAATGAGAAGAAGCCAACCGAGGATTCCTGTCCCGAATGGTCCTGTTCCGAATCGCAGAACATCAGCGATTCCAAGAGCAAACCCGCCATTGGAGGAAACTCCAACGAGTGAGTCCCAACCGTTGAGGAACCCGAGGCTCCACGGCAGGTGCAGGACAAGCGCTACCGCTGATCCACCAATGCCAACAAACAGGATTCGGCCGCCCCCAACGAATTGACCCGCAACCCAACCACCAACCGCAAATGCAATTGAAACCCCAGCCACAACGACGATGACCGAAGGATCAATCGTGGCGCCGAGTGCGACAAACAATCCGACTGCAAGGATTCTGTGAATCAGCGGTCGAGTTCGAACTCCTGGTCCGGCTTGATTCCCAAGAGTTCCGAACGGAGCAAGACCAGTTGCTGACGCGAGTTGGGCGACAACCCATGGCAGCAGCGCATAAAGAACGAGTGTCCCCCACTGACCTTGTGCCATTGCGTTCGCCGCAATGGGAACAATCAGGTAGACGACCGACGTGAGAAGACGAGAACGCTGCGAGGTCACCGGTTGCGTGAGTCGCCACATACCCAAGACGCCGAGCGGCCAAAGACCAAGGATCAACACGCCACGCAGCAATCCGACCGCACCGAAAAATAGGTAGCCCAACGCACCGAGAGCTCCGAAACCAGTCGGAGCGGGCGCCGTTGATCCCAGGCCAACAGACTGATATCCGCTCAACCAGCGTTCAATCATTTGTCCCGGCGGAAGGAAACGCACGAAGTCGCCGACGGCGGGGACGCCGTGGAGGACCAACTCGCGTCCACCTGCAAGCAGGAACGCCATCATCAACACCCAAACAACAAATGGCGTCGCTGATCGCGCATCGCGAAGATTCGACATGAGTTCGCGTCCGCCTGCAGCCGCTTCTGATCGAGCGATTCGTTGACGCATGAAAGAAGTGAGACGCGCACTTCCACGCGACTGGAATGCATGAACTTCGCTATCAGGAACTCGACGAATGGCTGCGAGGGAGGCTCTGCGAGTTCGAGCCGAAGCAGCGTTACGCGAGTTCCATGCCCATGCCGACCAAATATCTCGTGCCCGGCGGAAGTGGCCAAGCACAACTGCCTGCAAAATTTCCATCAACGAAAGAACAAATGCTTCGGGGGTTGCCCTTACGCGAGTTCCCAGGGAGTCCGAATCGCGCATCGCCCGCAAGCGGTGACGGGCCTGGAGCCGACGGCGATCGTCGACGGGTCGACGAATACCGAGCGCCTCAAGGTGCGCGGCGCGAGCAGCGGGAGCAACGATCACTCTCGCTCCGGCGACGTGAGCTCTCCAGCAAAGTTCGAGATCCTCGCCGTGGAATGACATTGCGGCGTCGAACCCACCAAGTGCTTCGAAAAGATCAGCTCGAACCAGCGTCACTGCACCAGGAATGAAAAACACATCGCGCACTGCGTCGTGCTGTTCTTGGTCGAGATCACCTCGTTCGACATAGGCCGCTGGATGGCCAAACCGGTCAGCGCCCATGCCGACGGACAGAAGTCGTCGAGCATCGCTCCACTCGACAAGTTTGGGTCCAACGATTCCGGCATTCGATCGGAAGGCCTCTTCGACAAGTAGTCGAACAGCATCTGGATCGAGACGAACATCATCGTGACAGAACAAATAGAACGCAGCGCCCTGGACAGCAACGAGAGCTTCATTGGCCGCAGCGGCATAACCAGAGTTTTCGGGAAGCCGTCGCAGGTGCGCATCGGGCAGGACTGCGCCGACCCGATCACGAAGTTCGACTCCATCCGCACTCGCGGCATCAACCACGAGAACCGACAGCGCGGAGTAGTCCTGGGCCGCCAAACTGCCTAACGTTTCCTCAAACCACGGTCCCGGGTCATGGGCGACCATCACGGCAACGACCGCCGGAGCAGGTCCTTCGGGTTCATCCGCTTCGTACAACGATTCGAAGCTCGCTGCGGGCTGGGTCAGCCCTGCCTGAGAGGCCGAGGTCTGGCTCAGCGTTGCAAGGAGTTCGTCGAAAACCGAGTCTGATTCCGTGCCCGCTGGCGGCACCGACCCGCCTGCTGAGAGGGGGTTCGGGTCCGCAGTCGACCCGGAGGCCGGCGTGGAGGGGGGTTCGGGAACAGTCACGACGGTCTCCGAGGGTAGTCCTCCTAGTGTCCGATCCCGCTGACCCCCGTCTACGCTGACCCCCGTGGAAAATGCCTCGTGTGACCCTCTTCGACGTGCCGCCCATGAGGCCCTAAGCGTCGGCCTCGGCTTCGGAATCCTTGGATTCAACCGCTTACAGGTCAAGCGCCGCGAGTGGGAGCGAGTTTCCGGCATGACGCTCCCATCGGCGTCCGAGATAGCGACGTCGATGAGCACGACGCTCGGCGCGTTCGCCTCACTCGTCGCCGATCGCGGACGTCGCTGACGTGCGCATCGCCGCCGACGCGACCTCACTCATCGGACACCGAACTGGTATCGGTGGCGTCACTCGTACCTATCTTCATCGTTTGGCCCGTCCCGGCCTCGACATTTCGGCATTTGCCGTTTCCCGCCGCGGAGCCGGCCCCATGCTCGACGAACTCCCTCCTGGCGTGCGCGCTCACAGGCGTCCGATGGTTGCACGTCCACTTCGAGCGATGTGGCGCCGAGGCCCGTGGCCCCCAATCGAGTGGTGGACCGGCGACATCGACCTGGTTTGGGGACCGAACTATGTCGTTCCCCCCGCGAAGAATGCGGCTCGAGTGGTAATGGTGCATGACCTCACCGCGGTGCATTTCCCCGAAATGTGCACCAACGACGTGCAACAAGTTCCGGCGCTCCTCCGTCGAGAGATTCTCGATGGAGCATGGATTCACACACCCTCACAGGCCGTTGCCGACGATGTCGTTTCCACGCTCAACGTCGAACCCCACCGAGTTCGCGCAATTCACCTCGGCGGACCGCAACAGATTGCAGAGGAAACCCGAGCCGAACGCGCCAAACGAGGGCGCGTCTTTGCTGGTGTCGACAACTACCTGCTTTCTCTCGGAACCATCGAGCCACGCAAAGACATTCCTTCTCTCGTGCGGGCCTTCGATGTCATTGCCCCAAAACGACCCGACCTCCACCTCGTCATTGCCGGACCAGATGGGTGGGGTGTCGATGAGGTCAAAGAGGTCATCGACTCTTCGCCGAATCGCTCGCGCATTCAGCGAACGGGTTGGCTCTCCGATAGTGATCGCGACGATCTGCTCGCTGGCACGCGGGCATTTGTCTACCCCTCTCTTCTTGAAGGATTTGGGATTCCGCCATTGGAGGCAATGGCCGCTGGCGTACCGGTGATCGCGACTCGCACGGGTTCGCTCCCTGAGGTTCTCGGTTCTGCGGCCAGATGGGCCCAACCTGGCGACGTCGAAACTTTGGTCGATGCGATCGAAAACGTTCTCGACGACCCCGAGGTCGCCGAATCACTTGTTGTCGCTGGCAACGAACGACTGACTCATTTTTCGTGGGATCGCTCAACCGATGAACTGGTCGCGCTGTTCGAACTTGCGTGCGCGGCACGGGCCTAGGATCGCATCGTGAAGGCTTTAGTTACCGGCGCGGCCGGCTTTGTCGGACGTCACCTGTGCGAGCACTTGAACAACGAGGGTGACACCGTCATTGGAGTCGACCGGGCAGATGGTCCCGACCTTCTCGATCCCGTTGCAGTCAACGCGCTACTCGCCGACATTCGGCCCGATGTCGTGTACCACCTCGGAGGCTGGAGCGATGTCGGCGCGTCATGGGACTACCCGCTTGATGCGTTTCGTGTGAATGCTGAGGGAACGCTCAATCTCCTCCAGGCGTGCGTTGCCAACGGGAAACCACGAGTTCTTGCTGTAAGTAGTGCCGACATTTATGGCCACGTCACTGCCGAAGAGTTGCCGATTCATGAATCGACACCGTTCCGACCAGTGACCCCCTATGCCGCGAGCAAAGTCGCCGCCGATCAATTGGCGCTACAGGCCTGGCTTGGCCATCAACTCGAAACGATTCGCGTCCGTGCCTTCAACCACCTCGGCCCTGGGCAAACCACTCGATTTGTTGCACCTGCGATTGCTGAACGAATTGCCATCAACGAACGCGACGGATTGCGTTCAGTTCCGGTTGGAAACCTCACGCCCCGTCGCGATATCACCGATGTGCGTGACGTCGTTCGCGCCTACCGGCTTCTCATGGAGAAGGGCGAGGCTGGCGAGGCCTACAACGTGTGCACTGGCCACGACCTCACAATCGGCGACCTCGCTGAGCGACTCGTCTCGCTCGCCAGTTCACCCATGCAACTTGAAGCCGATCCAGAGCTCCAACGGCCGGTCGAAACCCCGGTGCTACGAGGGGACCCCACTCGCTTGAACGCGGCAACGGGCTGGACTCCCGAGATTCCCCTCGAAGTCACGCTCCAGGACATTCTCAACGAGTATCGCCACGCAGTCCTGGAAGCGAGATGACGTTGGGATCGGTTTGCGCAACCCACAGCCCATACGGGCCCGTAGAATCTCCTGACCACGGGCGATGCCCCCACTCCCCGAGCGGAATCACACAATGAGCAAACGAGCACTCATCACAGGAATCACTGGTCAGGACGGCTCGTATTTGGCCGAACTCCTTTTGGCCAAGGGCTACCACGTCATCGGAATGGTTCGACGCAGTTCCACGCTGAACTTTGAGCGGATCGGCCACCTCCAAGACGACCTCGAGCTGGTCCCAGGCGACCTCCTCGACGAGGTTTCGATGATCCACATCATGCGAGACCACAAGCCTGACGAGGTCTACAACCTCGCTGCGCAATCGTTCGTTCAGACATCGTTCGGCCAGCCAGTCCTGACAGGTGAAACCACCGCACTCGGCGTCACCCGACTCCTCGATGCAATCCGCCTCGCCGATCACGACGTTCGCTTCTATCAGGCGAGTTCGTCGGAAATGTTCGGCAAGGTCGTTGAAGTTCCCCAGCGCGAATCCACACCCTTCTACCCACGCAGTCCCTATGGAGTCGCCAAGCTCTACGGGCATTGGATCACGGTGAACTACCGCGAGAGCTACGACATGCACGCGAGTTCCGGAATCCTCTTCAATCACGAAAGCCCGCGCCGAGGCCTCGAATTCGTTACTCGAAAGATCGCCAACGGTGTCGCTCGGATCAAACTCGGTCTCGACACCGAAATCCGACTTGGCAATCTTGATGCTCAGCGCGACTGGGGATTTGCGGGCGACTACGTCGATGCGATGTGGCGAATGCTGCAACAGGATGAGCCCGGCGACTTTGTTATCTCGACAGACGAGACCCATTCAGTGCGTGAGTTCTGTGAAATCGCATTCGCGAGAGTTGGACTCAACTGGGAAGATCACGTTGTTATCGACGAACGCTTCTTCCGGCCTGCCGAAGTTGATCTCCTTGTCGGCGACGCGACACACGCACGGACGGTGCTCGGGTGGCAACCCAAGACCCCGTTCCGCGATCTCGTAGACATGATGGTCGATGCCGACCTCGAAAACGTCGCTCGCCAGCAACGCGATCTGACTTAGTCGCGATGATCACCGTCATCGCCGGTGGTGTAGGTGCCGCACGAATGTTGCGAGCGCTTCTTCAGGTTGTTGACGCGCCTGAAGTCACTGCGATCGTCAATGTTGGCGACGACCTTGTCCTTCACGGACTCCACATCTCCCCCGACCTCGACACGGTTACCTACACACTCGCCGAGGCCATTAACCCCGAAACCGGTTGGGGTTTAGTCGATGAGTCTTGGCAGGCGCGCACGATGCTCGAGCAGTACGGCGGCGTGAGTTGGTTCGGTCTTGGCGATCGCGATCTCGGAACCCACCTCTTTCGCACACAGCGCTTGAACGAGGGCGCCGATCTCGCAACAGTGACTGCCGAGATCGTTTCATCATGGAACCTTGGCCTCGCTGTGATTCCTGCAACCTGCGATCAATTGCGCACGATGGTGACACTCGCCGCCGATGACCCAGCAGGAACCGATACTCCGAACCTGACGGCGGGAACCGAAATCAGCTTTCAGGAGTACTTCGTCCAGCGTCATCACTCCGTACCGATCTCAAACGTTCGATTTGCCGGCGCCAAGGATGCCACTCCAGCCCCTGGCGTTCTTGATGCGATCGACGATGCCGATCTCATCATCGTCGCCCCCTCGAACCCGCTCGTGTCGATCGCACCCGTTCTTGCTGTCCCCGGGATACGAGATGCACTCATACGACGTCGCAATGCCGTCATCGCGGTCTCACCAATCATTGCCGGAGCCGCACTCAAGGGCCCCGCAGATCGCATGCTCGCCGAATTGGGTCATGACGCTTCGGTACTTGGTGTCGCTGCGCTGTACAACGAATTCGCGAGCACGCTCGTGATCGACACCGCTGATGTTGCGCAAAAGTCTGCAGTCGAGTCATTCGGATTGAACTGCATCGTGACCGAAACCATCATGAGCAAACCCGGGGTTTCAGAGTCATTGGCTCGAGCCGTGCTTTCAGGAGCAAACACATGAGTCGCATGGAGATCTTTGGCATTGAGGGAATCGGCGAAATACGCGCTGGTGATGATTTAGCTGCGATCATTCATGAAGCGTCGTCGAGTTCAACGGGTACAACGTTGGCCGACGGAGACGTCGTCATCGTCACACAAAAAATCGTTTCCAAAGCTGAGGATCGACTTGTTGCTATCGACCCCAACGATCCGCTGAGCCACAAACCTCTTGTCGAACGCGAATCAGTTCGAATCCTTCGACGCCGAGGGGACCTCATTATCAGCGAAACTGAGCATGGATTCGTTTGTGCGAACGCTGGAATCGATCTCTCGAACGTCGAGAGCGGTTGGGCGGCCTTGCTTCCCGTCGATTCCGATCGCTCGGCACGAAGAATTCGAGACGGATTACGCCACCGATTCGGTGTCGAAGTTGCGGTCATCATTTCCGACACCTTTGGCCGCACATGGCGCCGCGGAGTTACCGACGTAGCGATCGGCTGTGCAGGCGTCGCCGCTGTCATCGACCTTCGTGGCACCCCCGATGCCCTCGGACGCGAGATGCATGTCACTGAAGTCGCTGTCGTTGATGAACTCGCTGCCGCCGCCGAGCTCGTGATGGGTAAGTCCACCAACATCCCTGTCGCGGTCATTCGCGGCGTTGATCCAACATGGCTGCGTGATGGAAGTGTGGCCGAAGAGATCGTGCGCTCCCCCGCCGATGATCTCTTCCGATAAGAGAACGAGTCCGAAGACCATGACTGATCCAGTGATTCCACCGGTCGACAATCCGCCGCCGGCTGCTCCATCACCACCACCGCTCGGTCGTCTCGCACCGCCCCGACCAAATGGCCTGACACCAGACTTTTCAAAGGTGCCAGCCCCGTTTCAGTCACGAATTGCGATGACGGTTTCGTGCACCGACGCCGATGACCTACCGCGTGTCGCAAATGCCGGCGAAGTTATTGATCACCCATCTGGCCAAGTCCAGGTCATGCACAACGGCGTTCTCGTCGAAGAGGGCTGCTACTACGGCGTGGTCTCCGGCGAAATCATCCGATGCCTCCGCGGGATTCACGAGCCACAAGAAGAAGTCGTCTTCTCGGCAATCATGAAGCGTCTCGCCGAAACCGGTCCGACCGATCGTCCACCCACGATGATCGAACTCGGTAGCTTCTGGGCCTATTACAGCCTTTGGTTCCTTAACAATTTTCCCAATGGAAATTCAATATGTCTCGAACCCGACGCTCATCACCTTGCGGTCGGGAGACGCAACTTCTCAATCAACGGTCGCACGGGAACTTTCATCAATGCCGCCATCGGCGTCGGCGGTGGCTCCATTCGCGGCTTCGTTACCGAAACGAATCCGAATCCGATCGACCTTCCCTCACACGATCTCGATTCACTTCTCGAAACCTGCAAGATCGACAACGTCGATGTCCTTCTTTCCGATATTCAAGGTGGCGAGGTTCCATTACTCATCCGAGCCAGCGAACGACTTCGGCAAGGTGCCGTTCGCTTTCTCGTCGTAAGTACGCACGATCTTTGGATCACCGGCAGCGCAACGACTCACCAACAGGTCCTGGATATTTTGCTGTGGTCTGGTGCGCACATCATCGCTGAACACTCCGTTTCAGAGTCCTATAGCGGAGACGGTTTGATTGTGGCGTCATTTGATCCACGAGACAAGGACATGACCGTCCAACTCTCACATAACCGCAGCCGAGACTCTCTCTTCGGCGAGTGGGAACCGCGAGCCGAGAGCTATCGCCTGCAGTTGCATGAAGCGAAGGAAAAGCTCGAACGACTCGAATCGCTCCTGCCGTTACGCATTCGCCGCAAATTTCTCAACGTTTGGAACGCGCTGAAGAACTAAATGTCAGGTCTGCGCTCGAAACCAGTCGAGCGTTGCGAGTGCGCCAGCTTCGAGCGAGGTTTGCGGCGACCACCCGAGTTGCGTTCCTGCGAACCCTGGGTTGAGGGCCGAGCGAGCGAGCTCACCAGTACGAGCCGGTTCGTAGGCCGCGTCAGAGGCCACACCTGCGGCATCGGCCATTGCCCGATACAGACTATTTACTGATGTCTCGACGCCAGTGCCGATGTTGCAAAGCACCCCGTCGCCACGGTCGGCGGCTCGGACAAACGCATCGACGACATCGTCGACGAAGACAAAGTCACGAGTTTGTTCACCATCACCAAAGATTCGGCAACCTTCGCCGCGAAGTAACCGGCCAGCAAAAATAGCGACGACGCCGGCTTCACCGTGAGGATCCTGGCGGGGCCCGTAGACATTGGCGAGAGCGAGTGCTGCGTAATTGAGGCCATGAAGGAATCGGAACGCGTAGAGGTAGTCGTCGATAACTTTCTTAGCAACGCCGTAGGGCGAAATCGGATGCTGTGAATGTTGCTCATCGACGGGAAGTTCTTCCGGCAAGGGGTCGCCGTAGATCGTTCCGCCGCTTGAGGCCACGACGACCTTTCGAGCACCGGCCATCCGCGCCCCTTCGATCACATTCAGACCGCCAAGGACATTTACCTCAGCGTCAAAGAGCGGTCGTTCCACAGACACTCGGACGTCAGCTTGTGCGGCGAGATGAAAAACGACATCGGGCGCTGCTGCAACTAGTGCACCAGGAATCTCTGGTGACCTGACATCTAACTCGACGAATGCGAAACGATCACCGGTAGAGCGAGCGCCCTCGAGATTTGAAAGACGACCTGTCGCCAAGCTGTCGATGACCGTAACCGAATGCCCTTCGGCGAGAAGCCGATCGGTCAACGTGGAACCAATGAAGCCGGCTCCGCCGGTAACAACTGCGCGCATCGTTAGTCGCTTTCGGGTAGTCGGGCGCCAGCGAGTTCGGACAGGGCGGGAATTTCGACACCCGCGCCGACAACTGTCATTTCGCTGATGTGTGCGTCGGGCCCAATTCGCGCACCGTTCGCAACGATGGAGTCGTGAATGCGGACTCCGGGGCCAACCGTAACGCCATCCATCAAGATGGAGTTACGCACAATCGTTCCGTTACCGATAACAACATCGGCACCAAGCACCGAGTTTTCGACTAGCGCCGAGGTATCAATCTCATCTGAGGGCAGAACAGCAATCTCGTTTGCCCGAGCCCCATCGATGAGGTCGAGTTGCGCGCGCAGATAGGTTTCGGGTGTACCGGCATCAATCCAGTACGCATCACTGTGCAACGCATACAGACTCTCGTCTGCCACCATCGCAGGAAACGTTTCGCGTTCAATCGAAACCTTACGATCAGACGCGATTCGGTCGAGCACTGTTGGTTCAAGCACGTAGGTCCCGGCATTGATCCAATTTGTTGGAGCGGTTCCAGGTGCGGGCTTTTCAACAAACTCAATGACTCGCCCGTCATCGTCGATCGGAACGACTCCGTAACGCGACGGATCGTCGACAGGGGTCAATGCGATCGTTCCTTCAGCCCCATGGCTCTTGTGGAAGTCCCACAACTCAGCAACATCAAGATCGGTTAACACGTCTCCATTCACGACAATGAACGTGTCGTCGATACCGGCCGACAAGGCTGCGAACCGAACAGCGCCGGCGGTATCAAGGGGCTCGGGTTCCACGGCGTAGTGAAGGACGACACCGGCGCAGACGCCATCGGGATACGCGTCGAGAAACGCATCGGGGCGATAGCCCAGCGAAAGGACTGCCTCGGTCACGCCGTAGGACCCAAGCGCAGCTACTACCCGTTCGATCATGGGAACCCGAACAACCGGGAGCATCTGCTTGGGGAGATCATTTGTGAGGGGGCGCAGACGCGTCCCGAATCCTCCGACGAGGACAACCGCTCTCACTGGCCCGCCGCAACCGTTGTCGCCGTGGATGGCACAGCGTCAGTGCCCCCCGCAGCGATGCTGGTTGACGAACCACCAGTTCCGGCCGATGGGTCGATTGTCGAAACCGTTGGATCGAGGGTGACTGTGGTCGGATCAATGTTCAACTTCGGGGTATCTGCAGGCTTCCGGGCGATGACGACCATCAGGATTCCGATGACCACAGCAACACCAACCGCAAGTGGAAACGCCAAACGGCGCTTCGGGCGTTGTTCAACCTGACCGCTCTCTCGGGCTAATCGGGCTGCCTTCTTGGCCTGAGATGCTTTACCCATAGTCCGGCAATGTTAGCGGTCAACACCAGTCGGTCGGGTCAGAGTCCGTTCAGCGTTGGGATCGACGCCGATCAATCAACTCTGCGAACAGGTTCTCGTAGGACTCAGCGACAGCCGCTGGCGACGCCCATCGCTCAACAAAGAGTCGACCCGAGGCGCCCATTCTCTCGGAACGCTCTCGATCATCGAGCAGTTCACTCACCGCTGCGCGGAATTCGACGGGACTGTCTGGCGGCACTGCAATGCCGGCGCCGGCTCGCTCGATGGTTCGCTCGACTTCGGTACCCGCATCGACACTGGCGACGATTGGTCGCCCTGCCGCAAGGATCGAATACAACTTCGATGGAACGCTTGACCACGCCAACCCCGCCCGCAACGGCACCACGTGAAGGTCCCCAGCAGCCAAGACCTCTGGCAGACGTTCAATCGGTTGCATGTCGATGAATCGAACATTGGGGAGGCTCGATGCCTCGCGTTCTAGGTCTGGCCGAGCCGATCCCCCGCCATTGATCACGAATACAACGTCAGGTCGAATCGTTTGAAATGACCGAGCTGCATCAAGCACAAGATCAAGTGATTGCGAAAAACCAACATTCCCCGCATACATCACAACGGTTTTACCGATGAGTCCGTACTGCTCTCGATAGGAGTTCTCGCGCGCCGCTGGCCGAATCGCATTGGTATCGACAA
>CAEZUO010000021.1_pt1 | contig 20452 bp, 18 predicted proteins | sample 7264501 | NCBI WGS metagenome assembly CAEZUO01 (sample SAMEA6813832, study PRJEB35770) | freshwater metagenome | biome: Freshwater; feature: Freshwater reservoir; material: water | place: Czech Republic | collected 2016-04-20 | depth 0.5m m
ATTACCTATGTTCCCGACGAACTTCTTGTAGAGCTCAAAAGTCTCAAGATGTACATCTGGTCCTACCGTGACGAAGGTGCCTTCCACGAGGCCGTCACAAACACGATTCTCGACGATCTCGTGCGAGCGCTTTCGCCGCGACGAATGACCGTCGAAACGGTATGGAAGGTTCGCGGTGGCGTTCTCACCACCGTCACGGCGTCACACCCGTAACCGTTCGCACCCGTAACCGTTCACACCCGCAACGCATCGCTCGCGTTACCGGATATCCGGACTGCGCCAAGAGCGCTATTCGGCTCCCGGCATCTCTGGGGGAACCTCGGTACGTTCGACAACACTCGCCGGCGGCCCTTGTCCCGGAGGAGGAGTGACCTTGCCGGCCGACAGATCAACGAGCTTTCCGATTCGGTCAATGACTGCCCACGACAGGCGGTCACCGCCGACCATCGAAAAGTGCACGTTGTCTTTCTGGCGCATTCCACGCACGACGCCATCAGCATTGGGAAGATTCGCAGCAAACTGGTAGCCGGAATCAGAGAAGAACGGCCAGGTATCGAAGTACTGGATCCAAGGACGCGATTGCGCTTCGGACCAGTAGATGTAATTCAACTGGTCCATACCATGAGTCTTCGTTCCGGGACCCATCGGCGGGGGCCCACACCAGATAGTGATTCGCTTGTTGTCGGGCGATTTCAGCAGATCCATCGTGGCTGCCACGCGGCGTCGATATTCCGTCATCCACGGTTCGGAGTAGCGCTCGAGAACTTTGTTATTCGCATCAACCATGTTCTGGCCGTCGTTTGCACCAAACATGATCACGAGAATCGCTGGATTCGCAGGGAGAACATTCTTCACCAGGTGCTCAGGCCAGTTGAAGTAATCGGGCCGAGCCAAGCCGGTCGAGACGTGATAGTCGAGCGTTGGAGTGAAGATGCCGGTCGACTGTGTGATCCGCTGAAACGACGTGCCGAAGGTTTGCGTGATGGAGTCGCCACCAACCCAGATCTTCATCGGCTCCGAAGGAGTAGGGGCAGGCAGCTCTGGGACCTTCTTCGCTTCAGCAGCTGCCGCCGCAGTCTCCGCTTCAGTCTGCCGACGCAGAAGTTCCTCGACGTCGATCTTGGTTCCTTGGTTTTTGCCGAGTGCGTCATCAATCGAAGTACGGAAAAAGTTGATGTGCAGCGCGTCGGTCACGGTCGCGACCGTCTTGGCAATCTCGTTCCGCAATCCATCGCCTTTTGCGTTGCTCTTACGCAACGTCGCATCGGCATTGAGAAGCCCTGCGACGCAGAGCGCCAGCACCATCACAACAAGAATCAGACCGGCCGACATTGTGCCTTCGCGACGAGGCCGTAATCGATTGAAGAGCTTGCGCCAATTGAACGAGGAACGGCCACCCGATGACTTCTGTAGTTGGCTCATCGCGGACCCTCCATCAGAATTGGAAATAGATGAATGGCGCGATCCCCTCGGGACCAAGCGCATCAACAAGGACAAGTCCACCAGCAAGCGCAGCGATTTGCAGGGCAGGCGCCCACGTCGCAAACCACACTTCGGCTTTCTGAGGGATACGAGGCGGGACGAACTGTGAGGCAATGCTCGCCACAATGACGACGAGCAACAGAAGGCTTACGCCCGCTGTCGAACCACTTGAAGCGAACAAGCGACCGAGCAGCGAGAACGCACCGTCAATCGACTGCGCCCGGAAGAACACCCAGGCCAAACACACCACGTTAAAGACCAGGAACCATTGCATCGCCTTTACAAGGAGCGGTGGCAATCCAAGTTCGTGGCCCTTCCATTTGCCGCGAACGATTCGTTCAGCGACGAGATAACTGCCGTGAATTGCTCCCCACACAACGAACGTCCAGTTCGCTCCGTGCCACAGACCGCCGATGATCATGACAAGGAACAAGTTCCGGTACATCATGGCCTTTGAACCACGATTACCGCCGAGCGGGATGTAGAGATAGTCACGCAACCAACGCGACAAGGTCATGTGCCAGCGGTTCCAGAAGTCCTGCAGGGTGAGGGCGATGTAGGGCGAATCGAAGTTCTGTGGGAATCGGATTCCGAGAAGCAACGCGATACCGATCGCGATGTCGGTGTAGCCACTGAAATCTGCGTAAATCTGAATTGCGTAGGCGTAAATCGCCATAAGCACAGCGAGCGGACCAAAGGCGTCGGGATTCGCGAAGACTGGATCCACGATCTGGGTTGCCAAGAAACTTGAAATCACGACTTTCTTGAACATGCCCCGGAAAATCAGCATGAACGCTTCGCCCGAACGCACATAGCGGGGATCGGGTTCTTCATCGAGCTGCGGTGCAAACTCGCTCGCACGCACAATTGGTCCAGCAACGAGATGAGCAAAAAACGAGAGATAGACCGCGAAGTCAAGAATGTTGAGGGGCCTTCTCCACTGACCCCGTCCAATGTCGATCACGTAACTGATCGCTTGGAACGTGAAGAACGAAATTCCGATTGGCAGGATGATGTTCAGCAGCGGAGGATCGACCGAAATGCCGATCGAGCGCATCTTTTCGGTGATGGTCGAAATGAAGAAATCGAAGTATTTGAAATAGCCGAGGATGCCAAGATTGACGACGACGGCAATTCGCACGAGCCATCGGCTCGCGTTGGTCCGCTCCCCCTCTGGAGTGAGCGCACGGAACACGGCCAATCCCAAGAACCAATTGATGCCGATGCTCAAGAAGAGCAGCATCAGATAGTTCCAGTCCCACCATCCATAGAAGACACAACTCGCGGCGAGGATGAACCAACGCCATGCGATCTTGTGAGGTCGAAGCAGCCAACTCCCGGTGAACACCACCAAGAAGAAGACCGCGAAATCGACGGTGGGGAAAAGCATGGAGGGGTTTCCCTGGTGGACGGAGTAGCGAACTGATACGGCGGCCGGATCATCTCGAAAGGCCAGAGTCGAAACTACCGCAGCACCCTTGAATTTTCCGGGCATACGCCGACCGCGTTACCGATAGGGTCGGTCTGTGCTTGATCACGTGTTCACCGACGCCATCGGAGCGCTCCGCGATGCCTTCGAAGGGGCGATGCTTGAACGCCAAGCCTTCGAAGAGCGGTTCAACATGGACATGCTCTTAGGAGACATGACATGGGAGACCACCTATGGCCTCCCCGGCGAAGGTGTTCCGCCCAGGGTGCAGGCCGACCTCACGCTCACGTGGCCCACGTGGGCCCAGACCGCATATCGGTCGTGGTACATCGGCGAGACGCTCGACGAAGCCCCCCGCATCGATATCGAACTCGTTCTTCGGGTGCAGCGCCTTTCGGCCGTCCCCGATCCCGCTGTGCTGATGGCCGCCCTACCGGACCTCAGCCCCCCGATTGGCAACGACCGCCTCGAAAGGTCCGGACCAACCATCGAGACAATTTTCGCAACGACCTTCGAACAGCCCGAATACGCGATCGAAGTGAGTTACGAAGGCAGCTACGAAGTCGATGAGGCAACGCTGGCCGATGGCGCTCGCCTCGATGACAACGTTGGAGCCATGGGCGGATGGATTTCAGCGATCCTGGTGAAGGTCGGAGATCTCCCCTGGGATTTCCTTCCGCCGCTTGACGAATCCGCCTAATTCAAAACGAATCGGGCGCAGGAAGCAGATCAGGGAACTCCGGCTCGCGGCCTTCGGCCTTGGCCGTAAACGTTTCAACCATGTCAGACGGCTGGAACATTCCCGTCTGCCATGTCGCGATGTGGTTGAGCCCATCGGTCACGTTGTGATCGCGCGAGTACAGCAGCATTTCTTTTGTGCCCCAGATAGCAAGCGGACTCTTCGACGCGATTTCCCGTGCAATATCGAGCACGCCAGCAACGAGTTCCTCGTGGGTCGGGAAGATCTCGTTGATAAGACCAACTTCAAGCGCTCGCTGAGCTGACATTCGTTGGCCGGTGTAGGCCATTTCACGCGCAACGCCATCAGGAATGATCTTTGGGAGTCGTTGCAGGGTGCCGACATCGGCGGTCATCCCGATATTGATTTCCTGAATGACGAAAAAGGCATCTGCCGACGCGTACCGCATGTCGGCAGCCGTCACCATGTCAACTGCCCCACCGATACAGCCACCTTGAATCGCTGCGAGTACAGGCATACGAACGCGCTCAAACGAGGTGAAGCTCTCCTGCAGCATCAGCGCCGTTTGGCGAAGGCGGGCGCGAACACGACCCATTTCACCGGAATCGCCAGGCGTGATTGCCGAGTCGCCAGAGGTAAAGACGCCGAGGTCCATGCCCGCACAGAAGTGGCGACCGGTTGACGACACAACGATCGCCCGCACATCACCGCGCGCATCAAGCCCACGAACGATTTCCGGAAGTTCTGTCCAAAACTCTCGCACCATGGAATTGAGTTCGTCCGGCCGATTCAAGCGAATGTGCGCAACCTTGTCGGTCACCTCAACATCAAAACACGATGAACTGAACGAAGAACTCATAACGCGCCTTTCACGAACACCGAGAGGTTGACCTGTGGACGCGCCCCAATGTGTGAAATCGCTTCGGCGGCAACGACGGAAGCGGTGCGACCCGCCGTATGGAGATCGGAACCCCGAACCCATGCCGAGAGGAAACCAGCGGCATAGAGATCACCTGCGCCGGTCGTGTCGACAAGTTCTGCCGGCACCGCCGGCACATCAACGCGTTCACCATCTGAGGAGATGATGACAGACCCCGCCTCACTTCGAGTGAGGCACGCGATTGCACAATGGCCGGCGACGCGACGGGCCGCCTCGTCAAAGTCATCGACTTCGTAAAGCGAGCAGATTTCGTCTTCATTTGCGAACAGGATGTCAACGTGATGTTCGACGATTTCAAGGAATTCGGCGCGATGACGATCGACGCAGAACCCATCGGAAAGCGTGAACGCAACGCGAGTGCCGGCATCTGCGGCCCAGCCCATCACGTTTCGGAGCGCACTCTTGGCGGCGGGCTCATCCCACAGGTAGCCCTCGAGGTACACAACTCGTGCCGTCGGCACGAGTGAAAGGTCGATGTCGTCGGTCGTGAGTTGGCCAGCGACGCCGAGTGACGTGTTCATGGTTCGTTGCGCATCGGGAGTAACACAGATCAAGCAACGAGCGGTTCCTGCCGAAGCCGCAGCGCCGATTGCAGGAAAACCATGGAACGCAACGCCCGCAGCGCGGATGTCGTGGGCGAAGACGTCTCCCAGTTCGTCGTCGGCAACTTTGCCGATGAACGCCACTGAAGTGCCGAGCGAGGCCAGACCAGCAGCGGTATTCGCTGCAGAGCCGCCAGAGATTTCAACCGCTGGAGGCATCGCCGCATAGATGGCGCGAGCGCGATCGGGATCGGTCAATTGCATCGAACCCTTGACCATTCCGTGATCCTCGAGGAAGGAATCGTCGGTCTGGGCGAGTACGTCGACAATTGCATTGCCAACGCAGAGGACATCGAGGGATCGATCTGAGGGAGGAAGGAGCGCAGTCATCGAGTCCGACCCTACGCTGGCTCCGTGACCGATACAGAACTTCTCCCCCGCGACGGCGAACCCAATCCTCATCGCCTCGACGGCCCCATCCGGCCCGTCCGTTACGAGCTCACCCTTGAACCCGATCTCGAGGCCGCCACGTTTGCCGGCGAGGTCCTGATTTCCGTTCTGGTCACGGCCCCAACCGACACCATTTCGTGCAATGCCCTCGACCTCGACATCCTTGCTGCGGAACTCACCGAAGGCCCCCTCGCCAGTGGCTCACCCGTCGCTGTTACCGGCGTCGCCCTCGATGCCGAAACTGAGCGCGTCACCTTCACCCTCGGTCAGCCTCTTGCCTCGGGCGAAGCGCACCTTCGCATCCGGTTTAACGGCGAACTCAACGACAAGTTGCGTGGCTTCTATCGCTCCACCTTCACCGATACCGACGGCGTTGAACAGGTCATCGCCACCACCCAATTCGAAGCAACCGATGCTCGCCGAGCATTCCCCTGCTGGGATGAGCCCGATCACAAAGCATCGTTCGCAATTTCACTGATTGTCGACGAAGAGCTCTTTGCCGTTTCCAACTCGTCAGAACTTTCACGAGTATCCGCGCCGGATCGCGTCGGGAAGCACCTCGTGCGCTTCGCTGAAACGATTGTGATGTCGACCTATCTCGTCGCTTTTGTTGTCGGCCCACTCGAAGCCACCGCTCCAGTCGACGTTGATGGCACTCCAATGCGAGTCATCTACCCCAAGGGCAAAGGTCACCTCACTGACTTCGCACTCGAAGTTGGCGCCTTTTGCCTTCGCCACTTCACGAACTACTACGGAATTCCTTATCCAGGCGACAAACTCGATCTAGTCGCTGTTCCCGACTTCGCGTTCGGCGCAATGGAAAACCTCGGGTGTGTCACGTTCCGCGAAATCCTTCTACTCGTTGATCCCGCCACCACCACACAAGCGGAACTCCTCAACGTCACCGACGTCATCAATCATGAACTTGCACATATGTGGTTTGGCGATCTCGTCACCATGAAATGGTGGAATGGCATTTGGCTCAACGAAGCCTTCGCCACCTTCATGGAGATGCACGCCACCGACGCGTTCCGTCCCCAATGGGATCGCTGGACAACATTCGGACTTTCGCGCACCGCCGCGTTCGATACCGATTCGCTCACGAACACTCGACCGATTGAATACCCCGTCATTTCACCCGCCGATGCCGAAGGCATGTTCGACATCCTCACCTATGAAAAAGGCGCTGCGGTCGTCCGCATGCTCGAGCAGTACCTCGGCGAGGACCAGTTCCGATCCGGCATCCGCCGATACCTCGCCGAGCACGCGTTCGGAACCACCGAAACCACCGACCTCTGGGATGCCATCGAATCAGCAACGGGTGAACCGGTTCGTCGAATCATGGACTCCTGGATTTTTCAGGGCGGATTCCCCGTCATTTCGGTCGACATCGTCAACGACGGACGCACACTGCGTTTGTCACAACACCGCTTCGGATACGCCGGCGACCTAGGCGACGGAGAATCACCAATCCCGGCGCACGACGACGCCGCGCAGTGGATCGTCCCACTCATCTTTTCCCAGCGCAGCGCGACTGATGGGGTTGTCACTTTTGAGAAGGTGCTACTTGATCAGCCATCAGTCGATATCGATCTGATCGAACCTGCGACCTGGATCTACGTCAACACCGAAGGCACTGGCTTCTACCGCGCTCGGTATGCGCCCGATCTCCGCGCCGCACTGGTAACACACGCCCAAACCGACCTCTCTGCTATCGAGCGGTACGGACTTGTTGATGACATCTGGGCATCGGTTCTTGCCGACGACCTCGAAGCACACGACTTTCTCGATGTCGCCGACGCGTTTTGCGAAGAGACCGATCTGTCTGTTTGGCAGCGGATCATCGCTGGACTCAGCGCACTCGACCGCGTTGTCGATGGCGACGGCCGCGCAGCGCTCCGAACCCGAGTGCGCGGAATCATCAGCCCGGCCTACGAGAAGCTCGGTCCCGAGCCGCGCCCCGATGACTCCGACCGAGACCGCGCTCTTCGCGGTGTGCTCTTCGAGGCACTCGGAGTCCTTGGCGGCAACGTCGACGTCCAGTCCCGAGCTCATGTGATTCTCGATATTGGCGCTCTTGACCCTGATCCATCGCTCGTTGCAGCGTCGGTCAACATCGTTGCGGCAACTGGAACCGGCGCGGACTTCGATGAGTTCGTGCGCCGGATGAAAAGTGCGCCGACTCCGCAAGAGGAACTTCGCTACCTCGGCGCCCTCGCCGATTTCCCCGATCCCGACCTCATTGCACGCTTGGTTCGGATGTCATTGACTGATGACGTGCGGAGCCAGAACGCACCGCTCCTTCTCCGACGCGCCCTTTCAAATCGCGATGCTGGTGAGATCGCATGGTTCTTCGTGAGTTCTGAATGGGAGGCAATCACCACTCGCCTGCCATCTAATTCGATCGCGCGTTTTCTCGAAGGAATTCGTGGATTGTCGAAACCTGGAACCGCAGCCGAAGTATTGGCATTTTTCGAGACTCACGAGGTGCCTCAAGGCGACAAGATCCTCGCCCAGCACCTTGAACGCCTCGAAGTGAACGTTGCGTTGCGTCAACGAGAGTCAGAGCGACTCACGCACAGACTGCTTCACGGTCGTTGATTTTTGTTCGATCCGGACCGTGTCCAGATCAGAGCCACTTCTTACGACGAAAATAGAGATACAAGCAGCTTGTTGTCACAAGCATCATCCCGAGCGCGCCGTAGTACCCGAACCTCCAATGAAGTTCGGGCATGTCGGTGAAATTCATGCCGTAAATTCCAGCTATCAACGTTGCGACGATGAGGATTGCGCCCCATGAGGTCATCTTCTTCATGACCTCGTTCATTCGGTTTGACGTGAGGGCAAGGCTTGCGTCGACGACGTTGCCCATCAGCTCGCGCTGCGTGTCGATCTGATCGATGACACGCAGAAGGTGGTCAAAGACATCCTCGAGGTAGACGATTGCTGCCTCTTCAACCCAAGGAACTTCACGGCGAAGCAAGGCCAACGCGACGTCACGCAACGGAACAACTCTGCGACGAAAGGTGATCAGCGAACGGCGAAGTTCCAAGAGTTCTTGCTGCAGAGTGCCGTCAGGAGGAGGACCAACATCGAACAACGTCTCTTCTATGACTTCAAGCGCATCTTCGGCCTGTTCGGCTTCTGCGAAATAACCATCGACGAGATCGTCGAGGAGGCAATAAAGAAGAAAGCCAACACCGGTATCGAGTTTTCGGAGCTGAACGTAACGGTGCGCCACTTGCTCGATGGAGAACGTTTCACCGTGATCATTCGTTTCACGAACAGTGACGAGCCAGTTCGGCCCGATGAAGAAATCGACTTCGCACATGTCGCCATCTGCAGCACGCGCGTAAGCGACCAAGAAAGCATGAAGCGGATAGCGGTCGAGTTTGGCGCGCTGGCCGTGCTTGCGAACATCCTCAACCGCTAGTTCGTGAAGGTCTAGACCCTCCGCAATCGCATCAAGTTCCTCATCAAGAGGCCCACATAAGTCGACCCAAACAAGATTTGATTCATCGGCCACTGCGGAAGAAATCGCTTCCGTTCCGGCCACTAGCCACGATGTTTCGCCGTTGTAGACAGTCGCGTTCAACATGTTGCGTCGACTTCAGCGCGTTCGCTAGAGATAGCCGCGTCACGTTCGGTATCGCTGAGTCCGTGATAGCGCCGTTCCCATCGACCAGTGAAGCGTTGCGCCCCCCATGCCAACGCAATCACGAGCAAGACAACACCGAGGCCGCGTAGATGTTGATAGCCGTTTCCGAATGTTCCCATCGAAACGACCGACGTTGGCCACACAAACCAACTCGCGGCAATGCAGACAACGAGATACGACGGGCGATAGCGGCCAAGGCCACAAGCGGCAAGAAGGGCAAACCCCGTGACGAGATACCAGGGCCAAATCACTGGGCCGAGCAGAACGTAGGCAACGAGCATCACGCCCGTGGCCTTGATGAATCCCACGCGCGGGCTGCGCATAAGCATGACAAACGCGATCACCGCTGTCGCTAGGAGCCCGAGTGCCCGAACTCCAGAGGCGAGAAGTTGACCATCAACATGGAGTCCGATTCCGTTGAGGATCTCAGCGATACTGAAGCCGATCTTTGTTGTCGGCGAATAGGTGTCGTTGACTTTTCCGGTGCTCTTAAGCGCCGTGATCCAGCCCGGTCCGAGACCTACAAGGAAACAGCCAACGACGATTGCGGCAGTCGAAGACGCAAAGACCGCTGCTGTCGTCAGAACACGCTCTTTCCATGTGGCAATTGCTCCTCGCCAACACCAACCGAGATACAGCAATCCAATTGCGGCCGGAAGTTTCACTGCAGTCGCAGCGGTGATGAGTGCTACCGCCAACTTCTTTTTGTCCCGTTGCGCCGCAGCAAGACCGAGTGCGAGGAAGCCGAACATAAGCGCGTCATTGTGAACGCCACCGATGATGTGCAGGATCATGATCGGATTGCCGATGCCGATTGCAATTGCGACAGCGGCAGAGAGTCCATTTCCAACTGCGATCAATCCGATGCCGATCGCCGCCATTATGACGGCGAGCCACACAATGACCCGATACACGTTGATTGCCGTGACTTGATCGTGACCTGCAATTTCCACCGCCGATCGGGCCGCTATCACCGCTACTGGTCCGTACGGTGCCGGAGCGGAGCGCCACACCGGATCGGCCCCACTTGTGAAGTCGTTACGACCGAGTTCGACTGGCCCCACCGAACTTGGATCGATTCCACGGCTCGCCATTTCTCCCTGAGCGACATAGCTATAGACATCGTTCGAAAGAAGCGGCGGACCGAGAGAAACAGGTATTGCCCACAGGGCAATAACGGCACCAACGACAATGACCGCTCGACGTGGGTCGGCGATTCGTCCAGCGCGATGAACAAGGCCAAGCCAACCGACGGCAAGGAGAATGAGGCCCAGAAGGAACCACATCGTCGACTGCGTGCTCGTTCCGGGATGAGCGATTCCGGGAATCGACAATCGCCAGGTTGGAACGGCTAACCGCCACTGCGGTGCCGACGCAGCGATCACTGTGGTGCCGACGACTCCGCTGAGGGCACTCAGGGCGGTCTGCCACCAACGAGAGCCGGCAGTGGCAGTTGGCTGCCAATGCGACTCATCTCGCTCTTGACGTAACGCTTCCTCCGACGGCCCGATGAGAAGGGCCCGGCCACGCTCTACGAGGCGGAGCAGTTCTGGAGAAGTCGTGACCGCCGCACGGGCACGTTCCAAAGTTGAGGGCACGCGACGAGGCTAGCGGCGAGATGGGTCGCTGGAGGGTCTACCCCTGACACTCATCAAGTGCTTCAAGCAGCGGCAGTGACGGTGTCCCCCAGCCTGGCTCGTAACCGACCATCTGACGAAGCGTCTCGGCCTTCCACCGGTCTTCGAGAACTTCGATCATGTCTGCATCGACCTTTGCCGGATGCGTGAGCCCACATGCCCAACTCAGTCGTTCGAGTTCAAACCGAACTCCGGCGAGATAGTTCCCACATCGAACGCCTTTATCTTCAGGGTCGAGTCCGCGCGTGAGGCGTCGATTCTGTGTCGCTACACCTGTCGGACAGCGATCGGTATGACACCGCTGTGACTGGATGCAGCCAATGGAGAACAATGCCGTTCGGCCGACGTTGACCATGTCGCAACCAAGTGCAATAGCGCTAAATGCAGCTTCGGGCATGCCAAGTTTGCCTGAACCAATGAAGACAACGTCGTCGGTAATCCCCGCTTGGGCAAAGGCTCGGTAGACCCGGGTGAAGCCCCAACGGAACGGAAGAGCAACGTGATCAGTGAAGGCCAACGGCGCCGCTCCGGTGCCTCCCTCTCCGCCATCGACCGTGATGAAGTCAGGGCCACGGCCAGTCGCTGCCATCTTGGTTGCAAGTTCTGACCAGAATGCACCTTGCCCCACTGCCGACTTAATTCCTACGGGAACACCAGTGGCCTCGGCCACCTCTTCAACGAACTCGATGAGACTGTCGACATCCGTAAACGCAGTGTGGGCTGCAGGGCTCTTGCACGCAACGCCGACCGGAATTCCGCGAATTGCGGCAATTTCGGCGGTGACTTTGTTGGCGGGAAGTAATCCTCCGAGCCCGGGCTTCGCTCCTTGACTGAGTTTGATCTCAATCGCTCGAATCGGCGCCGCCTGTACCTGTTCAATAGCGCGCGCAAGATTGAACGATCCGTCTCCGTTCCGGCAACCGAAGTAGCCCGTGCCAATTTGCCAAACAAGATCGGCACCGTGAAGGTGATGCGGAGTAACGCCGCCTTCTCCTGTCGTGTGCAGCGCACCTGCCATTGCGCAGCCGCGGTCGAGCGCCTCTATTGCTGCGCCGCTGAGTGAACCAAAACTCATCCCTGACACGTTGACAATTGAGGCAGGACGAAATGCATGTCGCCGACCATGCGAAGCCCCGAGAACTTTGGCGCATGGCAGCGGCCGTGACGGATCGGGATGTGCGGGAGCATCGACTGGACCATCGAGCGGAAACATTGATTGCTTGATAATCGTGTAATTGCGCGATTGATCGAGATCGTTGTCGGTTCCGAAACCGAAATACGCGTTCTGTTGTTTGGCAGTCGAATACACCCAACGACGATCGTCGCGGCTGAACGGACGCTCTTCGTTGTTATCGGTGACGATGTATTGACGGAGCTCCGGACCAACTGCTTCAAGGATGTATCGAAGGTGACCAATGACAGGAAAGTTCCTGAGAATCGCGTGCTTCCGCTGCACGAGGTCGTAGACCGCCAGAAGAACCAGTAGCGCAACAACAACGACAAGAGCTACGAGTCCCACTGACCACGACATAAGAGAAGCCTACGGGGCCATGCGACGACTTCTTCGTCAGATGAGAGCGAGGACCAATCCGGCTTGGCCAAGGTGATAGGTGACCATCACAATCATTCGACTTCGCGGAAAATCGTTCAGGAATCGCGTCCAGCCCAGCACCGAATCGCTCGCCGCAAACAACAAGGCACCGGCAATAGCGAAGAATCGGCCGGTGCCAATCGCTGAGGCAACCATCAGCGAGATGACCGAGATGTACGCCGCAACGGGGCCCGCCAACGCCTTATCGGTAAGCGCTGCGCCCTGGACAATCTTGCGCCCAACAACAAGCGCGGCCACCGTCATCAGGATCACGCCAAAGAGGAATCCACCGAATGAGATTCCGAGCGCAAGCAACGCAACCACGTAAAACACGTGAGCGACGAGAAACGCTCCGAGCCCTGCAACGAACATGTCCTTCGGAAGCATCAGGCACACATCGCCAACCATCGACAGAATCAACCCGATGACCAACATCACTCGCGCGAAATCCGAAGACGGATCAATCGCCAAGGCAACGGCGATGAGAAACACCATCACGAGTGGTTTCAGGATGTATTCGGCGACGCGGTAATTATTCGATACCGAAAGCCAGTCACTGACTGCCACCACAGCGGTGAGCGACAAGAGAAGGAATGCGAGCGCAGTCATCGTCTACTCACGGAGCATCAAGGCGAGGAAGTACGAGCGACATGCTGTCGGGGCACACCGAACGGCCAACGAGCCATTCGCGAACACTTTCCATGGGCACCCAAACCGCTTCGGCGATTTCGTTGTCGGCAAAGTCAAACGGACCCTCGGTGCGTGCCTGATAGATCCGGGCCACTTCGCGGACGTCATCATCCTCAAATGAGCCTTCACCGAGATACGCGAGTTCGGCGGTGACCCCGAGTTCTTCGGCGAGTTCCCGTGCAGCCGCCAACTCCCATGCCTCACCGGCCGCGACGACACCGCTTACAGCGATATCCCAGGCGTCGGGCCAGAGGTCTTTCCACGATGCCCGTTGATGCACAAGAAGCTCATCGGCATCGTTACGAATAACAACAAAAACTGATCGATGTAGGAGATTGTTCGCACGCATCTCGGCACGAGTCACCGTTCCAACAACGGTGCCCATTTCATCGAGTTGATCGACGAGTTCTTCGCTTGCGTCGATTTCCCCCATCAGAGCGTTGCCGCCCGTTCGCACGCTTCTGCAAACGATGCGCCATCTTCAAAAAGTGCTCGCAGTTGAACAACATGGCGAGGGCGATTCATGCCGAGAACGCCGGTAAGGCGATCGCCGTCGCCATAGAGAGCGACGAAACGGAACTCATCGGTGCTGCCATGCACAACCACACATTGATCTGTTGGCTGAGGGCGACCAGCAAGTTGGATCTTGCGGTCGTATTGGTCGCTCCAGAACCACGGAATTGGGTCGAACACCGCAGGAGTTTCGCCGCTGGCTTCTGCCAGCAACCGTCGGGCAGCGGCTTCGCCTCCGGCGATCGCCGTTTCCCAATGCTCGACGCGCAGCATTCGGCCGAAACGAGCACTCGGGTATCGAGCGATATCGCCAGCCGCCACAACTCCAGGAGCGGCAAGAAGCGTGTTGTCACACACGACACCGTCATCAAGCGTGAGACCTGATCCTTCAAGCCAGTCAGTAGTGAGCGTGACGCCGATACCAACGACAACGACCTCGGCAGCAACGGTTGTGCCATCGGTTAGCCCGACGCCAACTACGCGCTCAACACCATCGACGGTCGCGGTTTCGAACTGAAGGACTCCAGTGCCAAGTCTGAGGTCGACACCATTTTCGATGTGAACCTGCGCGCACACCTTGCCCATCTCGACACCGAGAATCCGTTCGAGCGGTAGGGGCATCGCTTCGACAAGGGTGACTTCAAGACCGCGTTTACGACAGCTCGACGCGACTTCAGCGCCGATAAATCCGGCACCAATCACGACGACTCGCGAAGGACCCGCATCGAGTTCTTCTCGCAACGCGAGGCTGTCGGCCAGGGTGCGAACGACATGAATACCTGCGATGCCAGCTGCTTCGGGCAATCGGCGAGCGGCGGCACCACTCGCGATCACCAATGAATCGAATGAGGTGTCCTCGACCAGGCCACCGGCGCCTTCAAGCGTGATCTGTCGTGAGGTCAGATCCACCGCCTTTGCTCGAACACCTAAGCGGAAATCGAGGCCGAGATCTTCTTTACCCGCAGGCAAAAGAATCTTCTCGGGCTCCCACTCGCCGGTGAGCATCTGTTTCGACAGCGGCGGCCGGTCGTAGGGCCGCTCCGGATCAGCGTCGACAACGATGATCGAGCCGGTGTGCCCCCCAAGTCGGAGCGTTCGGGCCGCGTTGATGCCCGCGAGAGACGCGCCGACGATGACAGTGGTGGAGTTCATGGTTCAGATCGTGCACTGAGCGGCGAACATCGCCGTTCGGTGGTCAATCCTCAGCGATGGAGATGGCCTGCTTCGGGCACCGCTGCACCGACTCTTCCATCTTGGCGCGCATGGATTCCGGCGGGTTCTCGTTGAGGACGTACAGGAAGTCGTCGTCACGGACCTCGAAGATCTCTGGGGCGATACCCATACAGACAGCGTTGCTTTCACACAGATCGAAATCGACCACGATTCGCATGACGGTCCCTTCTCAGAGCGATGACACTTGGTTGTCCGGGGGCAAGTGCCTCCAGACTGCCATCTTGCCCCATCCGCCACCGTCAGGGCGACGAGGGGCCCAATCGCGTGACAGATTGGTGGCCATGACTGAAATTGCTCCCCTTCAAGGAGTCCGCATCATCGAGGCTTCGATGCTCGGACCCGCAGCCGTCACCACCAATCTCGCCGAGCTCGGCGCCGATGTCATCAAAGTAGAAGCCCCTGGGGGCGACTACGGCCGCCAGATGACATGGCCGATCGTCGAAGACACCTCGCTTCTTTTCCTCCATTGCAACCGAGGCAAGCGATCAATCGTCCTCGACCTTCGCACCGACGAAGGTGTCCAAGCTTTCAAGGAACTCGTGGCCGATGCCGACGTTGTCGTCGAGGCCATGCGCCCCGGCGCGCTCGCTCGTCGAGGCCTTGGCTACGAAGACCTCAAGGCAATCAACCCGAAGATCGTTTTCATGACGATCAGTGGCTACGGAATGACGGGCCCGTATCGCGATCTCCCGAGCCACGGCATCGCCTACGACACGTGGGCCGGCATTGTCGAACCTGCCTACGACGAAGAGGGCTACTGCTACATCCCGCCCCATATTTCGATCGGCATTAACGCAGGTCCGATGTTCGGCGCTCTTGGCATCCTCGCCGGAATCATCAAGGCCCGCGCCACCGGTGAAGGCTGCTACATGGAAATTGCACAGTCCGACGCCGCTGCTGCGTTCGACTGGTATCGCAGCGAATCGTTCAAGGCCTACGAACGCCCCCAGTCCGAGGTCACGGGCAACAAGGCCGACAACTACGAACGTCGCGCTCCCGGCACCGCGGGCATGAAAGAAGGCGTGCGCTATCAGATGTACGAAACATCTGACGGACACATCCTCTTCATGGCATCGGAACAAGAGTTCTGGAAGAACTTCTGCAAAGGCGTCGGTCGCGACGATTTGTTCGAACAATTCCCTGGCTCCAAATACGCCGACCACGCTCGCGGCAACCGAGAACTGCTCGCCGAGCTCACGAAGATTTTCAAGACGAAGACCTCGCAGGAATGGATGGACTTCGGCGGCGAATGGAACACACCGCTTGCTCCGGTGAACACCCCATCAAACATGCAGAACGATCCGCAGTTCCAGGACCGCATGCCGTGGATTCCGAAGGAAATTCTCGGCGCCGATATGTTGCCGAATCCCGTCAAGATCATCGGTGGCGAACTTCCCATTCCGCGCAAAGCTCCCGAGTGCGGTCAGCACAGCGATGAGATCCTTAGCGAACTCCTTGGCTACGACGCAGCCCGCATTGCCGAATTGCACGAAAAGGGCGTTCTCGGCTGAGCCCGCACGACGAACTACTCCCGCTGCCGACTGATGTCGATGCGGGAACAACGCCGGCGCAGCATGTCTCGCGTCTGCGAATCCTTGGACGCGTCGTTTTTCTCGCGATCATGGCGTTCGCGTTCTACGGACTCGCGCCGCAGCTGCTCGATATGTGGGACCAAGTCCCTCAACTTCGAACAGTAAGTATCTATTGGTTCGTTGCCGTTCTCGTTTGTGAAATTGGCTCCTACGCGTGTGCGTGGGAACTCACTCGCGTTGCTCTTCCAAGAGTGTCGTGGTTTGTCGCTTCCACTGCGCAACTCACGTCGAACGCGGTCGCGAAAGTTGTACCTGGCGGCGCAGCCATCGGGGCAGCAACCGGTTTTCGAATGCTGTCGGTTTCTGGAATCAATAGAGGTTCCGCCGGAGCAGCGCTCACCGCCACCTCGATCATTTCAAACGGGGTACTGCTCTGTCTCCCGATGGTCGCTCTCTTTCTTTCAATCTTGGGCGCGCCCATCCCTGACGGAATGATCCATGTCGCATGGGGCGGCGCCGTTCTGGCGGTCGCACTCTTCTCCTTTGCGTTCTCACTCGTGCGCTTCGATCGACCAATTCTTTGGTTCGGCAAAGTCATCACGACGATCGCTGGATGGATCAACAGGCGTCTCGGGAAAACGGGCGGTCCAACAGTGGAAGGGATTGTCCGCCAGCGCGACCAAATGGTGAGCAGCCTCGGTGCACGTTGGCAAGCCGCACTCGCTGCAGCGGTTGGCAACTGGCTCCTTGATTACTTCGCACTGGTCTGCGCGCTCAAGGCGTGCGGCGTACACCCACGACTGAGTTTGGTCTTGCTCGCTTACGCCGTCGCGGCCGTGCTCGGCATGATTCCCATCACTCCTGGCGGCGTGGGTTTCGTCGAAGCCGGCCTCACCGCAATGCTCGTCCTCTCCGGAGTTCCTGGCGAGAAGGCGCTCCTGGCCACCCTCGCCTACCGCATCGCTTCCTACTGGCTCCCGTTGCCGGCCGGACTCGGGGCCCATTTCGTGTTTCGTCATCGATACGGCAAAACATCATCGCTACCAGAGGCCGACGCGGCCCCCTCCACCTGACTTGATTCCGGCGACCCGGGAAAAGTTGCTCACACTTTGGCGTTTCCTGCCGACAAGACAGGAAAGACCACACGGCGCACTGACATCACCTGTCAGGCACTGAGAGCGCAAAGGAGCGAGCTATGACTCTCGCGACACGATCCACCATCGATCTCTCCCGATTGCAACATCGAGCCATTTCCCTACGTCGACTTGCCACCTCAGTCGACCCAATCCTCGCCAACTCCTACCGGCGCCGTGCAAGCGAACTTGAACTCGAACTCTGGATCCACGTTGTTCGATGTGGCCTCACTCCCGAAGATTCCCCGCTCGCGGCGTAAGAACGATCAAGCGGTCCCGTTCCATGCCATAGATTCGCTCCGTTCAACTTCTTCAAGGAGCGACGGACCCAATGGGATTCCCAACCGACATCAACATCATCGAGACCTTCGTCGGCATGCCAAGCCGTAATCGCAAAGAGGTCTACAAGTTCCTCGCCCCGCATCTGCGCGATCAAGAGTCCAAGGACTTCCGCTTCCCTGCGCAGTACATGTTTAAAGACGTCCCGCCCGACACCGAAGAAGGCGTCGACCCGGTTGCTCTACTCATCGACAATTTCGAACGTCACAACATTGAAAAGGCGATGCTCGGTTACAACCCGAACAACCCCGATTGCCTCCGCGCTCTCACTGAGCACCCCGACCGTTTCTTCACCTGCTTTGAATTCGATCCCACCGACGTCATGCCGGGCATCGAAAAGATCCGTGAAGTTCATGCAAGCGGCGTGAACCTCCGAGCCATCAGCACCTTCCCCGCCGGCTACCGCACACCGCTGAACGACAAGAAGATGTACCCGTTCTACGCGCTCGCCGTTGAACTCGACCTTCCAATTTTCTGCTGTGTCGGCATTCCCGGTCCGCGCGTTCCGTTCGCACCGCAACATGTCGAACTGATCGACGAAGTCATGTACGACTTCCCCGATCTCACGTTCGTGATGCGTCATGGTGCCGAGCCCTGGACTGAACTCGCCATGAAACTCATGCTCAAGTGGCCAAACCTGTACTACTCAACCTCAGCGTTCGCGCCGAAGCATTACCCCAAGGCAATCATCGATTACGCGAACAGCCGCGGCGCCGACAAGGTCATGTACGCCGGTTACTTCCCTGCTGGCCTTAGCTACGACCGCATCTTTGAGGAACTCCCAAAGGTTCCGTTCAAAGATGAGGTGTGGCCGAAGTTCCTTCGCGAGAACGCCAAGAAAGTCCTGAAGCTCTAGTCCCGATCAACCACCCTCGATCTGAGTTGCCGCAGTAATCTCTGACTCCATGGTGGATGATCAACACGACTCACGAAGCAGTCAGGCGGACTCAACAACACCCGCGAATCAGTTCTCCGACCCGCGATTTTCAAGGGCGGTGATGATTCTCACGTACATCGTTGGCGGTATCGGCCTCGTTATTGGCACCAGCACGGTGACAAAGGCTCCCGCCGACCTCACCTTGGCATGCCTCCTCGCAGTTGGAGGCGTTGGAATTCTCTCGTTTATCCGCCATGCGCTACTGCACCGCTCTGACGCGGCGCGCATGGGGTGGGACTACGGGAAACGAAACAACTTCCAGATCGAAGTCGGAATTGCGAATCTGGCGTGGGGTGTCGTTGCACTCCTGGCCGTCATTCTCAATTGGGGTTTAACGATTGAGGCAGGACTCTTTCTCGTCGAGGGCGTCTACATCTCGTCGGTTGCGCTCATGACGATCGTTTCGCCAGGAGGACAACGACGCGATATCGGCGGCATCGTCGCCACGAGCGCCTTCGGAGCCGTCTTGTTGTACGTCGGCATTCTCGGAATGTCCGCCGCTACGTAAATCCCCTGAAGCTCTAGGCCTTCAGGATTTCCTTCCACGGAAGGTCTTTGTCGGGCGAGACGTCACGCGGAAGGCCCAGAGCGCGTTCAGCGATCATGTTGCGGTGCACCTCGGTTGTACCTCCACCGATTCGTGAACCGAACTGACCCATGTGAACCGACTGCCAGAAACCGTTCTGCGGTGCGTCGGCCTTATCGAGCATTCCGTCCGGACCTTCGAGTTCAAGTGCGAGGTCGTATCGCTTTTCCGCAGCCTGCACCATGAAGTTCTTCATCACCGATGGGTCGGGAGGATTTCCACGACCATTAAGGATGAACGACTGCATGCGCAGTCCAAGGAGTTGCAACATGCGCTCGCGCGCATAGGCGTCGGCCAAACGCAAACGAATCTCGGGGTCCTCAGTCCGCCCATACTTGCGCGCAAGACCAAGCACTCCTTCGAAACCATTTGAACCGCCGGCGCCGGAACCGATCATTCCGGCTTCGCTGCTCAACACCGTTCGGGTAACTGCCCATCCTTCGTTGATCTCGCCAACAACGTTCTCGACAGGAATGATGACGTCGTTGAAGAAAACCTCGTTGAAGTGCGCCTGACCAGTTGACTGCACGAGCGGACGAACTTCGATGCCCGGTGTTGCCATGTCGACGAGGAAGAATGTGACGCCCTTGTGCTTCGGTGCATCAGGATCGGTGCGTGTAACGAGGATGCCCCAATCGGCGAATTGCGCTTGGGTGTTCCAAACCTTCTGACCGTTGACGATGAATGCGTCACCGTCGCGAACGGCGCGGGTTGAAAGTGCTGCGAGATCGGAACCAGCGCCTGGTTCAGAGAACAACTGACACCAGTTCACTGAACCGTCAAGAAGGCCCGGAAGAAATCGCTGCTGCTGTTCGGGAGTGCCGTGGCGCATGATCGGCGGACCGACCAGCGACTGCACAGCACCGATGAAGCCAGCAGTGGCGTCGTACTTCGATGCTTCTTGACCAAAAATCACCGAAACCGCAGCGCTGTCTCCGCGACCACCAAATGCCTTTGGCCAGGTGATGCCAGCCCATCCGTTGTCCGAAAGCACCTTCTGCCACGAGCGACAACGTTCCATGTAGGCACGAGCGGCCTCTTCGGAATCGTCGACTGGTCC
>CAEZUO010000022.1_pt1 | contig 20235 bp, 15 predicted proteins | sample 7264501 | NCBI WGS metagenome assembly CAEZUO01 (sample SAMEA6813832, study PRJEB35770) | freshwater metagenome | biome: Freshwater; feature: Freshwater reservoir; material: water | place: Czech Republic | collected 2016-04-20 | depth 0.5m m
CTCATGGTTCCGCTTGACGCCGCTGGTGTCACGGTTCGTGGTGTTGAACGACTCGACGGCGACGAAGGTTTCGCTGAAGTGTTCTTCGACGATGTCTTTGTTTCTGACGATTTGGTATTGGGCGGCGTGAACGAAGGTTGGGGTGTCGCTATGGCAACCACCTCTTCAGAGCGTGGCCTTACCCTTCGTTCGCCGGGTCGTTTCTGCGCCGCTGCCGATCGCCTTGTCGATCTTTGGAAGCGTCAGAATGCTGCGGGCGAACATGCAGAACGCGTTGCTGCAATGCGTGATGATGTTGCTCAGTCGTGGATGGAAGCCGAGGCCTATCGCCTCGCAACGCTTGCCGATGTCACCGGTTTGGTGAACGGCGTTTCCCAAGGCGCACGATCAAGTCTCACGAAGATCTTCTGGTCGGAACTCGATGTGAATCTGAACGAAACCGCACTTCGTTTGCTCGGCCCCGCCGCCGAACTCATTGAAACCTCACCCGATGCCGTCGACGGGGGAGCGTGGATGAAGGGCTTTGAGTTTGCACTCAGCGGTCCGATCTACGCCGGCACAAATGAAATTCAACGCAACGTCGTCGCCGAGCGCGTGCTCGGTCTGCCCCGGAAGTAGGCCGAGATGCAATTCGCTTTCACCGAAGATCAACTGCTGTTCCGCGACGCTGTCGCCGAATTCTTTGCCAACGAATGCCCGCCGGAAAAGGTGCGCTGGTCATGGGACGACGCTGTCGGACGCGACGCGTCAACCTGGGCAGCTCTTGCCGAGATGGGCGTGATTGGCCTCACTGTTCCTGAAGCCTTTGGTGGCATGGGAATGAACGAGATTGACCTCCTTCCGATCCTGACCGAAGCCGGTCGCTACGCCTACCCAGGTCCGTTGGTTGAAACCGTTGCCGTCGTTGCTCCGCTTCTCGCTGAATCAGCACCTTCGGCAATCGCCGAGAAATGGCTGCCCGGTATTGCCGATGGTTCGGTCATTGCAACTGTTCAACTCGATGGTCAGCCTTTCGTCAACGACATGCACATCGCCAACCTTCTGGTTGCGCAGCGTGACGATCGCCTGTTCGCGGTGCCCGCCGACAAGGTTCGTTCAACGCAGCAGGTATCGGTCGACGGCGCTCGTCGATTGTTTGCTGTCGAATGGGACGAAGCCGATGCTGAGCTCATTGCCTCGGGCGAAGCAGCGCTGCAAGCCGCGAACCGCGCTTTCGATCGTGGCGCTGCCGCCACCGCGGCGCTGCTCATCGGATTGTCCGAACAGATGATCGCGATGACGGTTGCCTATGTCGTTGATCGCAAGCAGTTCGGTGTGCCGATCGGAAGCTTCCAAGCCGTGAAGCATCACCTGGCCGACGCTGAGCTCAAGGTGTCGTTTGCTCGTCCTGCTGTGTGGGCTGCGGCCTACGGACTGGCAACTGGTTCTGCCGATGTCGATCGTGAAGTCTCGATGGCGAAGTGTTTCGCTTCCGATGCCGCCGAGGTTGTTGCTCGTAAGGCGCTGCAAACTCATGGCGCCATCGGTTACACCACTGAACATGATCTGCACTTCTGGCTGAAGCGTTCATGGGCGCTCTCCTCAAGCTGGGGCGATGCTCTTTGGCACCGTCGCCGCGTCGCTCACCTGTTGCTCGACAACTAAGCCAGTGGCTACATCTGAATCTGTCGCGTCGCTCGTCTCGCGCTGCTTACGTGCAGTTGGAGCGACGCGTGCATTCGCTGTGCCCGGTCACGGCCTCGAAGCGCTCGAAGGCCTAGCGCTCATTCCTGTCGCGTCGGAAGCCGCGGCGGTTGCTTTGGCCGATGCTGACGGCCGGTTGTCTGTCGCTCCGGATGCGCGTCCAGGCGTTGCACTTCTTCCCGGTCGTCGAGTGCGGTTGTCCTCGCAGCCCGGTGAAGAAACGCAAGCGCTTTCAATCGGAGTCGAAGATCTCCCTGCGGCAATTGCCGGTTGGTCATTGGGTCGTGTGTTTGGCGCAGTCGAGATCGAACTTCCCGCCGACCTTTTCGCCGAAGTTCCTGAAGGCGCACAGCCGCTCGTGCTTCAACGGAGTGATCAACTGCTTCGCCTTTCGGTTGGTCTTGCTGACTTCCGCACGATGATCATCGTTGGCCCCGGAGTTCTTCGCGACGGGGCCGCGGCCGACGTTGCCGATTTCGTCACCCGAACCGGTGCTGGAGTTATGACCACGATGGGTGCGGTCGGAGTCGTGCCGCTCGACCATCCGTCGTGGTGCGGCGTTGTCGGCATTCAAGCCGATGACCCTGCGCTCGGAGGCCTTGATGCGTGCGAGCTCGTGATCGCCGTCGGCGTTGACGACGATGAGCTTGGCGAGTCACTTCCGATGAATGCGCAGCTCCTCGAAGTCGAACCGTGGCATCTGCCGTTCTTGGCCACTGATTGGCCCGCAATCGAATCGCAAGCTGTTCGTTCGTCACTTGTCGAAGCATGCGCAGCGGTGTTCGGTGACCATCGCGAAGCGACAACCTCGCCGTTGCATCCCGTTCGTGCTGTGCTCGATGTCTTCGATGCAATCGACCCCGACGTGCAGGTCTATGTCGATGGCGGCCCCGGCGGTTTCTGGTTTGCTCGTGGAGTTGTACCCGTTCCGATGGGACGCGTTGTCGTTCCTGCTCGTTCGGCCGATGGGTTCGCAATTTCTGCGGCGATAGTTTCGGCGCTCGACGGCACTCGCTCGGTCGCGATCACGATGCCCGGCAGCGCACTCGAAAACGAGTTGCTCGACCTTGCTGCTGCGCTCGACCTCGGCATTGTTGTTGAACAATGGGGCGATGATGTTGACGGGGGCGATCCTTCGCAACACCGAGCGAACCTTGTTGCAGCAATGAGTGATTCTGGTGTCAGCGTTACCGGTGTCGCGGTTGACCTTGCTGCTGCTGCCGAACTTGTTGATCTTGCCGGCCCCGTTGTGGCCTGGCCGACGTTCAACTAACGGGCTCACTCGAACGCAAAACGAAACCGGGGGCCGACCGTGTGGTCGACCCCCGGGTACTGCACAACGTTGGTGGAGCGATCAGCCGCCGATCGGAAGATCAATGCCACCGGGGAGCGAGATGGTCTTGCACTCGCAGAATGCTTCGATGCCTTCGGGGCCAAGCTCGCGGCCAACGCCTGAGCTCTTGAAGCCACCGAATGGGCCGTTGAAGTCCATGCCCTGAGCAGTGTTCACGCCGAAGGTGCCGGTACGAACCTTGCGAGCAACGTTGATGCCCTTTTCGATGTCTGAGGTGTAGCAGGCACCGGCAAGGCCGTAGTCATTGTCGTTTGCAATGGCGATGGCATCTTCGAGGGTGTCGTACTTAATGAGTGACAACACTGGTCCGAAGATTTCTTCACGAGCGATGGTCATCTGGTTGGTGACATCGGCGAAAAGCGTGGGGGACACGAAGTGGCCCGTTGCTTCGTCGGGACGTCCGCCACCGACAACAACGGTCGCGCCTTCGGCCTTGCCCTTGGCGATGTAACCCTCGACGCGCTCACGCTGACGTTCAGCGATGAGTGGTCCGCACATGTTCTCGGGATTGGCGGGGTCGCCTGCAATTTGTGAGCTCACTGCAGCAGCAAGCGCATCGCGGATCTCGTCGTACTTGCTCGCTGGAGCAAGAACGCGAGTGAGCGCAACACAAGCCTGACCATTGTTCATGAGGCCACCCTGAATGATGTGGCCGACTGCTTCTTCGATGTTGGCATCGTCGCAAATGATTGCGGCGGACTTGCCACCAAGCTCGAGCGTGCAGCGCTTGAGCTGCTCGCCACAGATGGCGCCGATCTTGCGACCCGCAGCAGTCGAACCGGTGAAGCTGACCTTGTTGACGTCAGGATGACGCACGAGGTACTCGCCAACCTCGCGGTCGGCTGGAACGATGTTGATGACACCGGCGGGAACGCCAGCTTCGATGAGAACCTCGGCGAAGAGGTTTGCATCGAGCGGGGTTTCCGGAGCGGGCTTCAGCACGATGGTGGAACCCGAAGCAAGTGTCGGTCCGACCTTGAGCGTGGTGATGAACAGCGGCACGTTCCACGGGATGATGCCGGCGCAAACGCCGACCGGTTCGCGGCGAACGATGATCTGGCCACCGAGTGCGCCGTCACGACGCTCTTCGAACGGGAAGTTCAGCGTGTGCTGTGCGAATGAGTTGAGCACCATGGTTGCGGACAGAACCTGACCGAACATGGAGAAGTAGTACGGCGCGCCAACTTCGCTCACGATGAGGTTGGTGAACTCTTCCTGGCGAGCAGTAAGGAGTTCGGCGACCTTGGCAAGCAGAGCGGAACGCTCTTGCGGCGTGTAGTCAGCCCACGGGCCAGTAAGTGCGGCCTTGGCGGCGGCAACGGCGCGATCCATGTCGGCATTGGTTGCGACCGGAACAGAACCGATGACCTCTTCGGTGGTCGGCGAGAGCACCTTGAGTGTTTCGTTCCCGGCGGGTTCGACCCACTCGCCCCCGATGAAGAACTTGTCGTACGTCAGCATGACTTCCCCTTCTCGTCACCCGGATCGGCCGGGTGTTTAGGGGAGTGAATCTATCGGCCCACGGGCGTGTCGGCCCACCGGGCGGGGAGGAAGTCCTACGGGGCGGAAATCGGCAGGATCTTGCCGGAGTTGAGTTCGTTGACGACCTGTAGGGCATCACCAATTTCGACAAAGTTCACCCCAACGATCGTGGGGAATTTGCCTCGTTGGGTCATGCAGTCCCGCACCCGAGGCATCAGGACGTCGTAGGCATTGACATCTTTGGCCTCGCCAATGGTGGGGGCGGCTCCGGCTGGAGTGATCCAGTGGTTGATTTGGAAAAGCGGCGACCTGGGGGTTCCGCGGTTCGGGGCGCAACTCGGGATGCCAGCCCAGTCCTTGGTCCATTGCTCGGTTCCATCAGCGCCCGTGACGGTCGCGGGGATCGGGCCTTCCACTGTGGCTGTACCGGTGTACTTGGACGAGCCCGGGGCGTAGAGCTCGGAGTCCTTGCGGAATGTAAATGGTGTGTCTTGGAAAACCCCGTAACCCTTGATGTTCCACGCTGGTGGTGCGCCGCTGAACTCAGAGATCATGACGATGTTCTTCTTCGCATCGATCATCTCGCCGAGAGTGGGCATCGGCGCAGTGGGGTCGTAGTCCCAGACTCTGTCAAAGACCTTCGCCTCGCGAAGGGCCTTCTCGGTATCGGCCTTCGAGACGTAGTCGCCAATGAACCAGATGATGACGTTGTCGGGATTGTCGTTGAGGAACTGACGCGTGTATCCCAACGCCGTTGTGAATTTGGTTGCGCCATATTCGCAATAGACGTGACAGAGGTAAACATCACGGAGATTTGGATCAACCTTGATGTTGGCTTGAAGTTCTTTCGCTTTTGCTTGCTGTTGATTCGAATACTGATCGTCTTGATCAATGGGGTTCACTGCAAGCTCGGCGATGCTGTCGGTGATGACAGCATTTGCGCCAGTGATGTTGACGGTTGTGGGAATGCCGTAGTGGGTCTTCACGAGAAGAGCGCGCACTCCAAAATCCAATTGGGCGGGGATGCTTTTGGTTTGTTCGTAGAACAACCAGCCCGGATCAGCAGCAGTTGACATTGCATTGTGAGCGCCGAGGAAAGCGACCTCGTTCAGGGGTTTATCGCACAGCTCGGGAAAGCCATTGCACTTTCGTTGCTCGTTTGCTGCGGTCTGCGATCGAGCATCCGAAGTCGTGAACCATGCTCCGGCGCCAATCGAAATGAGAAGAACGGTCACCATGAGAGCAACGCGCATGGTCGGGTTATTCAGCCGAACTTCCTTGACATCGGCGAGGGCGGCACTGCGCGTCGTGACTGTCGAGCGGCGGCCAACGATAGAAAGGAGTTGGGATGCCCCGACGTAGGCAAGTACAGCGCCGACCACGATCACCAAAAGCGGAATGACGGTTTCGCGTTCAATGACGATGATGAACCCGATAACCATGAGGAGTACTGCGTGGACGATTTGTCCGCGCTGTGAAGTTGGTTTGTGTCGATCGATCACAAAGCGCGCTCGATCGATCACTGAGCGGACAGTGACAGCCTCACCATGAGGGGCTGTTGCAGTCCCGAACGCACACAACACGACGCCGAATCCAACAATCCAAATGGAATAGAGCCGGTAATCGCTGACAAAGAACTCTGCGGCAGAAACGAAGGCTCTCTCGGTATCGGGATCGTTTGCATATGAGCCGGCGATGATCGGGGCGATTGTCGCCAAAACAAACATGACGATTCCGCTGAATGCCGCGGAAATTCCCAGAGCAAAAGTGGACCTGTGGCGGTTGGTGTCGAGAGCGATCGTGCCGAATGCAAAGAGGCCTGCCGCGAGGAGAAGGCCCGCACCTGCGAGAGTCAGCCTTTCGGCGATTCTCCAAAGCCCAAGACCACGGGTTTGGTCGCCGATCTTTACGAGTAGTTCATTCGTTCCTGTCGGGATTGATGTCGCCAAGTCAGGGTTCGTCGCCTGAAGGCTTCCCGAAAGCACATTGAGGCTTTCGCTCAGGTTGATGACTTGGGTATTGCCGCTTTGGGTAAAGAGGTAATCGTGACTGGTGTCGAGGGCTCTTCGAAAGATCGAACGAAACGCTGGGGTTTGCAAGATTGGATCAAGTGTCGAGCGGATGATCGTGCGAAACGACGCAAGATTCGAGGGCCCGGTATTGATGATGGCATCGGTGATTTCGTCGGCAAGCTTCGACCGCACCGCTTGAGAGTCGAGGACCCTCTCGGCTCGTTCCGCGAATCGGGCCGAATCGAAAACCGTCATTCGGGTCCATATGGAGGTCACCCCGAGAGTGAACGTGACAAAGAAGAGGATTGCGCAGAAGATCGAGCCCAGATGACGAGCGGTTGGCTTTCGCGTTCGTGCGCCTGATTGTTCGCCTGCTGCAGCGGTCATTCGTTACACCTTCGCCCTAGGACTCAGAAACTCTGCCACACCGTTGGTCGATTTCTGTCGGTTGCGCGGCTTCGTCAGCAGACGCGGGTGGGGTTTGGCAGGATGGTGGCCCCGCTGCCTGGCGGGATCGAAAGGACTCTGATGCAGCTCGGCATGGTCGGTCTTGGGCGAATGGGTGCAAATCTCGTTCGGCGTCTCGTTCGTGATGGCCACACCTGTGTGGTGTTTGATGTCGACGCAGCAGCAGTTGCAACGCTGGCAGCCGAGAGCGACGCCATTACCGGTGCAAGTGATCTTGCTGACTTTGTCGCGAAACTTGATGTTCCTCGCGCGGCCTGGGTGATGGTTCCGGCCGCATATGCCGGTGGCACAGTGAACGATCTGGCTGCGCTGATGGAATCGGGCGACATCGTCATCGACGGCGGCAACACCTATTACCGCGACGATGTCGATCGCGCCGAGGCTCTCGCGCCAAAGGGCGTGCACTATGTCGATGTCGGCACGAGCGGTGGCGTCTTTGGTCTTGACCGTGGTTTTTGTCTGATGATTGGTGGCGAGGACGACATCGTCACCCATCTCGAACCGATCTTCCGCACGATCGCCCCTGGTGTTGGCGATGCAGAGCGCACACCGGGTCGCACGGGCGAGTTCACCCCTGAAGAACAAGGTTGGCTGCATTGTGGGCCAGCCGGTGCAGGTCACTTCGTCAAGATGGTGCACAACGGCATCGAATACGGACTCATGGCGGCCTACGCCGAAGGTCTCAACATCCTGAAGCACGCGAACGCCGGCAAAGTTGTGCGCGAGAACGATGCAGAGACCACACCGTTGCGCGAGCCCAAGTACTACCAGTACGACATCGACATCGAGTCGGTAGCCGAAGTGTGGCGTCGCGGAAGCGTTGTCGCGTCATGGCTTCTCGATCTCACTGCAGCTGCGCTCGTTGAAGATCCACAACTCGACACGTTTGCTGGACGCGTAAGCGATTCCGGTGAAGGTCGCTGGACAAGCCTTGCCGCCATCGACATCGGCGCACCCGCGCCAATCTTGACCACGTCGCTTTACGAGCGATTCACATCGCGCGGCGAAGCCGATTATGCCGACAAGTTGTTGTCGGCGATGCGTAAGCAGTTCGGTGGCCACGACGAGAAGCCGGCGAGTGGCAACTGAACCTGTTGCTGACGGGTCGGTTGTCGTCTCGACAATTGACGGCGTTGCCGCAGTCACGCTTTCGGCTGGACCAACGGTTTTCTCTGTTCTTCCTGAGGTCGGCCTGCTCGGTGCATCACTGACCCATAAAGGTCGCGAGTACCTCAACTTTCACGGTGGAGCGAACGCCGCTCGCGACGGGCACACCACCGGGGTTCCGCTCTTGGCACCGTGGGCCAATCGGTTAGCCGGATCCTCGTATCGAGTCGGTTCGAAAAGTGTTGATCTTTCCGAACTTCCGCTGCATCGCGATTCAAATGGATTTCCGATCCACGGGCTGCTTGTCGGTCGTTCCGGCTGGGAACTGGTGTCGGTGAAAGGGCAGCCAGGGTCAGCAACGATGGTTGCGTCGTTCAATGCTGCGGCGGACGAAGAAGTGATGGCGGTATTCCCCTTCCCCCATGAACTCACTGTTGGGTTCACCGTGTCGCCAGGTCGATTGATGGTCTCGACCACGGTCACCGCCACAGGACGACGAGCGGTGCCGATCAGCTTTGGTTGGCATCCCTATTTCCGGCTGCCCGATGTTGATCGAGGCCGAATCAGGTTGGGTATGCCGTCGCGCACCCGTCTTGTCCTTGATGAACGTGGAATTCCCACCGGCGAGGAACTCGCTGAAACTGCTTCGATCGTGAAGCTGGGTGACACGGCATATGACAACGCGTATCGGCTTGGCGCCGATCGCCAGCTGTTGTTGGCCTCGGGCCGACGCCGTCTCACTGTTGTCTTCGACCGCAAGTACCCCTACGCGCAGGTCTATTCGCCCGTCGGGGCAGACTTCATTGCCCTCGAGCCGATGACGGCTCCTACGAACGCCCTTTGTCAGGAAACAACTCCAATGGTTGCTCCTGGCGAACGGTTCACCGCTCGCTATGTCGTTTCTCTCACCTGAACGCAGGAGTTCACATGTCTGACGCCCCACAGCCGATTGAACAATCCAGTGAATGGTGGGAACTCGCTGCGCATCAGGCGGAAATTGCCGATGTGCACTTGCGCGAACTCTTTGCGTCGGACCCAACGCGTGGTGACCGCCTCACAATTGAGGTTGGTGATTTGTACGTGGACTACGCCAAACATCGACTCTCCGACGAAACCCTGACGAAGTTGTTTGCGCTTGCCCGCCGGGCCGACGTCGAAGGATTACGCGACGCAATGTGGGCTGGCGAACACATCAACGTCACTGAAGATCGTGCGGTTCTCCACATCGCACTTCGTGCACCAAAGGGCGTGGTGTTCACCGACGAAGGCCACGACGTCGTTCCCGATGTCCACGAAGTTCTCGAACGCATGGGCTCGTTCTCGAATCGCGTGCGAAGCGGTGAATGGGTTGGTCACACCGGTAAGCGCATTCGAACCGTGATCAATATCGGTATCGGTGGCAGCGATCTTGGGCCGCGCATGGCTCATGAAGCGTTGTTGCCCTATGCCCAGGAAAATATCGATGTTCGCTTTGTTTCGAATGTCGATGGAAACGAGTTCTTCGAACTCACGCGTGATCTTGATCCCGCCGAGACCCTGTTCATCATCGCCTCGAAAACCTTCACGACCCTCGAAACGATGACAAACGCGCACAGCGCACGTGACTGGGCGCTGGCTTCGCTCGGCGACGATGCCGCCATTGCAAAGCACTTTGTCGCAGTTTCGACGAACGCCACTGAGGTGGAGAAGTTCGGTATCGACACCGACAACATGTTTGGCTTCTGGGACTGGGTTGGTGGCCGTTACAGCTACGACTCCGCAATCGGCCTGTCGCTCATGATCGCCATCGGTCCGGACAACTTCATCGAGATGCTTGAAGGGTTTCGTCTTGTCGACGAGCACTTCCGTACAGCGCCAATGGAACAGAACCTGCCGTTCATCCTCGGGCTCATTGGCGTTTGGTACAACAACTTCTTTGGTGCACAAACGCTCGCCGTTCTTCCGTACAGCCATTACCTCGCGTATCTCACGCCGTATTTGCAGCAATTGGCAATGGAGAGCAACGGAAAGTCGACCGACCGGTGGGGCCGCACGGTTGGCACGCAAACTGGCGAAATCGTGTGGGGGCAACCGGGCACCAACGGACAGCACGCGTACTACCAACTCATTCATCAGGGAACGAAGTTGATTCCTGCCGATTTCATTGGCCTTGTGTCGCCGGCCCACGAAGTCGGTGGTCATCAAGACATCTTCATGGCGAACTTCTTCGCGCAGCCTGAAGCGCTGGCATTCGGTCGTACCGCGGAACAAGTTCGTGCCGATGGCGTTCCTGAAGCGCAGGTTGCTGCACGAACGTTTGCGGGCAATCACCCAACCACCTCAATCATGGTTCCTGAACTTTCACCCAAGGTGCTTGGTCAGCTCATTGCGACCTACGAGCACAAGACCTTTGTGCAGGGTGCGGTGTGGGGGATCGACTCGTTCGACCAGTGGGGTGTTGAGTTGGGCAAGAAACTCGCGCAGGCGATCATCCCCGAACTCACCGCCGATGCTGCGCCCGCATTGGGGCATGACTCGTCGACGAGTGCGCTGATTCGGCGTTATCGCAAAGGACGCGGCCGGGCATAGGCCTGGCCCGGGACAGCAGTCCCGGGAGCGTGGCAGACTCCTTCGTCCACGGGCGAGGAGGCTGACGGATGAAGGTTCTGGGTATCGATATCGGTGGCACTGGCATTAAGGGTGCAGTCGTCGACACCAAGAAGGGTCATCTCGTTACCGATCGACTGCGGTTGCTCACGCCCGAGCCCGCAACCCCCGACGCCGTCGGAATGACTGTTGCCGAGATCGCAAAGCACTTCGAGTGGTCAGGTCCGATCGGGTGCACCTTCCCAGGTGTTGTTAAAGGTGGCACGGTGTTCACCGCTGCCAACGTTGACAAGTCTTGGATCAATGTCGATGCATCGCGAATCATCAGCGATGCAACTGGTTGCCCCGTCACGATGGTGAACGATGCCGATGCTGCTGGTGAAGCAGAAACGCGATTTGGTGCCGCTCGCGGAAAGTCGGGCGTCATCCTGACAATCACCTTGGGTACGGGCATTGGTTCTGCACTCATGATCGACGGAACGCTCGTGCCGAATACCGAACTTGGTCACTTGTGGCTTCGCGGTGGCGACGCCGAAAAGTGGGCCGCAGCATCAGTGCGTGAACGTCTTGAGCTCGACTGGCCCGAGTGGACCGCACGCGTCGACGAGTACCTGTGCTCAGTCGAGAAACTGTTCTGGCCTGATTTATTCATCATTGGCGGCGGCGTGTCGAAGAAGGCCGACAAGTTCATTCCGAATCTGACCTGCCACACCCCAGTTGTTGCAGCATCGCTACGCAATGCCGCTGGCATTGTTGGTGGTGCACTCGCAGTGCATCGTCACCGAGACAAGCACGGCACCGACGGACAGTCGCACGTCAGCAAGAAGAAGTAACTCCTCGCCACTCAGCGAGTCTGAAGTTCTTTCGGCAAATGCGAAGTGTCGGAGAAGCGAAAAAGACTGAATGACAGCGATGATGCGATGTGCATCGGTCGCACGACGCTGATCGAGCCGTGGAAGGCAACGAAGCGTTCCCATTCCCACGGGACGGGTTCGATGCCGAGAAGGTGCCCGAGACTGACGGCGTTCGCTCCTGAGTGCGCAACAAAAACGATGCGCGGTCCCTCGTGGTTCATATTCCACAACGGAGGAAATCCGCGAGCGCGAGTGCAATCGATGTCGGTGAGGAACTCAGTGAGTCCACCAACAACACGTTGATGAAACTCGAGGAATGATTCGGCGCCTGGGATGGCTTCCCATTGTTCCTTGAGTGGTCGACTGCGTTGTTCGGCAAAGGCCTTTTCAATGACTTCGGATGGCGTGCCTTGCCAAACTGGTGCACGAATTTCAGCGATCCAATCGTGAGTTTCTGGTTCAAGGCCGAACGCGTCGATGAGTGGTTGTGCAGTTTGTTGTGCTCGCTTGAGCGGTGACACCACAAGACGATCGATGGGGAGGTCAATGAAGAACGAGGGGAGAAGTTCGGCCTGACGGTGGCCGATGTCGGTAAGCACGGGGTCGTCGACACCGCCTCCATCGATTTCCCACTGCGGTTGTCCGTGTCGAATGAAGATCAGTTCCATGGTTCGTTCTTTGCGTTAGCCGCGGCCAGGTCGGCGGCGGTGGCGATTGGTCCAACAGCCTCGATGCCAATGACGACGAAGGTCGGGGGCATCGATGGGAACGGCAACGATGTGTCCGGTTCCTGACGGGATATCTCGATTGCAGCCAGGGCACACGTAGTTCTTGGTTGCTTCATAGGGCTGCACGCGTCGAACCTCGACTTCGAGGCCCATTGGGTCGCGTTCGGGTTCATTGGCCATGTCAACCGAAGAATGCCCAAATAATGAGGCCGAGGCAGATGACCATGGCAGCGCCGACCATGAAGTAGTCGAACGGTGATCGGCGTTGTTGGCGATGCGGATTGAATCCCACCCCCCAAGTATTCCTTGTTCTGGGTGGCGTCCCGCACGCAATTTGCTTTCGTTGCGCTGGTAGCGTCGCCATTCATGCGTTCCCCCCGAATTCTCGCCGCTGGTTTGACACTTGTTGCAGGCGTCACGCTCGTCGCCGCGTGCTCAGGCGGGAGCTCATCCTCGCCGGCTGCTCCGTCAGGCGATCCCGTGTTGGTCGAAGGGCAACAGGTCTATTCACAGAACTGCGCCAGTTGTCATGGTGCCGCGGGACAGGGTGGCTACGGCAAAAAGCTCGCCGGTGTCGTTACGGAGAAGTACCCGAACATCGATGATCAGATTGCTCTGATCACCAACGGTAAGGGTGCCATGCCCTCGTTCTCGAAGAAGCTGAGTGCCGACCAGATCACTGCCGTCACGCGTTACACCCGCGAGGTTCTCGGCAAGAACTGAGGACTCGCTTGAGCTTCAGTGCAAACGGCCCGTGCGCAGCGCTGTGAGTCGTTCATAAAGTCATCGCCTCGGCGGAAACGATCGCCCTTCGATCGAAGATGTTCGCGGAGGTTCGATGCTCGCCACTATTTCGTCGGCGACGTTGTCGGGGATCGACGGTGTTCCCATCACCGTTGAAGTTCATGTTGCCAACGGTCTGCCTGGTTTTACTGTTGTTGGTCTTCCCGACGCGTCGTGTCGCGAGGCTCGCGATCGTGTGCGTGCTGCACTGCTGACGTCCGGCTTTGCGTGGCCCGACCGACGGACGACGGTCAACCTTGCGCCGACCTCGCTTCGCAAAGTTGGGTCTTCGCTCGATCTAGCGATTGCAATTGGCGTGTTGGTGGCAAGTGAACAACTTCCACCGGAGGTCGTTGCAGACCGCGCATTCCTTGCCGAGTTGGGACTCGATGGTTCGCTTCGACATGTCCCTGGCGTGTTGTCGCTCGTTGCATCGTGTCCGCAGTCGGAAGTCATCGTGGCGCCGTCCTCGCACTCAGAAGCAGCACTCGTCGAGCGGTCGATGATCCGTTGTGCGCCTGAGTTGCGTGCGCTGGTCGACTCCCTCACTGCTGAAGCGCCGTGGTCGCGGCCACCAGACGAACCATTCGTGGCGCCGATTTCGAATGGGCCTGACTTCGCTGAGGTCCGGGGGCATCCGTTGGCACGGTTTGCGGTGGAAGTTGCCGCTGCGGGTGGGCACCACCTGTTGATGGTCGGTCCTCCAGGCTCGGGGAAGACGATGTTGGCCGATCGTTTGCCCGGTCTTTTGCCCGATCTTGATGATTCGACGGCATTCGACGCGACACGGGTTCATTCAGCGGCGGGGGAGCCGCTCGTTGGTGGACTCGTGCGCCGGCCGCCACTGCGCGCTCCGCATCACGGGATGAGTGCGGTGGCGATGGTTGGCGGTGGTTCTCATCGCATTCGTCCTGGCGAGATCTCGCTTGCGCACGGTGGTGTGTTGTTTCTCGACGAGATGGGGGAGTTCAGCGCAGTCGTTCTCGATTCTCTGCGGCAACCACTTGAAGAAGGCGTGATTCGTCTCGCGCGCGCCGAAGCACGCGTCGAACTTCCGGCGCGCTTTCTTCTGGTTGGAGCGATGAACCCCTGTCCGTGTGGCGAAGGTGTCGTGCCGGCAGCATGTCGTTGCACCGATCGTTCACTCGATCGTTACCGCCGAAGGTTGTCGGGTCCGCTGCTTGACCGATTCGATCTCCGCATTGATGTTCATCGACCCGATCCGCGCCAGTTGCTGGGCGGCGAACCGGCCGAAGCGAGCTCGATCATTGCTGCACGAGTCCGTGTTGCTCGTGGCCGAGCAACCAGTCGGGGCGTTCGATGCAATGCCGAACTTTCGAGTGCCGCGCTTGAGCGAACCGCACCGCTCAACGACGAGGCATCGGCACTCATTGAACGATCGCTCGAATCGGGCCGACTCTCTGCTCGAGGAATGCGCCGAGTATGGAGAGTTGCCCGAACGATTGCCGATCTCGACGGCCATGACGATGCGATCACTGCCGAACATGTGGCCAGTGCGTTGCATCTGCGCAGTGATCCTGCGTTTCTGAAGCATTCGGTGGCGAGTTAGATGACCGCCGAGAAGCTCCCTGATGAAGCGTGGGTGGTCGCGCTTTCGAGTTTGCCGGGTGTCGGCCCTTCTCGTTTGCGTTGGTTGTTGACCCAAGGCGAGCCCGAGTCTGTGTGGCGCAATGTCCTTAGCGGTTCGCTTGGGAACGCCGCGCACGAAGCGAGTATCCGAATTCCGCTGGCGTATCTCGAGCAGTGGAGCGTTGCGGCGAAATCAGTTGATCCAGCCGCTTACTGGAACGCGCACGTCGAGGCCGGCATCGGAGTCATGACTCGTTGGTCGGCATCGTTTCCTCAGGAACTCGCTGACGATGACGACGCACCCGTCGTTCTGTTTTGGTTGGGCGATATCGACCTGCTTGCGGGTACTCGTGTCGCCATTGTCGGAACTCGCCGTGCGACTCGATACGGCATTGACGTTGCCAACGAATTCGCCCGTGAGCTATCGCTTGCAGGGGTTTCAGTCGTGTCGGGTCTGGCGTTGGGAATCGATGGCGCTGCGCATGCAGGAGCACTTGCCGTCGATGGCGCGCCGCCGGTCGCTGTTGTCGGGAGTGGTCTCGATCGTGTGTATCCGCGAGCCCACCGAGCGTTGTGGCGTGCAGTGGCTGAACGTGGTGTTGTGCTCAGCGAATATCCCCTCGGCGCATCTGCAGTTGCGTGGCAGTTCCCCGCTCGCAACCGAATCATTGCGGCACTTTCTGATGTTGTCGTTGTGGTCGAATCGCAATCAACTGGAGGGGCGTTAGGCACTGCGGTTGAAGCCGCTCGTCGGGGTCGTGCGGTACTTGCGGTTCCAGGACCAGTCACGGCTCCGAGTTCAGCGGGGACGAATCAGTTGTTGTTCGATGGGTGTGGCCCAGCGCGTGATGTTGGCGATGTGTTGCTCGCGTTAGGGCGCGAGCCCGAGCGTCGGCGCAGCGCATCAGAGCAACGTCCGCGTCCCACCGGAGCGGCGAAGACGGTTCTCGACTCATTGCCATGGCAGGCGGTTCCTGTCGAACATGTCCTCGTTTCGACTGGTCTTTCGCTGGGCGAAGCAATGCTGATGCTCGAAGGGCTCGAATCCGATGGATGGGTGTCGCAACGTGCCGGATGGATCGAACGCATTGGTCGTGGGGCAACGCGATGACGGCGTGCGTCACGATTGCCGAGCATCCAAGTCGATGTTCAACGTTCGCCGTTACAGTTTTGTTTGTGGCTGGTGAAGCAGATCCGTGGTTTCTCGACGAGTTTCAGGCGTCGCTGACGTCTGTCTCCGACGCAACCCTGCGCGCCTACCGAAGCGATATCGATCAATTTGTTGAATGGGTCGCCCGTCAGGAGATCGAATCTCCCGATGACGTAAGCCGCACAACATTGCGGCGCTACATCGCAGCAATGACAACACGGAAGCTCGCCCGGCGAACGATCGCACGCAAAGCTTCAGCATTGCGCCGCTATTTCTCCTGGCTGGTTCGCAGTGGTCATCTCACTGCCGATCCTTCCGCAGGGCTTAGTGCGCCGGGTTCCTCGGGTCGACTTCCGCGTGTCTTGCGCGACGAAGAACTCATTCAGGTTCTCGATAATCCCCCAGGAACGACTGCGAATGACCCGCCGGCGATTCGTTCTCGTGATGATGCCGTTCTTGAACTTCTCTACGGCAGCGGCCTTCGTGTTTCAGAAGTGTGCGGTCTGCGTCCTGAAGATCTCGACCTCACTCGCCGCCGAGTCGTTGTCTGGGGAAAGGGTTCAAAGCAGCGTGTCGTTCCACTAAGCGCGCCTGCCGTCGAAGCGCTCGAACAGTGGCTGGGTCATGGTCGGCGCGTCATGGCAACGGCAGCCTCTCCTTCCGATGCCGTGTTTCTTAATCGCAAGGGAACCCGTCTCGGTACGCGCGATGTTCGTCGACTTCTCGACCGCCGAGCGCCATCACCGACTCACCCGCACGCGTTGCGGCACACATTTGCCACCCATCTCCTCGACGGTGGCGCCGATCTTCGTGCGGTGCAGGAGTTACTCGGACATTCTGACCTCTCCACCACACAGCACTACACCCACGTGAGTAAAGAACGATTGCGCACAGTGGTCGATTCAACCCACCCCCGCGCCTGACACAACAACACCTCGCACTTCTTCCCCGGTGAGAACTCTTTATCGGAAGGACCGATGTGCGGTCACCGTCTTCGTGTGGTCATCGTCGCTTGCATCTGCGGGTGCTTTGCGTCGTGGTTGTCTTTGCGCAGTTGTCGGCTGGGCTGATCTGCATAACTCCGAAAACTGCTGGCGCTGCATCAGCATCGGTTGAGTATCGGCCGCCAAGCGATGCTGAAATCGTTGACCACTTTCGTCCGCCTCCGAAACCGTGGATGGCTGGAAATCGGGGCATCGATTACGGAACGAGTCCAGGTGGGCAGATCGGAGCGGCAGCCGATGGGCGCGTGATCTTTGCCGGACAGGTGGGTGGCGCGCTGCACGTCACAATCGAACACGCCGATGGATTGCGCACGAGCTATTCGTTTCTTGCATCGATCACGGTGAGTGCGGGCGATCGAGTGCGTGCGGGCGATGTCGTTGGCATCGCTGGTGGTCCGTTTCACTTCGGCGTTCGCACGCCCGACGACACCTACGTTGACCCCGAAACTTTGCTTGATGGTTCGCTGCGACCGCGCGCACGCCTCGTGCCTGGAACTGATCAGGGGATTGAGCGTCTCGGAGCTCATGAACGGCGTTCCTTGCTTGATGTTTTTCTTGACACTGGTGCAGCTGCACTTTCGGCGACATCAACGTGGGCCTCGCACACGACTGCTCTTGTTGCTCACTATCTCGTCGAACTGAATCCAACGACGCACGCGATTCGTGCAGTCGATGCGTTTACAAAGTGGATGCATGATCAAGCCACGTGCACGCCATCGGCAACGCAAGTTCCCGTCCACCAATCACGGAGGATTGTTGTATTGGTGAGCGGACTCGGTACGTCAAGTGATGCCAACACTGCGTGGGAGATCGATACGAAGTCGCTTGGATACGCCGACGCCGATGTTGTCCGATACTCGTATGCGGGAGGTCAGGCGCCGCGAGTGGACATGAATGAACAGGGCACTCTTCGTTCGGTTTCGAGCCACCCGTTCGATGCGATTGCAACGCGGCCGTTCGATTCGCTTGCGAGCCAGCAGTCGGTCGGAATCTCGGCCGACCGGTTGTCAGCGTTGCTGCAGTCAGTCGCGGCCACGGAGCCGGGGGTACCGATTGATGTTGTGGCTCACTCTCAAGGCGGAGTGGTTGCGCGTCTCGCGGTGGAGCGTTCCGGTGCGGAAGATCGCCTTCCTGCTGAAGTCGACACGTTGGTCACGGTGTCCTCCCCGCAACAAGGTGCTCCGCTGGCCACAGCAGTTGTTGCCCTCGGCGATAGCCCCGGGGGAGCGGCAGCGTTGACTCAGATTCGGGCCGCCGGAGCCGCCGACGATCTCGACAATCGCCTGCCAGCAATCTCCGATTTGGCCGAAACCTCGCCGATCATCGATGAACTCCACCAGCGCCCGATGCCCAAGGGCGTCAGATTCGTGACGATCGGTGGCTCGGGCGATCTCGTGGTGCCCGGGTCGGTCGCTATCGACCTTGGCGCAGACGCGAGCGTGATCCTGCCGACCGATATCGGGAAAGAGGCCCACGGCACTTTGCCCTCGAGCCCAGCAGCCACAAGGGAAATCGGCCTCGCCGTTGCCGGAATGGGCCCCTCCTGTCAGGGCCTCGGCGCCGCGACCACGGCATTCGTCACCGCGGAGACCATCAGATACGGCGAATCGGTAGCGGGGGCGACCGCGGCGGTGGCGGCCGGGGTGCTCCCGATTCCTCCCGACTGACGCCGCCGCCCGGCGGCCAGTTGGCCGATTTTCCGGCCCTCCCATACACTCGGAACCCGGCCCGACGACCGTCGGGCATGTTGATCATCCGATTGACATACCTCTACACATCCGCAGCCGTGCACCCCACGGTCGTCTCCCACCCGGGAAGACGCCAGCACGGGCCTGCGATCCTCCGAACCGATGGGAAGGAACACCCTCATGGCACCAGTTGTCACCATGCGTCAGTTGCTCGATTCAGGCGTGCATTTCGGTCATCAGACCCGCCGCTGGAACCCGAAGATGAAGCGATTCATCCACGGCGAGCGCAATGGCATTTACATCATCGATCTTGAGCAGACGCTCGGCCGCATCGAAACTGCGTACAGCTTTGTGCGTGACCTCGTGGCCGACGGCGGCACGATCCTTTTCGTGGGCACCAAGAAGCAAGCCCAGGATCCGGTTCGTAGCTACGCAGAACGCTGTGGCATGCCCTATGTGAACGAGCGTTGGCTCGGCGGCATGCTCACCAACTTCCAGACCATGTCCAAGCGCGTCTCGAAGATGAAGGACTACCAGCGCATGCGCGACACCGGTGAGTTCGAAGCGATGCCGAAGAAGGAAGCCCTTCTCATCAGCCGTGAACTCGAGAAGCTCGAGCGCAACCTCGGCGGCATCCGCAACATGGAACGCCTTCCCAGCGCCATCTTCGTGCTCGACACCAAGAAGGAAGACATCGCCGTTACCGAGGCCAACAAGCTCGGTCTCCCGATCGTCGCCGTCGTCGACACCAACTGCGATCCAGACATCATCACCTACGTGATCCCGGGCAACGACGACGCCATCCGTTCCGCGAACCTCATGGCTCGCGTGATCGCCGATGCTGTCGACGAAGGCCGCTTCATTGCTTCGCGTAAGCGTGGCGCGGTTGCTCCTGAAGGCCCCGCTGTTGTTGAGCGCACGCCGGAAGAAGAAGCAGCACACGAAGCCGCTCAGGCCGACGCACGTCGTCAGGCTGCCGAAGCTGCTGCTGCACGTGAAGCACGCATCGCTTCAGAACGCGCAACTGCAGAAGAAGCAATCACCCAGACCGATCCCGCAAACGAAACCACGCAGGAGTCCTGAAAACCAATGGCTGAATTCACCGCCAAGGACGTCCAGAACCTTCGTCAGATCACTGGCGCCGGAATGATGGATGCCAAGAAGGCACTCACCGAAAACGATGGCGACTTCGAAGCCGCTAAGCAGTGGCTGCGCGAGAAGGGCCTGGCCAAGGTGGCCAAGCTTGGCGATCGTGAGAATGCACAAGGTTCTGTCTGTGTCGTCGTTGACGGCTCAGTTGGCGCCATTGTGCAGCTCAAGAGCGAAACCGATTTCTCGGCCAAGGCCGCTGACTTCATTTCACTCGTTCAGGACATGACCGAAGCGGTTGTCGCCAAGGGCGCCGACGCACTCGCGGAAATGAACGACGAACTCGACGCACTGAAGATCGCCAAGAAGGAAAACATCGAACTCGGCACCGTCGTGCGATTCGACGCTGCTGGCAACAACATTCTTGACTCCTACCTGCACTTGCAGGACGGTCGTGGCGTCAACGCTGTTCTTGTTGAACTCGAAGGCGGCACCAAAGAGATCGCTCACGATCTTGCCGTGCACATTGCGTTCTCAAAGCCGGCCTACCTCAACCGTGACGAAGTCCCGGCTGAGGATGTTGAGCGTGAGCGTCAAGCTCTTCTCGACATCACCAAGGCAGAAGGCAAGCCTGAAGCGGCCTGGCCGAAAATCGTC
>CAEZUO010000023.1_pt1 | contig 20215 bp, 19 predicted proteins | sample 7264501 | NCBI WGS metagenome assembly CAEZUO01 (sample SAMEA6813832, study PRJEB35770) | freshwater metagenome | biome: Freshwater; feature: Freshwater reservoir; material: water | place: Czech Republic | collected 2016-04-20 | depth 0.5m m
CTGCAGGATTGGCCATTTCTCGCGCACGACAGATACCGAGCCATCAGAGTTTTGCTGATGCTTCACGTCGGTCCATTCATAGTCACTGACGTGTGTCATCACCGAGTTCAGACCCTCGACCTTTGGAGATGGCCTTTCGCCGCCCCAATCGCCGCGCGGGTCGACAAACCAGTCGCCGATCTCAAGAGGGGTATCTGGCGATGGAGTGATGCCTCGTGCAGCGATTTCGTTTGCGTACAACTCGGGTTGATCGCCCCAACCGCCGAACTCTCCAAAGCTCAGTTCCCAGCAGGTGAGCCCCTCAGGCCCAGCGATGATCGGACCGAATGCTGAGCCAAGCGGAACATGGATATGTGATCCGGGTTCGCAGGGTGTGGTTCCGATCCAACCGCTGCCACCGAGCACGAACACGACGTGGTTACTGCGATGTCCATGACGACGAACGACCATCTCTGGCTCATAGTGAACATGCGCCGAAAGAAAGCCGGGTCGGATGATCGGCCACTTCTCACGAACGACAGAAACGGAACCGTCGGCGTTTTGCTGTCGCTGCACCTGAGTCCAGTCGATGTCATCGACATGCCAGAAGATTGGTTCGGAGGCGCCGTGAGATTCGGGAGTAGACATTGAGCCCTACTTTTTGCGAAGTCCGCCGTAGAGCACGCGTTGCACAAACACGCTGAAAAGCAAAGGCTCGGCAAGTTTGCGCGGAATTCGGAAACGCTTGCCGTTGGGCTGCACGACGGTGAGTCCCTCTTCCTGAAGCCCGAGGATTGAACCCCATCGATACTCAGACGCCTTGTAGGTCTTGAGCTTCGACGGCCGGCCGCGAACAAGTTCCTTCACGTTGGACACAACGATTCGGAAACCCCAGTTGCGAGCTGAGCTGCGAAGTGGATCGCTGGCGGCGACATCGCCAACAGCGAAGACATTGGGGAGTGCGGGAATGCGAAGGTTCTTGTCAACGAGAACAAAGCCTTCGTCGTCGAGCACCGAGGCGGGAAGGAACTTGGTATGAGGTGTAACCCCGCCAAGCGCCCACAGCGTGACATCGGCGGTGAACGGATCCTGGCCGGTTGACCACGCAACAGGATCATGCGTGAGTTGGTCTCCGGAAAATCCTTCGGGAACAACTGCTCGGTGGTTGGGGTGAACGGTGACGCCGTCGGTTGCGAGTTGGCGTGCCATCCAGCGGCGAACACTGGGGTGATAGCCCGGCAGTGGTTCATCGCCGCTGTGAAAGAGATGCACCGAGGCGTTCCCGCCGCGAGCGAGATTGTCAGCAACGCTCACGCCAGTTGCGCCGCCACCAACGACAGCGATACTTGAGGCGTTGGCGAGTTCGGCGTTGATCGCTGAAAGCTCGGTGTCGATCGTTGTCAAGTCTTCAACACGGTCGTGGCGCCAGAAGCCGTTGGAAACGCCCGTTGCAATCACGAAATAGTCGTACGGAATCTCTCGGCTTGAGCCGCCGGAAACGTCAACGGAAATCTTCGAATTTTCGAAGTCCACGCTGGAAATTCGTCCGTGGACAACATCTACTGCATCGAGTTTGCGGAAGCGCCGATAGGGAATGAGGTAGGTGCGTCGCCATCGGGGGAGATCAATGAGTCGCGTTCCCAGCTCTTGACCACTCACGAGCGCCGGACGCGTTGAGATGCCGACAACGTTGCACTTGCGCGCCAAACGAGTGGCGATGAGTGCGCCGGTATCGCCCAAGCCTGCGACGATGACTGTTGGTTTACGTGACGAACTCATGAGTTCGTCGACCTCATTCGCCCGTGAAGACGGGGTCGCGCTTTTCGAGGAATGCACGCGGGCCTTCGCCAGCGTCCTTCGATTGCATGACCTTGCCGCCGTGCTTCATTTCGATGTTGAACGCATCAGCCTCGGGCATTGCTTCGGTTTCGCGCAGAGTTGCCAGGATTCCTTGGACAGCAAGCGGACCATTGCGTGCAATGCGGGCGGCGATTTCCTTTGCCTTCGTGAGCGCTTGGCCGTCGGGTACGACGTGATTCACGAGACCAAGTTCATGCGCGCGTTGTGCGGTGAGGTCTTCGCCGGTCAGCAACATCTCTGCGGCAACCGCGTAGCCGATCTGACGACGAAGACGAACTGCTGAACCTGCCATTGGGAACAAGCCACGCTGCACTTCGGTGACACCGAAGACTGCGCTTTCACCCGCAACACGGATATCGGTGCCCTGAAGAATTTCCGTTCCACCAGCGCGGGCGTAACCCTCGGCGGCGAGGATCACGGGCTTGGTGGGACGGTAGGTCTTGAGCCAGCCGCCGAGGATGACCTCGGGCTGATCCTTGAAGCGCTGGAGCCATTCGTTGTCGACAATGCCTTCACGGAGTCGGCCGATTTCTGCGAGGTCCATGCCGGCGCAGAACGTGTCGCCCTTGCCGGTAAGGATGGCGACGCGAAGCGAATCATCGGTATCGAGGCGCACCCATGCGTCGTAGAGGCGGCAAAGGACTTCAGCATTGGCTGCGTTCTTTTTTTCGGGACGGTTGATTGTGACGACGAGGACCGGGCCCTCGGCTTCAGCCAGCACCAATGGTTCAGACATTTTGGGTACTCCCCCTGAGCGAATAGACCCCTGAGGTTTACTACGTCAGATCATTGAGTGTGACGGCGAGGGAACCTAGGGTCGGAGGTGATGGAACGCCACCCCACCCAGCAGAAGATCCTTGATGAGACCATCCGGATCATTGAGGCAACTGGTGAGGCGAGTGTGCGCGTTCACGACATCGAGGTCGCAGTTGAGGTGACAGCTCCGTCGATTTACCACTTCTTCGGTAGCCGGGAAGGTCTTGTCATCGCCGCCCAGGCTGAGCGCCTTGTGAGGAGTTTCGCCGAGTTCAACGCTATGTCGGTAGTGATCATGAGTCGGGTTTCGAATCGTGCAGAGTTGCGCGAAGCCGTCAGCGATCTCCTTGGACTGATCTACGAACCTTCTCGGTCTGTGTCTCGCCAGCAGCGCCTCTTTGCTCTCGGAAGTGCCGAAGGGCGGCCTGATCTTGCCGTGGTTATCGGGGAGGCTGCTCGGGATTTCTTGCACCGGCTCGCGGTGAGTTTTCAGACCTTTAAAGACAAGGGCTGGATTCGGTCCGATCTGGATCTCGAAGCATTCATGCAGTGGTTAGCGGGGCAGATCCTCGGACGCGTCTACATCGAAATCGGATGCGAACCGGTGGCGAATCCGGCATGGGACGCGATCTCTCAAGATGCGGTCGCGTTTGTGGTGTTTGGTTCGCTCTCAGACGACTGACGTGAGTAAGACGTCTCGCTTCTACTGAGGTGCGAGGGGGTGACGATGGAGACGATTGAGCAGCCAGAACTGAACGCCGTCGCGACGACCGTCGGCTCTCGGTTTGGCCATGTTCGTGCTCTTGACGGACTTCGAGGACTCGCCGTCGCCCTCGTTGTCGTCTATCACTTTGCGCCTGATGTTCTGCCCGCAGGCTTTATTGGCGTCGACATTTTCTTCGTGCTGTCGGGATTCCTCATCACCTCGCTTGCGCTCGGTGAACACCAAACCTCCTCAAAGGTTTCATCGAGTCGGTTCTACATGCGGCGCGCGCGCCGACTCTTGCCCGCTGCGATCGTGACGGTCGTTGTCGCGATCGCGCTCGCAACGGTGATCCAGCCCGATTCAACGCGAGCTGCGAACCGGGGTATGGGGATTGCCTCACTTCTCTATGCCGCCAATTGGTGGATGATCGACCAGCAAAATTCCTATCAAGCCGCATTCGGCACCGAGTCACCGCTCAGTCACTTTTGGTCTTTGGCGGTGGAAGAGCAGTTCTATGTGTTCTTTCCGTTGCTGCTACTTGGAATCGTTTACATCGTCGCTCGCAGAAGCGGAAGGACAGAAGCCCTTGCGAAGTGGCTTCTTTCACTTTCGATCGTTGGGGCGCTGGCCTCGGCAACTCTGATGTCACTGATGTACAACGCCGATGCGGATCCGTCCCGGGTGTATCTCGGTACCGACACTCGAGTTCACGCGATCTTTGTTGGGGTCGCGGGCGCTTGCATGTGGTCGTTGTGGTCAAGTGCGCTACGAGAACGACGATCGTTGTTTGTCTTGACGATTGTTGGTCTCGTGTCGGCGGTGTTTTTGGGTTTGGTGGCCGTCTTTTCAAATTTCCGAGCACCGTGGCTGTATCACTACGGCTTTCTAACGATTGCGATTGCTGGACTGGCAATCATCCTTGCTGCTGTTGCGGAAAGTTCTGTCGTTACGAAAACCTTTGAGATCCGCGCTCTCTGTGTTCTTGGACTTGTCTCGTACAGCGTCTATCTCTGGCACTGGCCGGTTCGAGTATTCGTAAATCAAACGAACACTCCATTCGATGGACTCTCGCTCTTTTGCGTACGAATTGCACTCACAGCAGTCGCTGCAACGCTTTCTTATTACGTGATCGAAAAGCCATTTCGACGAGCGAAGAACCCCCGACGGGTCGCTCTGTTTTCTGTTCTGGGGATGGTCGTTGCGCTTGGTGCGGTGTGGACGATCTCGCGGCCGGTTCCAGCGCCAGCGACGGAGTTCTCGACAAAAGAGGCACCGTCTTCTGAAGTACCTGCTCAAGCACTTCGGATTCTGTGGTTCGGTGACTCGGTTGGTTGGGTGCTTGGTGGTGGGATCCTCGATTTTCCCCACCCGATTGGCTACGACTCTCCGTTTGATGGCGCCCAAATACTTCTTTGGAACAAGGCTGACTACAGCTGTCCGCTTGTGCGATATCCGCAGCGGTCTTTCGCTGTTGTGAAGCAAAACACGGGGCCATGCGTTGAACGCGAAGCGAATTGGCCATCGTTGATTGCAGAGTTCAAACCCGATGCTGTCGCGTGGGCGTCGATCCTTTTCGATACCTACGACTACAAGGTCGACGGACGGTGGGTCGCGTTTGGTACGCCCGAGTGGGTCTCGATTTACAACGAAAACCTCGAATCATCGAGACAACTCGTAACGGCGTCCGGGGCCAAGTTCATGCTGATTGGCCAGTCCGATCCATTGGCTGATCCCTCCCAGAAAGACGACGGCCAAGAAACGTTGTTGCCCGCAAATATTTGGCGATTCGGATTCGTACGCGATCTGCAACGCAAATTCGCCGAGTCGCACTCAAGTGACACAGTCTTCGTCGACTTGCAACCAATTGTCTGTCCGAATGATTCGTGCAAGGGCGTAGTGATCGATCCGAAGGGAACCCGACCTGACGGCGTTCACTTCACGAAGGAAGCGGTCCTGGCCATGGCGCCGCAAATGCAGAGTGCCATCGAGAAAGCGATGGGCCGGTAATGGCGCATCGCTGCACCTGAGCTACCAGATGATGGGGCCGGTGGCATCGAGGGCGCGCCCTTCACTGCGCACACCCTTCGCCACCATGTCCTCGGCGATATCGCTCCAGAGTTTGCGAAGTCGGTAGTGAGGAACGCGCGGAAACAGATGGTGAACAGCGTGGTGGTCATGACCACGGATGAGCCATCGCGAAGCGGGAAACACAGCAACGCGAGTATCAACGTAGCGGCCTACGTTCGTTGCCGGATGATGAGGGAACCATGCGAAAACGGTCAGTAACCAGAGTGCTTGAAGTCGCGACGGGAGGTACCAGAGCATCAATGCCTGCCATCCATGACCGGTGAGAATCGCGATAAGGAGACACACGTTTGTGAGGAACCAAAAGCGCAATTGAATGAGTCCCAACTTCTTGCTTCCTGTTTCTGCCCGCATCATGACGAGCATCGCGGTCGGTAGAAGCTTGCGTGCTGGAGGGACGAATGCGAACACCGGAAGAAACGTGGCCAACATCACTTGTCCGTACCAACTCTTGAGGACGGTATGCATTGGCCCAGCAGTATGGAAGTCAGGGTCTTTCAGTGGATCGTTTGTGTGCGCATGGTGACGCATATGCGACGGGCGATGTGCTTTATAGGAGAAGCCCAGTGGGATCGCACAAAGCATTCCGATGAGGTCTTCGATCCACTTTCCTGATGTCGTACGGCCCCAAATATTGCCGTGGGTCGCTTCGTGCATCGGCATGTAAAAGGTCGACGCGATGACGGTGTTGAGAATGAGACCCAGCCAAAGTGGGATGGTTCCATTGACGCCGAGAACGATGACGGCAACCCAGGCCGCCGAGAACAGTAAAAACGTGACGACAATCCGAGGCTCAACGTTGCCCCAATAGGGGGCAGCTTGGGCTCGTTCGTCACGGAGGACGAGGCGACGTTCGTCAGTGGTCATCTCGCAAGTCAATCAGAACGGCAGGGTGTAGGAGTTCTCGAACTCGTCCTGAAGGACGGTTGCAATTGTCGCAGTCGTATCAACGATGAGTTCCTCTTCGAGGACACGGGTGCGGTACGACCAGCCTTCGGGAAGAGCGAGTCGCTCGCCGAGTGTGAGTAATGAATCCGGAGTCATTGCTGGATCGACGCCGATACAGAGCGCTTGCATGATGTACGCGAGACCATCGGGATTCACCAACTCGTGAACGGTCTGACCTTCATCCCAAAAGAAGATCACGCCGCGGTTGACTTTTGTTTCGGTGTACGGGCCGAGCTTCGGAATCTCGCCAAGGTCGACGGTGGCGATACGACGCATTGTGATTCCGTTGAATTCCCGAAGGACGGGATCAGCGACAGCAACCTTCTGGCCAAACGCATCCAAGGTCCAGTATCGAGGGCCGTTGAGTTTTGCGGCGATGGCGCCCATGTCGGCAGCAATGGCGTTCGCGTCGAGCGTTTCCCAGAGTTCCTGAGGACAGTCATTGATCAACTGCGTGCCGTAGACCTCGGCTTCGAATCGACCCTCGCGAGAAAAGACGGTGAGCACCTCGCCATAGCGGACGTTGCGCATATTGGGAACAAGCCGTTCGGGCTTTTCGGAGTTCATTCTGTGTCCTTAGTTTTCGGGTGCTGAGGGAATCATCGAATAACTGTTGCCAAGGTTGTCTTGGAGCACCTGGGCGGGGTTCTTCACCGTGATGATCTTGAGATCTTCGGTGAGCATGCGCGAACCAAATTTCCAACCAGCAGGAAGCTCAAGTTTGTTCGCCAGGGAGGGAAGTGATGCGAGTGTGAGCGACGGATCCTTCTGCTGGCTGAAGGACTGCATCACAAAGACCGAACCATCGGGGGCGGTGAGCTGAAAGATTTCCGAACCCGCGTTGTAGGTGAAGATTGTCGAGCGGCTCACGGGGTACGGGGAATAGGGGCGGGCCTGATCAATGAGTGACCCAATCGGCACCGTCGCTTGCTTGTACATCTCGATGCCGCCGAAGTCGGCCTTCTCGGAAGTTGGATCGCCGACTTTCTCAACGTGATTGATCATCCAATGTCGCGGGCCATTCAACATCGCGACGTTTGCGCCAAACTGAGTGGCAAGTGCCTTTGGATCGAGAGCCGACCACTTCGACTCTGGGCAATCGTTCAACGGGTAGGTGTTGTACACGCTGGCGATGGGTTGAGACTCTGAAAGTGAGACAAGCAAGACTTCGCAGTAGCGGAGGTCGCGCATGTCGCGAGCAGCAACGCTCGTGCTTGTCGTTGGGGCCTGTGAACTCGAACTCGAAGAACAGGAAGATGCAAGCGCGAGACTCGCGATCGCTACGACGACAACGACGAGACCTCGGAAGTGATGCACTACTGCTGTCCTTGCTTTGTGAACTGATCGATGATCTCAACGAGTTGATCAGGCGCGTCTTCTTGGATGAAGTGACTGGCGCCTTCGATCACGATGTGTTCCTGATTGGCCGCGCCGGGGATCTTTCGCTGCATCTTCAGGTGAGCCCCGGCTTTGTAAGAGATCTCATCCTCTGATCCGAAAACTGTGAGGAACGGTTTCGTCCATGTCTGGAGGTAGGTCCACATTTCGAGACACATCGGAACGCCGGGATTGTCGGGTTGCACGGGAATGAGAAATGGGAACGCGAGGGGTGACGCCTGAGAAGTGCTGTCGGGGAAAGGTGCTTCGTAGGCGGCAATTTCGCCGGGGGAAAATTTCCGAGTCGTACCGCTTTGCATGACTCCGCCAATCGGAAGTTCCTCAATACTGCTTACAAACGCAAGCCAATTCTCGATCCCCTTGGTGGCGCCTTCGCCGGCGGGAACGCCGGTGTTGGACGCGATGACGCGATCGAAACGCTCTCCGTGGAACGGCAGCAAGTTGAGTCCAGTGATGCCACCCCAGTCCTGGCAGTACAGCGTGATGTTGGAGAGGTCTTCACCCTCGAGCCATTGCCCCATCCAGTCGATGTGGTTGGCCAGTGAATAGTCGGCCTTATCGATTGGCTTGTCGGAGCGACCCATTCCAATGAGGTCGAGTGCGAGAACGCGATGGCCGCGTGCAACGAGTCCGCGAATCATCTTGCGATGCAGGTAGGACCAGGATGGGTTGCCGTGAAGGAGGAGCACTGGGTCGGCATCACGCGGACCTTCGTCAATGAAATGAAATCGGAGCGCGGTGCCGTCGGTAGTGATGATCGATCGATAGCGCGGCTCGAAGGCGTAGTCCTCGAGATCGGCAAATCGTTCGTCGGGCGTGCGCAGGAATTCCATGGTGCTGCTCTAGGCCGTCACGACGGTGTCGACGAGATTGTCGATGAAACTCCGCAGAACAAGGATCTGAGCATCTTCTGCGTTCTCTGCAGCGCTGATTAATGAGGCGAGCGTTTCGTCATCGTTCACACGAACGAACCTGGCTCGGTCGTAGCGGCGTTCGTCTCCGATGATGACGCCTTCAACGTCGAAGAGTGCAACCTGTGTGACACCTTGGACGGCAGCGAATGCATCGTCGGTTCCCTTGTCGATGAGGAGCACAAGGTCTCCCTCAGTGCTTGCCGACGCGTCGTGCGTATTCGGGAGGCAGGAAAGGATGATGGTGAAGTCCATGCCAGCCTTCTTGTGGACGTGGGCCTCTTTGAAGTCTTTTCGTTCTTGCATTTCGAAGAACGAAGCACGGGTGGGGTAGCGAATGATGCCGACGCGATCCCACATTGGCGTGCCAAGTGGCTGACTCTTCACGTCGCCGAGGTACGCAACTGCTGCACCAACTGCGGCGAGCGGCCCAACGGGGGAGTACGCGTCGTCGGCAGATTTGCCGGAAACTCCTTCGCGGCCGTCGTCGTAGTTTGCGACTTCGACGTATTTCATGAGGTTGAGTGCCCAGAAACATCCGTCGTCTTCAGGCTTCATGTGAAGCCATGCTCCAACGAGTTCGACGTTGATGGTTCCGTACGGGTGTTCAAGTTGTTCGGCCATAACTGGTCCTCTCTGGACGGTATGAGTGCTTAGGAAAAGGGCTACGAAGCGGTGGTTAGAAGCGCCTGGATCGACGCAATAAGGAGCTCTCGGGTTAGATCGAGAGAAAGTTGGAGATCGACATGAAAGCGGTCGAGTGAATCGAGTTGCGTGAGCGCATCGATTGCATTCAGTGAATTGTTCCGATGCGAAGAGGTCATGCGGTCAAACTCCTGACGAAAGTTGACTTCGATCTGCTCTCGGAAGACTGATTTCCTGAACTGGATCTGCTCGCTAATGACAGGGTCGCTCGATGCCTTGATCGCCATAGCGCGAGCAGTTGCTCCGATGGCGTCGTACACCCTGAGACGGGAGTCAACGAGACGGGACAGTCGCGAATCGAGATCTCCCTTCCCGATGTTCTCAATATGGAAGAGGGGGAGGATCTTCAACTGCTTGTGAGCGATGATCGCTCGAACGAGTTCATCTCGATCTTGGAAATAGCGGTAGACCGATCGTGTCGAGACGCCTGCTCGCAGCGCGATCTGTTCTGGTGTCGGTTCGAGGTTCTCTTCTTCAAACAGGTCGAGTGCGGCTTCGAGAACGGCAGTTCGACCGCGGTCTCGGCGAGCAGTACGCCCGTCGACTGACGGTGTCTTCGAAGTTTCGGGGAGAAGTGGAGTGTTCATTTCGCTTCTTCGCTAGGGAGGGAACAGATGTAACCGAGCTTTGGGTCAGGCTGACCGCTTCGTAGTGTCTCGTACACGCCAAGAACATCTTCGTTCCCAACCGCCTGAGAAAACTCCAGCCATGTGTCGCACCATTCGGAGTAGTTCTTCCAGGCGCTTCCAATGCGCTGGTCAAGCTCGTCGCGCCCCCATTCCTTCGTGCGCTTCGCGATTTGCGACGGCGCAAAGAGGAACTCAGGTGTAGGCGCAGGCAACGCACGTGTATCGGTCGCTTTGTGGTTCCAGTTCGTATTGCCGACGACCATCGAGTGATTGAGGACTCCGTCAAGGTGGGTATGTACAGCGCGGAGGAGGTCTTGGTTCCCGGCGATATCGACATAGACAGCGGGGGATTTTGCGATTGAGTCGACCGCGTCGTAGGTGACAACTTCCGAATACACATTGAGCGATTCAACGAACTCTCGATTGCCCTCGGACGTAAGCCCGACGGTCTTCAGTCCACGTTTCTTTGCTAATTGGGCGAATCCAATTGCGGTCTTACTGGAAGCACTTGAGACCACTGCTTGCGTCGCTGCGAAGTCTTCGTTGTCCAAGAGGAAGTCATCGATAACGAAACTGGTGAAGAACAGCGGGTAGAGAACCATTTGCTGTGGTTCGCGGTGTGCGTCGTACACGGGGTCTGTCGAACAACGCTGATATCGGTTGTACGCGCCGGCGAGGCCCACTCGATGTGCAGCAACGTCGCTGACGCCGCGCTCGTCGACTTTGCCGGGGGTGATGATCGTCTCAGAGCTCATCGGAAGAAAGCCGAAGAGTCGTTCGCCAATTGGAAGTTCGTCGCTTGTGCTCTCGACGACCTTGGCGAAACCCCAGGTGGGGATTCGACCCCAGCCGGAGTCGCTGGTCGGAAAAACATCCCAGTACCGAAGCATGTCGCCGAAGACGCCGTAGGTGATGTTGTTCGTTGTCAGGGCGAAGTGCTCAACGTGCAGTCGGCATTGCCCGGGGGCGAGTTCTTCATGAGCATCGGCCACGAATCGGGTCGAGGAGAGATCGGTTCGATTGGTCTCAAGAGTCATCGGCCGTGCTTTCAGCGAAGGATGTGACTTTCTTACCGACTCCATTCGATTCTGTCAATCGTCTTGACAGAATCGAGACAGCGGTACGATCTCGAAATGACGTCAGCGCCGACTCCGGAACCCTTCGACGCCGAAGATCCTCTGAATCCAGTGATTGTCGATGGCGAGGTCACCTGGACCTTCGATGCCAATTTCCTCACCTCAAACTGGTCCTGCATTTGGGGCCGAGGTTGTCTCGGCATTCACGATGATCCTTCCGAAGAACTGCAACAGGGCTGCTGTTCGGTTGGGGCGGAACTTGATGGCGAAGATGAGTCACGGATGCTCAGCGCACTTGCGCCCATGGTCGATCCGTCGTTGTTTCAATTTCATGATGCGGCGATTGAGGGCGGGGTGTTTGCCAATGAGAAAGCGACGAACACCCGAGTGATCGATGGCGCCTGCATCTTTTTGAATCGACCTGGGTTTGCTGGTGGAGCCGGCTGCGCGTTGCACCTCGCGGCGGTTGAAGCGGGTGAATCACCAATCGAATGGAAGCCGTCGGTGTGCTGGCAACTGCCGATCAAGATCGATTGGGTGGAAACCTCGCCAACCACAGAAACTGCGACACTTCGCCGTTGGTCTCGCGCCGACTGGGGGGAAGAAGGCGAGACCATGGCCTGGTGTTGCACCGAAGGCGATCGGGCTTATGTGGGTGATCGCCCGGTAATCGAGTCGTTGGCTGAAGAACTCATTGAACTAGTAGGCGATGAAGTTTTTGTTGAGCTCAAACGCCGTCTGTAAACGCTTCGTTGGCCACTCGAACAACTATCATTCGTTAGTCCAGTAGCGATCTCGGGGTGAAGGCCAAATGAAACGCACACAGAAGTTCGTCGGTGTCCTTGCAGGTGGTCTCATGGCGGGTGCGTTGCTGCTCTCGGCATGTGGTTCGTCGTCGAGTTCCTCGACCAAAACTCCGACATCGAAGTCGCCAGCTTCCACAGTTGACGGGATTCTGGGACTCGGTCGTCCAATCGTTCTCGGCCACGCAGCAGGAGAAGATGTTGCTCCTCATTCAACGATGTATGGCTTTGCCGAGTCGGTGAAGGCCGGTGTTGATGTTCTCGATCTCGACATCCAGCGCACGAAGGATGGAGTTCTCGTCGTGCAGCACGATGACAACACCAAGCGCACCACCGAATCCGATCTCAAAATTGCTGATCTCACCTACGACCAACTTCATCAGCTCGATAACGGTTACTGGTTTGCTTCATCGTGCGCGAATACCTGCACCGGAAAGCCCGACGCCGACTACGTCTTCCGTGGAATCCGAACTGGCAAAGTTGCGCCGCCGGCCGGTTACACCGCTGACGATTTCGCGGTGCCGAAATTCAGCGAGGTCGCTGAGCGTTGGCCCGACTACGTGATCAATATCGAGATCAAGGGCAAGGGCGCTGATGCGTTCATCACCGCCGATCTACTTGCGAAGGAAATCGCTCAGTTGAATCGCACCAAGTCAGTCGTCGTCACGTCGTTCGACGACACGGTGGTGGAGAAGTTCCATTCACTGGCACCCGACGTCGCGATGTCGCCAGGGCTTGATGCACTCACAAAGTACGTCTTGGGCAATGTGCCGATCCCCATGTGGGAAAAGATCCTGCAGGTTCCGCCGGTGTACGAAGGTGTTGTGGTCTTCACTCCTGAGTATGTCCAGAAGACCAAATCCGCTGGCTATGTGAACTGGATTTGGCCAAACGGCGACGGTGAAGACGAAGCCGGATACCTCGCGTTGTTCCAGCAGGGCGCAAACGGCATCAATGCGTCGAATCCCCCTGCCGGTGTCGCTGCGCTCAAGCAGTACACGTCGAAGTAACGCCTTTGCGATTCAGCAAGACACCGTGAGTCATGGGTGCTTGAATGCGCCCATGACTTCTGTGGCTAACAACCTTCGAACAACCTTCAACAGCGGGCGCACACGGCCTTTGGCATGGCGCAAGCAGCAACTCGAGCAGATGGTGAAGATGCTCGAGGAGAACGAGTCTGCGTTTCTCGACGCGCTTGCTTCGGATCTCGGTAAGCCGCGTGTTGAAGGGTTCATCACTGACATTGCATTCGTCACGAGCGAAGTGAAGTCAATGATTAAGAACCTGAAGAAGTGGAACAGGCCCGAGCGTGTGGGTACGCCGCTCGTGGCAATGCCAGGAAAGTCGCGTCTGATTCCCGAACCAATTGGTGTGGTTCTCGTCATCGCACCATGGAACTATCCGATCCATCTCCTATTGGTCCCCGTTGCTGGCGCAATTGCTGCGGGCAACGCAGTAGTGATGAAGCCGTCAGAAGTCACGACGCACACTTCATCGCTCTTGGCGTCATTGGTGCCGAAGTATCTCGATTCGTCAGCGATCGCTCTTGTCGAAGGCGGAGTTCCTGAAACCACTGACCTTCTCGAACAGCATTTCGACCACATCTTCTACACAGGCAACGGAACTGTTGGCCGAATTGTGATGGCGGCGGCAGTCAAGAACCTGACTCCCGTGACGCTTGAACTTGGCGGCAAGAGCCCTGTGATCATTGATGCATCGGCAAACCTCCGAGTCGCAGCGCGTCGGGTTGCCTGGGGCAAGTGGTTAAACGCCGGGCAGACCTGCATTGCGCCCGACTATGTGATGGTGAACGCATCGGTGCGCGATGGTTTCGTTGACGAACTCGGCAAAGCGATCACAGAGTTTTTTGGGACTGAACCAAAAGAGAGTGAGAGCTACGGACGGATCGTTTCGCCAAATCACTTCGCTCGTGTTTCAGCACTGATGGAAGGTGGAACTCCAGTTATTGGCGGCGAGACCGATGCTGCGACGCGTTACATCGCTCCAACGGTGCTTCTCGATGTCGATCCAAACTCGCAGATCATGAAGGAAGAAATCTTCGGGCCACTCCTTCCGATCATCGATATTGCCTCAACGGACGAAGCAATTGATCACATCAACGCGAACCCGCATCCACTCGCGCTCTATGTCTTTGCCGGAGAGAAGCGAGTGGTGGCCGATGTTGTCAATCGAACGACTGCCGGCGGAGTCACAGTCAACGGAACCATCATGCATTTTTCGAATCCGAATCTTCCGTTTGGCGGGATCGGCGAAAGCGGAATGGGCGGTTACCACGGCAAGTCCGGCGTGCGTTTGTTCCAGCACATGAAGCCGGTATTGACGCGTGGAACGAAGATGGATCCTTCGGTTGCTTATCCTCCATACACCGACCGCAAGGCAAAAATTTTCCGCAAAGTTCTCTGAACCTTTGGAAGATCGAACATTTTGAGTGCCCATAGGGAGCAGTCGGGGTGCGGAGCTCACTTTCGCACTCAACTCTCTCGCCGCTTTCGATAATCGCTCGGTACCCTCAAGGCAGAAACCCGCTTCTTGTGGGGACTGCGTTTTTGACAATCAATTGTTGTCTTCGTTGAAACGTTCTCTTCGTCTCCCAGAGGCATAACGAAGGGATTGTCATGTCTGCGTCTTCCTCCTCCGAGGTTCAAGATGGCATCGGTCACGTTCCTGTTCGACCCGTCGCGGTCGTTTACTGCCAAGGGAACTTTGGAAAGATCGATGGGAAGACAGCGAATGGTCTTGTCAGACAGAGCGAAACCTATGTAATCGCTTCAGTGATCGACAGTACGTGTCGTGAACGCGATGCGGGAATGGTGCTTGATGGAGTCCCGAATGGCGTCCGAGTTGTAGGCGACCTTGACGAAGCGCTTGCGCACGGACACGGCAACCCTGGCGTCTTCATCGTTGGATTGGCTCCAACAAGTGGACTCCTTTCGCTTGAGGAGCGCAATGTGATTCTCAATGCGATAGCTCGTGGACTCCACGTGGTGAGCGGGCTCCATGAGTTCCTCACTGAAGATGCTGAATTTGTCGCTGCTGCGCATGCTGCCGGAGTACTCATCACCGACGTTCGTATGCCCCGCGCCAAAAAGGACTTACGGATGTTTACGGGTCGCATTCGAGACGTGACGTGCCCGCGGATTGCAGTGCTTGGAACTGATGGAGCGATCGGGAAGCGAACTACCGCAACGATCCTCACCAAGGCGCTCAACGACCATGGGATTCGTGCAGTCATGGTGAGTACTGGCCAGACAGGCCTGATTCAAGGTGCGCGCTATGGCGTAGCTCTCGATGCTGTGCCGGCACAGTTTGTTACGGGGGAATTGGAAGCCGCAGTTCTTGATGCGTTTGATAACGAAGATCCTGATGTGATCATTGTTGAAGGCCAGGGTGCCCTCAGCCATCCGACGTACTTGAGTTCCACTGCGATTCTCCGGGGAAGTCAACCTCAAGGCGTTGTCCTTCAACACGCCCCGACGCGGAAAAGCGCGAGCGACTTCCCGGATTTTCCGATGCCAACTGCTGCGAGTGAAATCAAACTCATTGAGTTGTTTGCGAAAACAAAAGTGATCGGCCTGACGATTAATCACGAGCTCATGACCGATGATGATGTCGAAGCAGCAATCGCGCTCTACGAATTGGAACTGGGCATTCCAGTGACCGATGCGTTGTGGCGATCAGGTGACCGTCTGGTCGAGATGGTTCTTACCTCGTTCCCTTCGCTTCAACCGGGCGAACCGCTTGATGTCCGTTGAGTGCGCCGAGGATTGAAATAGATCTTTCAAAAATCGCTGCGAATGCGGCGAATCTTGTGAAGCTCACTGCTGAAAAGGGAGTTGGCGTCACGGCAGTGACGAAAGCATTCGGTGGTCGGCCCGATATCGCTCGAGCTCTCGTAGGAGCGGGCGTCGCTGCGCTCGGCGATTCGCGGATCGACAATATTGAACGTTTGCGAACCGACTGTGTTCAGTCATCCACGGTTTTGATTCGTTCGCCGATGCCTAGTCAGTCTCGGCGCGTTGTCCGGGCGGCTGAACTCTCACTCAATACGGAGATTGAAACGATCGAGCTGCTTTCAAAGTCTGCGGTGGAACTCGATCTCGATCACCGAATTGTTCTTATGGTCGAACTTGGTGATCTGCGCGAAGGATTCATGCCCGACGAGGTGGATGCTGCGCTCAAGCGTGTCCTTGACCTCCCGCGCCTTCACTTTGCCGGTATTGGAACAAACCTTGCTTGTCGAAGTGGTGTCATCCCCGACAGCACGAACATGGGTGAACTTTCTCGTCTCGCCGATCGCCTTGAGTCAGACCATTCGGTGAGCGTTGATGTTGTCTCGGGTGGAAACTCTGCGAATCTCGATTGGCTCACAAGTGGAAGCCCGATTGGGCGTGTGAATGACCTACGACTTGGTGAGTCGATACTTTTGGGTCGAGAACCTTTGCACCGTCGGCCGTTAGATGGTTTACACACCGATTCCTTTGTGTTGATTGGTGAAGTCATTGAGTCTCGTCGCAAGCCAACGGAACCATGGGGTCGGTCCGCGCAGTCGGCATTCCCACGTTCGACGTCCCCGACTGACGGTTGCGGGGCGTGGCAAACGATCGTCGCAATTGGACGGCAAGACACCGACCCGGATGGCCTTGTGATGCCAGATGGGGTCACCTATCGCGGCGCAAGCAGCGACCATCTCGTGCTCGGCACCGCGGACCGTTTCCGCCCCGGGGCCGAACTGCGATTCATTCCTGACTACAGCGCACTCGTGCGGTCAATGACGTGTCCCAATGTTCGACAGGTTCGCTGCACCTAACGAAGGCAACGGGTGGCGGCCTGATGAACGCTGAGTCTCTAGAGTTCGATGTCAATGGAACGCGTGAGGTTCTCGGACAATGACTGACTGGAATGCGATCGCGAAGCGCAATTCCCGGTCAGTACAGACGACGATCGGTTGGATCTTCTGGGATCCAGGAGCAGTGCGCCGCTTCGAGGCCCTCGGTCTCCCGGGGCCGATCGGCTACATCGCCTCTCGATGCGCACCGCTTGCACCTGCTGGCTCCGATGCAGTGATTGCTGCATTTGGTTCGATTCGACCGGATGCAATTTCATTCACGTTTGATTTGGTGGCAGCAACTACCAATTTCGATGCTGTTTGGCAGGCGCGAAACGAGGCGGTCGTTGAGGGGCTCCATGAGTTTGCGCCAGCGATCGTCCCCGCTCTTGAGGAACTCGGGCCAACGCTTTGGCCGGTTGTCGAACAACTCCCTACAGCGGGACGCGTGTTCTTTGCTTCTCATTTACGTATGAACCGACCGACTGATCCGTTGCTGTTGGGATGGCACGCGGTGAATTGCGTGCGCGAGTGGCGCGGCGACACGCACTGGGCTGTCGTTGCCGCTTCGGGCCTTACCGGCATCGAAGCATCGATTCTCCATAACGCCTGGCTGGGTTATGACGATGGTTGGCTACCGACGTCTCGCGGAAGCACCCCAGATGAAATCCAGGTTGGTTGGGAACGACTCTCCGCACGGGGTCTTGTTCGCGGTGCGGTGGTCACCGAAGAAGCATTGCAACTCCGACAACAGATAGAAGATGAGACGGATCGATTAACAACGCTTCCGTGGGAACTTCTGGGCGAGGTGGCATCAAAGCAGTTCGCCGAGCGCTTCGAGCCGCCATGTGAACTCTTACTCAAGCGCGTCGACGAAACCGCCGGTTCTAACTATCAACCGGCATCACGAATTCATCATTCGTGAGAGGAAGAGCGCCGACGCACTTTCTTGATGGTCCAGATGGCGAGAAAGAGCACCAGCGCCAAGAGAATCACGAAAACAAAGATGACGAGTGCGACTGCCCAAACGATCAATTCTTTGGTTTGGGTGGGGGTGAGATTCCGTTGAATGCCTGTGGTTGAGGAGATGCGAAGATTCGTTAACTTCGCTGCGCCTTGCGCGGCGTACGTTCCGTTAGGTTCGCCTTCGGCGACGAGCGACAGGGTGTGTGTTCCCGACTCAAGGTCGTAGAGGATGAGGAAACTTCCGTCGGTTCCTGTTCCGTCGGCAGGAGGCGCAAAGGTTGATCGTTCCCGACCATCAATGAAGAGATGGAACGAATCGGTGGATTCGCCGGCCACGGTGAGGTTGAAGGTCAACCACAGTGAGTCCTGATCGGTCGTGAACTCAACGTTTGAAACGGAGTCTCGAATGGTTGTGACAGAGGGGCCTGAGTCTGGGTCACCGATCGCGGTCGAGAGATAACTCACCGATGAGTTGGAGGTAGGTGACGGCGCGACTCCTTGAGCGACGAGATCAAGTTCCTGTGATGGGTCGGAAGAGGTTTGATTCCATGTCGTTGCTAGCGCTGTGTCGGAGGCGCCCATCATCGGGGACCACCAAAGCCCAACCCCTGAACTCTTGTTGGTAGCGGAGTCGGCGTACCAGCCGATGGGGTATTGGTGTTTGTCGACTCCGGGATCGGAGGACGGTGGTTTCAGGTGGACGTCAATAATCTGGCCGAGCCCCGGGTAGCCGGCGTAGGGCTCGCCGACGAGTGAAATGTAGTTGTCAACGAAGGTTTGATTCGGGCCTCGACCGATGTCGAGTCGTGTGAGTTTGTATCGAAGGTCATTTTTCGCGCCACCAATGCGAGCAAGGTTCACTTCGGGTGAATCGAACAATGTGAGTTGTCGCGGGGGAGTTGCCAACGCGAGCGCTGCGGTCGTTGCGACGTTGGCCCCGAAACTGTGTCCGATGAGATGGACCGCGCCGCCACTGGTCGCAAACCCGGCTGAAAGAGTTTGATCGATCGCTGTCGCCATTCGATGGCCGTTCACTTCGGTGGCTCGTTCGGGGGCGTATGCCGCGAGTGCGCTCATGTCGGTGGAGCTTTGGTCGACCCAGCTGTACATGAGGATTGTTGCGCTTGGATCGGCCGATTGAATTGAGCTGGCCAGGTTCGCGAACAGCGTGATTGTTGGTTGGTTCGTCTTGGGATCAACCATCGCGGGATTCCACATCGTGACGAGATCATCTGATTTGGCTTGCACTGCCTCGTAGGTCTGGAGCAGCCCGGCAGCCCAACCATGGGTCATCACGATGACGTTGCCGCCGGTAATCGAATCGGGTGCGACCGATGCGAACGTGGTGCCGTTCCATTTGCCCAAGCGTTGGGCGATCGGGAACGGACTGACGTTCGTTTGTGCCGCCTCGGGTACGCCCGCTGGAGCGGGGAAGGCAGAGAGTGGGTTCGGTACCGATGCATTGAGCACCGAACATCCGGTCACGAGGAGTGCACAGGTCAGGAGCGCAATCGCGAGGAGACGCGATGGTCCGCGTTGAGTCTGAGATTTTCGGAGCAACTCGTGGGATGTGTTCGTGGTGATCACAGTGCGTGGAGACTACCGGCGGCGTTTCGCGGGAATCCTCCATTGCTTGACCAGAACCGCAGCGGGGAATGTTTCTTCGGCGCACGAAAAAGATGTAGCCCTGACATAGTGTAGGGTCTCTACTAATGAAGCCCTCGACCGCTCTCATTCGTGAACTGGCAGAACTCGCCCCCCTTTTCGACCGGCTCCGCGCCGACGGATTGCGGCGACGAAATCTCACCTTGCCGCGTCGTCGACTACTGATGTTCCTCCACGAATCCGGTCGCCTTCGTTCGAGCGAACTGGCCCAACGGCTTGCGGTCACACCCCGAGCAGTGACTGCGCTGGTCGACGGATTGGTCGACTCTGGTTACGTGGAGCGTCGACCCGATCCGTCTGATCGGCGGGCCACCTTTGTGGAACTTACCGACTCGGGAAACGAGATCTGCAGCGACATGCAGCAATCGTTCGACAGTTTCGCGGCGCAATTATTTACGGGAATCAGCCCCGATGACATCGAAGCTGCAGTGAAAACGATCGCGGTCATTCGCAAGAACTTTGAGCAGATGCTCGCTCCCTGAGCGCGCCTTAATAAGAACGAAAACGAAACGGAAGAACGAAGAAAATGTCGAGTCGTTGGACGCCAGAACGAATCCACCAGCGCCGCTGGTTCACTCTTATCGCTATCTGCATCGCAGTGACGATCACTTCAATCGATAACACGATCATGAATGTCGGTCTCCCCTCGATTGTGCGAGGAGTGGGTGCGTCACAAGCGCAGCTTCAGTGGCTGATCGACTCCTACACCATCGTGTTCGCATGTTTGCTCCTCACGATGGGAGCGATCGGCGACAAGTGGGGCCGCCATCACACAATGATGATCGGACTCGTGATCTTCGGCGGTTTCTCTGCGTTCGCGAGTCAGGCCGATAGCGCGAACTCGCTCATCATTTGTCGTGGACTGATGGGAATCGGTGGCGC
>CAEZUO010000024.1_pt1 | contig 19976 bp, 21 predicted proteins | sample 7264501 | NCBI WGS metagenome assembly CAEZUO01 (sample SAMEA6813832, study PRJEB35770) | freshwater metagenome | biome: Freshwater; feature: Freshwater reservoir; material: water | place: Czech Republic | collected 2016-04-20 | depth 0.5m m
AACGAATCCACCAGCGCCGCTGGTTCACTCTTATCGCTATCTGCATCGCAGTGACGATCACTTCAATCGATAACACGATCATGAATGTCGGTCTCCCCTCGATTGTGCGTGGGGTGGGCGCGTCACAAGCGCAGCTTCAGTGGCTGATCGACTCCTACACCATCGTGTTCGCATGTTTGCTCCTCACGATGGGAGCGATCGGGGACAAGTGGGGCCGCCATCACACAATGATGATCGGACTCGTGATCTTCGGCGGTTTCTCTGCGTTCGCGAGTCAGGCCGATAGCGCGAACTCGCTCATCATTTGTCGTGGACTGATGGGAATCGGTGGCGCACTGATTCTTCCGGCAACGTTGGCGATTCTCACGAATACGTTTGAAGGGAAAGAACGTTCAAAAGCAATTGGCGTGTGGGCGGCGGTCGCAGGAATTGGTGTTGCTGCGGGTCCGTTGCTTGGTGGATTTCTTCTTGATCATTTCTGGTGGGGATCAATCTTCCTGATCAATGTTCCAATCTGTGTGATTGCGGTTGTGATGGGTTGGTTCCTGGTTCCGCCGTCGAAGAGCGCTGATGAAGGTCACCGACTCGACCCGATGGGTGCGGTGCTTTCGATCATTGCGTTAGTGGGATTGCTCTACGGAATTATTGAAATTCCCGAAAAAGGCTGGTCAAGCCCGGAAGTTTTGCTGGCGGTCGGTGCTGGTTTGCTCTTCCTTGCTCTCTTCACGTGGTGGGAACTTCGCAGCGATCACCCCATGCTTGATCTCAACTTTTTCCGGAATCCACGCTTCAGCGCTGCAAGCATGACGATCACGATTAATTACTTCGTGATGTTTGGTTCGACCTTTCTGATCGTTCAGTACTTCCAATTCATTCTCGGGTACTCGCCGCTAAAAGCTGGAGTGATGACCGCGCCAGTTGCTGTCGGATTGATGCTCACGAGTCCCCAGTGTCATAAGTTCGTCGCCCGATGGGGCACAACCAAGGTGGTGATACTCGGGCTCTTAATTTGCTCGGGCGTGATGGTCACTTACGGAATTGAATCGATTATCGCGTCAGATATTGGCGGAATTGTGGTGCGTACGGTCTTCGGTGTGGGACTTGCTCTCACAGCGACACCTGCGACCGAATCGATTATGGGCGCGTTGCCGCGAGATCGAGCTGGTGTTGGTTCCGCGGTTAACGACACAACTCGTCAGATTGGTGGCGCATTGGGCGTGGCGGTAATCGGAAGTCTTTTTGCGTGGCGGTATCACGCGTCGCTTTCCGATCTTTCAGGCCTTCCAGCTGATGCTTCTTCAGCTGCGCAGAACTCAATCGGAAAGGCGATTCAAGTGGCGAACACGTTGCCCTCCGATCAAGCGGCGTCACTGCTCGAAAACGCGAAGCACGCCTATGTCTCGGGAATGCGAGTCGGTGTCTGGACTTGCGCGCTGATCCTCGTCGGTGCAGCGATTCTCGCAGCCAAGTTCCTTCCGTCCACCCCGGGTATTTCCGACGACGACGTAGAACTTCGCGACGTTGAACTTGAGGCTGTGTCACTCGACGACGGAATCATCTGATTCCAGACTGCGGGTTGTTCCGGTTATCGTTCTTTGACCGCAACCCGAGGGGGAACAATGGCAAAGCGCGTGATGATCGCAACGATGAAGGCAAATCCCGGCCAGCGTGATGAATTGCTGGCGCAGTTCGGTGACATGTTTGCTGTTGCCAATGCTGAAGCTGGCACCGAGATCTACACGCTCGTTGCGGGCGACGATGCCGACACCGTCTACATGATCGAGCAGTACGCCGATCAGGCCGCAATGGATGCGCACATGGGCAGCGAGACACTCGCCGCGCTCTACCCCAAGATTGGCCCGTTTATGGCCGACGGAGGCGCAGTGATGGGCTCAGTGCATTCCGAACTCGACTGAGGCAGTCAGTCAGGATCAAGAAGGCTGCTGAGGTCTGGCGGCACGTCGATCGCAAGTTGCTGCAACCACTCGAGCGGGATGACCTCAAGGGTCTTCTGATTGGTTGAAGCGAGAACAACTGGTGCAGCACAGCCATCGTTGAAGGCGATGGCCCAGTTGCGCGCGGTCACGCACCAGCGGTCGCCAGGTACGAGGCCGGGGAATCGATACTGCGGCATTGGGGTAATGAGGTCGTTGCCGATTGATCGCTGATGCTCCAAGAACTCTGGAGTCATCACCGCGCAAATGGTGTGCAGCCCGATGTCTTCGGGTCCCGTGGTGCAGCAACCGTCACGAAGAAATCCGGTCATCGGGTCGGTGCCGCAGGGTTCAAGTGATTCGCCAAGAACATTGCGGTCGCTGTTGTCGGAAGGGTGACCAAATGCAGCCACTACTTCTCCTCCGGCTTCCAGCCCTGCGTCATGATGAAAATGCCTTCAGCGCGAGCGGTGACTTCGCCATCGATTGAGATTGTCCCGACGGTGAAGACTTTGCGGCCCTCGACCCTGTCGACCCAACTTTCGAGTTGGAGTTCACGTTCGATCCAGGTTGGACGTTCGTAGCGAATAGAAAGCGTTCCGGTGAATCCGCCGAGTCCATTGCAAACATTGGTGGCGCCCAGCAGTTCATCGAAAAGCAAAGCGATGATTCCGCCATGGACCATTCCCGGCGGACCGTTGTACTGAGCGCCAAGAAACGCTCGGCCAGTTGTGCGGCCGTCGACGACATTGAATTCGACATCGGCCGACAGCGGGTTGAGAGGGCCAATGATGGGGCTCCACGGAAAGAACACTCGTGGTTCATTCGCTTGTGCTCCGATTGGTCCGCGATCTCCCAAGCGTCCCTGCATCGGGGTGCCATCGACGCGGTGTGGCTCAAGCAGCGACGTCGCTTCGTCGATCAGAGCGGCCGCCCGTTCGAGCGACTCAGTTGGTGCATCGGCGCGACGCAGAGCAGTGATGAGTGCTCGAGTCGAAGCGGCGACCGACACGGTGCCCGCTTCATCTTCGAGTGTCCAACCCGCAACAAACGGCGCGGGTTCTTCGTTGGTCATGCGTTGTAACCGAATCCTTCGGTTGTTGCGCTTGAGCCAGGAAGGCCGGGTTCAAGTCGTCCGGTGAGCCATCCACCGTCAACTACAAGTTCGGTGCCGGTGATGTAGCTGGCGTCGGCACTCGCGAGGAACGCAACGGCCGCAGCAATTTCGTTCGGGTAGCCGATGCGCTGAATCGCTTGTTGTTGGTACGGCATCGTTTCGAGAATCGGATCGTTGATTGGATTTCCCATGACGGTGTTGACGCCGCCGGGATGCACCGAGTTCACGCGAATCCCGAAGCGACCCCATTCCATTGCCGCGGTCTTCGTCATGCCGCGGATGGCGAACTTTGATGCGGTGTAGGAGATCAAGCCGTTCTTCGATGCGATGCCATCGATCGAAGAAATATTCACGATCGAACCGCCACCGGATTCCTTCAAGAGTGGCATTGCGGTTTTCATACCGAGGAAGCAACCAACCTGATTGACGTTGATGACCATCATGTACGCCTCGAGTGACGTGTCCTCAATAGCCGAGGGCCAGATGATCGCGGCGTTGTTCACGAGTGCGTCGAGGCGTCCGCCAAAGTCTTTGGTTGCAGCGATCGCTGCTTGCCATTCGGCTTCGTTGCTTACGTCGAGATGCACATAGCGAGCGTTCGCACCGATGTCGGCGGCAACAGCCTGGCCTTCGGTGTCAAGCACGTCGGCCAAAACAACCTTTGCGCCTTCGCTGGCAAACAGTCGGGCTTCGGCCTCGCCCTGTCCGCGTGCTGCTCCGGTGACGATGACAACTTTCCCGTCGAATCGACCCATGATTCCCCCTAATGCTCGGCTCCTCGGTTGGGAGCGACGGGGTGAGTGTAGGGAATCACGGACCTCATGGGCCCATCGAAGGTGGGTGGTTGGTCCAGACCGTTGTTGTCTGTTCTACTTTGGGGACTACATCTGTTTCTGAGGAGATTCGTGAAGATCCGTCGCACACTTGTTGCCACCGCCGCTGCAGTGGCCCTGTTCCTTCCTATCGCAGCTTGCTCAAGCGATTCTTCGTCGAACAATTCGACGTCGACGACCGCAATGAGCGGCGATCAGGTCACCGACACCGCATGTCCGTTCACCGGCACCGTTGGCGCCAGTTCGGGCGGAAAGGCCGGAACAGTGTCCGCGCTGGGCTCGATCGTGACGTCGAAGGAAGGTTGTGTCGACAACATCCAGCTGAAGTTGGGCACCGCAACGGGCGCCTGGAGTGCGGCGTACGCAACGGCGCCGGTTGTTGATGCTTCGGGTGCAACCGTTGCAACGCAGGGTGCAGCGACACTCGTCGTCACCCTTGCTCAGGGAAGCTGGACTGGCACTCCCGCCGCCCCCACAACTGTCCTTCCTGTTCAACTCGACTATGTGAAGTCGATCAACGTGGTCTCGGGCTCCAACGGTTCGCTGCTCGTTGTCTTCGGACTTTCGGCCAAGAAGCCTTATCAAGCCAGCGATTCGCAGAACCCGGCGTACATCTCTCTTGGAATTGGCTGATCACTTCGCCAGTTTCTTTCAATAAAAGATTTCTGTTCGTGCCCGGCCATGGTGTCGGGCACGAACGCGTAGGGTCATGTATCGCAGTTCGTGGGTTTCTGCAGAACGAACGCGTTCGGCGAACAAGGAGCCTTCATGGCAATGGATCAGATCCTCACTGCATCGGCCATCATCACGATGGACGAGTCGGCTCCACGAGCAACCGCAGTTGCTGTGAAGGCAGACGGAACAATTGCTGCAGTTGGTGATCTTGATGCGTGCAAGAAGGCGCTGCCCGATGCCACGGTAAGAGATCTCGGTAATACAGCGTTGCTTCCTGGATTCGTTGAGTCTCATTCGCATCCGGTGTTGAGCGGCGTCATGACGCAAGCCCCGGCATATTGGATTGCTCCGTACGTTGGGTACCCGAAGTGGAGCGACGTAACTGACCTCTTTGCGAAACTTCAGAAAGAACAGCCCGCCGGGCAAATCTTGTTGTTCAACGGCCTTGACCGTCTGCTGCATGGTTGCGATGCGCCCGACGCAAAGGCGCTCGACGCTTTCTTCCCCGATCGCCCTGTTGTTGTTGCCGATAATTCAGGGCACGCGGTCTATTTGAATAGCGAAGCGATAAAGAAATTGGGTTGGGACACCAAGCCGCCGGCCGACCCGGTTGGCGGTTCGTTTGGAAGAAATGGCGATGGTTCCCTCAACGGAATTGCCTACGAGCTCCCGGCCGTGATGGAAGCCGCAATGCCGTTGGTGGGTGAAGTTGTGAAAAATCCACTGGCATCCGCAGCGCAGTGGTATTCACTCATGGCCGGAAATGGCATTACGTCGACCTCAGAAATGACGTTTGACGACACACAGAAACCTGCCTTCGAAGCGCTGGCTGGCATCTCGAATTGTCCCCTTCGAGTTTCGCTGTACCACGTGTCGACCGATGCGGCGTGTGGTGAAACGTTTGAATCGAAGGTTCCAGCGTCAATGCTTTCGAAGAAGGGCATCAAGTTGTGGGCAGATGGTTCGCCATGGGTCGGCAACGTTGCGCTGTCATTTCCCTATCTCGATACACCGGTTACACGCGCCGCAGGAATTACGCCGGGGACTCCTGGCATCGAGGTCATGAACTACACGCGTGCGCAGCTCGACGTCATTCTCGACAAGTACGCGCCGCAGGGTTGGCAGATGGCGTTTCATGTGAATGGCGATGCCGCGCTCGACGTTGTGCTCGACGCGTACGAAGCGGCACTGACCAAGTTCAAACTTCTTGGCACTGATCATCGCTGGCGCATAGAGCATCTCGGTGCTGCGCGCACCGATCAGTTCGCGCGAGCCGCACAGTTGGGCGTCTATGCCTCGATGGGTCCATTCCAGTTCCAGTACTGGGGCGATCTTCTCGACGGTCAGATGTTCGATCATGAGCACGGCGCCGAATGGTGTCGAGTGAAGGATGCAACTGATGCAGGCCTTCGTCCCTCGTATCACAACGATGGTTCGGTGACGCCGCCATCACCGCTCAACAACATCAAGACGTGTGTGACTCGCACAACGAACTCAGGTGTTGAACGGGGGCCCGATCAAAAGGTGACGCTTGATCAAGCACTCAGAGCGGAAACGATTGATGCTGCGTTCATTCTTGGTCGCGAACATGAAATCGGTTCGATCGAAGTCGGAAAGTTTGCGGACTTTGTTCAGTTGTCCGTGGACCCTTACAAGGTCGATCCAATGCTTCTGAGCGACGGCATATCGGTGCTAGGCACCTGGTTGTCAGGCGAAAAACTGGATCTTGTGGCGTTCGAAAAGGCTGCGGGAGTTCTCGACCCGACACCGCATATGCATCTCGCCACGATTCCGCATAAGTGCTGTTGACAACGCCTGAACGAATTAGCGAAGCGCAATCGCCAAGACTGCGGCGCACACCATTCCGTAGGTTCCGATGATGGCTCGCAAGACCGATGGCTTGAGTCCTCGCGCAACGCGGGCTCCGATCCATCCGCCGATGAGTGAGAGTGGGGCCATTAGCAAGACTGTCCACCACTGCACCGGCCCCCATAACGCAAAGATCACCACTGCGACGATGTTGATTGCGAACTGCAGAACGCTCTTGAGCGCATTCAATTTCTGCAGGTGATCGCTCATCGTGATTCCGAGGACAGCGAGGAGAATCACCCCAAGGACTCCTCCGAAATAGCCGCCGTAGATTGCGGCCAAAAAGACGCCGATGATCGTTGCGAGCTGGTGATCTTCCTTTTTGCTTTCGCCTGATTCAGTTGTGGCGGAAGAAAGCCGACGCTGAATGACTGGTTGCAAGAGAAGCAAAAGTGCAGCGACAAAGACGAGGATCGGTACAAGGAGCTTGAAGATGCGCTCTGAGGTGGTGAGAAGCAGAACCGCGCCCACCACTGAGCCGGCAAAAGCGAATGGGAGCAACCTGCGGATGCGGACTTGTTGACCGTCGAGTTCGTTTCGATAGCCAGCGATTCCACCCAGATAGCCAGGAACAAGGGCAACGGTGTTGGTGACATTGGCAGAGACGGGACTCAAGCCGGCCGCAATGAGCGCAGGAAAGGTGAGGAGTGTTCCGCCACCGGCGACAGCGTTAATGCCGCCGGCAAGTAGAGCGGAGATGGCGAGGAGGATGATGCCGCCGGCGCTCAGATGATCCATGGACCCCGATCGTATGGGGCGCGCCGCAGTCGATGGTGTGGTGGACTTGGTTTTTCTGAGTTCGTGGGGGAGTCAAGTGGCAATCGTCGAAACATCAATGGCGGGTGAAGGTATCGCTCGCGTGACACTGAACGATCCCGATCGTTACAACGCGCTCACTCCGGCGCTCATCGATGGGCTTGCTGGTGCCTTTGCTGCACTTCGTCACGATCGTGACGTGCGCGTCGTCATCCTCGACGGAAATGGTCGTGGATTCTGTGCAGGCGCCGATATGAGCGGAACCGGAGGAGTCCCCGATCGTTCACGGGGTCGCGGGCCGGTCGGGTTTGTCCATGAGATGCAAGAGCACCTCATGGACGTCGTCTTGGCGATTCACGAAACTCCGCAGCCGGTTGTCGCCGCGCTTCACGGCGCTGTTGTGGGCGGCGGATTGGCGTTAGCGCTCACATGCGATTTACGCGTGGCCTCGGCCGATGCATTCTTTGCGTCACATTTCATTCGCGTGGGTCTGTCATCTTGCGATCTCGGCACGAGTTATTGGTTGCCGCGTATTTGTGGGCCAACAATCGCTGCAGAACTCATGCTCACGGGGCGGCGTTTCAGCGCCGAAGAAGCTCGGGAATACGGCGTACTGAATCGAGTCACGACTTCAGACGAGCTCCAACCGACGGCTCTTGAACTTGCTCGAATGATTGCTGAGAACTCCGAGTACGGCGTGCGCATGACCAAAGTTGGGATGTGGGCAAATCTCGACGCGTCGAGTTTGCGTGCAGCAATGGAACTTGAAAACCGAACGCAGGTGCTTGGCACGTTTACCGGAAATATGACTGAAGCAGGCGAAGCGTTCCGTGAAAAGCGGGCACCCGAGTGGAAGCAGATGTGACATGCCGACCGAACGATTGAACGGTATTGATCTCTATTGGGAACAAGCAGGCGAGGGGCCTCGGCTGCTGATGTTCAATGGCTCCGGTTCAACAATTGAGCGCATGCGGCCGCTGTTCAATGTGCTCAGCACACAGTTTGATGTTGTGCTGCATGATCAGCGTGGATTGGGACAATCGGAAATTCCCGCAGGGCCATATTCCATGGCCGAGTATGCGGCCGACGCGGCTGCCCTCGTTGATTTTCTCGGCTGGGACACCTTCAATGTCATCGGCATCAGCTTCGGCGGCATGGTCGCACAAGAGTTTGCAGTCACCGCTCCCGAACGAGTTGAGCGGCTCGCATTGCTCTGCACGTCACCTGGTGGAGAAGGTGGTTCGTCCTATCCGCTCCACAAGATCCGTTCAATGGATGCGTCAGAACGAGCAGCACTATCAATGACGATTATGGATACGCGCTTCACCCCCGAATGGCTTGATGCGCACCCGTCGGATCAGATGTTCGTCGATGGCATTAGTGGTCAGTACGGCGCCAAAGCGGGCTCAGAGGCTGAACGAGGTGAGATCGAACAGTTGAATGCCCGAAGCATTCATGACGTATGGGATCGCCTTGATCGCATCACTGCTCCGACATTTATCGGCGCTGGTCGCTACGACGGAATCGCACCGCTTTCGAATAGTGAAGCGATGGCTGAGCGGATTCCAAACGCGGAGTTGCACGTCTACGAAGGCGGGCACGGATTCTTCGCGCAAGACGCGACAGCATTCCCTGAGATTTTCAGTTTTCTGGCCGGCTGAACTTCTTGCGACTTACGCCATTTGCGACATGAACTGATTCAGGTCGAAGTACTCGCGCCATTTCGCGATCTTGTCGCCCTCGAATTCAAAGATTCCAAGCACCGGCAACGCGACTTCGCTGCCGTCTTCCTTTTCGAAGATGTCCACGCGCTCGGTGACCACCATTGGGCCGTTCGAAATCATGTTGTCGATGCGAAACACCTTGACATTGAGGCCAGCGGTGAAGCCGTCGATCATCATTCGAATTGCTTCATGACCGACCATCGGATCGACCGGGATGTTGTGGTACACGCCATTTTCGGTGAAGAACGCGACAACCTTGTCGTGGTCGCCTTCGGCCCAGGCATCGCAAAACTCCTGAACAAGTGCTTCGTACTTCGCTCCGTCGCTCATGACGTTCCTTCGCAGTCTTAGGGGGTCGGCACTTCGCCGTCCGACGGGACATCCTGACACTCTGAGAGAGCGGCTGCCGTGCCGATTCGCTACGGTCCTGATGAGGGGGATTCCATGTCTCACAATCAGGATGCAGGATCAGTGCTTGATATCGCGTTGAACCCGCTCCCCGGAGCCGAACTTCATAACGTTCTACGAACCTTGCGATCCGAGCACGGCGATGTCGCTCCGGTCACGTTCTACGGAATGTCGGCGTTCGTGATCTTGAGTTGGGATGCATTGCGCGAGTTCTTCGCCTCTAACGAGCAATTTCCAGGCGGCGAGGTTTACAAGTACCAACTCGAAAAGACGGTTGGTCGAACATTTATCTCAATGGACGGTCCCGATCACGATGTCTATCGGCGCCTTGTCACTCCCGCATTTCGTTCGCGAGCTGCAATTCGATTTGTCGACGAGGAACTCACGCCGTTGGCTCACGAATTACTCAATGGGTTAGTTGAGAAGGGCGAAGGCGACCTCGTCGCTGAATTCACCAATCGACTTCCGTTCTGGGCGATCAGTCAGAAACTCGGACTTCCCGAAGGTTTTGAAGATCGTCAACGCGAATGGGCCCTTGCCATCCTTTCCGAACCGAGTAATCCCGAAGGTGCACGTCGGGCAGCTGACGAGCTTTCTGAGGTGATCGCTCCGGTAGTAACTGCACGGCGGAAAGATCCCGGGACTGACGTGATCTCTCAACTCGTGTCCGGTGAATTTCAGGGGGTCCAACTCACCGATGATGAAGTGCACTCGCATGTTCGTTTGCTCTTCGCGGTCGGCGCCACAACTACCTCAGATGCCTTGAGCAACCTCCTTTGGACGCTGTTGCATCGACCGGAACTTGTCGATCGAATCCGAACGACACCCGAACTTCGGCCGGCGCTCGTGCGGGAACTGCTCCGCTGGGAGCCGCCGGTTCCGCTCTTGCCCCGCATGGCACTTCGTGAGGGAACGATCGGTGGCGTGAACATTCCTGCGGGCTCGATGATCCTTGCTGGCATTGCATCGGCGAATAGAGATCCTCATCGTTTCGATCGGCCCGACGAGTTCGATATCGATCGGCCCGACGCCGACATTCTCACGTTCGGTTTTGGCGTGAAGTTCTGTCCTGGAACCCATATGGCCAAACAGCAACTTCTTGCTGCTCTCGATGTGCTTCTCGAACGGCTCCCGGGATTACGGCTTGGCGCTGACGATGTTGGTGCAGTTCCCTCGGGATGCAATCTGCGGTCGGTCTCGTCGCTGCGGTGCGAGTGGAATGCCTAGCGAGCATTTCGCGGTGCGCTCGTGTCGGGCCTACCGTGTGAACTGATTTCACCGAGGGGGAACTCGTCATGGCCGATTTCAGCATCGATCCAGCATTCCAAGAGCAGCTCGACTGGATACGCGAGTTCGTTAAGGCCGAGGTCGAGCCGCTTGATCTTGCGTTTGCTGGCGAGGACATGGTGTACAACAAGGCCAGCGCGTTCTACGAGGAAGCGATTCGCCCGCTGCAGCAAGTGGTGAAGGATCGTGGGCTTTGGTCGTGTCACCTCACCCCCGAATATGGCGGGCAGGGATATGGCCAGGTGCAGTTGGCGTACATGAACGAAATTCTTGGGCGTTCACAGTTCGGTCCCACGGTGTTTGGAAACCAGGCGCCCGACTCTGGCAATGCCGAGATCATCGCTCATTACGGAACGCCGGAGCAGAAGGCGAAGTACCTTGAGCCGTTGCTCGATGGTCGCATCTCTTCGTGTTACTCAATGACCGAGCCGCAAGGTGGTGCAGACCCGGGTGTCTTCACCTGCAGTGCTGTGCGCGACGGCGATGAATGGGTGATCGATGGCGAGAAGTGGTTCTCTTCGTCGCTGCGTTACGCCTCATTTTTGATTGTCATGGTCATTACCGATCCCGATGTTGCAGTGCATAAGGGCGCATCAATGTTTCTCGTGCCTGCCGATTCACCGGGCATTGAAGTTGTTCGCAATGTTGGTGTTGGTCAGGAACATGACGGTCATGGCGGACATGCCTACGTTCGCTACAACAGCGTGCGAGTTCCTGCTGATCATCTTCTTGGTGGCGAAGGTCAGGCGTTCGCAATTGCGCAAACGCGACTTGGTGGAGGGCGTCTACATCACGCCATGCGCACGGTCGGCGCCGTGTCGCGTTGTCTCGACATGTTGTGCGAGCGGTCACTTAGCCGAACGACACAGGGTGAACTTCTGGCACGTAAGCAAGCCACACAGGAAAAGATTGCCGACTCGTTCATCGAACTCCTGCAATTCAAACTGCAGGTGCTGCATGCGGCATGGGTCGTCGACCAGAAGGGCGGGCACGCGGCGCGCAAGGAAATCGCTGCGGTGAAGGTTGCAACCCCCAAGGTCTACCGAGAAGCCGTTCTGCGCACGATGCAGTTGCACGGAGCACTGGGCGTTTCAAACGAAATGCCGCTGGCGAACATGCTCATGGCTTCGGTGACGATGGGGATCGCCGATGGTCCGACCGAGGTGCATAAGTTCACCGTCGCTCGTGAAGTGTTGAAGGACTATTCACCGGCCGAAGGCGCCTGGCCCAGCGAGCATCTTCCTGAACGTCGTGCAGCCGCGCGCGCTGAATACGCCGATCTACTTGAACGTTCTGTTGCCGATCTTTGATCGGGAGGGTTAGTAACCGCCGCCGAGTTTGCGGTGATCCCAGGAAATCGTGCGTTCGACGTTGAGCTTCACGACAACGCGCTTGTGCAGCATCATCTCAACCGCACCTTTCATCTCTTCGGTGTACGGCGCCATGTAGCGATCGAACACGCTGATGCCGAGTTCGAACATGCGGTCGGGGTCATCGATGATTTCGGCTTTACCGATGAGCGTGACGCCACGAAGGGTTTCGTAGGTTTCGCCGTCTTCGACAAGCACGGTGAGGTTGGGGTTGCGGCGAAGGTTCATGACCTTTTGTGCCTTTGCCTTGGACTCGATGCCGATACAGCCTTCGAGGAATCCGTACCACATCGCGATTGAGTGGATGCTGCCGTCAGAGTTGATGGTCGACATCGTCATCGAGCGACGACCAGCGAGGAATTCGTCGATTTCTTCCTGGCTCATCACGATCTTGTTGCGCTGCTTCACGCCACGCTGCGGTTCTTCGTCGGCCATGGTTCCCCCTCGTTGTGCGGACCGGAGAACGGTAACACCGAGCCCGATGGGGATGACCATTTGCTGCCGAGAGCGTAGGGTTCGCATGCCTGTCGGCCGAAAGGGGCCGCAGATTCCAGTTGAGGGGACGAACACATGACGCAGGCTGAAACTGCCAAGGCCATTGCCAAGCCAATTGGTGAACTGGGCGGAGCCTTCATGCTCGATGGGGCCACCTACGCACGTGGCGCAGAGTTGGGCTTTTCGGGCATCGACTTCTATGTGCTCGGCCGCGGGGGCGTTCTTGGCGACACCATTGCCGACGTGGTCTCGTCGGCGTTCTTCTTTTGGAACCCCGAACAGGTTCGAACTCAGTGGGAACTTGCTCGCAAGGTGATGGACCCAGCCAAGGCTGCTGGTGAGTGGGTCGATCTCTGTCACGCCTATGGCGAAGCGCATCTTCCTGATTTTGCTGAACTCAATCGATTCTCCGAACTTGCGGCAAAGGTGAGCGACGCAGCATCACCAGCAGGAGCGGCACTCTTCGCTGGCTGGCGCGCACTTCCGACTCCCGGGGTTGATCGTCCTAAGGCTCGTGCGCAGCATTACTTGAACTCACTGCGTGAACTTCGCGGCGGTTTGCACGGTGGTGCGATTCTTGCGATGGGACTTTCACCCGCTGAAGCAGTCGCGGTGCATGCGCCGGGAATGGCTCCAATATTCGGGTGGGATGTCGCCACGATTCCAGTTGACGACTCCTCAAAGAGTGAATGGAAGATCGCCGAAGCGGGAACAGATCTCGCAATGGCCCGAGTTCTGCACGCGCTGACTGCGGAAGAATGCGCTGAATTCGAAGCACTTGTTCTTGCTCTGTATAAGGCCGTTCAGGCCGCTAAGGAAGGTTGATCGTCATGGATATTCGCGAAGCGCTCTACACAACTCGTGCCATGCGTCGGGTCAAGCCTGATCCGATTCCGATGGATGTGCAGGCACGCATCATGGACGCCGCTGTTCGCGCTCCGAGCGGTGGCAACACGCAGAACTGGCGATTCCTTCTTGTCGACGATCCCGAGGTGAAGGCAAAGCTCGGACCGATCTACCGCCAGGCAATGTCAGTGTTGTGGGGTTCGTATTACAAGGATCGCCTCGACGCTGCGCACGATGCCCCCGAGCTCGAAGAGTCGAAGTCGATGCTCCGTGTGCAGAAGTCGGCACAGTGGTTGGCTGACAACTTCGAAATGGTGCCGCTGTACATGTTCGGTTTCGCTCAGCACGATCCCAGTGGTTCCTCGGTCTACCCGGCACTTTGGAACGCGCAGCTTGCGGCACGCGCTGAAGGCGTTGGTACGTCACTCACGCAGGTTCTCGTGTTTCACAACGACGAGGTGCTCGACATCCTCGGCGTTCCGAAGGACGAAGGCTGGAACATGCTTGGTTGTGTGTCGCTCGGCTACCCGACCGGCAAGTGGGGTGTTGCCACGCGTCAGCCCGCGCACGATGTGTCGTTCCGTAATCAGTGGGGCGACGACGTCGGCTTCCGCGACGACGAACCGCTCTGGCCGTAATTAGTCCTCGTCAGCGGCCGGCGCCCAGTGGGTGCGCAGGTCGGCGAGCCAATCAGGAAAATCAACGGGCGGATCAGGCAACTGCGTGACGCCCTGTTCAGCGAGCGCGGCTTCGAACAACTCGGGCTGATCGCCCCATGAACGCGGGTCGCCCATCATGACCTCGTACAACTTCGCGCCGTCGTCGCCGGCGCGAATTGGCCCGAACGCCGCACCAAATGGAAGTTCGACGTGCGTGCCTGCCGGACACCAACGATCGCCGAACCAAAGACCGCCATCGATGACGAACACGATGTGTGGTGAGTAGTGGCCGTGTCGACGGACCATCATGCCTGGGTCGTATTCGGCGTACAGCGAGAGGTATTGCGGATCGGGACTAAACGCGAACCACTTCTCGCGGACATATGACGTTGACCCGTCGGCGTTTTGCTGTGCGCGACACAACTGCCACGGCATATCGGGGTCGTCCATGTGCCGAAAGATGACCTCTTTGCCCGGGATGGGTAGAGGAACTTCGGTTGGGTCGACGCTCATGCGATGAAGTCGAAGTCGACGTGGGCGGACTCGATGCCGCGCACGAACGCATTCGCCATTTCGACTGGTGCGGTGCCGGGAGTCAACTTCCAGCCAGAGGTGCGGCGAAGAAGTTCTTCGAAGAACACACGGATCTCGAGGCGAGCAAGAGATGCGCCCAAGCAGAAGTGAGTACCGAAACCGAATGCAATGTGGTTGTTCGGCGTGCGATCGACGAGGAATTCCTCGGGCCGATCGAAGTACTTCTCGTCGCGGTTGGCCGAGGAGTACATAAGTACAACTTGGTTGCCCTTAGGAATAGTGACGCCATTGACTTCGGCATCGACCTTGGCCACGCGACACATGTTGTGAATTGGTGTGACGTAACGAATCATCTCTTCAACCGCGACGGTGAGGTCGGCGCCATTGCGAAGCTTCGCCATTTCGGCAGGATTCGTAATGAGATTGAGAATCGTCCAGGCGATGACGGTACGAGTGGTTTCTGCGCCACCGTCGAGAAGAAGCAATGCATCGGCGATTGCATCGTTGGGATCGAACGGACATCCGTCGACTTCGGCGGTTGTGTAGAACGAGAAAATATCATCGGCGGGACATGTCTTCTTGGATTCGAAGAGTTCCGCTGCGGCGCCAGCAAATTCAATTGCTGAGACCATGCCAACGTCGTTGAAGTAACGAGGGCCACCGCCAAGGGCGATGGTGGTCTCCGACCAATGTTTCAACTTCGGCCAATCGGCCTCGTCGAAGCCGAGGAGCTTGCCGATCATCATTGCGGGGAGTGGAGCAGCGACGTCGTTGATGACTTCGGCGGAACCGCCGTTGTCGCGAACGGCATCAAGGATTCCGGTGACCTTTGCGCGGATGTCGTCTTCCCATGCGCTTGCAGCGCGTGGAGTGAACCGACGAGAAACCATGTTGCGGCGCTTCATGTGGAGCGGGTCGTCGAGGCCGATGATGGCGTTGTCGGCGGGAAGGTTCGGTCGGTAGCCGCCCTTTTCCTGATCGGAGTTAATGAAGACGTCCTTGCGCTTTTCGATTTCGACGATGTCGTCGTAGCGCGAGATTCCCCAAAGCTCGTTGGCCGCGTCCCAGTAGATCGGTTCGTTGGCGCGCATCCATGCGTAGGTCGGGTACGGATCGCCGCCGTACAGCTCAGGGGCGAGAAGATCTACTGCGAGCCGTTCCATGGTCCCTCCAAGGCAATGAACTCAACCGATTGGTTGTGCAGCCCGGATGGTATCGCTGTCGATCGTGCGTGTTTCTCGCGGTGTGAGGATTCGGTAGAGCGTCATTGCGGCAACGGCTGCGGTGAATCCGGCGACTGTCCAAAGCAGGATGGGTGAATGTCGGTCGGTGCCAGCGGTGAGCAGGTGCACGGTGCCAAGCACAAAGACCGCGTAACTGCTCATGTGGACGGCTTTCCACCACTTCTTTGGGATGTGCTTGCGCAGGAGAGAGGTGATTTCGACTGCCAGCAGCACATAGAACGCCACAACGCCCCACGCAACGGCAAGCGGCTTCCAGGTGGAAGCGAATGGAATCAGAAGTTGCGCGGCGCCGAAGTCAATGTAGGGATCGAGGAAGAGCCCGCCGAGGTGGATGGCAATGAACACCACGGTGAGGCCGCCGAGAAACCGGTGGAGGTCGAGCAGCCAGTTGGGGCGGGCTTTCTTGCCCATCACCTTCGTGGAAAGGAAAAGCCCCCAGAGCACTGCGAGGGATGCAAGGCCCCATGCAACGAGGCCCGAGGAGCGAGCGACGTACCACCAGACAGAACCCATGACTAGCTCGCCTTGGATCGGGCTCGAGGCGTCGGCGCGGACTTTTTCGGGACTGTGGTTGAAGGAGTCGCCGCTTTGGGTGTGGTGGTCGACGGCGAAGTGCTCTTGGCCTGTTGGTCGGAAGACGACGCGGTCACTGTGGTTGATTGCGATGCGGTGGTCCCGGCGGATGCCGGAGAAAGGGCGGCACTGATGGCCATTCCGGCACCCAGGACTGACGCCACGCCCACACTGGCCCAGCCGGCAACGCGCCGGCTTCGAGATGCGGGGTGGGGACGACTGCGGCGGGCCATGACGAGCACCGTACGGATCGGAGGTGAAGATGAGGTAAGGACTGAAGCAGCCTTTGTGGTCGTCGGTCACAATTACGAAACAGAGGTATTCCGAAACACAATCGTTTCGGTAGGGTCCTCCGGATGGACGAACAGCAACTCCAGAAGCGTCGATGGTGGGCCCTTGCGGTGCTCTCCGGCAGCCTTCTCGTGATCTCGCTCGACAACACGATTCTCAACGTGGCGATTCCGTCGCTTGTTCGTGATCTCAATGCCACGACGAGCCAACTGCAGTGGATCATCGACGGGTACACGCTCGTGTTCGCTGGACTTCTTCTGACTGCAGGAGCGATGGGTGATCGCTTTGGCCGCAAAGGTGCGCTGCAACTCGGTCTTGTGGTCTTTGGGCTTGCGTCAATGGCATCGGCAATGGCGCAAAGCGCGAATCAACTCATCGTGACTCGTTCGTTAATGGGAATCGGTGCCGCGTTGATCATGCCGTCGACGCTCTCATTGCTCACCAACATTTTTCATAATCCCCGTGAACGGGCAAAAGCGATCGGCGTGTGGGCAGCAGTTGCGGGGGCGAGTGGTGCACTTGGTCCGGTTATTGGTGGTTTGTTACTCAAGTGGTTCTCGTGGCACGCGGTGTTCTTTGTGAACGTTCCCGTGATCATCGTGTTGCTCTTCGCTGGGAAGTCATTTCTTCCGAAGTCGAAAGCTGCGATCGCCGAACGCCTTGATCCGGTCGGTGCTGTTCTCTCGATGGTCGGATTCGTTCTTGTTCTTTGGGCGGTTATCGAATCGCCGACTGCTGGACTTACCGATCCGCTCGTAGTCACGGTGTTCTCTGCCGGTGCACTTGTGATTGCGGCATTCATCTTCTGGGAACTGCATATCGATCACCCGATGTTGAACATGCGGTTCTTTAAGAACCCACGTTTTACTGCCGCAAATCTGGCCGTCACTTTGGTGTATTTCGCAATGTTCGGACAGATGTTCGTGATGAACCAGTACACACAGGTTGTGCTGGGTTACTCGCCGCTCGAAGCTGGTCTGCGAATGATGCCGATGTCGATTGTCATGATTTGCGTTGCGCCAATGGCGCCTCGTCTCGTGTATCGAATCGGGACGAAGATCGTCGTTGGTGGCGGCTTAGTTATTGCATCGATTGGTGTGCTGATCGTTTCGATGGTCCCGACCTCAAACGGGTATCCAGTGCTGCTGACGGGAATCGTCGTGTTGGCATTTGGAATGGGTGGTGTCATGGCGCCGGCAACCGAATCGGTGATGGGTTCGCTTCCTCGCGAGAAGGCCGGCGTTGGCTCGGCGATGAACGACACCACGCGCCAAATGGGCGGCGCTCTTGGTGTCGCGGTGATTGGCTCGATCCTCGCTGCGATCTATCGCCCGGGCGTTCAGTCGGCAATGAGTGCTGCGGGAATTCCTCAAGACCTCATCAATACTGCGAAAGAGTCAGTCGGAGGAGCAGTGCTGCGCGCTGCGAACGCCCCTGGAGTTTCTCCTGAAACTGCGGCTCAGATTCAGACCATTGCGGTGCAGCAATACGTGGACGGCATTCATTTTGCAATGAAAATTGGTGCAGCAGTTGTGCTTCTCGCGGCGTTTGTTGCGTTCAAGTGGTTGCCCGCCCGCGCTGAAGATGCACGCGCCGAAGTAAGTGGCCCGCTCGATGGTCTTGCGTCCCTGACCTATGCCGAAGCAGAAGGTGCGCTTGAAGTCGATCAATTGGAACTTGAAGCGGAACTCGCTGCAGGGCTCGGGCAAGATTCCGAAATAGCGAGCGATGAGGTGCACTCATGAAAGCAGCAACGACAGTGCGCGCCCGTCCGGGGCGTCAGCGCAGCGAAGCGGCCGATCACGCGATTCTTGATGCAACCCTCGAGTTGTTGGGCGAGCACGGATATGCGTCACTCACTATGGCTGCAGTGATTGCGAAGTCTGGAGTTTCGTCGGCAACGTTGTATCGGCGTTGGCCGACAAAACAGGACCTCGTCACCGCTTCATTGGCCTCGCTTCATGCCGAGATCGTTGACATCAATACGGGCTCACTAAGCGAAGACATCTCAGCGATGGTGCGAGCATCTTCCGAAGCAATGTCCGTGCGACGTGAAGATCTTGCCGAGGATCTCGCGATTGAACTTCGCCGCAATCCAGAATTCCGTGCAGCCGTCAATGAGAAGTTCATTCTTCCTCGTCGACGTGTGATGGCTGCGATTGTCGAACGAGCGCAAGCGCGCGGTGAACTTGGTAGTGCGATCGATGCGGCAACAGCGTTCGCGTTCATCGCCGGCCCACTTCACAATCGCATGTATGTCCAAGGCGAAGCATTGACGGCGTCGTTTCAGCGCACTGTGGCCAAGGGCGCGCTCGCAGCGATTCTCGCCGTGGCCGGCGAATAACGAACGCGTTAACCGGCGGTGACGCCGCGGTCGCTCGAGAAGATTGCTCCGTGGATATTGGTTGATCCTGGAGCAGCGACGAGCGCAATGAGTTCGGCGATGTCGTCAGCCTCACCCTGTCCCCGGTAACCCATGTATGGGGTCATGAGCTCGAAATCGATATCGGCAGGGATCTGGAAATTCTGCGTGAGGTTGGTTTCGATTGCTCCCGGCGCGATTGCGTTGACGCGGATCTTCGTCTTTGCATATTCCATGGCCAACGAACGAGTGAGTTGGACCACTGCGCCCTTCGTCATGCAATAGGCCGTTGTATAGGCCTGGCCCATGAGCCCTGCATTCGATGCGATGTTGACGATATTGCCGTCAGATGCGAGCAAATGGGGGATGGCGGCCTGACAGAAGAAGAAAGGAGCATCCATGTTGACCGCAGCCATGCGTCGGTACTGCGCTTCGGTCATATCAACGAAATGAAACGCTCCTGCGATTCCGGCCACATTGACAAGGACATCAAGTCGACCAAAGGCCTCAACTGCTTCGGCAATGGCATCGAAACATTCCGCCCGCTCCGAGACATCACCAACTCGCGAGACAGCGGTGCCACCAGCCGAGGTGATCATTGAGACCGACTCGGCGAGTGACTCGGCATTCACATCATGAAGAAAGACCTCGGCGCCTTCAGTTGCCAGTCGCAGGGCCGTAGCTCGACCAATCCCGGAGCCCGCTCCGGTGATGAAGGCAACCTTGTCGTTGAATCGGCCTGGAACGAGATACGGCATGTCGGGCTCCTCGTGGGTGGACAGGCGCAGATCGTCGCACATCGGCGATCTTCAGGCCGTCGAAGTGATGAGGTATCGGGAGGTGGTTCAGTCGCGATACGTTGCCAAGGCACTGCACTGCCAAGGGGGCACTGCAGGGGAGGAGCTTGAGATGGACATCAAGGCCGGTAGCCGACTCGCTTGCCCGGAGTGCAGCGTCGAACTCGTTGTGGTCCGTCCCCCGAGCTCCGCTGTGGTTCTC